>Ga0310691_10000281_pt1 | contig 104093 bp, 93 predicted proteins | sample 176DNAGHGlowgp2_FD_203887 | JGI IMG/M metagenome (GOLD analysis project Ga0310691, IMG submission 203887) | Sheep rumen microbial communities from Palmerston North, Manawatu-Wanganui, New Zealand - 1766 DNA GHGlow gp2 (v2) (version 2) | ecosystem: Host-associated > Mammals > Digestive system >...
AAAGTGTGCTAACGCACGGCCGTCATATTGTAGGGACGGCGAGCCGCCGTCCGCAGCCATGAAACGTCACGTAAAACGCGGACGGCCATTGGCCGTCCCTAAAAGCAGCATAATATCGCACGGCCGTCATATTGTAGGGACGGCGAGCCGCCGTCCACAGTCATGAAACGTCACGTAAAACGTGGACGGCCATTGGCCGTCCCTACAATTGTGATATGGACAGAGGTCTGACGTCTTAATGCGGGCGCACGGAATGCGCCCCTACTGTCTGTGCATGATGATATTTAATACGATGACTGGCTTTGTCCGTCTATACAGAAGGGTATTAAAAAGGGGAGCATCTGCTCCCCTTTGTTCCTTATTACAGCCCTATGAAATCAAGAAGCTGTTCCTTTGTCCTGTAGCCGACAGTAGTCTTGTGTACCGCGCCGTCCTTTACCAGAACCAGCATCGGTATCGACTCAGCCCTGAATGCCATTGCGAGCTCAGGCTGCTCGTCCACATTGATCTTGCCGACTCTCAGCCTGCCCTCGTATTCCTCTGCGATCTCCTCAACTATGGGGGAGAGCATCATGCAGGGACCGCACCAGCCTGCCCAGAGGTCAAGTAGTATAGGTTCGCCCTTGTAGTTGCGTACCTCTTCATCGAAGTTTTCCTTAGTGATCGTAATTTCAGCCATTGCTCAGTCCTCCTTTGACTTGTAGTAAAGCATACAGTGGCAGAAGCCCTCGAAATCCGGATCCGCGATCTGATCCCTGAACTCCTTGCACATACATTTGTTTTCCGGCGTCTTTGCTAATCTGCAAGGACAGTACCCGTCCTTCATTTTGAGTCCTTCCTTGATTCTTGCAACAACTTCCTTGTCGGGGTTGAGTGTTACCTTCATAGTATCCTCCTTCCGGACGGGGAGAGCCGCCCTTACTTCATAAGCTCTTCAGCCAGTGCCTCTATCTGAGTGATATTCTCAGCCTTGAGACCGGACTTTATGGAAACTGTGGTCTCTGTGAATGTTATGTCCTTCGACTTCTCGAACATGGCTCTGATGACCTTTGCTGCCATAGGTGCCCAGCTGCCGTTCTCGATGATGCCGATAGTCCTCTTCTGATAGTTTCTCTCTGTAAGGTCGTTGATGAACTGCTTCATAAAGGGGAAGATGTCAGCATTGTAGGTGGTGGTCGCAAGGACTATCTTTCCGTAGCGGAAAGCATCCTCGACCGACTCTGCCATATCCTCTCTTGCCAGGTCTGCGATAGCTACCTTCGGGCAGCCCTTTGCCTCGAGAACTTCCTTCAGCTTCTCAGCAGCCTTCTTTGTGTTGCCGTAAACAGATGTGTAGGCGATGAATACGCCCTCACTCTCCACGCCGTAGGATGACCAGGTGTTGTAAAGGCCGAGGTAGTAGCCAAGATCCTCCTTGAGTATGGGACCGTGGAGAGGACAGATAGTCTGTATATCAAGTCCGCCTGCCTTCTTCAGCAGAGCCTGTACCTGAGCGCCGTACTTTCCGACGATGCCGAAATAGTATCTGCGTGCCTCGCAGGCCCAGTCCTCATCAGCGTCAAGAGCGCCGAACTTGCCGAAGCCGTCTGCGGAGAAGAATACCTTGCCGGTCTTGTCGTAGGTCATCATTACCTCCGGCCAGTGTACCATGGGAGCGAAGATGAACTGAAGCTCATGTGTACCGAGGGAGAGTACCTCTCCGTCCTTCACGGTGAGTGTCCTGTCTCCGAGGTCGAGACCGTCGAAGAAGTTTGCGAGCATGGGGAAGGTCTTTGCGTTTCCCACAACGACTGCCTCCGGGTATGCCTCTGTGAACTTTGCTATGTTAGCGGAGTGGTCAGGCTCCATGTGCTGTACTATAAGATAGTCAGGCTTCCTGTCTCCGAGTACCTCTCTGAGGTTTGCAAGCCATGCTTCACCGAAGCGTCCGTCTACTGTATCGAATACCGCTATCTTCTCATCGACGATAACGTATGAGTTGTAAGCCATTCCGTTGGGTACGTCATACTGTCCTTCAAAGAGATCAATTTCGTGATCGTTGACGCCGATGTAGTAGATATCGTTTGTTACTCTGTTCATTTCAGGTTACCTCTTTCAATGTATTTTGTGACAGAACGTCTTGTTCTATTTATCTTTATCACAGTAATATTATACCATATATTTGCTTCTGTGAATAGTGACTTTTGCAACACTCTGTGACTTTTTTATTCATCGTCCGGACAGCCAGCACAGGCAGACCAGCCCCTCTCCCGACCGCTTCTCTGCTCTGCCCCAGCCCCTCCCCTGCCGCCGAAAATGCCTGTATACCGCGCGGGGGAGTGGGGGAGAGGGGGCCAAAAGAGAACGGGGAAGGGGGCGGGAAAGTCTGCTGCCAGCCCCAGAAGCTCAGATATAATTAAAAATAATACATAATATTCTGCCGGACGCTGGCCGTCATATCTGTTATCAGATAATACAATTTTGTCACAACATGACATTATAGATGGGCTGCAATATTTATACTGGGGAGCATTTTCATGCCTTCCGGCGACAGGCTCAGCCGACCTGTAAATCAGTTCACTGACCTTGAATGTCAGGCTTGCAGGTGGCCATGTCTGCATCGTCCGGCCGCTTTGTTTTTGTCGTAAGCAGGGACGGCCAATGGCCGTCCGCGTCTGACGATATGTTTAATGGCTGAGGAAATATGAAAAGGGACGTTGTTAACCGGGCGCACGGAATGCGGCCCCGCCGTCAGTGAACGATAATATATGATACACGGACGGCCACTGGCCGTCCCTACAAAACAACGCCGCAGGCGATACAAAAGCTAACGGCTAATGGCTAAAGGCTGACGGCTCATCAATTATGAATTAAGAATTATGAATTAAAAAAACCGCCCTCAGCAGTTCAGTGAACCGCCGGGGCGTTTGGGTTATCAGTCTTTCTTGTATACCGCCGTTATCTCACAGATGTAAGCGCGGTGGTAAGGATTACCCTCACCGAAGAATTTCTCAGGGATGCCGTCATCCGTCAGGAATCCCTTTTCAGTCAGGTCGTAGGAGTAGAGCTTGCGGAGGACGAATACCGTATCCGCCTCCTCGAATGTTACACAGCCGTCTGTCTCCACGGGAGTAAGTCCTGTCTCCTTTGCCTTGTCGCAGTCCCTGCCGGAATGTGAACCGCAGAAGGAGAGGGCCGGTCTGTGCTCCTCTGAGAAGAATGAAGCCGTGAAGCTCTCTCCCTCCTCGATGAAGCCGTAGGTGTAACGGTTCGGTCTCACGTAGCAGGTAACGACGTTCCTGCCCCAGAGCACACCGAGCTGTCCCCATGAAGCGGTCATGGTGTTCCATTTGCCTGTCTCAGTGCTGCTGCCGCCGGTGAGCAGCATCCATTTCTTTCCTATCTTGTCAAAGGGATTGAAGCAGAGCTCTGAGATATCTGTTTTTCTGAATGACATCAGTATTCCTCCTTTGCCGGCAGTCAGCCGGTCATGCTTTTCTTAATACCGCCTTGAACCGAAGCCTCAGCTTGTCGGTTATGAGGGCGATGAATTCCGAGTTGGTTGGTTTTCCCTTTCCGGTATCTACTGTGTAGCCGAAGAAGGAGTTGAGTGTATCCACGTTCCCTCTGTCCCATGCTATCTCAATGGCATGGCGGATGGCACGCTCCACACGGGAAGCGGTGGTCTCATACAGAGTGGCGACTGTGGGATAGAGGAGCTTCGTCACGCTCTCGAGCAGTGACTTGTCCTGTATGGAATAGAGTATCGCAGTTCTGAGGTAGTGATAGCCCTTGATGTGCGCCGGCACTCCGAGCTGATGTATGATGTCGGTGACGACTATCTCCATATCGTCGCTCAGCTTTCCGGCACGTCCGCCCAGGCTTGCTGTAATGGCGGCGGCAAGGTCGTCTGCATCGCAGGGCCTCAGCATGAAGCGTGAAGCGCCGTTGTCCGTGACCTGCCTTTCGATGAACTCGTTGTCGTACTCCGAGAGGACTATGAACACCGGCGGCCTTGTGCAGACCTCCGCAGCCTTCCGCATGACGGTAACAGCGTCCCCGTTCTGCACATTGACGTCAATTATAACAGCGTCCGGCTCGTCACGGCGTATGGCCTCGATGAGCGCACCGCTCTCACGGCGTCTTGTGCAGGCATACATACCTCTCTCCCGCAGCTTGTTCGCGATACCGACTCCTGCGGCAGAATCGTCTCCGATAAGTACCTTTATCTTATCATTCATGTGATAATACCTCCTTTATTGCTATAAACCAATCTTACCACAGGAAAACCGTTCCTGCAACAGATCATATGCGGTATAAAAGAGGTATATGGGATGCCGCGGTCGGAACGTGGCATATCCTGAGGTATATCAGCGGCGGAGCTTTATCAGCATACCGTCAACGATGTTCCTTACCCTCGTTCCGGGCGGGAAGAGCCTGTCAGCAAAGCGCTGCATGGCGTTCTGCTGTATCCTTCTGTTGTGTATGGGCGCTATGTCGGGTTCGGTAATGAAGCCTGCCCATTCCGCAAGGTCCGTGGGCTGCATTATCCTGTCGAAGAGCATACGGTCTCCGGGTGCGGCATGGTCGGTGAAGTAGCGGAAGGGGAGGTCGCATTCCTCGCTGCCGTACTTTCTGAGAAAGTCGGCAAAGTGCGCCTCCATAAGGTCCCTGAAATCCTCCTCGCCCTTCCTGCATTCGGGAGACTCCCTGAGAGCCTTCAGCACACTTTCGCGCATCGGGATGTCCGGTGTGTAACCGTCCATGAGGGAGAGTGGACCGAGGATGATGAAGCCTGCCATATACAGGTCGCCGCAGAAATCGCTGTGGGGCTTCTTGTTCTGCGGTATGTCAAAGCCGTAGGCCGAGTAGATGCCGAGGGCGGCACGGAGCATCATGTACTCCTTCCTGTCGAGGTCAACAGCGTGCTGTGCTTCGATGTAGCCTCTCAGCTTTCCGGAATGTATCATAAGGAGATTTACCGGAGTGAGGAGCATGGAGCGTGCGCCCTTGAGTACAGCCGCCTCCACGTCCTTCTCCACATCGCCGCCGATATGGAGGAGCTGAGCCGGTGCAGAGGAGGTGCGCTCCATCACATCATCGAGCATATCGAAATCCTTGTCATGCTCGTTGGCGATTATAAGCTCGCTGCATTTGTCATAGCCGCAGCGGTGGAGTATATTATTGACCACACTTCGCGGATAGATAGTATCCGTGATAACGGCAGTCTTCTTCTTTGTTTTCACAGCCTCGGTGAAGAGAGTCTTTCCTGCCTTTCTCGGGAAGGAGAAATATACCAGCAGCTCGCACTCTCTTTTCAGGAGCTGTTCCCTGCCGGAGGAAGTGAGCCTTGCTTCCTTTGCTATGATGTCGTATATCTTTTCTATCTTCACATCTCCGGAGCGCTCAGCCTTTCCCTGTGCTGCATTCCGGAAGTAGGTAAAGGGCTTCTTTACTGCGGAGAGCATAGCGAAGTCCTCCTCCATGAGGGTGAAGATATCTGACTTGCTCTCAAAGGGCAGAAGGACGAGGGTGTCCTCGAGCCGGAAGCTCACTGTCTTTGTGCCGGGGCGTGTTATCTCGCCGGTCATCTTTTTCAGCAGTGCTGTCTGGTCGGGGGAATCAGGTCTCCTTATCTTAGGATCGCCGGTCATGCTTTACCTCCTTTTACTGTTATGATGTCTGTGTTTCACGTGAAACATTTTCTGTCATTTCCCGCAGCTCACCATTCATTTATCTCCTCTGCGGAGGTCTCCTCCTCAGTGGTGCTTTCCGCTGTACCGTCCTCCGTTGAGGGTTCGGTGCCGTATTCCGGGGTGAGCTCCTCTCCGCTGAGAAGAGTCCTGTATTCGTCGAGGGTGAGGACACCGTCGGAGTTGTATGCGTGGATGAGATAATCCTTGTCCATGTACTCCTTCGAGAGCCTTCCTCTGTTGTTCTCGATATACTTTCCGTACCACAGGCCGAAGAAGGACCATACCGCATTGTCGCGGAAGGCCGCATCCACGTCGGGCACGCTGCTGCATTCGCTGAGAGCGATGAGCTTGTCAGGGCCGACTATTTTCTGGAGTGCGGCGAACTGCTCGAAGCGGCTGCCGAACTCACGCTTGCTGTCAAGGTAGATATCCACGGAGGCGATATCGTAGGTGTCCTTGTTCACCGTAGCGGAGTCGCTCTGTCCGTTCCATATCCATATCAGGTTATCAAGGCCGAAGAACTCAGTATACCTCTTGTACATCAGGTCCCAGAGCCATGTATAGGCATCAGGGCCGTCGGAGCCCCACCAGAACCAGTCGCCGGAGCCCTCGTGGAGAGGCCTCCAGAGAACGGGCACGCCCTTGTTCTTGAGAGCGGTAAGCTGAGCGGCCATGCTGTCGAGGTCCTGTATCAGAGCATAGCAGCCTTCGGGTATGCTGCCGTTTTCATAGAGCTTCTTTATTTCCTCCTGGGGCATACAGGAGATATCTGTCTCCGTGAAGGCATCGGAGAGACGGAAGTCTGTCTCCTCCGCATATACGGAGCGTGTCTTTCCGGGAGCCTCCCAGTACCACATAAGTCCGACTATTCCGCCGTTCCTGTACCAGCTCTCGCAGGCCCTAATATCCTTTGCGGCGGTATCAAAGGAATCGCCGGAGTTGTGCAGGGCGGAGAAGCGGATGACGGGATACTTTCCCGTGTTCTTGAATATGAGGTCAAGCTCCTTGTTGGTGTTGTCGGAGCAGTACTGACCGGAAATGATATACCTGCCGTAGTTGTCCGTGAGGAACTTTTTCAGCTCCTTTGCGGACTCGGCGGCCTCCTTGTTGACGGTATCCTTTCCGGCGCTGTATTTCAGCTCGCCGAGGGTGGTATTGTTGTTCAGTCTCAGATAGTCGAGCTTGATATCCCCGTTGGTGGGGATGAGCTCTATCTCCGAGCTGCCCTCCGTGAGGAATACGCCGTAGAGGGTGATGAGGGTGAACTCGCCGTCATCGATAGTGGTGAAGGTGGTCAGCTCCCTGCCGTTGACCATGACCTTACAGTCAGCGGCCACCTCTGAGGATATGCTGAAGGCGAGGTCATAGTGCTGGGTGCTGGGTGCCTCCACATTGAAGGTGACGCTTTTCTTGCCCTCCTCACCGAAGCCGGTGACATAACCCTCGCCGCTGAACACCTCGATGTAGACCTCCCTGCCGTAGCGGTCAGTCGCCGGCTGGGGGACATCCCGCTTCTCGCCGCTGATGCTGAGCTCGCCGTTGAAGACGGCATACTCAGCCTCGTAGAGGTCGCCTGTCTCCTGAGTGGTTATCTCGGGGTAGGAGATAGGGTAATCGGGATAGAGGGTAGGGGATTCGGTGGGGGCAGGTTCTGTCTCCTCCTCCGTTACCTCCTCCGTCGCCTCTGTATCAGACCTTGCGCCGTCGCCCTCCTGTCCCGTCTTCTTGCACGATGCAAGAGAGCAGACGAGAAGGACAGCGGCTATGAATGAAGTTATCCTGCGAAATTTCATATTATCCTTGTTGTTTCCTTTCTGTCAGGCTTTTACTGTATAGGAGCAGCCCGGCCTTGTGGCGAATACGATGACACCGTCCTCGATGCGGGAGCCCACGTTCTCGCCGTCGCAGCTTATGCTGACCACGCAGTCCGTGCGGAGCCTGCATTCGCCGCCCTTGTCAGATGTTATGACGGCGCAGTCGAGCTTTCCGTCCTTCCAGGACAGGTCAACTCCGAAGCCGCCCTTTGCGCGCAGCCCCTTCACGCTGCCCTCATGCCATTCGTCGGGGAGAGCCGGAAGGAGGTATATCTCGCCGCTGCATGACCTGAGGAGAGCCTCCGCCACGGCAGCCGTAGTGCCGAAGACAGCATCTATCTGGAAGGCAGGACGCCTGCCGAACAGGTTTGCAGTCACGGAGTGAGCAAAGACCTTCTTGATATTCTCGTATACCATGCGGCCGTCACCGAGCCTTGCCCACATATTCGTTATCCATGCGCTGCTCCAGCCGATATGGTCGCCGAGGTGTATAAGACGGCGCACCAGTGTGGCACGGGCGGCATCCGCCAGCTTCGGCGTCCTCTCCGGCGTGATGAGGTCGGCAGGGTAGAGAGCGAAGAGCTGAGAGACATGACGGTGTCCCATTTCTGTCTCGTCGTAGTCCACCGCCCACTCCTTTATCTGTCCGTACTTTCCTATCTCCGGCTGCGGGAGCCTGGGGAGCAGGGTGCGGAGCCTGTCGGCAAATGCGTGGTCGGTGTCCAGTATCTCGGAAGCCTTTATCACATCGGTGAAAAGGACGGTGAGTATCTGGGAATCCATGGAAGGGCCTGCACAGAGGCAGCCCTGAACGCCCTCTGCGGTGATGTAGGTGTTCTCCGGCGAGACTGACGGGCAGGTGACGAGCTGTCCCTGACTGTTCTCCATGAGGAACTCGGTGAAGAACTCCGCAGCGCCCTTGAGAAGGTGATACTTCTCCGCGAGGAAATCCCTGTCGAGGGTGTATTCGTAGTGCTCGAAGATATGCAGGGCGAGCCATGCGCCGCCCGCCGGCCAGAGAGTGCCGGGCATCCACATATCCTGCGGGGCGGTATCGCCCCATATATCCGTATTGTGATGACATACGTAGCCCCGGTCTATGCCGTACATATCCCTTGCGGTTATCCTGCCGTTCTCCGCGACTCTTTCGAGCAGGTCGAACAGGGGCAGGTGACATTCGGAGAGGTTGCAGCTCTCAGCCGGCCAGTAGTTCATCTCGGTGTTTATATTGATAGTGTACTTGCTGCCGAGGGGCGGCGACATCTGCTCGTTCCATATACCCTGAAGATTGAGGGGCTGTGTGCCGGGACGGCTGCCTGATATCATAAGGTATCTGCCGTAGTTGAAGAGCAGCTCGATGAGCTTGTTGTCGTGTATCAGACGGCGGCAGTCGGTGTTGTCGAGGGCATCGCCCTTCAGTCTCTCGATTCGCCTGTCGGTGGTGAGAGAGTCTATATCGGCATACTCGCTGTTGTCGTCAAGGGTGAGGACAGTCCTGTCAAAGAGCTCTCTGTAATCGCCGGCATGGCGGTAGTAGAGCTCGTTGTAGCTGCACTGGAGAGCCATTTCCGCATCCACCTCTGCGGATTCGATATAGTTCTCGCTGTAAAAGCTGGTGCGTGCCGAAAGGACTATCATCACGGAATCTGCGCCGCTGACGCAAATCCTTCCGCCGACAGTGCGGAGCTCGCCGCCCTCGGCCTTTGCGCCTGCACAGGCAGCAAAGAAGATGCCGTCACGGCTTCCCGTGCCGCCGGTGAAAAGAAGCATATTCTCTGCACAGGGGCGGTTGTCGTCGTAGTAATCGTCGCGGCCGTCTATCCAGCATTCAAGGCTGACGCTGCCGGGAGTATCGGAGGTTATGTTGATGACCATTACCTCGTCGGGGGCTGAGCAGAACACGGAGCGGGTGTAGAGCACGCCGTTCACGGTATAGCTTACGTGTGAGACAGCATCGGAGAGCTCCAGGTCACGGTAGTAGTCCCTGACCTTGCCGCCTGTCACCATGGCGATATGGAGGTCGCCGAGGGGCATATAGTGGCGCATATTCGGGGTAACTCCCTGGAGCTTGCGGAAAGCCGTCTTTTCTGCTTCGGGTATCCTGCCGTCAAGGAGAAGGCTCCTTACCTCGGCAAGTCCCTCGCGGGCGTCGGGGTTGATGCGGTGGCGCAGTCCTCCCGACCATACTGAGTCCTCGTTGAGTCTGATGAGCTCATTGGCAGCGCCTCCGTAGATCATGCCGCCTATCCTGCCGTTTCCGACAGGGAGAGCTCCTGTAAAGTCTTCTGCGGGTGTGTTGTAATGCAGTAATGTTTCAGTTGACATATATACACTCCTCCCGGTCTCAATGATTATCATTTTTATCTTATGTATCTTTATATTATACCACAGCTTGCAGGCATTTGCAAATTTCCCGTCCATATCCCGCGATAATTCTTCAATATCGGATAAATGAGGCCGCCGCCGGTGTGCAAAATTCGGCAGATGATACAATACACCGCAGCAGCCTTCCGGCTCAGTGTGCCGGAAATAACTGTCTCCGCAGGGATTGACAGCAGCAGCCACAGCGTGGTATACTATTATATATATCATATCTGAGGGAGGTTTTCTATGCTTGATAAATGGCTGAATAAACTTGAACGCAGGTTCGGGCGGTTCGCGATACCCGATCTTATGCTCTATGTATCACTGACCATGGGACTTGTCCTTATCTTTGATATCATCGTCTCACGGAACCCGAACAGCTCTCTCTCGCTCATCTCGCTGCTGTCCTTCGACCGCGGAATGATACTGCGGGGGCAGGTATGGAGGATAATAACCTTCCTGCTGATACCGAATACGGGCTGGCTGCTCCTCGCATTTCTGGCGCTCTACTTCTACTGGATGATGGGCACAGGCCTTGAACGCCAATGGGGAACATTCCGCTTCAACGTCTATTTCTTTGCCGGAGCGATAGGCTGTATCATAGCAGGCTTCATAACAGGATATGCAACGAACGTCTACCACTACATGAGCATATTCCTTGCATTTGCGATGGTCTATCCCGACTATGAGGTGCTGCTGTTCTTCATCATACCGGTAAAGGTAAAGTGGCTGGGCATAGCAGACGGCATCCTTCTCCTGATATTGTTCATCTTCGGAAGCTGGCTGACGAAGCTCTTCATAGTGCTCTCATTGATAAATCTCATCATATTCTTCGGCCCGAAATTCTGGGACAAGATATACTATACCTGCCGCAGGTACTATTACAAGTGGTTCAAGAAGATATAAAAAAGGGACAGCCCAAGGGACAGCCGGAGCTGTCCCTTTTTTAATGCAGAATGAAGAATCAACGGTATCGCCTCTGGCGATAATTCAAAACCTTGCAGCGCTCATCCATGCTGCCGTGCGATAGCCCCCTTTAGCCTGCATGGACGGAAAAAAGCAAAAGCTGACAGGTAGGGGATAAGGGGTAAGGAAGGGGGAGTCCAGAGGGGGAGACCTGGGGTGACTCCCCACGGGGTGGGGAGATGTCCGAAGGACAGAGGGGACGGGCGCCTGTCAGGCGGGGGGAGGATGTCAGCTTTTACTGCGGTTTTCTTTTCTTCCCCCAACTCCCCTGGTTTCCCCCTCTGGCAATACACGATGCAGGTAAGGTTATCGGAAACGGTAAGCAAAAACGTTTTTCTAAATCTTCGTTTTGAAACTTTTATGTTCAGCGATACATCTCACACAGGCCAAAGAGGAACACCTCCGGGAGAAAGAGGGAGGGAAAAAGAAAACCGCAGCAAAAACCGGCATTTCCCTCCCTCTTCGCCTGACAGGCGCCCGTCCCCTCTGTCAGCTTCGCTGACATCTCCCCGCCCCGCGGGGAGTCACCCTCTACGGTTTTCCTCTCTGGACTCTCTTTTCCCTCACCCCCTATCCCCCACCCATTGCCGGTTTTTGCTTTTGTTGAGACCAGCAGGCTAAAGGGGGCTATCGCACGGCAGCATGGATGAGCACTGCAAGGTATTGAGAGGGTATTCTTTTTAAATCCATCGCCGTCAGGCGATACCGATAATTATGAATTAAGAATTATGAATTATGAATTAAAACGTCGATGCAATAATTCCGAATTCCTAATTAAAAAAGGGGCAGCCGAAGCTGTCCCTTGTTGTTATCACTCTACGGAAATAATGTAGTAGTATACCGGCTGGCCGCCGTTCACCATCATTACCTCTATCTTGTCATTGAGCTTGGACTGGAGAAGCTGCTGCATCTGCTCTGCATTCTCCTCAGTCACGTCAGCTCCGTGTATCAGGGTAACGTAGCTTGTATCGCCCTTAGTGAGTTTCTTTACGAGCTTGAGCGTTGCCTTGTTGATATCCTTCTCGGTGAAGGAGAGCTTGCCGTTGTCGAGAGCAAGTATCTCGCCCTCCTTTATGGAGTGTCCCTCGAACTCGGAATCACGGGCGGCAAAGGTGATAAGTCCGGTGGATACCTTCTCGAATGCCTTCGTCATGTTCTTGCGGTTCTCGGCAAGTGAGAGACTCTCGTCAAATGCCATCATAGCGGCTATACCCTGCGGTATGGTCCTTGTCTGGAGCACGCATACGCTCTTGTCGGTGAGCTTTACAGCCTGCTCTGCCGCCATGATGATGTTCTTGTTGTTCGGGAGCACGAATACAGTGTTGGCCGGAGTCCTCAGTATAGCGCGGAGGATATCGTCCGTGGATGGGTTCATGGTCTGGCCGCCCTTTACCACGATATCAGCGCCGAGGTCGGTGAACATAGCCTCAAGGCCGTGTCCTGCGGCAACAGCCACAAAGCCGAACTGCTTCTCGGGCTCGGCAGGAGCAAAGCCTGCTTCAAACTGCTCTGCCTCCTTGACCTTGTTCTCATGCTGGATACGCATATTCTCGATCTTCGGACGGGGATCGTTTATGAAGAAGCCGAATTCAAGGCCCTTCTGGAGCGCCTTGCCGGGATTGTCGGTGTGTACGTGTACCTTGATTATCTTCTCATCGTCAACTACGACTACGCAGTCTCCGATAGTCTCCAGATATGCGCGGAGCTTGAAGGGATCCGGGCAGTCCTCGTTCTTCTGGAGCATGAACTCCGTGCAGTAGGTATAGGTTATCTCAGTATCGTACTGGCTGACAGCGGATTTGAAGGAATCCACCTGCTCTGTTACAGCAGGCTTTTCAGCGGGCTCGGCGATGCTGCCGCCGCATACTATATCCTTTATAGCCGTTATGATTATGGTGAAGCCCATACCGCCGGCGTCAACGACACCTGCCTTCTTGAGCTGGGGGAGCATCTCGGTGGTCTTTGCGAGCACCTCCTCAGCCTCCTGACATATCTCTGTCCAGAATACCGTATCGTCGTTGGTGGAGAGGGATATTTCCTTGGCCTTTTCTGCTGTGCAGCGTGATACCGTGAGGATAGTGCCCTCTACCGGCTTCATTACTGCCTTGTAGGCTGCCTCAACGCCCAGAGCGAGAGCCTTTGCGAAGTCCTCCGGACCTGCCTCGCTGTGTCCGGCAAGTCCCTTGGAGATGCCGCGGAAGATAAGGGAAAGGATAACGCCGGAGTTTCCTCTTGCGCCCCTGAGAAGAGCAGAAGCGGCTGCGGAGGCTACCTCGGAGATAGCCATATTATCCGGCATCATCTTCAGCTCCTGAATGGAGTTGCCGATGGTCATGGACATATTCGTACCCGTATCGCCGTCCGGCACGGGGTAAACATTCAGCTCGTCAACGTCTCTTTTCCTGTTATTTATAGTAATGGCTGCAGAGATAACTGCGTCTCTGAATAAAGCACCGTTTATCACTGTAAGACCTCCTGTTTAGTAATTCATATCATCGACGAACACGTTTATCCTGTGAACGTCCACACCCACAGCTTCCTCAACAACGAAGCTGACCTTATGGGTGATGCTGTTTACGGCAGCGGAGATATTGGTGCCGTAGGTGACCTTTATGTGCAGGTCGATGACGAGACCGCCGTCCTTGTCGAAGCGTATCTTTACGCCTCTGGGCTTGAACAGTCTTCCTCCGGTGATAGAGGAGACGGCAGCGCGGAAGGTATTTACACTGCATACGTCGGCAACGCCGAAGCAGTCGCAGACAGCATGACGTACTATCTCAGTGATATAGTTCTCTGAAACGGATATTTTACCGATATGGTTCTCAACTGTTACCATACAGCTCACGCTCCCTCTTGTATTGGTTTTCTGCATCATAAATGCACTTACAGATATTATAACACATTTGTTTTCGTTTTACAATAGTAACAGCGATATTTTTACATATAGACTGTATCAATTGAGAAACAGCGGGGGAATGTGCTTATCATAGAAGGAAAGGGGCGCGCTTTTCAGCCGGATATCCGTAAATAATGCCCCTGAGCGCAGCATAACGCTCAGGGGCATCATGTTTCATATCAGTTGTTTAACCTCCGGGCTGACAAGCATCATATACTTTATAGACCAGTCCCCATTCATCATATTCCATATAATAATAGTGCTTCAGATGATCCGGCATTATGGGACCGTTGTCCGTATAGATGTAATATGCGACCTTACCTGCCTTCTTATCAGTAACGGTACCGAGATCAAAGTCTCCGTATTTTTGCCGGACAGTGCTGATATTGCTTGCCATGACAGACCAGTCATTGTATTTGTAGTATGTCGGATGCGAAGCAACAAATAAGCTCAGCGTCAGAAGCAGAAGACTGCTGATCACTAAGGAAACAACAGAAGATCTGATGCTTTTCTGTCTGTGTTTTCTCCTGATGATGAAAATTACTGATATTATCACAGTCATCAGCAGGATCAGAAAGAGAAACAGATAACAGAAGTTAACTATCCACGGATCCATATCTTTACTGCAACTCCTTTATAAACCCAGATTTTGTCAGAAACAATTATAGCACAGCAGCTGTGCACTGTCAATAAAAAAGCCATAGTATTCCTGACCTTGCATCAGAAATACCATGGCTTGATCTTCTGCCTGTCCGCTGCCGTACAGCAGAAGGCGTACTCTGCGCCCTGCCTTCATTATACCATATAAGCGAAGCGCATATGGTATAATTGCCCGATTGCAGGGAGCAGATCTCTGATCTGCGTATCTGCAAGGGCTTCAGATCAATTATAATCAGCTTGTCAAAAAAGGTAGTTTCACCGATAAAACCAAACGGTTGGGATTCCAAAGGGGCTCCGCCCCTTTGGTCAGGTCAAGGGCTGAAAGCCCTTGTGGGGTGTGGGGCAAAGTCCCACATATAGCCTTCGAGCGCTCCGCAAGGGGTGAATTCAAAAACAGTCCGGTGGACTGTTTTTGAAGAGGGGACGCCCTGCAAGAGAGGGCGTCCCCTAAGTAGATATAGGTTTTTTGACAGACTGAATGAATACTATTGCATTCATTATACCATATACACAGGAGATAATCAATAGCCGTATCTCAGTTACAGAACCTGTCGTGATATACGCTCAGCCCGGTCACTATGCCCCTTCTTCCTCCGGTTATCTCTATCCGGCATATCCTTTCCCCGGCAATATCCCCGAAGGAGACCTTGTCGAAGAGATCCTCGCCGTTGTAGCCGCTGTATGAGCAGAACGCCCTGCGCCAGCCGCGGCAGGCGACCTTGTCACGGAAGACAAGAGCGCTCTGCGGATCGTAGAGGAACTGCCTGTCCAGCTCGAAGTATCTGTGCCGGACGATGTTCCTTGCCGACACATCGGGATCGCTGAGATCGTATGTGCCGTAGTCCCCGTTGATATCCGCCATGTGGAAATCGCTCTCGAGCCTTTTCTCCGAGACCTCGCTGCCCTGTGAAAGAAGCTGCGATGCGGAGTAGGAGAACTCATCAGGATATGCCGCCTGACTGAACATGACGCAGTTGGTGCCGTGTATGTAGGGATATCTGCCGAGCTGCTTGTAGGCAAGCCCGGCGAGGGAATCCCACAGCGTAGAGCCCTGCTTCACGTAGATGTAACCTGTCTCGTCGGCGCTGCTCTCATGGGTGACGTAGGGTATGCGGAGCATATTGTCCATAAGGCTGTTTATGGATACCCGGGTATATAGCCCCGGTTCCATCTGGTTCTGCATCAGCATACAGGAGAAGCTCCGTGAGCTTACGACTCCCGTCCGGCAGCCGTCCTTTTCCGTCACGGTCAGTCTGTCCGCTATGCCGTGGTGTATGAGTCTGCTGCTGAGGGAGAACATGACCTCCGTCACCGTTCCTGTATCAAGCCCGTCGGGGACGGAGAATACCGCTTCAAGCTCCGTATAGGGGGTATAGGCCTCCTTTATGAAACGGAAGGAGAGAACGGTATCCGCCATGGTGAAGCGGCCTCCGGTGTGGATGAACAATACCTCCGCCGTCATGTTATCCCTCCTTCCGAAAGAGTGAAGCTGTCGTTCGTGACGAGCGTCACCGTGATATCTATGAAGTCGCCGCCGCCGTCCTCTGCGGAGTAGGAGCGGAGAGTGCAGCCGGTAAAGGAAAGCTCCCTGTATGTGAGAGAGAGGGGAGAGCTGCCGCCTGTGAGGGTATCGAATACTGCGATGATATCGGCGGCAGTACCGTAGACTCTGCCCCTGAAAGTCAGCTCCGAGGAGCGCTTGTACCGGTTGGTCACCACCGTTTTGCCGGAGACCGATGGCTGCTCATATATGACAGCCGAGCCGGCGGCACGGAAGCTCTCGCAGTACAGCGTGACAGCGCCTATCTGCACCGGCACGGACTCGCGGTGAGTGACGATATCCGTCATGGTATGCTCCTTTCGCGTATGCTGAGCCCCGTTACGGCAAAGCCCGCACAGAGGACGAGCCTGCCGAGGGCGCTGTCATGCTTCATGGTGATGTCTGTGAGCCGGCAGCACATATCCGACATATCCTCAAGGGCAGGCTCTGTTATCCCGGTGAAGTGGTCGAGGAGAGCCGCAGAGCCCTCACTTTCGGGGGAGAGCAGCCTTATCTCAGCCTGAGCCGAGAAGGGTATCCAGACCTTTCCCGGGGAACAGACCGGACGGCCTATATCCATCTTCCTTATGCCGGCGACAGTGAAGAACCTGCCCTTGTGCTCCGCCGGGAGGGCGTCAAAGGCGGTAAATACGTTCCTCTCGCCCTCCGCGCGAAGGGCCTCTGTCAGCGTGTCAAGCACTTCCCTTATCATCAGCATCCTCCTTTCTGCCGAAGGAAAAAAAGACGAAGCCCGAGGGCTTTAAAAGCCCCTCACAGAGCTGTAAATAGTCCCTGAGCATCTGCGAAGCCGAGGCAAGGCAGCTGCCCTCGCCGCTGTCCACGACCTTTCCGGCGTAGGTGTATTTTCTCCTGTCCTGAGCGCATTTTATCTGCTGCAGGCGGTAGTTGGCAAGCGCCGCACAGAGGAAATCGAGCCTTACATCGCTCCTGTCGGTGTCCATGAGCAGCATCAGCTCAGTCTCCTTCAGCGCCAGCTCTATGACGGGCGCATATCTCTCAGTGTCCTCCTCGCCCGAAAACAGGACGAACAGGCTTTTTACCGATTCTGTATTCATCTCCGCTCATCTCCTTTCTGTTTCCGGTCGAGAATGCGCTGCTGCTCTCCTCCTCCGCTTCGAGCTGGAGCACAGTCGCCGTACTGCCGGTCTTAGTGTCGAATCTCTTTTTCATGCCGAGCAGGGCCTCAGTGCCGAGCCCCTCTGCCTCATGTGCGGCCTTTTCAGCGGCCTCTCTTCCTCCCGAGAAGAAGGCGAGGCGGCATATCTCCCTGCGGAGCTCCTCGTTGTCTGCGGCGATCCCGCCGCCCTGCTTTTCATCCTCTCCTGAGACAAAGCGCTTCGTCACGCCTGCACTGACCTGTGCGGGTACGGCTACGAAGCTCCATTCATAGGCGTCCGTGACCTCGTCGAGGACATGGCAGCAGGCCTTGCCGCCGTACTCCCTGCCCTTTACGTGAGCGCAGGACTCAGCGCCGCAGACGGAGCAGGTTCGCTTTGCAGCGGAACAGGAGATGCTGACCTCCTTGCGTATGCCGCCCTCTATCTGGGTGATGAGGTCGCGGTTTTCCTCCGTCCTGACCATGTAGGCCATAGCGCGGAGGTATCTGTATGTGCCGCCGAAGCGTGTCAGATGATCTTCGTCGGTGACCACCTCGGTATCGAAGATGCGGGCGGTCTGATTGGCAGAGGAGGGTTCGTGGTCGGATATGCCTGTCTTTCCCACGAAGAGCTCACAGAGCTTATCGAGGGCGCTGTCGGAGAAGCGCTCCCCGTCCCGGTCTATATCGTTGTCGCAAAGTATCACGGAGAAGACATAGAGCTCGTCCTCTGTGAATTCCCTGCGGGTAAAGCGGTTTATTTTGGCAAGTGTTTCGGGTGTCATGGTTTCTCTCCTTTCGTATATGCAAGGCCGGACAGTAGGGGGCGATGCCTGCATCGCCCCACCCTTCTGTTATGGTTGCAATCGTAGGGACGGCCAGTGGCCGTCCGCGTGTTACGATACATTTCATGGCTGCGGACGGCGGATCGCCGTCCCTACACCTCCATCGCCGCAGGCGATACCTCTGATTATGAATTATGCATTATGAATTATGAATTGAAAAGCTGACGGCTCACTCAGGTTATAGTCAGCACCTTCACCGCATCCGGCGTTATCTTGCGGAAGCCGCAGGTTATGGATACGGTGATCTTGTCGAGCTGGCGGTCGATGAGCTTGTCGGTCTCCATGACGAGGTCGGTGCTGGTGATGAATTCGAGGGCGAAATCCCTGTCGAGGCCGATTATCTTGTCGTCCGGTACTGCGCCGCTCTTGATGAGCTCTGCGCCGAAGGGGAGCATCATCCTGCCGGAGCTGTCCGCTCTTGCGTCGCGGAGCTGCTCCATGGCCGCTATGACTGAGGCGTTCTCAGGTGAGGCTATGACAGAGGTCAGGCTGAAGCAGCCGAACTCGCCGTAGAGTGCCGCAAGGTCGGCATAGGTGAGCCCTTCTGATGTTATACCCTCAGCGTCCGCAAGGAGCTCTGTGACGGCCTTTTTGACTACTGCGTCCGCGAGCCTTACGCCCACGCTCCTGAGCATCACGCTGAACACATCGAGCCTCTGGCGGCGTACTGATTCGTAGGAAGCGCTGATGAGCCTGCCGTACTTTTTGAGTATCACGGCGCTGCCCTCTCTTATCTCTGCATCCGGGAAGATATCGCCTTCGGCGGTGGGGTAGTAGACCATGCTGTCGTCAATGGTGCAGCCCAGGTACTGGCTCTCGCTGCATAAGGTCTTTGCGGCGCATACCGCATCGAGGACGGTCTCGTCAAAGCCCTTTCTTATGCAGCGTGTGACGAACTCGGGAAAGAGCACGGCAGAGGCCGTTGAGGAGAAGAATTTCTCCACCCTGTCGCAGTCCTGACCGCTTACCCTGATATTGAAGCGCTTGAGCTGTCTCTCGAAGGCATCAAGGCTTTCAAGAGCCGTGCCTGTGTAGGCAGAGGAGGGGTCGAGCTCCTCCAGAGCTGCGGTGAAAGATTTGCCGCTGAGGTTGTAAAGTCCCTTTTCGAGCTTGATATCGTTATACATGATTACCTCCGTTATTTTCCGGCTGCGAGACGCATCTCTATCTCGGCAGCCTGTGCGTTTTTCAGTCTTGCTTCTGCGAGGACGGATTCGTCCTGTAAATTGATATTGTCCCATTCCACGCTGCATCCGGCTGGTATCCCCTGCGAGCAGAGGAAGCTCCCGCCGATGTCGCACAGGACGGGGGAGAGGAGCCTGCGGTAGTATTCAAGCTCCGAGGTGAGTATGTCTGCCTGCTGTGAGGACATACGCTCCGTGCTGCTCCAGCTCAGGCCGAGCAGGAAGGGCGGTATTGACAGCTTGGCGACTATCTGCTCCAGCAGCTGGCGCACCGGAACATCGGTATCGAAGAGCTGGTTCTCCGCACCGATGACCTTTATATCCACGTCGCCCACAGCCACGAAGTCCTTGACCTGACCGCACCTTGCCGAATTCATGCCGTCCGCCCACTCTCTTGCTATCTGCACCGCTCTTTCACGGGCGCTGATGATATCTCCGGTATCGCCGGAGGGCTTATAGGTGACGGCATATCTCACGTTTCCGGCGCGGTCGTAGTTCTGGCCGATGCAGCGGTATATCCTGAGGAGTATGCTGCTGAGTGCCGGAAGCCCTCTCAGCAGGGAATGGCCTCCCGTGAGCGAGGCGTATACTATCCTCTCCGGATGCGGGAGCGTCTTCATGCTCCCGTCGCTGCTGATGACGGAATAGCTCCGTCTGAAGGGCGAAGCTCCGGCGCTTACCCTGATGCGGGAAACATCCCCGTTCCAGAGCCCGGCTATCTCCTTTTCCTTCGTATCCGTAACTATCTCACCGCAGGCGCTGCCGTAGGTGAGCAGGCTGTCAAGGAAGGTATCGGCAAAGGTGCCGAGGGACCTGCCCGTCAGTCCGACAGGCACGTTCTCACAGAACCTGTCGAGCATCTCCTGATACCTCTCATCGCTGCATACGAGCCGGAAACCTCCGGTAAGGCGTATTATCTTCATTATGGCAGCGTCGATTATGGGCACCGAGCACCGCAGCCTGTCAAAGAGCTCCTTCTCGAAGGGCTCCACCGTATCCGGCAGCGTGAATCCGCCGGCGGTCATTCTTTCCGGGGAAATTATCTCCGGCTCAGCCCTTGCAGGCCTTTCATCCTTCTTTCTTCCGAACAGCTTCATTCTTCCTCCTTTCATCTCGGGACGGACAGCGCTATGAAACTGTCTCCGCCGCTCTCCCTGACCATATCGGCGACGAAGTAGCGCATATCGTCCATTGCGTGGTCGTTCTCCTTGACGGGGGCATCCGTGCCGGACCTGTCGCTCCAGCGATAGAGGGAGAACTCGCGTATGATATCAGTGCAGGATTCATGGAACCGGAGCTTTCCCTGCCTCAGCGCAGTACACACGCGGCGTATCCCCGTGACCACGTCGTTGTCCGCCCTGACCACCCTGAACCTGCCGTGGCGGCGTATGCACTCTATGAAGCTGGCGGCCGAGGGATCGACTATCACCCTGGAAATGCTCAGACCTGCCGCAAGCCTTTCAAGAGCCGCATAATGCTCCTCATCGGTGCGTGAGGTGCCCTCACGGCGGGAGTCGTAGTAGTATTCCCGCAGCCGGTGCCACACGCCTCCGGAGAGCCCCCACAGCCCGAAGGAGGAGGGGTTGACGGTGCCGTAGTCACAGGAGATGACGTACCTTTCACATTCCACATCTCCGGTATACACGTATTTCTCCGCACTGAACATGGGGTAGACAGCGCCCTCCGAGGCAGTCCACTTCCCGAGGACGAAGCGGTCGTAGAAAGCCCCGGAATAGAGCCTTTCGTAGCGCTCCCGGAGCTTTTTCGTGAGTGCGGGGTTGTCCTTCATGGTGAAATGGAGGACGAGAGCGTTCTTCTCATCTGCCTTCTTTATCCACTCGTTGTAGAACCAGTGTCCCGGGTTGTCGGGATTGCAGTTGAACCACATCCTTGACTCCGGCACGGAGCAGCGTGCGAGAGCCTGTTCCACGAAGGAGCGCGGCATGAGCGCCGCCTCGTCAAGGAGCACTCCTGCAAGTGTCATGCCCTGTATCAGCGCCGCAGAGCCCTCGTCCCTGCCGCCGAAGAGATAGAAGCGGTTCGTGCGGCCGAGAAAGGTGATATCGACGTAGCTGCGGCTGACCTTCTCCGAGCACTGAAATCCGTACTCAGAGAGCAGGGGCAGCAGGGGAGTCACCACGTTCCGGCGCAGGGATGTGACGGTCTTGCCGCAGAGGGCAAAGGAGCTGCCGGAAAAGCAGCATGAAGCCCAGAGCACGAAGCCGAGGGACATGGAGAGCGTCTTTCCGCTCCTGACTGCGCCGTCACAGATAACGGCATCATAGCCGCTGTATTCCGGCATACACCACCACCTCATGGCAAGGCGCTGTTTAGGCGAGAGCTTACGTATCCTCAGTGTTCTCATCCTCCTCTCCCGGTGCAAGAGCGCTGATAAGACATTCCGCAGCAGCCCTGTCGGAGAAGCTGTTCTCAAGCTCAAAGAGCTTCTCGAGAGCCTTCATCCTGTCGAAGAGCTTTATCTCCACGCCGCCGCCCTTGACTCGCTTTATCTCGGAGACGTTGAACAGGTCAAGGCCGGATATCACCTCCGGCGGCGGCATTTCGTCCGAGAAGGCGAGCCTTGCGGCGTCCGTGCTGCTGCCGAAGGCCAGCCTGCGGAGACCTGCGAGAACGCTGCCTGTACCCGTGAGTGAGCTGCGGAGCTGTGCTATCCGCCTTGTGCAGCTCTGTGACCTGAGACAGGCCAGCGCCTGCGGCAGAGCCTCCTCCCTGTCATAACCCGCCTTTACGGCCGAGCCCTCAGGATCCCCCGTGACAGCATACCAGCAGCAGAAGAGCCTGCGCCTTTCAGCATTGTTATCTGACGACATTGTCATACCTCCTTTCGTATGAACGGTGAAGCCCGTTCATAAGGTGGCAGGAAAACGTCTTTCTACAACGTAAAAACGTTGTAGACGGAAAAAATTTGAGGGAAACCCTTTTTCATAAGAGTTTCCCTCATTATAATGTGCATATTCTGTTATTCAGGCATCGTTCCGGAGAGCCTGGCCTTCAGCCTGCCTGTCTCCTCATCGGAGAGCCCGAGGCCTCTGATATACTCCTCAGCCTCCTTTGCCAGATCGGCGGTGCGTATGTCGGTCACGCCGAACTCCCTGCCGAGGAAGCTGCCTATGAGCCGCCTTATCTCAGGCTGCAGCTCCGCAGGGGGAGCAAAGTAGTTGATGTAGGTTTTCAGGAAGTCCTTCTCCACCTCGTCCGCATCAGCGCCCATAAGGCATTCCAGCAGGGCTGAGACGAATCCGCAGCGGTACTTGCCCTCCATGCAGTGTATAAGGTACGGCCCCTCGTTGTCCGCCATGAAGCGCAGTCCCTCCGCCAGTCCTGAGCGAAAGGGCTCCTCGCCGAACACCAGCGTCATATCGAGGTAGAGGACGTTCTGCTTTGAGTAATAGCTGTCCTCGAAGCCGTAGAACCGCATTGCTTCGTTCTCTGAGTCGGCCAGGTTCAGAACGGTCTTTATGCCGTGCTCCTCAGCGGCCTTGTCGGCGTAGGTGTTCCTTCCGAGGACGGGATCAACGGGGTTGGAGGAGCGGTAGAGCACGCCCTCTGCGATATCGCCCATGTGTATCATGCGGAAGTTAGCGTATTCCTCGTCTGTCAGGTCAGGGTAGCTCTCCCTCGTGTACGTCCTCTGCAGGTCCCCGATGGGGAGAAGCCTGCTGTATCCGTCCTTTTCCTTCAGCCTTATCTCAGCGATGACAGGGCTTTCCAGCTCGCTGCTGAACATACAGTATTTGTAGTTCTCCGGCGGTGTTTCGGTGAATACTCCGCTTGTGAGAGCGACGGATTCATAGGAGGAGGCGATGTAGATAAGCTCCCCCTCATAGCCGAACAGGAACTTGTTCCCCGGATCGGCATACAGGCACAGGGGACAGATATCTATGCCCGATATGTTCAGGCAGATGGGCATATCCCATTCATGCCCGTTTATGCTGACGGTGACTATATCGTTGTAGTCGAAGGCATCGAGCAGCTCGTCTATGCTGAGGTCAAGGGCGAGGAATCTGGGGTTTACCATCGTCTGGTCGTTGTCCTCGATGACCTTTGCCCTGAGCACCCTGTCGGTACACAGGCGCGGCATATACTCCGGCAGGCTCAGCTCTCCGCCTGTCGAGACGTAGGTATAGTAGGTGAGTATGGCGGAGGCATCGCTGGCATCCGTCAGCCCGTCTCCGGTGACGTCAGCGGCGGTCTTTTCCCCGTCGCCGAAGCTGCCGGCCTTTCCGACGGACAGAAGGGAGTATTCCTCCAGTATCATCGTGGCATCTGCCGGATCGATGAAGCTGTCTCCGTTGACGTCGCCGGTGAGCACTGCCGCATCAGAGGGCGCAGATATGCCGGATGCCAGTGCGGCAGCAAGGAGCGCAGGTATCAGTTTTACGGTCATGTTATTGATCATACGACATCATCTCCGCTATATTGACAAGTGCAAGGTCTGTCTTCCATTCCCCGTCTATCTTCAGCACATATACAACGCCCTGCCCGTCTATGGAGAAGCTGTAGGCATCGGTGATGCGGCTGAGGTCTATCTCCGGATAGGAGGCGCTCCCCTTGAGTATGGAGAGCTTGTCCTGTATATCCTCTATATGTCTGCCCTTGGGTATCTTTTCAAGGCCTTCGGTATCGTAGTACTGGCTCCAGCCCTCATTCGTCAGCTCCTCCATCAGCTTTTCCGTATCGCCGCCGGAGGCCTCGCTGAGGAACTCGATATCCGTGAAGCGGAGGTAGACATCGGTATTTTTCGTGCTTATGGCGTTCACGAAGCAGAGCAGTGCGTTCTGTGCGAGCTCAGCATCACTAGCATAGCGCTCTGGCTGAGAAGAAGCAGCTCTCCGTTCTGTGTGCGGCTGTGGGTAGAAGCAGCCTGGGAGGGTGAGCAGAGAAAGTGCAGCACAGGCCGCTGCTATGCGGCGCATCAGTATTTGAAGGAGCTGCCTCCGATGAATTCGCATATCAGCGATTCGGGCGGTACCAGCGTCCTGTCGAGGGGGGCTGTCATCTCGAGAACTGCCGTGATATCTGAGAGCTCGGGTATGTCGGAGAGCTTTCTCAGCTCCGGCAGAAGAGCCTCACGGTAGGCCGGCAGCTCATATCCTATAAAGGTATCTATATCGAAATCGGAGCGTGACTTGAAGGGCATGATGAACTTCTGGGCGCCTGCCTCCACGTTGCGGAACATATTCATGGTCTCCCGGAGAGAGCGCTTGCGGAAGAGGCTGTCACGTATCATGCGGCGCAGCAGTCTCACCTTTGAGGGGTGTACCAGAAAATCGCCGCAGAGTATCCTCGTTCTTACGCTGACATAGAGCTTGAACAGGTTTTCCTCCGGCACGGTTATGACATCGGGGTTGAGGGCATGTATTCCCTCGAATATTACCTTGTCTCCCGGCTTGCGGTGAAGTGTGAACTTCGAGCCCTTGCGGGAGGAGGTGGCAAAGCAGTAGTTGGGTATATCCACCGGCTCGCAGTTCTCAATGGCCTCTATCTGCTGATTGAGCAGCTCCGTGTCTATGCGGTCAGGGGACTCAAGGTCCATTTTTCCTGCCGCAGCAAGCTCCTTCTCTTCCTCGGAAAGGGGCTTGAAATAGTTGTCCATGGATATGACGTGAGTCTCGCAGCCGTATTCATCGAGCATCTTCTCCGTCATCAGGGCTGTGGTGGTCTTGCCTGAGCCGGAGGGGCCTGCAAGGAGTATGACCGGACGGTGCTCCTTGTTGTTCACTATCTTTTCAACTATCTGCTCTATCTGATACCGGTAGGCATCATTTACAGAGCGGATATAATTCTCAGCATTATATTTTATCTCCTCATTTATGCGGTTGATCTCTATATTCATGTATTTTCTCCCTTCGGGTGGTTTGCAGCAGATATGCTTATCCTTTATTATAGCATATCTGAATAAAAAATGCAACATCCGGCGAAATAAATTTGTCTGAATCGGATAGGGTTTCCGACATCCGGCACAGTAGCCCACTCTTGCAAATTTCAATGTGAAAACAATTGCAGTTTTGTGCGATATTACGATTTTACGCAGAGGATAGCGGATATACTTGATATTTCCGGCAAAATTTGATATACTATTAACGGTGATACTTATAATATCATGTCACCTAACCTACAATTTTCCGGAGGTTTACTGCTATGGGAGAGATAAACAGGAACGAAAAGAAGATAACTATACTTGGCGCAGGAAATGTCGGCGCTACTATCGCATATACTTTCGCAGTAGCCGGAACCTGCTCAGACGTAGTCCTTATCGATATCAATAAGGAGAAGGCGAAGGGCGAGGCAATGGACATCAGACAGGGCGTTTCCTTCGGCCATAACGTCGAGATAAAGGACGGTACATACGAGGATGCCGCAGGCTCTTCTATCGTAGTCGTAACGCTCGGACTTGCAAGAAAGCCCGGCCAGACTCGTCTTGACCTTGCACAGGCCAATGTAAACATCATCAAGGAGGTAATGCCCCAGATAGCAAAGGCTGCTCCCGACGCAACATACGTCGTAGTCAGCAACCCTGTGGACATCATCACCTATACCATACTCAAGTGTACGAACCTCAGCCGCACACAGGTCATCGGTTCAGGCACATCGCTGGATACCTCACGTCTGCGTTCATCCATCGCAGATCACGTAGGACTCAGCCCGGCAAGCATACACGGCTATGTATTCGGCGAGCACGGCGACACATCCTTCATCCCGTGGTCACTGGTAAATATCGCAGGTATCCCCATGGAGGAATACTGTGCAGCCGAGGAGCATGAGACTATCGACAAGGATGAGATCATCGACGAAGTAAGAAAGGCCGGCGGCGAGGTCATCAAGAGGAAGGGCGCGACCTTCTATGCCATCGCCCTGACCGTAAACAAGATCTGCGACAGCATACTCCGCGATGCAAAAAACGTGATCACTATATCCACCATAGTAAATGACAAGTACGGTGTTGACGATGTCTGTCTCAGCCTGCCCTGCGTAATAGGCGGCGACGGCATCGAGAAGGTGCTCACTCCCACTCTTACCGAGGAGGAGAAGATAAAGCTCCAGGAGAGCGCAGCAGCACTGAGAGCCGTTATCGACCAGATCGAATTCTGATGATATGAAAGACCGCCTGAGGGCGGTCTTTGTTTATCGGAAAGGCGTGATATATGTTCAGACTCCGGCATCGGGATTCTAAAGGGCCTCTGGTGGGGTGTGGAGCAAAGCCCTGCAAGTAAGGGCGACTTCAATGTCTCCGGACGAACTTTGACCTTCTGAAAAATATTCTTGACTTTTTCCGGCAGATAAGTTATAATAATATATGGTGACTGCATAATGCAGCGCTGTATGTGTATTGCTTGTGTAGCACAGTTGGCAGATCAGCTCATTTGCTGAGCAAACGACCGCTGCCGGTGGCAGATGAAGGGAGTTTGCGAAGGAAAGAAATATGGAGTAATGCAAGGCGGGAGCCGAAGCAGTACGACTTATTTCTGACCGTATATGAGCAGGTCGCTGCGACAGCCGGTCTGCAAGACAACAGAATATGCTTGTGTAGCACAGTTGGTAGTGCAGCTCATTTGCTGAGCAAACGACCGCTGCCGGTGGCAGATGAAGGGAGTTTGCGAAGGAAAGAAATATGGAGTAATGCAAGGCGGGAGCCGAAGCAGTACGACTTATTTCTGACCGTACATGAGCAGGTCGCTGCGGCAGCCGGTCTGCAAGACAACAGAATATGCTTGTGTAGCACAGTTGGTAGTGCAGCTCATTCGTAATGAGCAGGTCGCAGGTTCGAGTCCCGTCACAAGCTCCAATTAAATAACGGTAAATAGGCACATTCTCTATGCGGGAATGTGCTTATTTATTTAACAAGCTGGTGAAGTGTCATTAAAATGTCATTGTCGGCATAAAAACCTGTAAAAAGATAACGGATTTCAGCAAAGACTGAGCAGAATATAACACCCTCCACATCTGATATTATATCTGATATCTTAACTCTGATCCCGTTTCATGGAGTTATTGATCTGATAATTAGTTGAATATAATGTCTATTGCTATTGACTTTTATAATATAAAATAGTATAATATATATAAACAGATGTAAAGAAGGCGATAATATGCTTTACGATGAGATCATGCCTAAACCGTCTGGCTTTGAGGCAAAAGACTTCATAGATGTCAGTGAGATATGGGTGCAGAAACGGCCTCAGAAGGGCGATCATATACGTGTCAAACGTATTGGCGGTCTTTATGCACACCACGGTGTTTATGTTTCTGATAATGAAGTCATTCATTTCACCGGCCAGGACGATGACAGTATCCTTGACTGGTCAAAATGTGAGGTCATAATGACTGATCTTGCAGTGTTCCTGAAAGGCGGGACACTTGAAGTCAAGGAGTATACTGATGAAGAATTTCCTGATCTGTACTCCCCCGACCAGATAGTAAGCTATGCACGCTGCTGTATCGGAGACAGAGGATATAACCTGGCGTTCAATAACTGCGAACACTTTGCAAATGTATGCACATTGGGCAGATTCCGCAGTCATCAGGTCGAAAGAGTATTTTCAGGACTATTACCAAATAAGGAGGATAAAAAAATGGGACTCAGGGCAGCTATTTCAGGATTTATCAGCGGTTTGTTCGGCGGAGGTTCTTCCGGTGGAAGTCGTTCGACAACGCAATATGAGCCTGACAAGGTCAAGGTTGCAGAGATCGAAGCTGAAACAAAGCTCAAGCTTGCAAACAAGGAGACCGAACGAATCGAGATAATGAAGCAGGCAAGACTTGATATCCTTGAATGTGAAACACAGTGCAAGCTGGCTATTGAGAAGGCTAAAGCCGAAGGAATGGGATTGATGGCACAGATGATAGTATCGCTTCAGGAAAAGCTGAATGAAGTTGCAGAGAAGCGTTTGCAGATCATTGAGAACGGCTCTATGCAGATAGTCAAGGATATAGAATCATTCTATGACGAGATCGGAGAAAAGATCAGGTCGGACAATGATAAGTATAATCGGGAAAAGTTGCCTGCACTTCTTGATATATTGCAGAAGTATGAGAAAGATACACCTCAGTACGAGATCTATTATCAGCAGATCCAGGACGACCGCAAGATCCAGCAGCAGTATTTTATGAAGCAGCTGGATGCTGTACTGGTACGGCAGAATATGGTAACGGACAGCTTTACATCGGATAAGAGGATCCTTCTCGAACAGACAAGCCAGATCACAAAGGGAATGCTGGATTCCGTTCAGGCACAGATGCTCCAGCTCGGGACAGATGTACAGACAGCTGCTTTACTTACAGATAAATCTGAGGGTATACCTGCGCTTCCCGATAAAACCGATAATTGATGAAAACTGATTTTCAATATAAACGGCCCCGCTTGATGCGGAGCCGTTTTTTGTGTTCTCATCTGAATGTGCAGAGGTGAAAAGAAGTAGTATTATTTTCTGAGATCCTGCTGCATTTCATACAAAAGTGTGTTGAAGGCTGTATCACGTTTTTCCTGTTCGGCAGCAAACAGCTTTGCATCTTCCTTCAGTTTCTCAAAATTCTTCTTCCTGAGAGCTTCAAGCTTATCGTATGTTTCTGATGCTATGATCTTCCTGCTGCTGTTATCCTCGATTGATGCCAGCTGAGTAAGCGGCATATCATATAATTCACTGATGTTATCTATGATGAAACCGGCCTCTGCTTCCGATGAATTACATATAAGATCGCATATCCTTTTTCGGAATTCTCCTGTGGCCTCATATAGTGCTGCTTCAGCATCGATCTTATCGAGTAATGACTGATCAGAATCCGAAGCTCTGACTGCGTGCTTTATATAGATGTCTTTCCTGTTATTCAGGTAGAAGCTTCGGATGGTGCTGATATGATCAGAAAGAATCTCACAGAGCTTTTTATACATGGAAGGAGTGCTTTTTGAGCTGTGGAGAGAATATGTAATGATTGCAATAAACGCTTTAAGCTGGATGACCATATTATTTCTCAGTTCATCGGCCCAACCTGCTGAAATATCATCTGATATTCGTGAACTCCGGCAGCTTCTGATATAATTCTCTCTTCCGTCTGTTATTTCGCTCAGATATGTATTGTATCTGTCTGCAAATTCTTTTGAAAGATAAACCACCGCTTCTTTTTTCCGGATAAAAGCGCTTAACTTTGAATATGAACGGTTCACGGCATCCAGTGTCATCTGAGTGTACAGAATAAAACCGGGACGTGGTTCAGCTTCGATCCTGCCAAGCTCAGCAATATTATCCTCACTGATCGATGCTTCATAAAGCCTTTTGTTCAGATTCCTGAATTCCGATGCGTTCTTTTTAAGCATCTCTTTTGCCTGCTCCAGTCTGGTATCGAAAAAAGCGCTTATGGTATCATAGCCTTTTCTGAACAGACTGTTTTCTTCATCTGATAACACATCTGAGTCAGTATAGCCGTTCTGGAAAGTATCGGCATATTTGTTTATGTCTGAGAACAGTTCTGCATTCTTACTTTCAAGATCATTTATCCTGTTTCTGAGGGAACTGCACCATTTCTCCGCATTTATCGCATAGTCATACAATGAAGCATTTATATCAGCAAGCGGATATGAAGCTATCAGATTATTGTGATCAAGAAGTGGTATCTCAGCCGGCGTTTCAGGACCATTTTTCATATCCTTCAGCTTCTGACGGAGTTCCGGGACTGTTATGAGATAATCCTTGAACAGCTTATTGAGCTTTTTGTCTTCAAATTTTAAGAGCAGGCTGTTTTTAGTGATCAATGAATACGCAAGCTCATATCCTTTATTCGGATTATTCTTCATCGCATCACTATACACCTTTTTATCAATTCTGGCTTTTTCAAAAAGGATATCTGAGCATGGAAGCACAAAACCTGTTATATAATAGTCGAGAATCAATTCCCGTCCTTTAAGATCAAGCAGACTTCTTGCTTCATTACAAGTTAAGAAAGCTTGTGACAAAGGATAATTATCAAGGTATCCTTTTTCTATAAGCTTCTTCAGTTCAGTGATCTTAGGGAGCCTGAATCCCTCAAAGCCAAGATTCATTTCAGCAACAATTTTTTTGCCTTCCTGAACGGATACTGCCTTTCCCGGTCGGTAATACTCATAATCCAGCCAGAGAAGCCCGGTCTCGATATCCAGGAATACTTTTTCATTTCCTTCGATATCGTACAGCTTCTTTTTCTTTAATTCATTGATTATTTCTTTCTTTGCATCCTTGAATGCTTTTGTTATCGAAGTGATAGCGTTTTCTATTTCTTCCTTTGTTTTAAGTGCCATATTCTGACCTCCTTATTATCTTTTAGCTGAGTTCTTTCTTCATCCTGAAAATCAGCGAGTAGAACTCATTGTCACGTTTTTCCTGTTCCTCAGCAAACGACTCGGCATCACTGCGCATAGCATCATAGGTGTCATTTCTGAGCTTATCGATCATAGAGAAGGTCTCGGCGGAGATGCGCCTGCCGGCTTCTGAATCACTTAATCCGGTAAGCTGGTTCAACGGCTCATCACATAATCTGCCGGCTGCGATCCGAAGATATACTTTTTCAGATGAATCGGCTGTCATCTCAAACAACTTTTTCCTGATATCTTTTGTAGCTTCATAGAGAGCACGTTCCGTTTCGATCCTGTCCAATGCGTCTCCATAGGAGCATAACGCATTTTTATGATAGATACCTATTCGCTTGTTGTTATAGAAATCCCTGATGATCTGCGAATGCTCTGAAAGGGTATCACATATCTCCTTATAGCTTTCATCATCTTCGTGAGCAGTATAAGAAGAAAGATACTCTTCAATCAAAGAAACAAACACTTCAAGGCGCAGAACAGAGAAACTTCTGATATCATCAGCCCATTTTTCAGCGACATCTGTGTCAATAAGCTGATTTTGGCATTTTTCTATGAAAGCTGGCCGCTGGTTATTTCTGAAATTGAGGTGTTCTTCCAGTACTCTTTTATAGAAAGAAGCAAAATATTCGATTCTTTCGTAATTATCGAATATGAAATACGCTTTTTTAAGGGCTCTGTTATAGTTGTTCACCATGGATTCTACAAGCAGGATAAAGCCCGGTCTCGGCCGGGATTCAATTACCCCGAGCTCTTCAAAAGCATTTTCGCTTTTCGCAGCTTCTTCAAGATCTGCTCTCAGCTCAATAATGTCATTTCTGATCTTCTTGAAAGACTCCATAACATCTTCAAACTGAAATCCTGAGCTTTCGCGGAATATCCTCTGCGCTCTGTCGAACAAGCCACGCTCTTCATCTGTCAGTGCATCGGTGCTTTCCAGGCTGTCCATTAGGGAACTGATCTTTTTGTTTATTGATGATATACTGTCTTCGGTATCGTTCATTATATCACAGAGATTATTAATCAGTCCGTTGCACATTTGCTCTGAAGCATCGCAGTATCTGTACAGTGATGAATTGATAGCCATCATATCATGTGATGCAATGATACTGCCGGGATCGAGGATAACTGCGTCACAGTGATATGGTTTATTGTCCGCCGGAACAGCAGGCGACAGTTTCTCGGGATGACGTTTTTTTAACACATTCATATAAGCGCTGCTGAGTGAAGGCTCTTTGAAATCAGGTATAAAACCTATTTTTAAGAACATATTAAGAATGACCTGCGGTGAAAATTCTATCACATCCCACTCAGTCCCAAAGCCGGGATGAGTTATTCTATAAGATTCTACAAAGATATCAGAACAAGGAAAAAGATGCCCGTAAATATAGCGATTCTCGTTGCCGTTTTGAAAATCTCCGATCATCTTGCAGATCCCATCTGCAATTACTATTGTGGCATAAGTCATGCTAAACGGATTATTTCCAGTGTTATATACTTTAACGATTTCGCTGATATGCGGGATCCTTAGATTTAAAGAAATCCCAGATTTATCCAGTGATCCTTTCTCAATATCAAGCAGAAGTTTTTCGGCTTCAACAACTGATAGCTTTCTTTGCTTCAGATCCTGTGAATCGAGCCATAATAAACCCGTTTCTTTATCAAAGATAAAACCCTCAGGCTTCTGAAGCCTCAAGAATCGTCTTCTGTTTATGTAATCAATGAATTGATTGATCGCATCCATAATAAAACTCCTTTATATTTGCCATCCGTGAATAAACAAATTCGGTTATCCGGCACAGCTTTCTTGATATATATTTTACCATATTTAGCCAATATAATCAATATGATTCTGGCGAAAATGTATATATTGTACAATCTCACAAAAAGATAATGCTTGCTTTGTGCAAATTGAAAAAGCGATTTCTTTCAGGGATTTATTCGGCTTGAATAATTGATAACAGAAGCTGATGTATACGGGATACATAGCACTTTCGCGTAAACGATCAAAGGCAGAGCAATAAACGCTCTGCCTTTTTATGTAGTCATATTATTTGTTTTTCTCGTTTTCTTTGCGCTTTCTGATCTCTTCATTCTTTTTTCTGAGTTCTGATTGATAATGCTTTTCGGGATCGTATCCAAAATCAAAGTTTTTGAACAGAAGGTTGTTCCTCTGCGATTTCTTATTGATCCTTCCTTCATCAATCGCTTCAAAACTTCCTGATTCCATATACTTCCTTTTCCCTTCAAAGAACTCGTGCTTTATCCTTCCGAAAGGATCATCGAGATCATAATAATCGTGGATATAATCAATACGCTTATTAACTGTAAGATCATCAAGGCCGATGCTGTTAATAATGTTTTCGATCATCTTCTCCAGTTTATAATACGCTTCATCCGGATCTGCATCCATTTTATCTATGACATACTTTGTGATCTCGTTCAGATCATGACGTTCCTTGGCACTCAGGTCATCTCTGCTATCTTTATGCCTGAGATCATTATCTTCACAGTATAGCTTAAACACTTTTTCTTCAATTATGTTCCAGGCTATTTCCCGGAACCTGTATTCTATGATAGTATCTAGCAACTCCTGACTCATCTGTTTTATCAATAATGATATTATCTTTTTATACTCTTTCTTTTCCGGATATTTGGACCAGAATAGCAAAGCTTCTGCAGTTGCGCTGTCGAACCCGATAGTATCAGAAGCTGCCCTGTTCTCAATATCAGTTGAACGACAGTCAGTCAGCCCGAAGAGATAGTCCGTGGAAACATTAAAGAAAGACGCAAGCATAATGAAGGCCTTATATCCGAAATCCTTATCTCTGTTACGTTGGTTCTTCTCGTTTTCATTATCATCCTGATTCTCCATTTCGCTGTATTTGGATGATGACAGATTATAATCATATTCTTCAGTTACTTGTTTACATAGTTGTTTGCACGTCAGATGTCTTTTTATTCGTTCATCCTTGAGCCTTTCACTGACGATCCCGACTTCTTTTTTCTTCATTCAGATCATCTCCTATCCGTAATCACGGATTATATTATTTTTAATCCGTGATAATATTGTTTTCCGGCCATACGGCACAGACCATAAAAATGATGTAGAATCATATCAGGATCTGATATCGACATCATACCATAGATCCTGATATGGTGTCAAGTTCTCATACAGGAGGAGATAGAAATGAATGATTCATATTAGAAGCTGTCTATTAAAAAACGTCCGACGGCAGAGGCGGTCAGACGTTTCAATAAACCTTAGTCTTATATGAGATACCGGAGCAGGTAATCTGGTACGGAATACGAATTAAAACAGTCAATCAAGATCGGAGGGAGAATATGGATACTAAGATACCGGTAATGCTTACCGTGAAACAGACAGCTGAGATGTTCAGCATTGCCCAGCACTATGCAAGACAGCTTGCCCTGACAGGGAAAGTCAAAGCTGTTCGTGCCGGATGCAAGATCCTGATCAACAAGGACAGTGTCACTGAATATTTCAATAACAGCACATTGTCTGATGAAGCAGAACGCCCCGGCAAGCTTATGATCATAAACAAAAAATCCTGATGTACAACGAGTAATCGTTGTAGAAGACCGTTATCCCGAATATAAGTGAAAGGAGCTGATCAACGTGAGTATATTTGAGGAAGTTAAAAACCGTACCGATATGAAGTCAGTAGCCGTGCATTATGGCTACGCGCCGAACAGAAGCGGATATATATGCTGCCCGTTTCACAGTGACAAAACACCGTCTCTGAAGCTCTATCAGGATAGCTTCTATTGCTTCGGATGCAATACCGGCGGAAGTGTTCTGGACTTTGTCATGAAGCTGTATGATATGAGCGTTCTTGAAGCTGCAAAAAAGCTGAACTCCGATCTTTCACTCGGAGTAGATACAAGTGGAGACATTAGCATAAAGCCTTCAGAAAATGTCGTCAGTACATCACAGATGCTCATGCACTATGACAAATGGGAGAAAAGAGCATTTCGTGTTCTGGAGAACTACTACAGACTTCTGAAGATATTGTACAGGAAATATGCACCACAGACACCGGATGATGAACCTGATCCCGCATGGTTCAGGATATGCCGGGAACTGCCGGTGATAGAAAGCTACTGTATGATATTTATAGAAGGTGACGAAAACGAACGTAAACGATTCTATATCAGTAAAAGAAAGGAAGTTGAGCATTATGATGCTGAATTCAGAAAATATGTCTCTTGAAAAGGAGTTCCTTGATACCTGCCTCGAGGATATGAAGCAGGACAAGCAGGCAAAGAATACTTATCGGGCTTTTTCAGAAATACAGTCAGTCGATACAGAATGGCTGTGGTATCCGTATATCCCGAGAGGGAAAATAGTGCTTCTTACCGCACCTCCCGGCGTAGGAAAATCATTCTTTGCGCTTTATATGTGTGCAGCTGTTTCAGATGGAAGGGCTTTTTTCGGACAGGATGAGGCAGATGTCAGGAAGCCTGAGACTGCGATCTATCAGACCGCAGAAGACGGTATCGCAGATACACTCAAAAAGAGGCTTGAAGCCATACAGCCTGCTCCGAGGTTTGAAAACATCATCAATATAGATGAGAGTGAAGAGCAGCTTACACTGTCTGATACCGACAGACTCGAAGAAGCTATGAACTTACTCAGGCCATCGCTTCTTGTTATTGATCCTTTACAGGCATATCTCGGCGCAAACGTTGATATGCACCGGGCGAACAGTGTCAGACCTGTTATGGCGAAGTTAGGTATACTTGCTGAAAAGTACAACTGCACCATACTTCCTATCATGCATCAGAGTAAGATGCACCAGAGCCATGCTATCTATGCGGCGCTCGGCAGTATAGATATACCGGCAGTCAGCAGAAGTATGCTGATGCTTGCAGAAAATCCCGCAAACAGGGAGCAACTGATACTCTGCCATGTCAAGAGCAGTCTTGCACCGGGTGGCAGGAGCGTGATATTCCATATCGATGAAGGCAATCTGGTCTTTGATGGCTTTTCTGAGAAAAGTGCCGATGATATCTACGGATCAGGTTCTTCTTGCCGGAAGACAGTCTCCGACCGGGCAAAAGAGTATCTCAATGAAATGCTTGATGCAAACAACGGATGTGTATCACAGAATGATGTATTAAGATCATCAGAATTCAGCCAGTCGACATTATACAGGGCAAAAGAACGCCTGGGACTCAATAGTATAGTGTTAGGATACGGAAAAGATAAAACAAGTTACTGGTTAAAATCTGACCTTGATGTTAAGTCATTCTTGTCTTCCTTACAGAATAACGAAAAATGAGAAAATTGATACAAATGGCTGAAAACAGAGCCGTATTCAATTTTTTCAAATGGAAAAAATGCTGAGAATATTGGTGGATCAGCCAGGATAATTCCGGTACTTGATCTAAGGTCTAAATCGTAAACAGGAATGAACTTGCACTTCTCTGCCTCTATAGATATATATCATACCAAAGGAGAATCATTATGAAAAAGTCAGAAAAGGTATTATTCGCATTTTACAAGACAGTTTACATCATCACCATGATCACAACAGCAGTTACATATATCCTGGAGTTTGTAAACCCGACAATAACCTGTTCCAGCATCACAGCCTCCGACTGGTCAACGCTCTGCATCATGTCATGCGTATTCGTATTCATCACAGAGACCGAAAGAAAGGCAAAGGCTGCTATGATCGCTGACAAAGCCTCTGTCTGAATGAAGGCATATCCGATATAATAAAGAGTAACGGGGGAGGAATGTTTTTTCAGTTCTCCCCTTTAACGTTGATACAAATATCAACGGGGTTTTTTCTTCAATCAGGCTTTTCTTTGCCTTTTTTGAGTGTACCCTAATGAAACATTCAAAAACCGTCCCATATAAATTAGATTTCGCATATTGACACATCCCGAAATTCATGGTAATATAAAAGGGACAGATAGGAGGTCTATGTATGGAACGAAAGGTTTACATCGGATACGCAAGAGTCTCGACCGTAGATCATAACGAGGAGAGGCAGATCGTGTCCTTTGAGAACTTTGATCACAAGATAGAAAAGGTCTTTATAGATAAGTGCAGCGGTAAGGACAGGAACCGTCCGCAGCTCAGAGCCATGCTTGACTATGTCCGTGAGGGAGATGTAGTTGTTGTCTCAGACTTCTCACGTCTTGCAAGATCTACAAGGGATATGCTCCAGATCGTGCAGGAGCTGACTGACAAGGGCGTAGACCTGATAAGCCTCAAGGAGTGCATCGATACCTCCACACCGCAGGGCCGGTTCATGCTCACCGTGTTCGCAGCTCTGGCCGAGCTTGAAAGAGAAACAATACTGCAAAGGCAGCGGGAGGGGATAGCCCTTGCAAAAGAACAGGGAAAGTACCGGGGCCGGAGGCCTATTCCTTTCAATGAAGAAAGATTCCGTGCCGAGTGCCAGAAATGGCGCAGCGGAGAGCAGACCGCCGTTGAGACCATGAAGCGCCTCGATATGAAGCGGAACCGGTTCTACCGAACTGTAAAGAATCTGGGCGTATGATCTGGCCGTTGATACAAATATCAACTATAAAAGCATTCAATCAAACGTTCACAGGCGTTATAATATAATAATTGAAGATTGAACGCAATGAAAGGGGAAAATCAATGAATAATGCAGGGAAAACTACAAGGGAAAAGCTGCTGTTTGCAGCTCTTGATCTGTTTTCGAAAAATGGATATGATGCCACGACTGTTGAAGAGATAGCAAATTCTGTAGGCATGAAGGGGCCTAACGTATACAACTATTTCAAGGGAAAGAAAGGCCTTATGGAAAGTATCGACTCCGTATACAAAGAGTCATACAAGGAAAAAATGAGGTTCAAGGCTGACAATGCTGAGATGATACAGACTGCTGAAGATCTTAAACGGTTCAGTATGAAGACAATAAGATATACTCTTAACGATGATATCATACGGAAACTGAGAAGAATAGCAACGATGGAGCAATACAAGATAGAGTATTTTCGCGGTAAAGCTTCTGCTAACCAGCATTCAAACATAATACAGTTTTTTACAGGCGTTATGACAAGGCTTATGGAACAGGGGAAAGTTAGAAAATGTGATCCCCATATCCTTGCTCTTATGTATGCTGCTCCTGTATCGATGCTTATCCAGATATACGACCGTGAACCGGAGAGAAAGCGGGAGATCCTGAAAACAGCTGAAGCACAGATTGATCTCTTTATCGATACCTATTTCATCAAAGAGCAGTGATGTACTTTAATGCAGCATATCTGCCTGATTTAAAATTAGCATTGAAAAATGGGAGAACTGATTTATAGTTCTCCCATTACTATTTTATAATAGAAGTAATCCCTTTCAATGATTCAGATCAGCATCATATGAATGCACATAATTTTTCAGCAATTCAACGAAGTGCCAGTTTATCTGAATCAACTTATTGTGCATCTTACCGGAATTAAGCAAATAATGGTAAACTCTTAAATAATGTGCTCACCATTATTCTTATGCTTTTGAATATTTGAAAGACTGCATATATGGAGAAATCTGAGTGAATACACGTATATAGAAGAGAATGCCGGATTGCTTAAAAAATTGTACGAAAGCAAGTGTTGACAATAATTTGACGTACAAAAAATACGGTTGTAATATTATTGCATAAGGCCTTATAATTACAAATGGAGGATTTAATTATGAAACATTCAACAATTAAAACAACACGAAATATGCTTAGCTTCGCCAAGAAAATCATTTGTTCAACAGCATCTCTTATGATCATGGCAACGATGACACAGCCTATTTCAACTAAGGCGGAATCCCCTTTTATTGTACAGTTATCTGATCATTCAGGTATCCAGATCAATGGTAGTTTCATGACATCTGCTGTTACAATGCCGTCGAATAAAGAGTATATTCATGATCTTATGAATATCAATAATAAATTTGAGCCGGGAATTGATATTTATGCTGCTCCCGGAACCCAGATGATTCTGAAGTTCACTATTAAGAATGCTACAGAGCAGAGTATTAAAGATCTTAAAATAAGTGTTACCTCGTACTCGAGAAAAAAAGGAAGATATGAGGCTCGAACTGTATCTCAGAGCAATCAGCCTGAAAAGAAAACAACTAGTACAGGCACTGATTATACAGTAACCTTTAAGTTTGAGAATTTTGGAGATTATTTCTATTTTAAGTCAGCGAATGCAGTTGTACCGTATGATAGCTCAAAATATGTGCGCTGTACAGATATACACCTTACAGATAATCCGGAGTTTGTTGCTGTTCAGACTATGGCACCAAATGGATACGACAGCTTTATTGCCTCTGTTCCATATATTAACGGAGTATCGAAAGATGTTTATCGTTCATGGTCTGAAAATATGTGTACATTCATAAACAGTCTTAGCGATATGACAGGAATAAAAAAAGACATTGTATTCTATGAGTCATATGGTTCTGCAAGTTGTGACAATAATTCATTAGATTTATCATACTATAAGTCGTATCCAATTGCTTCTATAGAATCAAGCGGAACTAAAACTCTTATTTCTTATTTATCAAATTGGAACTATAAATCGCCTGTAATCAATCAGGAAGAGTTACATGAACTTGCACATGCTTATGGTATTCGTTATACTGATTGTGATCCGAATCAGGCTTGCCCAGCGGGTTATTCTTCGAATTGTACCGGTCGTCAAAGTGACGGTAAGTATTACAGACGTAATGATTTTACAAACTATTACAATATGAATGCTGATGATATTTTTACTAACGCACGTGGAATTGCAGCCATACAGCATTGCAGCGCACTTCGTAATGTAACAATTGCAACAACTGCGATTAAAGGAAGCGCGGATGCAGTTACAGGAACATATGCTGATTTTACGCAAAAGGAAATGAATCATATTAACAGCAAAAATCCTAACTGGTATAACAACATTAAAAACAATCCTAAAACAAATGTTGAAAATGATCTCAGAGCGCACTGGTTTAATGCTGTTCTTATCGATATCGCTACCAAGAATAATAATTGGAACGGATTAAAGGAATTCTTCCGTGGCACTGCACCGAACTCTGCTTCTATGTCTAACGTTTATTCCACATTTGGCAGCTACCTGGGTGTAAATTATTCAGGTATAAACCTTGATCTTTGTAAGTCATTAAGTTATTCGCCGGCAATTAATGAAAGCAAGGTGAAGTTAGCAAATACGACATACAAGTTATATAGTATTTTTAACTCTCAGAGCACTACTTTTAACGGAGATAATTACAAGCAGTTCTTAAACAAGTATTTTGGTGACAATAATTTAACAGGTAAAAATGTGACCGGTAATTACATTCTCAAGTCACTTGTACAGAATTAAGTATTCGGTAACAGCTGATTATCCCAAATCTTTCTAAAACAAACGGAAAGCTGAATCTGTATTTTCAATGACGCACAATTACCTGTGTCAGGCTATATACTCTGTTAAGTTGATACAAGTATCAATGATATGCAAAAAGCCGCCCAAAAGAGCGGCGCACATAAAGCAGTTTATGTGATTTGAAGATAAGGTTGCGTAACATCGCAGTTACGCAGCCCTTTTCTTTTTGTTGTATTCTTTGCTGTCAGCAATAACTGTATCGACAGCTACATCAAAGCGGAAGTGTATCTCTATCTGCTGAGTACGATGCCCACCGCTCTTATCCGGAGCGTAAACGATGATCTTCTCAATAAGCTCATGTATGATTTCAGGCGTAAGCTCCGTGATATGCTCATACTTCTGTATATAAGGCATATCGTGATATGCTCAAAGAAAAGAACATGGTAGATTTTTCTCCGAGGACGGCTGTAGCATTATTCGTACTTGATGCCCGAAATATCGGGAGCTTTGCTGATAGTCATGCTATATACGGTATTAGACAGCTTCTCACTGAGTTGCTCACTGTCCTGTTCATTTCCGGCAAGCTCCAAATAAATAATAGTGTCATTCATTTCAAATTCTGCAAAGAAGATCGCAGTTCTGATACCCTTACTGTTGGCATCTGTTACAAAATAGCCTGTTTTCACAGGAATGCCGTTGATGTCAGCAGTGCTGTTCTCTCCTGCGATCACGGTATCTGTGGCAGGCAAGCCGGCTTTTGCAAGGTGGATATGAACGTCATCTATCGTCAATTCCAGACGGAGCATCTCGCCTGTATCTGCTTTGAATGTAGCATACGGATTGCCGTTCTCGGTATTGTAGCTGAGTGCAGGAAACAGTGCTTGAAGTTCACCAGCAGTCAATTGCCTGTCCTTGACCTCATAATCATAAGCATAGGACGCTTCACCTATCGGATTGTCTTTTCCAAATAAGAGAGTATCTCCATTGTCCAGTGTCACCATATATTCCTTTGTCCCGAACCAATTATTCTGAATACCTATAAATGCTGTAACAGCGATCACAAGAATAAAGCAGGCTGCGATCGGAATGAGCTTCTTCATGATCTTTGTCATAGTAATCATCAGATCCTTTCTTTGATGAGAGCGCTGATACTCCATGATCTTAGAGCGCATACGCTCGTCGGCGGTTTCATCAGGCAGTATCTTGTTCCATGATGCAATGATCGTTTCATTCTTCATAGATATACTCACCTAACCTTTCTTTCAGGAGATTACGAGCTTCATGCAAATGATTCCGTATAGTCGATTTAGGCTTTTTGAGAATACCTGCGATCTCTGCGCTGTCATATCCTTCGTAATAATACAGGTATATAACAGTTTTATATTTATCGGGAAGTTCCATGACAGTTTGAAACACATCATCAACTTTGATAGTGTCCTCGGTCTGTAATTCAAGGTGATCGTCAATGTTCTCATGCTTTCGCCACCAGTGCTTCAACTCATCTTTGCAGATATTGGTCGCCGTTCTGATAAGCCACGCCTTTTCATGTTCAACAGACTCCAACCGTGGATTTTTTCTGATAAGTCGGTAAAAAGTCTCCTGAACAGCGTCCTCGGTATCCATAGGATTTTTCATGTATGCAAAGCACACTCGATACACGGTCAGTCGATGCCGCTCGTAGATTTCTGCAATCTCCTTGTCCGTACGCAACAAAGATTTTGACATTGCTCTAACCTCCCTTCACCTATAATACGATCGAGGACTGCGAAGTGTCGGATAATTCTGAAAAATACCAGTGAAACGTAAGCGTAAACCGCCGATACATAGTATCAAAGAAACAGGCTCACCTCTGTGAGCCTGTCTGAATATCATGTATTGAATGGAAGGAGAATTGTCCCTGCGCGATGGATTTGTAATGAGGGCGATGTGATTATAATGTCTCACCGAGCTCCTGCGCAAGATATGCGGGCACGGTCATGCCGGAGGCGTCGCAGTCTGCGAGAAGACGCTGCCGCGTTGCTGCATTCGACCGGTTTGCCTTGTGAAACAGCAGCCAGATGAAATATTCCACAACGCAGAGGATCACCGCAAAGATGATCGTATCTATCACGCCGCTCTCCCGCGCTGTGCCCAGCACCGCTGCCGCGATGACCACGATCATGAACACATCGAGCGCCTTGTCGGAGATGCGGTTGATCTTTTCAAGCCGCGCGATCTCATCGCGGAAGGTCTCCTCGGTCGTTTTGCCGCGCTTTGCAAGCTTGCGGTAACGGCGCAGCCAGCCCTTCATGATGATGCGGCGGATGTCCTTGTCCTCGAGATTTTTATAGTAGCTGTCCTTGTAGGGATCGGCTTCCTTTTTGCGGAGAAGGCTGCCGGTTCTGCGGTAACGGAAGAACGCCTGCGCGGCAAGATAGAACAGTGCATAGGCACCTGCGCAGATCAGCACCGGGCATCCCGGCACCGAAAGCTCCGTGCCCTCCAGCAGCACCGTGCAGACGATGATAGTCAGCACGAACACCGCAAGATAGATCACCGCCCAGCCGCCTGCACTGATTTTCTTCGTCTTCATTACGAGCGGCTGAATCAGCCGGAAGAGCGCGGTCAGCACAAAGCCGCTCCCGAGCCCGACCAGCACCGGGGATGCGTTCAGCCGGAACTGCGTCAGCGGGAGCTGTTCTTCTGCACAGAGCCAGTCAAACAGAGAAACGAGCACCAGCACGCACGAGACGGCAAAGAGATTGCCGAGAAAGCTCCGGAATCTGCGCTCCGGCACATAGTCGGAGAAATATTCCTTGCAGAACGCTGTGATATCCTCACCGACAATATTTTCTGCGGGCTTGCCCTCCTCCTGTGCAGTCAGCAGAAGATCATAGAGCTCCGCCATCTTTTCGTCGGAATATGCCGCAGGAAAGCTCTGCGTCAGAATGTATTTATAGGCGCCGTCGAATGCCTCGCGGTATGCGCCCGTGAACTGCGATTTCATCGTCTCAAGATTCATAATGTCCCTCCAATATCTTCTCTGCGCTCGCCGAAATTGCCGCATAACGCGCACGGAACTCCGCGAGCTCCTGCTTTCCCTTCTCTGTAACGGAGTAATACTTGCGGATCGGTCCGAGCGGCGATTTTGCGCGCCTGCACGCGATCAGACCGTTTTTGTCGAGCCTTGTGAGCACCGGATAGAGCGTCCCCTCGCCGAGTGCTTCAAAGCCCGCATCCTCGAGCACGCTGAGGATCTCATAGCCGTAGGTCTCGCCGCGCGCAACGATGCTCAGCACCAGCCCCTCAAGGATGCCCTTCATAAGCTGTGCGTTGTCCATCCGATCACCTCCTGCATCAGCTTCGCCTTCAGCCAAGCTACTTTGCATTACCGAGTAGCTTGATTACACTATACCACAGCTACTTTGCATTGTCAAGTAGCCGCAATACGATTTGTTGATCATCACAAACGGAACGCTGCTTCCGATCACTGCGTTGTATAAAATGCCGTATCACAATCTACCCCTGTATGCGGATCCGCAGTAGAAAGCGGATTCTACAAGCGTACCCTGAGATTCTACAAACAGTAGAATGCGCGTATATGCGTATATTTTGCCCTCTGCTCCACTCTCCTGCCCATTCCCGCGAAGTAGGTTGCATTCCGCCCGGAACGGGGGTATACTGATAATAGAACGCAACGGGTTACCGCACACAAGCAGAAAGGGGATATTCTTATGACAACGACCGGACGCACACCGCTCAGAGAGCGCATCCTGCCGGATTACTCCCGCGGCGAGGAGCTGCTCAATATGATCACGCATATCATCGGCGGCGCTGTCGGGCTGCTCATTCTGATCGGCAGCATCCTGATCGCCGCCGGAACAATCATACTGCCACTTGATAAATGTTATTCAATCAGGCTCACCTTACGGTGAGTCTGATGCTTTACTATGGGACGTTGATTATTTGACGCATACACTTGTAGCACAATTTATCTTCTGCTCTCTCCTCTCGCTGCCATCCTCCCGCACTTGCAATTTTTACCATTTATGGTATAATAATTTTGGCAATATAAGAACATGGGAGGGTATTATGCGAATAGCGATATGTGACGACGAGCAGCAGTTTCTTGCGGATTTCCGCTGCATTACCGATCGTCTCTACAAGAGCCTTGATATGCTGGTGGAGAGCTTCTCAAGCGGGAGCGAGCTCCTCAGGCAGTTCAGGCTGAATCCGTATGACATCGTGTTTCTTGACATAGAGATGCCGGAAATGGACGGCATCACGCTGGCAGAGGAGCTGAGGACTCTCAGCGGGGAGGTCAGCATAGTCTTCCTCACCGGACATATAGAATACGCCATAAAGGGCTATGAGGTCAACGCCCTGCGATATCTGACAAAGCCGGCGGAGGAAGAGAAGATAAAGGCCGTGATAGACCATGTGCTTCAGAAACAGGCAAGCGAAAAGCAGCTGTGGCTGAAGACGGACGAAGGGGATATCCGGCTGCGGATAAGCGATATACTCTTCGTTGAGTCGCAGAATCAGAGCGTAGTCATCAGCACGGCGAAGGAAAGCTATTCCGTCCGCGGGCAGATAAGCGACTACGAGGAGCACCTGACGCCGGAGGGCTTCTTCCGGATACACCGCTGCTACCTTGCCGCACTGCCGAAGATACAGCGTATTTCCGAAAAGGAGATAGTCATGGAGGACGGCACAGTCCTGCCGCTAAGCCGTAGGAAGGAAGGGGCGCTGCGGGAGGCAGTATTTTCATTTGTTAGGAGGGAGGCATTTTGAATAGTATATCAGAAACATTTGGATGGGTTGCTTATATTTTACTATGCTGTATAATTGAGTCATCAATGTGTTTGTTGATTTCTTATACCATTCACTGCTTTGTTGATGAAACACTTATTATCAATAAAAAAAGAATATTCTGGACTATTGCTTTAATATCAACGTCTACGATTATGGTTTGTTCGGGTATTAATCCACTTGTCAAATTATATTCGGTATTCATTACAAATACTGACTGGCTGACAGATCCGACAGAAGGGGAGTTTGCAATATTCCTTTTTCTTTCAAATTTTGTAGGTGTTATTCTTGTTATTCTATGTCCAGTATTACAAAAGCATATCGGAGCGAAAAAAACAGTCTTTCGCATTATAATGTCAGTTGCCTTTTATTATCTATACTCTGCGATAGAAGAAGCATTACTCGTAATTATATACTACATTGCTAATAGAACTGACTATTATGATGTTGATTGGCGTTATGTAGAAAAAGAAACAGTATTAATTCAATTTAGTATAATAGCATCTATTAATATGTTGCTTTTTTGTTTGGTGTTTTTTGCTTTTTATAAAAAACAAAAGTGTATTCATCTACAGAAAATTGATTTGGTTGCAATAATTGCGTATTATTTCATATTGAACATCGTATGTCAAACATTGTTGGCTTTGAGCGACAATACAATTCAACTGAATGATGATAAGACTAAACTAAATATTATATTACCTCTGTCATTGTTACTTATAATAATCGTAATTCCAGCGCTGATTTTGCTCAACAGATTCAAATCATCATACAAGAAACTAACCGACTATCAGCAGAATTTCCTTGAAATCGAACTCAACGCCTCTAAGCAGTACAAGGCGGCACAGGCGGACACACGTGCTTTCCGTCATGACATACAGAATAATCTTTCGGTCGTTACAACACTCATGCAGGACGGTCGGATAAATGAAGCGGAACAATATCTGAATGATATGCGAACGAAGATCAATTCACTATCTCCAAAGGTAGTTAGCGGCGATGATATGGTGGATTCGCTTATCTCCTCCAAGCTGCCTAAGATGTCCGAGAAGGGTATCACATTCAGCACGGAGGGCGTCATTGAGGGCGGCCTTGACTGGAAGCCTATGGATATCTGCACGGTGTTCGCAAATATGATAGACAACGCCATTGAGGCTGCCTCACAGACTGAGGACGGCTTCATCAGGATGGAGTTCAAAAAAACCGGCCATCAGCGGCTTATCCGCGCATATAACAGCTGTGCCGAGGATGTGGACTGCGAAAAGATACTCTCCGGCGGAGGCCATATCACCAGCAAGGAGGATAAAACTCTCCACGGCTACGGCATCAGCAATATACGCAAGACCGTTGAGAAGTACGGCGGTATGATGAAGATCTCCTGTGCAGAAAAGATTTTTACAATGGATATCGTGCTTATGCAATAAGATTTGAGGCTCACTCCGGTGAGCCTTTTCTTTATGGCAGTTTTTACCGCTCACACGTCAGGAGATACCACTCGCACGGTTTTCTGCCAAAGCTGCCGGAAGTGTGGTATACTCTAAACATCAAAGGTCAGCACGGAGAGAAGCTCCGGAAGTCTGAGAGAGCAAGGCAAATGATAGATATGCAGCAAAAGGGGTATCAGTGTTCCGGAAATACTGATATGACAGCACGATACACAGGTACCGGTGTATCAGATGAAGTGACTATCCAAGCAGAACTCAATCAAATAATACAGAAAGTGTAGGGAAATTATTATGAGAAAATCATTCAAAGCAATCATTTGTGCAGCATCAGCAGCAGTAGTATGCGCAGCACCCACAGTAACAACATTCGCAGGTGTTACAGCTAATACGGCTATTACGGCGGAGGCGGCTTCGTTTGTTAGCCAAAACGATTCCGAAGTAAAATTTGATGCCAATCAGATTTCTACATCAGTGTCCAGCTTTACCAGAACATATATTACTCTCAATGGCGCTACTCAGTTTTCAAGAGAAAATGTTCAAGTATTTGAAAAGCAGTATGTTACATTCAGTATAGAATTGCCATTTGAAGAAGAAGAGAATAAGGAGATTCTCAAGGACATTTCTATTGAGGTTACTTCCAAATTAGATAATAAGTACGAACATTTTGAGGACAATCCGTTAGTATCTTATTCTTGTACTGATAAGGCAAATCAGATATATACCTGCTCTTGTGAATTCTTATCATACGGCAACAGTTATTCAGCTAATATATATATTCCGAGAGCTTATCGTAAAAAAACAGAGGTTAAAGGAATAAAAATAACCGGAAACTCATTTGATTATTATAAGGTTCAGGCCACTCCTCCAACAGGAGAAAAAATATACGCAGTTCTGCCCAAAAAAGATGCTTACGGTTCATATTTGAATACAAGCAAAATAGAAAGATGGTCAAAAGATCTTTGCCTGCTGGCTAATAGTCTTAAAGAACTCACTGGTTCATCTATGGATACTATATTTATAATCCCCAATGATTACAAACCAAAACCAGATGAAGTTTTTGCCTGCACTTCAAATGGTACATGGGATAAGATTGGAGCCTCCTCAAACAACAGAAATGATAAGTATGCCTTAATATCACTTGGTACAGGAGCTATCAAATTAGAGAGTGATATGATAAAAAGCATTAATACAAGCAGTTCCACAGGAGCAATTAATAAATATTTAACTCATGAAATGGGGCACGCCTATGCAAGTTTTAGTGGCGATAATTTTGGACCTGATTTCGATTATCACTGCATTGAAGCAAGAGTAAAAGAAGGACTTGCTACTGCCGATGAAAACTACACTAACGCCAGAGTTCTCACTGCGATGAATAACTGTACTAACCTCAAAAACTATAAGATAAAAGATAATAACAATTTACTCAGCATTGCATCGGTATATGACAGTGGTGATACAACTTTTACTTTCTATTTCAATCAGGTATTGATCAAGAAGATCGGATTTGACAGGCTCGAAAGATTCTATGCAGGATCTTCCGTATGTTGGAACAGTGACACAAATATTAAATTTGCAAACCGACTTTCTAGCTCGACTGGACTGTATTTATTCAATATTCCAACGATAACAAATGCCAATGCAAACCAGTATAAAAACTTCCTGATGTTTGCAAATGGACTTAGAGGATTATACGGCTATAATTTTCCAAGCTTAGGAGGTAACAATTATCTCAAAGAGTTTATAAAGAATATTAATAAAGACTTTGAGGTTTCAGGTTACTCATGTGGAATTTCGTTCATCAGAGAAATGGCTGTATACTTCCTTGGTGAAGATCTTAAGGGCGGTAACTGGAGATAAGTGATCTAAAGCACTATAACATTAGGTGTTTATGATTTGACTCGGACTGATAAAAACATATAACGTACTCTTTAATCACTTACAGCGCTATCTGTTGCTTCACACATATAGGTAAGCGTCATGTATAACACGCCCCAATATAAAAGTATCAGGCTCGCCTCGGTGAGCCTGATACTTTTTTCGTGTTGAATTTGATGCATACAGAAGACGGTAATGGTCAAAGGAAGAGGCGGTACGGTATTGCAGCCTGCTGTCGATCTTATTGAACAGGCAAAGGATTTCCCGAAAAACGGCCCTGTACTTATTATCACTGATGCAGGGATCGAGCATGATCTGAAGGTCCGCCACGAACACGCTTTTCTTAGCCCCTATGGCAGCAGACTGCCATTCCGTCCCAAAGGCAAAGTATTATATTTCAAATAACAGATCAGCTCCCGAGGACGGGAGCTGAGTTTTTTTGTGCTGAGATAATTTTCGGTAGGTGATATAAATGTCAGATATGACTCGCCCAAACTAAGAAAAATGACCTCGTATGGAGGAATGAGGCGAACAGGAGTTTTGTGCTACATTCTCAGATTATGATATTTGCAGCACACGTGCATTCTGAGTTTATCAGTAAATCCTTGTTTTTTTATTGTACTTGTGATATAATAAAATATAACCTGAATCCGTCGGGGCTGATTACGGGAAATGATCAAAAAAGCACGGCTTCAGATTGAATACTATATCATAAGGAGTAAAAATGTCATCAATGTTCAAAAATAGTTTCAAACGTACAATTGCAGGAATTCTTGCCACTTCATTAGTATTAGGTGCAAACGTTAACACATCTCTTACAGATGATGCAGCGGCCGCTGACACGAAAAAAGTGAATTACGGAGATGCTGACTGTGACGGAACGGTCGATAGTTTTGACGTAGCATTAGTCCGCAGTTATCTCAGCGGTAAAACAGACGCCCTGACAGCACAGGGAAAAATCAACGCAGATGCTTTTGATCCGGGCTCGGGTATTACAGTTGAAGATCTCAAAGCTATTACAGAATCCATATCGGGTACAAAACTGCCCATAAAAGTGACAGAATATGGTGATGTTAACTGTGACGGTGAGGTCGATATATCTGATGCTACCCTTCTCAGTCACTATCTCGATGGTGCTGATACTGAGATCTCTATGCAGGGTCTGCTTAACGGCGATGTATATATTCCGCGTTCAGGTATATCGATTGAAGATGTCAGAGCAATAATCGCCTCTAATTCTGATATTACGCTTCCTTACGGCAAAGGGTTGACGGTAACAAAATACGGTGACGCCAATTGTGACGGTAAAATTGATGAAGCTGACGTTTCCGCAATAGTAAACGGCAATCTTTCCAGACAAGGTGAATTAAATGCAGATGTATTTCAGCCGGGTACCGGAGTGACAAAAGAAGATGCTAAAGCAATAAATGCTTATATCTCAGCAACAATCAGGAGCTTTCCTGTAAATAATCTGCCGAACGATGATTACGATATTGGCGATGATGTCTGGCATAAGGGCTGGGCTTTCATCCCCGATAAGGTTAATTATAATACAGATGATAAAACAAGGAGCAAGAATTCATATTCCTCAATCGTAATCGAAAACACCGGCTTCAATGATGCTCGTATAGAGAAAATCATTGATGTAGAACCATTCAGCCGTTACAAAATCTCGGCAATGGTCAAATACTCAGACTATAAGCTTCAAGACGGTGATACTGAAACAGATTCCGGTGCAAGTATCGGAATGATCGACAGCACTGATACTTCTCATCATTCCGACTTCACCGTCAGCGAAAAATGGACAAAATTAGAATACTGTTTTAATACAGATAAAAATACTAAAGCGACCTTATTCCTTCGTAACGGAAGAAATTCGGGCTGCTGCAGAGGTACTGCTTATTTCAGCGATATTCGTATTGAAAAAGTTGAAACTACAAATCAATGGAATATTCTCGCTGTTATTTTCAAGAATGTGGATGCAGATGTCGTGAAGGAGCATACAGATATTATATATCCCGATAAAAATAATCCAATGATATATAAAGATGAATTATCTTCGGGGCAGGTCAATTACATCAAAACTCTGCTTGGCAGACTTAAAACTACGATTCCCGATTTCTCAGCTGACGCAATGGGAATAGGGCATATTGAAATATGTGAGCCTGAAGAGCCTTTGAAGCATATCAATATAGCCGGAGATAAAAACTTAGGCGTGATCCCTGAGTCTGAGGAGATAAAAGCGATCGTTGAGCCATATCTTAAAGAAAGGCAATATGATCAGATAATGTTCTTTGCTCCTCTGGACGGGTTGTTTATAAAGCCGGAAGACGGAGGACCGACAAGTGTCGGCGGCGGCTGGTACAGCGAAGGTATCAATTATTGTAAATTTCCGGGAAGATTCTATGAATCTACTGATGGGAAAGAAGCCATTAGATCAGAATTAGGCTTCTTACATGAAATATTACATGGAGTAGAGGCGCGTTCGCGTACTATCAATCCCGCGAAAACCCTGAAACTTGATACTCCTTCCGGCCGTATCGATGAAACCGGTAAAGTATTAGAGGAAGGATTCAAGACTTTATACCATTTAGATGCAGCATGGGATGACGATATGTACGATGAATGGTATACAGCGTATATGCGCGGTGAGATCAACGATGGAACAAATCTGCCAAAGGGAATTGATCCTGCTGCATATCAGGTATTCAGAGACAATAAAACTGTTTTACTTTCAGATGACATGACCGTTAAAAAGGGCGAAATCGCTCCTCTTACAACCGCAACTCAGCCGGCCACAACGGTTACAACCTCCAAAGCCGTAACAACAACGACAAAAGCAAAGCCAAAGCCTACTGAAACAGTAACAACTGCCGCTGTTAAAACCACTGCTGCTACATCTAAAGCTTCATTACAGGGCGACGCAAATAATGACGGCAAGGTCAATGTAGCCGATGCTGTAGCTGTACTCCAGTTCATAGCAAACAAGGAGAAGTATCCCCTCGATGCAAACGGAACAGCCAATGCGGACTGCGACGGTATAAGCGGCATTACAGGTTCTGATGCTATCTATATACAGAAGATAGACGCCGGTATCATCTGAAACAGGCATATATCTGAATAATAATGAAGCAATGGGAGAGATGAATATTTCATTTCTCCCATTTTTCTTTGCTATATAGTAGCCGTCAGTAAGCGTAAACCGCCGATACATAGTATCAAAGAAACGTAAGAGTCAAACCTTTTACGTTCAAAAAAGTTAATCAGGCTCACTCATGTGAGCCTGATGTATTTTAGAAACGTATTATATTATACGCTTACATCATATCATCCAGTTCCTGATCTTCTTCATTGATCCGGAAATACACTTCATATGAAGAAGAGTTATTGAGCTGTGTTACATCACAGGAGATATTCTCGTCGGTTCTATTGGTATAATACTTGATTTCCTTATTATCACCTAACGATTTATCTAACCTGTATGATTTTTCAACTGAATCAATACGGTTGAGTGTTCCGAATATTCTGAATTGGATAACTCTATTTCCCTTGCTCTTGTAATTTGTGTATTCGATTTTTTCGACTGATAAATCTTCCGAAGCTATATCAAGCTTTTCTGCTATGATCTTTACCTGTTCATCAGTAAATGAACTCTTAGTATGAGCAGTTCTTGTCTCAAGCAGATGCGGAATACCAAATGCAGCTATTATCAGCAATCCAACAATAACCAAAACAAATACTATTCGTTTTTTCATTGAAATTTCCTCCACGTCACTTTTATTTGAATGATCGTAATGCGTTAGTATGTTAATTGATTCTTTCGCCTTTAAACCATGACATTCTTTTTGTTAAACATCCTACTGACTTAAATTCTCTTGCAATTCCAGCTTCATGTAATTCATACATTTCCCCATCAGTTACAAATAGGCCTTTGTCATCTGAGTCTTTCTTCCAATCATAATAATCCAAAACGTAATATCTAACATCAGCTATATAACGCTTTCCTTTAAACTATACTAATATTATACCACAAAACAAGCGAAAAAGCAAGGAAAATAGGCGAATTCTCCTTGCTTTTCGTTCAATAGACAAGCCCTGGTTGACCGTCTCTGATCGCTTTCGGCTGATCGATCGTCAGGCCTTCAAGCAGCCATCTTGTCTGCTGAGGTGTCAGCAGTTTTGCCTCAATTTCATTGCGGGGCCATTGAAACTGACCGTTGTCTAAGCGCTTGTAGAGCAAAAGAAATCCGTCTCCTTCCCAAAGAATACCTTTGATAGTACATACTCGTGACATTGGCAGTATCCAAACATCCCATCCATGTCAGTCACTTTAGAGGTATCGGTTTGACCTTCCGGTATGTTTCATTTTTGTAATGTTGTGTAATGTTCAAAGCGGGACAATATCGGAGAAATGGTATATAATAGGATCATGGAACAGGGGAGAGCCCCTGATGAACGAAAACTATTATACATATATCAAAGGAGAATCATTATGAAAAAGTCAGAAAAGGTATTATTCGCATTATACAAGACAGTTTACATCATAACCATGATCGCAACAGCAGTTACATATATCCTGGAGCTTGTAAACCCGACAACAACCTATTCCAGCATCACAGCCTCCGACTGGTCAACGCTCTGCATCATGTCCTGCGTATTCGTATTGATCACTGAGACCGAAAGAAATGCAAAGAAGGCTATGATCGCTGACAAAGCCTCTGTCTGAATCATCATACACTGCCGAGGGAGGTTGATAAAATGAATATGCTTAGAAAAATGTTCGAAGGCAATCACGAGACAAAAACACCTGACAAGCTTGTAAATACAAAAATATACTTAGCAGTATCTGTCATAGGATGCCTTTTCTGTTTGATATCATTTATCCTGGCTTTGGTCAGTCAACAAACTGTTAGCTGTGTGATTTTTCTTATTGCATTATTAGTATGCATGAACTGCGGGATCGAGTGGTTTAAACACAAAGGGTTAGATCATTGAAGCAATAACATACCGTAGGAAAACTATGAACTATACAATGAATAACAAGTTCAGACTTACTCATATACGATCCTCCAACTCAACGTCTGTGATGTTAGCAACGTCTGATTCCCTGCTTTATTAACTGAGGTGAGATCTATGAAAACTTTTAAAAGATATTTATCCGTATTTCTGATCATAGGAGCTGTTATTTTTGCTGTTGGCTTTGTTTTATTGGCAATAGATAGGACTTATTTCAAATGGCAGATGGTGATCGCTTTGTTGGCAGCTGTTTGTATATACGTCTTTCCTATGTCATTATTTCTTTCAAACAGTGCATCGACAGTTGATGTCAGGGTCAATAGGACAAAAAGCGAATTGATCGATAAGATCGATGACATTTCATTCAATAAGTGCAACAGAAAGAATAAAAAAGAAGTCGGCAAAGAGACGATATATTCATCAGCTGATAAATTCAGAGCATGGTTAACTAACCCTGTAAAGGTATCTGACCATGATGAATACGTTATTGTAGAAGTGCCAAAGGCATATAAAAAGTATTATTCAGGTCTTGCATAAAAACGGATATTACATCAGAATTCTATTCATCAGTATTCTTTGATCCTGGATTCCGAGCCTTCACTCTGACTGAAACCGATCCTCCGATAACTGAGCATCCTGCAGATGCCACAGTTCCGGCAGCTGCACACGCCGGGAGCAGTATCACAAAGCAGCAGGAGAATGCTGACTGCGACGGCACTCCCGGTATCACCGGCGGTGACGCTATCGCTATACAGAAGGTGGATGCAGGAATACTTGTTCCGGAATAAGTATCCCCTGTATTCGGATATTATCAAAGGCCGTCCGGTTCCGGACGGCCTCTCTGCCGACAGGTATTCTGACAGACCGGGCGCTCCCTCTGAGCTTTCAGAGGGAGCGCTTTTACGTATCGCAATAAAGTGTAAGCACGGTGGGATGAAGTGCCCTGATACGGTAATATCATATCCGGAGCAGGCTTTGTGCGGAAAGACGGCCTCCGGCCTGTACACTCACCGGGATACCTGTCTGAATATAGCAAAATCTGACTATCCGGCAGCAAAAAACACGGGACAGAATCGCAATAGTTTACTTGTTTATCGCGGGTATTTATGGTAGAATACATAATTATGGCAGGTCTATCCTGCAATCAGACCGAAAGTGAGGAAAGAACCGAATGAAGAAAAAAATATTAAGAAACGCTGCACTGGTCTCGGCTTTGCTTTGCATGACAGCTATGAGCACGGGATGCGGTGGGACAACTGAACCGGCCAGTCCCTCCGAAGCAGTTGTACAGGAAACAAAGGCAGCAGGTGAAGTGCTTGAGTTCACCGAAAATGTGACCGATACAGCTGACGGATATGACTATGAGCTGTGGAAGGACGAGGGTGATACCCTGTTCCGTGTTCAGCCCGGCGGAGGCTGCTTCTCCTGCGAATGGAGCAATATCAACAATGCGCTGTTCAGACGCGGTCAGAAATTTGACTGCACACAGACCTACGATGAACTCGGGAACATATCCGTGGATTACGGCGTAGACTATCAGCCTGACGGCAATTCATATATGTGTGTATACGGCTGGTCAAGAGAGCCTCTTGTAGAATTCTATATTGTAGAATCATGGGGTTCCTGGCGTCCGCCCGGAGCACCCTTCGCTATCGGAAATGTAACTGTTGACGGCGCTGTTTATGATATCTACAAGACCACAAGATATGAACAGCCTTCTATCGATGATATCCAGACCTTTGACCAGTACTGGAGCGTCCGCAGGGAAAAGCCCAAGGGCGACGGCACGAAGCTGGAGGGCTCCATATCTGTTTCCAAGCATTTTGACGCATGGAAGAAGTGCGGACTTGAGCTCGGCAAGATGTATGAGGTAGCCCTTACCATTGAAGGCTATCAGTCCAAAGGCAAGGCAGATGTTTACAAGAATGAGCTGAAGATAGAAGGCACCTACGCAGAGGCAACTGATATCGAAGTGAATGTCGACGAGGAAGCTATCAAGAAGCTCGCTGAAGCTGAGGCACCGGGCAGCCCTGAGGAGGTCGGATTCTTCAGCAGCACCTTTGAGACAGGCGCTGAGGGCTGGATACCGAGAGGCGGCTCTCTTGTCAGCGTAGACAAGGAGAATGCCTCCGAAGGCTCACAGTCACTGTTTGTAAGCGGCAGAACGGATTACTGGAACGGTGCGGCAATAATGCTCAGCGGCGATACCTACAAGCCCGGTGAAGCATATCATTTCACTGCAAAGGTGATGCAGAACAGCGGCGAAACAGCCACTATGAAGATGACGCTCCAGTATAACGACGGCACTGAAAAATATGACGAGATAGCACTGGCCGAAGCTCCGAGCGGAGAATGGATCACGCTGGAAAACCTTGCTTATCCCATTCCCGAGGGCGCTGAGAATCTCCAGCTCTACGTTGAATCGACGGACAGCCTGACCGACTTCTATGTAGACGAGGTCTCAGGCGAGGAACGTGCCGATCAGTGATGCAGGTTGAGTGCCTGACACTCGTGCTGCGATAAGATGATACGGACTGTATCGGAACGGAGGACAGGCTATGGAGCATATTGTGAGAAAGCTGAGGAAGGACGAGACCGGGATCCTCGATGATCTCCTGTATGAAGCTATATTCCTGCCGGAGGGCGCAGAACCGCCTCCGCGGGATATCATAGATGCCCCTGAGCTTCAGGTCTATGTGAAGGACTTCGGGGAGCACCCTGACGATCACTGCCTTGTGGCCGAAGAGGACGGCAGGATAATCGGCGGAGTGTGGGTGCGGATAATGGATGATTACGGCCATATCGACGACAAAACGCCCTCTCTGGCGATCGCTGTGTTTGACGGTCACAGAGGGAGGGGCATCGGCACTGAGCTGATGAAGGCCATGACTGAGCTGCTCAGGTCGGAGGATTACAGCGGCGTATCCCTGTCCGTGCAGAAGGAGAACTACGCATACAGGATGTACAGGAAGACCGGATTCGAGACCGTCGCTGAGACCGATGAGGAATATATCATGCTGTGCAGGCTCTGATGCTGTATACAGCAGCTTTTCCTCAGACTTGTTCCCGGAAACATAAAGCTGATATCGCCCCCGCAGGTATTGCACCTGCGGGGGCATTGCTTTTGCAGACAGGCCGGCGGCTATTGATTATTCATACGGGATATAGTATAATTATTATATAAAACATAAACTTCGGCGGAGGCAGTTATGAAGATAGAACACATCGCGATGTATGTAAATGAGCTTGAGAAGGCGAGGGATTTCTTCACGGGATTTCTCGGCGGCACATCAAATGACGGCTACCACAACAGGAACACCGGCTTCCGTTCCTACTTCATCAGCTTTGAGGACGGTGCAAGGCTCGAGCTGATGAACCGCCCTGAGGTCGCCGAGACTGACAGGAGCTCCGACCGCATGGGCTATGCTCATATAGCGTTCAGCGCGGGCAGCAGGGAAAAGGTGGATGAGCTGACGGAGCGTCTGCGCTCTGCCGGATATGAAGTCAGGAGCGGCTCCCGGACAACAGGCGACGGCTGCTATGAGAGCTGCATCGTGGGTTTAGAGGGGAACCTTATAGAGATAACTGTATGAAACGGAGGAGAAGCTATGAAACGTGAACTGGGAATTGCCCGCTGCGGCCTTGCCTGCTGTCTTTGCAGCGAGAATGCGGAATGCAAGGGCTGCAGGAAGGACGGATTCAAGGAGCTGTCATGGTGCCCGGACGCCGAATGGTGCGAGAACAGGAAATGCGTCATCGGCAAGGGACTGAACGGCTGCTATGAATGTGAGCCTGCGGACTGCCGCAAGGGACTCTACAAGGACAAGATAAAGGCCCGCGCCTTTGCGGAGTTCGCAAGGAGATACGGCGAGGAGGAGCTCCTTGACTGCCTTGAGCGCAACGAGAAGGCAGGCATAGTCTATCACCGTGAGGGCATCATGGGGGACTATGACGAGTTCGATGACCTTGAAAAGCTGATGGACTTCATCAGGACAGGGAAAAGATAAGACAGCCGGGAGGTGTCACCATGAGACTTGGATATACACTCAGACGTTCTGCGGCACTGGCGTCAGCGGCGGCAGTTGCTCTCGCTGTGCCGGTGTATGCAGCAGCGGAGGACGTGTCCTCAGAGGTGTTTTTTGATGATTTCAGCGGCGATGTGCCTGATACCGGAAAATGGCTCATCGCTGAGAAGAACTGGGGCGGCACAGTGACGGAGGACGGCGTGACGAAGGACTACAACGGCGGAGTCATAGCCGGAAACGTGAGCCTCCGTGACGGCTGTCTCGTCCTCACAGGTCTCGGGAACGGGTACAGCGGCGGCCTCAGGGGCATAAACCGTGACGGCAGCAGGCGTGAGGACGGAAAGCGCTGCGGCGGAGCGATAGCGACAAGGGATTACCGCGCCTCCGGCAGCTATGAGATAAGGGCGAGGATAGCGCCTGAGCCGGGCTGCTGCTCGGCTATGTGGACATTCGAGTATGAGGAGGACTATTCCGGCGATGACCTCCGCATAGTCAACCACGAGATAGATATAGAGTTCCCCGGCAGGGACAGGGAGGGCGGTCTTTCCCTCAGTCATGCCCTCTGCACCACATGGGTGACGGAGGAGGACTATAAGACGGAGTCGGTGGACTGCGGCGCTCAGGCAGACGGAGAGTTCCATACCTACCGGTTCGACTGGCATACAGGCAGCGACAGCGAGGAGCCGCGGGTGGAATACTACTTCGACGGCAGGCTCGCCTATACCTCACGGGAATACATACCCACCAACGAGAGCCGGTTCTGGCTCGGACTGTGGTTCCCGAAGAACTGGGCAGGCACGCCGGACTTTGAGCAGACTGAGTTCGAGGTGGACTACGTAAGGATAACGCCCTTTCACGAGAGCGGCGATACTCCGCAGCATGAATCCTATCCCGGCAGCGGCTGGGACGAAAAGGCGGAGATACCCAAGGGCTGGCTGCTCTGGCACAGCTACAGCGACTATTCCGCCCTTGACAGCCGGCTTTACCTGCGTTCGCCCGACGGCGAGGTCAGCGAGATAAAGGGCAGCTTCATACACGCCATGAACGGCAGCTTCGGCAGGGATCCCGGCACCTTCACCTTCATGGCCATAGATGAGACCGGTGATGAATGGGATATCTTCCTTTACCGGGACGGCATCATCACGAACCTCACCGAGGGCAGCGGATACCGGAACGAGGATCCGAAGTTCTCGCCGGACGGCAGGAGGATAGTATTCAAGCGCGGCCGCTGGGACAGCAGCATCGGGGATCTCTCCTACGATCTTGCCCTCCTCGATACGGAGACGGGGGAGGTAACGATGCTGACGGATGCTCCTGCCGAGGAGGCCATGCCCTGCTTTTCGGCTGACGGAAGGTACATATACTATGCCGGATATGAGGCCGGTATCGGTGCGATATACCGTCTTGACACCGCGGCAGGCAGCACGGAGACCGTTTTCAGCGAGGAGGATGTGAATGCCTACTATCCCGTGGTATACGGCGATGACCTTTACTTCACAAAATGGTATTCAGCCGGAAACCGCTGCGATCAGCTGATGAAACGGGACGGAGAGACATTCACCGCCCTGCCCTTCGATTCGGAGAGCTATGACTGTTCCGATGCCTGTCCCCTCGGCGGAGACAGGATGATATTCAGCTCCACCATGAACGGCAGCTACGACCTTTACTACTATGACGGGAACAGGACAGCTGCGCTGACTGAGTGCAGCAGCGATAACAATGACCTGGGCGCCGCCTTCTTCCCCGCAGAAAAGGTCAGTGGAGATGTGAATGCGGATGGGGCGCTCAATGCCGCCGATCTGGTGCTCTTCCAGAAATGGCTGCTCGGAGTGCCGGAGACAGTGCTCAGGGCACCGGAGGCCGCAGACCTCAGCGGAGACGGGGTGCTCGATACATACGATATGTGCTTCATGCGAAGACTGCTTACATCCTGAGGAGGTGTATACATAATGCCGCTTACAATAGTCAGGAACGATATAACCAAAATGGAATGCGACGCAATAGTGAACGCCGCAAACAACTCACTTCTCGGCGGAGGGGGAGTTGACGGAGCGATACACCGTGCCGCAGGGCCGGAGCTCCTTGAGGAATGCCGCAGGCTCGGCGGCTGTGATACCGGAAAGGCTAAGATCACCGGCGGATACAGGCTGCCGGCGAAATACATCATCCATACCGCAGGGCCGGTATGGCAGGACGGAAAGCACGGCGAGAGGGAGCTTCTCTGCTCCTGCTACCGTGAGAGCCTTGCCCTTGCCGCGGAGAAGAAATGCAACACCATAGCCTTTCCGCTCATATCGGCGGGAGTGTACGGCTACCCGAAGGCTGAGGCTCTGCGTGTGGCGGCGGACACCTGCATGGAGTTCCTGAAGGACCATGAAATGATGATCTATATAGTGATCTTCGACAAGGCAGCCCTTGCCGCCGGAGAGAAGCTCTTTGCCGATGTACGGAAATACATAGATGATAACTATGCCGAGGAACACAGCGACAGAAAGAACTTTGAAGCTTTCCGCAGGAAGAACGCACTTTTTGGCATGGTTCGGGAAGATGCCGCTATGTCCATGGAAGCGGAGGAAGAGGAAGCGGAGTTCATCGTTCCGTCCGGTCTTGCCCGGGCAATAGAGCAGATAGACGAGAGCTTCTCGCAGATGCTTCTCCGCATGATAGATGAAAAGGGAATGACGGATGTGGAGTGCTACAAGAAGGCGAATATCGACCGGAAGCTCTTTTCCAAGATACGCGGCGACATACATTACAGGCCGAAGAAGACGACAGTCATCGCCTTTGCAGCGGCTCTCGAGCTGACCATAGACGAGACGAGGGATATGCTTATGAAGGCAGGCTTTGCGCTCTCGCACAGCAGCAAGTTCGATATCATCGTCGAGTACTTCATTAAAAAGGGCAGATACGATATCTTCGAGATGAATGAGATGCTGTTCTCCTTTGACCAGCCGCTCATTGGAGGGTGAGCCGTTAGCTGTTCAATTCATAATTCATAATGCATAATTCATAATTATTCGGAGCCGTTAGCTTCTGTTTCGCCTGTGGCGATAGATTGTAGGGACGGCGATCCGCCGTCCGCAGCCGTGAAATATGTCGTTATATGCGGACGGCCATTGGCCGTCCCTACGAACGCTGTTATGGACAGAACGGCGGTTTAAAGGCTGGATGCGGGCGCACGGAATGCGCCCCTACGGTCAGAGATCCCACGCTGAAAATGTCGCTTTTCATGCGACCTTTCCCCCTCCGGAGTATGGTATGATATAGTCACAGGGATAAACCTTATACCATATCTTACGGAGGGATCAGCATGAAAAACAACATTACTGAACTGGTATTCATTCTCGACAGGAGCGGCTCCATGAGCGGGCTCGAGGCCGATACTATCGGCGGCTTCAACTCCATGATCGAAAAGCAGAAGAAGGAGGAGGGCGAGTGCTACGTTTCCACAGTCCTCTTCGACGGTGTGAGCGAGGTCATCCACGACCGCGCAAAGCTCTCGGAGATCCGCCCCATGACCGACAAGGACTACTATGTCCGCGGCTGCACGGCCCTGCTCGACGCTATCGGCGATGCGGTGAAGCATATCGGCAACATCCACAAATATGCCCGCCCCGAGGACGTGCCGGAGCACACCATGTTCATCATCACCACCGACGGCATGGAGAATGCGAGCAGCAGATACACCTACAAGCAGATCAGGGAGCTCGTTAAGAAGCAGCAGAAGAAGTACGGCTGGGAGTTCCTTTTCATCGGCGCAAACATCGATGCGGTGGAGGTAGCCGAAAGTGTGGGCATTTCCCGGGAAAGATCAGCAAACTATGCAGCCGACAGCAAGGGCACGGGAGTCCTCTTTGAATCTATCTGCGCCCCTATCAGCGCGCTCCGCAGGAACGCCGAGATAGACATGGAATGGGTGGAGGCTCTCGAGGAGGATAAGGCGAGCAGAAAGTGAGCCGCACCTGAGATAAAGCTGTCCGGCAGAAGGAGGATACAATGGAGGATTTTACCGAACGCCTCATGCAGCAGAAGGCATGGCTGGCGGATATTTTCCCGGAGACAGTTCCGGAGAAGCCGGACGGCAGATATTTCGGCGTGGAGAGGCTGTTCCGGCGCACCATGCCGGAGCTCAGCAGAAGATTCGGCAGCATATTGCTGAAGCTGTACTGCTGGTATGATATGACCGCCGTAACTGAGGAAGAGGAGCTGAAAGTGACGTCTGCGGAAAGCCTCGCCGCCCTTATCGGGGAGTGTTTCCGCACAGAGACAGGATATCTCCTGCTCGTGCTCCCGGAGTGCGATACCCTTATATCCCTCAGCGCCGATGACCTGTATATGACGGTATACAGCGAGGACGGGAGGTGCCTCGGTCTGCTCGGGAAGCTGGCACAGGCAGAAGGCCTGTTCTTCTACGCAGCCCCGTGATCTGCACCTTTATTGAGGGAAACCCTTTTGAAAAAGGGTTTCCCTCAAACTCCTTTCCGAAAACTTTCAGCGTCAAATTTGCCCCAATAGGTCCTTGACCTATTGGGGCAAATTCCATTGGAAGTCTTTGGAAGGGGGTACGGGGGAGAACTTTCCTCAGAAAGGTCTCCCCCGATAAAATGTACAGGTATTAAGGTCAGAGCTTGGTCCTCTGGTGCGGATTATTCCTGCGGACGTAGCCGAGGAAGGCGTTGCGGAAGGCTGAGAGCTTCAGCTTGCTGACGAGGGCTCTCTCCTTGTTGTCGAATATAATCTCCGTGGCGGTGCAGGTCTCGATATGCCTGTAGCCTGCGAGGTAGCTGCGGTGAGTGCGGAAAAAGCTGTCCGCAGGGAGCATTTTCTCGAGCTCTGCGAGAGTGTCGCGGAAGAGGATATTGTCGTCCGTGGTGCGGATATAGCAGTATTTGCCGGAGGCCTCGGCGTAGATGATATCCGCGGTGTTTATCCTCCTGGTGCCGTCATCGGTCTTTATCACGATATAGCTGCTGTCGTCCTCGCTGAGCAGAAAATCATCCATAGCGGAGAAGAGTCTGTCCTTGTCGATAGGCTTGGTGAGGAAGCGGTAGGCATCCACCTCGAAGGTATCGAACACGACATGGACATAGCTGGTGAGGAAGATTATGGCAGAGCGGACATTCTTCTGTCTCAGGCGGCGCGAGGTCTCAAGACCGTCGAGACCGTTCATCTGATAATCCATGAAAATGACGTCATAGTTGTTCCCGCTTGCGGCAAGAAGGTCGGCGCCGCTGGTGAAGTCGTCATAGACAAGATCTGTGTTCCGGTCGGCGGAGTATTCCTCCAGGTATTTTTTCAGATACTCATGAAGGATAATATTGTCGTCGCATATTGCTATTCTCATAGTAGTTTCATGACGTTATGAGTCAATTCCTTTCATCATTGTGGTGTAAGTAGTATTATCGTGAAAAATAGTGCTGTTCGTTCTGAAAATACGCTTGTTCACTCCGCGATCGTTGACAACCGGCGGGTGCAGTGTTATACTTTTATCATCACCTGAACGGACAAGACGGCCGGATGACGCATCACCCGGAATGACGGTACACAGGCAAGAAAGTGTCCCCGGAGGGCGGCCGGGAAATGACCGCCGCACAGATACAGCAGCAGGAGAGATCCGTTCATACCTTCACCGCGCATGACAGCCGGCAAGTGCCCTCAGAGGCCGTCCGGTTATGATGTTACATCAATTGTAGCATAATACTTTATCAAAGTCAATACTATATTGCTATGAAAAATGTGCATATATTGCTGTATCTTTAAACATCGGTATCGTAGCACTGACCACGCTATGGTATAATAGTAAGAATGGAAAAAGGGACGAAGCCCGCCGGGAGACCGGCGGGCTTCGTTCGTTATGGTGCAGGCGGTATCAGCCGGTTATCTCCTTGCTGAACAGCCGCATGACGTCCATTCTGAGTGCTCTGTGGGAGGGCTGTGAAAGGTCGGGATCTCCGGCGAGGAGCTCTCCGGCGCATTTCTGAGCCCGGCTGAGGAGCTCCATATTGCAGGCTATATCCGCTATTTTCAGCGGCGGAAGGCCGTGCTGTGCGCTGCCGAAGAAGTCTCCGGGGCCGCGCATCTTCAGGTCCTCCTCGGATATCCTGAATCCGTCCGTGGTGGAGGACATTATCTTCATGCGCTTTACGCAGTCCTCGGAGGTGTTATCCGTTATGAGTATGCAGGTGCTCTCGTACTCTCCGCGTCCTACACGTCCCCTGAGCTGGTGCAGCTGAGAGAGTCCGAAGCGCTCGGCGTTCTCTATGACCATGACTGCGGCATTGGGCACGTCCACGCCTACCTCGACAACGGTAGTGCAGATAAGCACCTTTATCGCCCCGTCACGGAACTGCTTCATGACCTTCTCCTTCTCGGCGGCCTTCATGCGGCCGTGGAGGAGGGCGGTCTCATAGCCCCGGAGGTCGCCCTTTGCAGCCTCCTCGGCGTAGGTCTTGACGGCGAAGAGGTCGCTCTCGCTGTCCTCTATCATGGGGCATACCACATAGGCCTGCCGTCCCTCGTCAAGGCGGTCACGGACGAAGCCGAAGGCTCTGTGCCGCAGCTTTCCTGTGACAGCGTAGGTCTTCACGGGCTTTCTGCCCAGAGGGAGCTGCTTTATGACGGAGATATCAAGGTCTCCGTAGATGATGAGCGCAAGGGTGCGGGGGATAGGGGTGGCGGACATTACAAGGCGGTGCGGCGAATCGCCCTTTTCGGCCAGCGCTGCACGCTGGTTGACACCGAAGCGGTGCTGTTCATCGGTTATGACGAGGGCGAGGGACTTATACTCCACGTCCTTCTGTATGATAGCATGGGTGCCGACTATGACCTGTGCCTCGCCGGAGGCTATCTCCTCCCTGAGAGCGGCCTTTTTCTTTGCAGTCATGGAGCCCGTGAGGAGGACCACCTTCACGCCGAAGGGCTCAAGGAAGCCGCTCAGGGTGCGGAAATGCTGCATGGCGAGTATCTCCGTTGGCGCCATGAGAGCCGACTGTGCGCCGCTTTTGGCTGCGAAGAAGCAGGCGGCTGCGGCAACTGCTGTCTTTCCGCTGCCGACATCGCCCTGTAAAAGGCGGTTCATGGGGATGTTCCTGCGGAGGTCGGAAACTATCTCGTCTGCCGCCCGGCGCTGGTCATCGGTGAGGGTGAAGGGGAGACCTGATACGAACTCCTCTATCCCCTCCGGATATCCGAGGGCTGCGGCGGTGCTGCGGCGGGTGCGTGTTTTCATCAGCGCCATGCCGAGGGAGAGCTTGAGCAGCTCGTCAAAGGCAAGACGTGTGCGCGCCTCCTCTGCGGCAGCTTCGCCCGTGGGGAAGTGTATGTTCTCGAGAGCCCACATAAGGGGGCGGAGCTCATATTTCCCGAGGATATCATCCGGCAGAGTCTCGAAGGGCTCCTGACGCATGATACTGAGCGCCTGCTTCATATTGGTGCGTATCATCGCGGCGGAAAGCCCCTGCGTCAGGTGGTAGACCGGCTGTATGAGCACGTCCTCGTCTGCCCTGAGCCATGTGGGGGAGCTTATCTCCCTGCGGAGAAGGCTGCCCGTGACCTTGCCGTACATATAGTAGACAGCGCCCTCCTGCAGTGAGTGGTAGGCATAGACGTTGTTATAGACCACGATGAGTATATCGGTCATGCCGTCCGTCGCAGCGGCCTTGCATATCACAAGACCGCCCCTTATCCTCTGGGGCGGTGTTTTTTTGTATACCGTCAGCTTCAGCACGCTGTATTCCCCGACGGGAGCCTGCGCCACAGGTACATGGCAGCGGAAATCGAGGTAGCTGCGGGGGATGTGGTATATAAGCCCGTAGGGATTGGTTATCCCGAGCTTGCGGTACTTCTCGCCCCTTGCCTTGCCGACGCCTTTCAGGTATTCTATATCGCTGAATAAAGTAGCTGGCATCTGAGCCTCCTGTCATGGCAGAATGCACAATGGATAAATCCTTCATTGTGCAGTATTGCCTTATAAAAACAAGGGCGGAGATTTTCCGCCCTTACAGATCAGTAGATTTGCTGCCGCTGTTATCTCTGCTCACAGATGAGCTTGATAGCAGTCCTCTCTTCGCCGTCGATAGAGATATTGGCGAAAGCAGGGATGCAGATGAGATCAATGCCGATAGGTGCAAGATAGCCTCTTGCTATTGCAATGGCCTTTATAGCCTGATTTGCAGCACCTGCGCCGACAGCCTGTACTTCTACAGCCTTCTGCTCACGGATAACTCCGGCGATCGCACCGGCAACTGAATTTGGTGTTGAATGTGATGAAACCTTTAAAACCTCCATATATTGAGCCCTCCTGTGTTTAGATTTGTATTAGATTTTGTTACTGTGCTTTTCGAATAATGCAATCAGTTTCCAATCCTTTATACAATTGTATTATACACCAATTATGCAAAAAATTCAAGTGTTTTGCGAAAACTTTGTAACTTATCTTATAATCAGTCTATCAATTTTGGTGCTTTTGCCGGATTTCTCGTCGAATTCAACACATACTCCGCACAGGAAGCACTTTCCGTCCGCCTCCTTGAATCGTGCAGGAAGGTGCAGACGCTGCTTGTTGACGGCTGACTGTATCTCGACTCCGAGGCAGGAATACTCCGGCCCCGTCATGCCGGCATCGGTGATATATGCCGTTCCGCCGGGCAGTATGGTCTCATCGGCGGTCTGGACGTGGGTATGTGTTCCGAATACTCCTGTGACCTTTCCGTCAAGGTAGAAGCCCATAGCCTTCTTCTCCGAGGTGGCCTCAGCATGTAAGTCCACGAAAATATTGGGGGTGTCGAGCTTGCGGAGAATGTTGTCTGCGGCGGTGAAGGGGTTGTCAAGGGGCTCCATGAAGGCCGTTCCCATGATGTTGAGGAAGGCTACGGAGAAGGTGCCCATATCCATGACGGTATAGCCGTGGCCGGGTGCGCCGCCGGGATAGTTGGCCGGACGGATTATCCAGCGCTCCTCGTATATGTCGTAGGAATCCCAGCGCCGGAAGGCATGGTTGCCGGTGGTGATGAGGTCTGCGCCGGCGGAGAGTATGGATTCCGCGGACTGACGGGTTATGCCGTTGCCCTGTGCCGAGTTCTCGCCGTTGACTACTGTTATGTCGGCTCCGTATTCACGTCTGAGCCTGGGCAGGTTCTTCTCAAGGAACGCGCAGCCTGCCCGGCCCACAACGTCTCCTATGAATAGTAATTTCTTCAATTTTCCACTCCTGTTTATGTCTTATATTGCTGTTATAGATTTGCTGTATATAAATAATACCACTCCGCAGGACTTCTGTCAAGGGCGTCTGAGTCACTGTGACGTTCGTTCACTTCCCTGCATACAATGAAGCGTAAAGATTCCGGCGTGCCGTATGCCGTAAAGCGGCAGAGGGAGGACTTATGTGTGGTATCGCCGGTATAGTCAGCTTCATTGAGGATATGCGCGGAGAGATGAAGGTCTGCGAGGATATGCAGCACGCCCTCCGCAGGAGAGGCCCCGACCAGCGCGGGATAGCCATATACCCGGAGGCAGCCCTTATCCATACCCGCCTTGCGGTCATAGATACCGAAGGCGGCAGACAGCCCATGACTCTCCGGCAGGGAGAGCGGGAATACACCATAGTATACAACGGCGAGCTCTACAACTCCGCGGATATACGCCGCGAGCTGGAGGGAGAGCCCTTTCTCACGCGCTCCGATACGGAGACCGTTCTCAGGAGCTATATGAAGTGGGGAGAGGAATGCGTGGAGCATTTCAACGGCATCTATGCCTTTGCGGTCTACGACCAGGCGGAGCACAGGGTATTCCTTGCCCGTGACCGCATCGGGGTAAAGCCCCTGTTCTATGCGGAGACTGGCGGGAAGCTCATATTCGCATCGGAGCTTCCTGCGCTGCTCTGTCATCCGGATGTACCGGCGGAGATAGATGCAGAGGGTGCGGCAGAGCTGCTGCTCATCGCCCCGGGCAGGACTCCCGGCTGCGGAGTTTTCCGGAATGTCAGGGAGGTAAAGCCCGGCTGGTGCGGATACTATGATGCGGCGGGGCTGCACCTGCGTGAATACTGGCGGCTCCGGGCGCAGGAAACTGACGTGAGCTTTGAGGAGTGCGCAGAGCACGTCCGTGAGCTCGTCCTCGATTCCATAAGGCGGCAGCTGGTCTCCGATGTGCCGGTCTGTACCTTTCTTTCCGGCGGCCTCGATTCGAGCCTTATCTCCTCCGTGACCGCCTCGGAGCTGAAAAAGCAGGGCAGACAGCTTTCCACCTTTTCAGTCCACTATGCCGGGAACGAGAGGTATTTCCGCAGCTCGCACTTCCAGCCGGAGAGCGATGATGCCTATATCACAAGAATGGCGGAGTATCTCGGCAGCGACCATCACAGGGTGACTGTGGGGGTGCCGGAGCTCACCGATGCCCTCTCTGAGGCGGTCGAGGCAAGGGGACTGCCCGGCATGGCGGACGTTGATGCCTCCCTCCTGCTGCTCTGCCGCGAGATAAAGAAGCATGGCACGGTGGCGCTTTCCGGCGAGTGTGCCGATGAGTTCTTCGGCGGCTATCCATGGTACAGGGATAAGGACATACGCATGACCGACGGCTTTCCGTGGGCGCAGAGCACTGCCTACCGCAGCCGCTTCCTCAGCGATGACCTTGCCGGACAGATAAACGCTGAGGACTACGTATACAGCCGCTACCGCAGCACGGCAGACTCTGCCGGGAAGCTCCCCTCCGACAGTGAGACCGAAGCACGTATGCGGGAGATGATGCAGCTCAACGTGAGCTGGTTCATGCAGACTCTCCTTGACCGCAAGGACAGGATGTCGATGTACAGCGGCCTTGAGGTGAGAGTGCCCTTCTGTGACCACAGGATAGCGGAATACCTCTACAATGTCCGCTGGGAGCACAAGGACTGGCAGGGCAGGGAGAAGGGGCTGCTCCGCCATGCCATGAGTGACTGGCTGCCGGAGGAGGTATTGTGGCGGAAGAAGAGCCCCTACCCGAAGACGCACGATCCGGCCTTCCTGACGGCGGTCACTGAAAGACTGCGGGAGATACTCTCCGCCCCGACGCCCATGACAGACCTTGTAAAGCGTGAGGAGCTCGAAAGGCTTCTCCGCCATGAGGAGCAGGTTCAGTGGTACGGGCAGCTCATGAACCTGCCGCAGACCATAGCCTATTTCATACAGCTCGACTGCTGGATGAAGCGTTTCAGCGTCCGGTTGGTATGAGGCCTGTCGGAATCGTCGCCTCCGACGGCATGGGGAAGGCAGAGGTCATTTCTTCTGCTGAGGCTGTGACTCTTACCCCGGTGAAGCGGATATCGAGCTTGCTGCCGGGCATCTCGAAGCGGCTGAGCAGGCCATCCGCATCGGCTGTGAGGGTGTAGTCACCGCTGTCGAGCCTGCCGTTCACGGTGAGCATACCGTCCTGTTCCGTGCCGGAGAGCTTTTCAGGGGCGGCGTTCTCCTCAACTGCGGAGATAAGGCAGAGCAGCATGGCCCTGACCGGAAAGGCGGATTTCGGCACCGAGAAGGTCAGCCCCTTGTAGGAGGCGGTGACTGCGCCGTCCGTCCGGCTGAAGGAGAGCGTCACTCCGCTGAGGGAGGAGGGGGTATCGAACACGGCCTCCCAGTCTCCGGCGGCGGTATGCTTCAGGGTGCCTGCGGCCTCAAGGCGGTCGAGAGTGAGCGTCATGGAGGCCTCGAAGGGCAGCCCGAGCCTGTTCTCCCGGGAACCGCTGCTGCCGCCGGGCATCTCCGGTATGGAGCAGGCGGCGGATATGAATGCAAAGATGAGGATGAAAACGGATAGGATAAGTCTTTTCATGGTATCAGCTCCTGTAGATATGATAAGGGCAGCACCGTGCCATACCCCATGGGTATGTACAGTGCTGCCCTTTTAGACTTCCCTTGTTTTTAACTTACTTTGCCTTCTGCTTTTCCCTGATGAGCGCGAACGCACGTGGGATGCAGTCGATGATATCCCTCGGCAGCATACCGTCCATGCCGACCTTCTCGGCTGCGGCGTCTCCGGCGAGACCGTGGAGGTATACTCCTGCACAGGCGGCCTCATGGGGCAGATAGCCCTGTGCCGACACAGCACCGATGATGCCTGCGAGGATATCTCCGCTGCCGCCCCTTGCCATGCCGGCATTTCCGGTGTGGTTGGCGGCGGTTATCCTGTCGTTGCAGATGAGGGTGCCGGCGCCCTTGAGGACGACGGTTATGCCGAACTTCTCGGCATACTTCTCAGCCACGACGATGCGGTTGTCGTTTATCATGCGGGGCTCGCAGCTGAGCAGCCTTGACATCTCTCCCGGATGGGGGGTGATGATAACATCCTTGGTGATGTTCTGTAATATATCTATGTCCTTTGCTATGCAGTTTATTCCGTCTGCATCGATTATCAGCGTGCAGCCGCAGCTCTGTGCGGTCTGTACGACGAATTTCGTGAGGGCGATGGTATCGGTGGTGACTCCCATGCCGCAGCCGATAACGACTGCATCAGCCTCCTCCATAGCCTCCTTTACGGCGTTCTGGTTGTCCTCGAAGAGCATATATCCTCTGTCGTCCTCGGCGAGCTCTATGAACGTGGCCTCGGGGGCGAGAACGGATGCTGCGTCTATGCACTTCTCCACCGATGCAAGGCGGACGATGCCTGCGCCTGCACGGAGAGCTCCGAGAGCCGCAAATGCAGCCGCTCCGCGCATGGAGGAGGAGCCTGCGATGATGAGGACCTTTCCGAACTGTCCCTTGTGGGCGTCGCGCTCACGCTTGGGAGGATAGCCGGATATCTCGAAGCGGTCGATGCGGTGGTACTGCCTTTCGCCTTCTATGGCAGCCACGGCCGCGGGAGGTATGCCGATATCGGCAACGCTTATGCTTCCGCAGAGGCGCTTGAGGGGGTACTGTGTCATGCCTGTCTTCTGCCAGCCGAAGGTCACGGTCTCATCGGCTATGAAGGTGCCTGCGGATACTGTTCCGTTGGTGCAGTTTCCGCCGCTGGGGACGTCAACGGCTATCTTGTAGGCGGCGGTGCCTATGGCGAATACCGCAGCGATATCGTTGCTGAGCTTTCCCTTGAATCCCGTGCCGAACACGCCGTCAACAAGGACATCGGCGCTGACTACGGCAGAGCGGACTGCGGCTATCCTCTCCTTCTCGCTGAGGAGTATCTTCTCCACCGGCGTGAGGGAGTGCTTCTTCCTGAGCTCGTCTATCTCGTTATCCTGCACTGTCATATAGCTCAGCTCTGCGGCCTCTATGGCGGCATTCGCAGTCTCGTCACGGTAGCCCTTGATGATCTTCACCCTGTCCGGGAGGGCGGCGAGCATCTCCTTGGCAAGATCGGTCTTTGCCTCTCCGCACATGGGGACGACAGTGATCTGATATCCCTTGTACACGAGCAGGGCGGCAGCGGCGAAGCAGTCTCCTCCGTTGTTGCCCGTTCCGGTAAGGAAGGTGATGTTGGTGGCCTCGGGCGGGAGCTTCAGCTCCTGCCGGCAGTAGCTGTCAATGCGCTCGGAGAGCTTCTTTCCGGCATTGAGCATGAGCTGCATCTTGGGTACTCCGAGCTTTTCCGATCTGTCCTCGATCCTGCCCATCTGTTTGGGCGTAACTACTCGCATTGTGGTGACCTCCTCTGTGTTTATTTGTGCATTTTATTCCTGAGAGCGCCCGGGAGCGCTCTTTTTATCATTCCGAGCATCTTCTCGTCGGGGGTGAAGATAAGTCTGGTATTGCCGTATTCCTCGTGGGGAAAATCGGCATAATAGGATACGGGCGTCTTTGCTTCGCCCTCCTCCTCGTCGGATATACGTGGGATGCCGGCCGCATCGACTATCGTCATATCGGAGGGCTCCTCCGGAGAGCCGTTATATTCGCCGAAGTCTGTGACCTTCCTGACCTCGAGGGTCAGGAGCTCCTTGCGGCGTGTCTTGGCAAGTATCTTGTCTATATCGAGAGTGCCGTTGGTGAAGGTGTATTCGTACTCCACCTGAGTATTCTGGAAGGAGCGCCAGGTGAAGAAGCCTGCGCCAGCAGCAAGGGCTGCTCCGAAAAGGAAGCCGAGGGACCTTCCGCCGAAGAGCATAAGGAAGGCAAGAACGGCAAGGCATATGGTGAGAAGGGCTCCGCAGACGAACAGGGCCATGGCCTTCATCCTGTCAGAGCTGTCATGCTCCCTTGTTACGAGCTGTTCGGCAAAATTATCCATAATTCTATCTCCGTTTCATAATATTAATAGCTGTACTATATTATCATACCACATTTTTCGTTGAATTTCAACATAAACTCTTGATTTTTTTCCCGATTACGATTATAATTGAATAGCAAATGAACATCAGCGCCGCAGCATTTACTTCTGTATGATATTTCAGGCTGAAAGACAGCGGGGGCGCTGCCCCCGTACCCCTGCCAAAGAGGCAGAGCCCTCAATATCATTCGGTCAGAGATATCGTACAGAGTAAATGCCGCAGTGGCGGACAGGGAGGGATATCATGCAGTCTTTGCAGCTTGACAGCATCAGCACAAAGCACATCGGAAGAACAGTATATCAGGACGGCGTACTATATCCGGTGCAGTCGGGTTCCGGCTGTGAGTTCCGGTTCACGGGAAAGAGACTCGATATCACCATCGGCTGCGGCAGGGATATCGAGAAGTCCGCTCCCTTCTGCAACAAGCCCCGGTTCGCCGTGCTTGTGAACGGCAGGTTCTCCGTGAAGAAGGTGGCTGAATGGACGGAGGAGACCTATACCGCCGTGGAAAGCCCCGTCCCCGTGACCGCTGATATACGCATAATAAAGCTCTCGGAGGCTGCCTTCTCCGTCGGCACAGTCAGGGCTGCGGCTGACGATGATGCGGTCATATCGCCGGCAGCGGAAAAGCCCTTCCGCATGGAATTCATCGGCGATTCCATAACCTGCGCCTACGGCGTTGACGACTCCAATACCCAGTCGGCCTTTGCGACGGAGGCAGAGAACGCCATGAAGAGCTACGGATATCTGGCGGCGGAGATGCTCGGGGCTGAGTACAGCCTTTTCGCATACAGCGGCCACGGCATCATCAGCGGCTGGACTGAGACAGGTGAGCGGAATACCCGTGAGATACTCGTGCCTTACTACGGCAGTGCGGGATTTTCCTATGCCCTTGCCGGCGGCAGCAGTCCGCAGGACATCCCCTGGGATTTCGGCAGGCTCCCGGCGGATATAGTGGTGGTCAACCTCGGCACGAACGATTATTCCTATTGCAGCGCCAATGCAGGGATCGGCGCAGTGGAGGAGTTCGGCAGGGAATACCTCCGCTTCCTGAGAACGGTAAGGGAGAAGAACTCCGGGGCGGAGATAATAGCGGCTCTCGGCATAATGAACAGCGACCTGTATACTCAGGTCGGTCTGGCGGCGGAGACCATGCGCGCTGAGGGTGACAGCCATGTGCGCTCCTTCCGCTTCACGCCGCAGGACGGCAGGCTGGGCTACGGCTCGAACTGGCATCCCTCGGCAGAGACACACCTCCGGGCAGCGGAGGAGATAACGGCATTCATCAGGGCGGTGCTCCCTGAGATATGCGGCAGATGACATTAACGAAAGAGGAAAGATATGAAAAGAAAAAAGAATGCAGGAGTGAGGCTCATCCTCATAATGGCAGTGCTGATGGCAGGATTTACCGGAGTTACCCTCTATCTGTCCGGCGCTCACGCAAAGAACGATACCTACGTGGATATAGATCCGGAGACAGTGGAGCTCGTGCAGCTCGATCCCCCGGAGGAGGGCGATCCTATCGCCATAGTCGATACCGACCTCGGAGAGTTCCGCATGGTGCTCTATCCGCAGTACAGCCCCCTTGCCGTGAAGAACTTCACGGACCTTGCGGAGTCCGGCTACTACAATGACACTTATGTGTACGATTCAGGCTCCGGCGCCTATGCCTCCATGGGCTCTCCCCAGAGGAACGGAGAGCTTCCCGAGGGCTATTCCGTCGCCAATGAGCTTATACCCCGTGAGCTGCATCAGGATCTCTGGCCTCTGCGCGGAACGGTCATGAGCGTGGCGACAGCCGGAAAGAGGAGCCTGAAGGAGATACTCCTCGGCGGCGCTCCCTTCTACAGCGGAAGCCGTTTCGTGGTGGTCGATTCCATAGACTTCACCCCCGAGCTCGAGGAAGAGCTGAGGGACATATCCACCATCGAAGGACTGGGCGATGCCTTCATCGAGAAGGGCGGAGTGCCGAACTTCTCACAGCAGATGACCGTCATAGGCCAGACCTACGAGGGCTTCGATGTCATAGACGCCCTCACATCACTGGAGACGAACGATAACGGCGCCTACAAGATACCGGTGGATGAGGTGAAGATAAAGACGGTCACTATCAGCACCTATGCCGAAAAAGAGGACGAATGATACACGGTTTGTAAAAAGATGCAAATAAATTCGCGGCATCGGTCACGGGCGCACGGAAGAGGGCGGAATGGCCGCTGTTCCCCGCTGCTGCGGCAAAGTCAGGCATCTCCGCCTGTCAGTCAGGTGATGAATTTCCGGCCGGCGGACATTTGGGAAAAGTGCGGACAGTCCGTGCAAAAACGTGGTTTTTAATAAATATTCCAAAAATTTTCCCTGCCTTTGCCCGATAATAACCAAATTTGTTCAAAAACTATTTACAAATCAGGTTTTTTGTTGTATAATAACTTAGTTAGAAATAGTATTTACGGCCAAGCCATACCCGGAAGAGGCCGGATAACTATTCAGGATGAATAATAAGGAGAACGCTTATGTCTAAGCTAAACCGGATCGCTCTTGCAGCTTTCTGCTGTATCACAGCAGCTTCCATGCTCGCTTCATGCGGCAAGGATCTGAACATCGGAGACAGTGGTACTTCTTCCGTTGCTTCCGATACCGCAGCACCTGCTGCTGACGGCAGCGTGATGAATTTCACGGCTCCCCAGAAGGGCGATACTATCATAGAGATAAACTTCAAGGATTACGGCACCGTAAAGTTCCGTCTTTTCCCTGAGTACGCCGACAAGGGCGTTGAGAACTTCGTTGAGCTCGCCAAGAAGGGCTACTACGACGGTCTCACCTTCCACCGCATCATCAAGGATTTCATGATCCAGGGCGGTGATCCCCTCGGCACAGGCACAGGCGGCGAGTCCACCTGGGGCGGCAAGTTCGACGGCGGCACGGATCCGCATATCATTCATGCGGCAGGTGCGGTCGCTTATGCGAACAGCGGCTCAACAGCCACTGACGGAAGCCAGTTCTACATCGTTACCGGTACCGTATATACAGAGGACCAGCTCGGCCAGATGGAAGGCAACGGCCGTACCTTCAGCGACGAGGCCAAGAAGATCTACTCCACAGCAGGCGGAGCTCCCTGGCTCGACGGAAGCTATACCGTATTCGGACAGGTATATGAAGGTCTCGATGTTATATTCAACATCCAGAACACAGCCACAGACGCCGGTGACAAGCCCATTGAGGACGTTATAATGGAGTCCGTGAAGGTCGGCACCTATGACGGTGAGGCTCTTCACTGGTATCTCAGCGATTATGACTACCAGGAGCCTACAATAGCTCCAAAGGAGAATGTTGAGATAAAGAACTTCACTGCTCCCGAGGACGGCGAGAAGATCGTCACCATGACCATCAAGGATCACGGCGACGTGAAGATCAAGCTCTTCCCGGAGTATGCCGACAAGGGCGTTGAGAATTTCCTCGGCCTTACAGAGAAGGGCTACTACGACGGCCTTATCTTCCACCGCATCATCAAGGACTTCATGATCCAGGGCGGTGATCCCGAGGGTACAGGCATGGGCGGCGAGTCCATGTGGGGCGGCTCCTTTGACGGAGGCACGGATCCCCACCTTATCCATGCAGCAGGCGCTGTTGCCTATGCGAACAGCGGTTCAACAGACACTGACGGCAGCCAGTTCTACATCGTTACCGGTGAGGTATATACCGATCAGGACTTTGAAGGACTTGCATCCTACGGCTACCAGTTCTCCGACAACGAGAAGGCGGTATACTCCACCTGCGGCGGAGATCCCTGGCTCGACGGAGGTTATACAGTATTCGGACAGGTCTTTGACGGACTTGATATCATATTCGAGCTCCAGAACGCAGAGACGGATGAGAACGACAAGCCCCTTGAGGATGTCATCATCGAATCCGTTCAGGTAGCTGAATATGACGGCAGCGAACTTCGCTGGAAAATAACAGATTATCCCGCCGCGGAAGAGACAACAGAGAACAGCGGCGAAGAAGCCACAGAGGCATCAGAGGCAACGGAGGCAGCGGAAGAAGCAGCTGCTGAAGAAAATACAGAGGCAGAGACATCCGCAGAGGAGACTGCCGCTGATGACGGCGCAGCTGCGGAATAAGCTGAGCGTTTGTTTATTTTCATCTGCCGGTGGCCATACCGGTGTAACAAAAGAAAACTCAGGTAATATAGAGAGACCTGAATAAGGAGAGAAGTTTTTTGGATAAGTATATCATCAGAGGCGGACGCCGCCTTGAAGGTGAGGTAGTTATCAGCGGAGCAAAGAATGCTGCCGTTGCGATCCTCCCTGCTGTCGTTCTTTCAGACGAGCCTTGCGTTATCGACAATGTTCCTGATATAAGCGATGTCAGGATATGCCTCAGGACTCTTGAGCACCTCGGCGCCAAGGTCGAGAAGCTGGGCAAGGACTGTTACAGGATCGATCCTACCACTATCAACAGCTGCTGCGTACCCTATGAGTACGCAAAGAAGATGAGGGCCTCCTACTACTTCCTCGGAGCTCTCCTCGGCAAGTTCAACAAGGCAAGGGTTTCTATGCCCGGCGGCTGTCCCCTGGGAGACAGACCGATAGACCAGCACCTCATGGTATTTGCAGATCTCGGCGCAAAGCAGGATCTCAGCCAGGGTATGGTCGATCTCAGCGCAGAGAAGCTCGTCGGCCACGATATCTCCTTCAACGTCATCACAGTCGGCGGTACCATGAACGCTATCCTTGCAGCCGTAAAGGCTGAGGGACTGACCGTTATCGAGAACGCTGCCCGTGAGCCCCATGTCGTTGATCTCGCAAACTTCCTCAACTCCATGGGCGCACAGATCATGGGTGCAGGAACCGAGACCATCAAGATCAAGGGCGTTGAGCACCTTTACGGTACAAACTATACTGTCATCCCCGACCAGATCGAGGCAGGCACCTTCATGGTAGCCGCTGCCGCTACAAGGGGTGACGTGCTTATCAAGAATATCATCCCCACCCACCTCAAGTCCATAATCGAGGCCATGGAGAAGATCGGCGTTGATATCGAGATCTTCGACGACAGCCTCAGAGTTACAGCCACGAAGCCCTTCACCAAGCTGGACATCAAGACTGCACCTCATCCGCGTTTCCCCACCGATATGCAGCCGCAGATCTCGACTCTGCTCACTCTCGCAGAGGGCGTAAGCAAGGTCACTGAGGCTATCTGGGACAACCGCTTTGAGTACGTCAAGGAGCTCAGGCGCATGGGTGCGGATATCACAGTTGACGGCAAGGTCGCTGTTATCCAGGGCACAGGCAAGCTCAGCGGAGCGCCGGTCAAGGCGTGTGACCTGAGAGCCGGTGCGGCGCTCATTATTGCAGGACTTGCTGCAACGGGCGTTACAGAGATCGAGGACATCTTCCATGTTGAGCGAGGTTACGACTGCATGGAGGGCAAGCTCAGGCAGCTGGGCGCCGAGATCGAAAAGCGTTCCTTTCCGGATCCGGTAGCTGCGGACAATGAGGCCACAGCATAATAGTAATTTAGCCACGGCATTATGTGCCGTGGCTTTTTTGCGTTAGTATTCCGTGAGCCTGTTAAAGGATACCGGTATCCTGTTCCGTTTATTCCTCTGTTCTGTCAAGAAACCCCGGATGATATCTGCCACATCGTCCGGATCTCTTTCGGTTTGTCAGATCATTCTTCTGCATATTCCGATTGTGTCAGTAATAATTTTAACACGAGACCGCTGCACTGTCAAATGAAAGCGCCATAGTACTTCCGACCTTATATCAGAAATACTATGGCGCAAAACTTCTGTATCAGTTCCTGCTGAGATATTCGCTTATCGTCTTATTGCCGCCTGTTGAGATGTAGCTGTAATAATCGAGGATCGCAGAAGCATCTGAGGAATCGGTCAGGCCGTCTCCGTTCACGTCGGAGAGCTTCAGCTTGTCGGCTGAGAGCAGGTGCTGGCCGGATGTGGATGCCTTTGCATAGTCATCCAGTATCATGGAGGCATCAGCCGAATCAACGAGGCCGTCGCCTGTTACATCGCCGGTCTTTCCTGCGGGTGCAGGGGGCTCGACGTAGCTGCTGTCTATCTTTGCGAAGGGTATCACGAGATAGGAATTGCTCTGTGCCATGCCGTATACGGGAGTTATGGAGTTCTTTACCTCGGAGAAGTCTCCGTTGCCCTTGGTGGGGCCTGTTGACCACCAGAGGTCGCTGCTGCCGTCGCCCATGTAGATGCCCACGTGGTGGCTCGCTATCTTGAGGAGACCGTTGTAGCCTATGCCGCTCTCTGAGTCTATCGTCCAGATGATATCGCCCTTGTGGAGCTTTCCGGAGGCCAGCATGGAGGCCTTGTCAGCGAATTCGTAGTAGTGTACCTTGTACTTGCTGATGAAGTTGTACCAGCCGGAATCGTTCCAGCATTTGCGTGAGAGCGAAAGGTCGTTGAAGCTGCCGAGGAGGGGTACGGACTGGCCTGCTGTGGCTATGCTCTCACCTGTGCTCTTTGAGATGACGTTTGAGAGAGCGTGCCATACAAAGCCCATGGACTCCATGCCGCCCTTGTCGGAGGTAACGCCGTAGTCGGCAGGGGAGGAGAACTCCTTGAACTGCCAGTTGTCGCCCTTGGGGGAAGCGCTGTATATGGATAAGGTGTAGGGCGTTGCGGTATAGTAGTCCGTCAGGGAGTATTCGTTGAGGAAGCTCTGCCACTGTGCGGGAGTTACTGCCGCTGTGTCGCTTCCGGCGGTCTTCAGTGCTTCGTTGAAGTATACGCCGTTCTCGTTGTGCATATCGCCGTACTTGTATTCAGCAGTAGTTACCGGTACTGTGGCCGTGGGAACAGGTGCAGCCGTAGTCACGGGCGGTGATGTGGGCTCAGCTGTCGGCACAGCCGTAGGTGCTTCGGTGACGGGGGCTGCCGTTGAAGGAACCTCGGTCACAGGCGCAGCCGTTTCGGGAACTGTTACAGGCGCTTCAGTGATAACGGTCACGTGGGGAGCCTCAGTCACGGTGGTAACAGGCGGCTCAGCCGTTGTTACCGGCGCTTCTGTCGCTGATGTGGTGGGAACGGCCGTAGTGGTCGTTGTGGTGGTCGTCGTAACGGGATGTGTGGTGATCTGGTAGAACACTCCGCCCGGTCCCCAGCCCTGTACGCCGGTCTGCTGAGGAGTCTGCTGTACAGGTGAGGTAGGCACTATCACTACTCCGCCTACGCCCCAACTCGGTGTGGGAGCTGCCGTAGTCACGGGTGCGGGGGGAGCTGTTGCAAGTCCCCAGCCCTCGTTGTTACGTGCTGTGAAGGGCGGCACTGTGGGGGGCTGTACCGCTGCTGTGGATACGGGCGCTGTCACAGGAGGAGTTACTGCTGCCTGTGTGCTCACGGGAGCCGTCGCAGGGGGTACTGCCGGAGTTGTCGCCGGAGGAGTCGTTGCGGGAGGAGTCGTGGCCGGCGGTGCAGTAGCCGGAGGAGCTGTTGCAGGCGGCGCTGTGGGTGTCACTCCCTCACGTGCGAAGGGGATGACAACGTAGGTATTGCTGGCCGCACAGCCGTATATGGGGTTCACCGAGTTCTTTGCATCGGTGAATATGCCGTTGCCCTGAGTCGGGCCGGACTGCCACCAGAGGTCGGAGCGTCCGTCTCCGGTGTATATGCCTACGTGGTGGTTGTCGGCGGGTACGCTGAGTCCGGCCATACCGGTGCCGACTGCTCCGTCAACGGTCCAGATGATATCGCCCTTGCGGAGCTTTCCGGAGGAGAGCATCTCCTCCTTGGTGGAGAATTCATAGTAGCATACATTGTAGTCTGTCAGGTAGTTGTACCATCTTCCTCCGTTTGCACCTCTCCATGACTTGCGGTCGAAGCCCTGGTCATTGAAGTAGTTGACATTTGGTATCCATGTACAGGTCTCGTTGAATCCGAGCCCTCCGTTCAATGAGAGACCGGCTGAGAGAGCGTGCCATACGAAGCCTGTACTTGTCATACAGCCCTCTGCTGCGCTTCCTCCGTCCTTTGTCACGAGCTGTGCATGGGCATCAGAATCGAACTGCCAGCGGTCGCCGTAGGGCGATGCAGCATAGAGACCGGTCGAGAAGGGCGCGTTGTAGTAGCCGTAGAGGGAATACACACTGATGAATTCCACCCACTTGTCACGGCTCTCAAGGTAGCGCCTTCCGCCTGCCTCATAGATCGCCTCATTGAGATAGCGTCCCTGCGGTCTCTGGAGATCCGCTGAGCTGATATTTACAGCGAACATATCCGCTGCCGGTACTGACAGGACAGCAGCCGATACGAACACAGCCGCCGCCTTTTTCAGATTACTAAACATTTCTACATCCTTTCTGCTTATATATTAACAGGACAAGGCAGTACCGTACAGAGCCCTGTTACAGGCTCTGTGCGCTGTTGCCTCAACACCCGCTTATGCCGTAGCATCAGAAGATCCTTTCGCCGATCTTCTCGCCGTATTTCACGACAGTCTCAACTCCCTCAGCGGAGTTGCGGCGTATATCACTGTCCATGCGTACTATGCCCTTCTCTATAAGAAGGACGATAGTGGAGCCGCCGAATTCAAACATACCCTTCTCCTCGCCTCTGCGGTAGGAGCATATACTGTGATGATTGACTATCCTGCCAACCATCATGGCGCCTACCTCTATCTGCACCACATCGCCGAAGTTGGCGGTATGCAGGAGGGTATATTCGCGGCTGTTGCGTTTATAGATATTGTAGTGGCGGAGAGCGACGGGGTTGACGGTGTGGAGCTCTCCGGGTATGAAATGGTTGCCGTCCTTTGTGCCGTCATCGATATAGCAGTAGCGGTGGTAGTCGTCCACCTCGAGACGGAATATAAGGCACAGGCCGCCGTCATAGCGGCGTGCGATGAACTCGTTCTGCACAAGGTCGCTTATACGGTAATAGGAGCCCTTTATGCGGAAGACGTTGCCGAGACCGGGGTTCGGCGAACAGACGATCGGATAGACCGTCAGCTTTGAATCGCATGGGCTTATAAGGTGTCCCGGAACGGTATCGACTGGGCGCATCTCCGGCTTCACGGTGCGCGTGAAGAATTCATTGTAGGAACGGAAATGCTTCATGTTGTACTGGGAGGTGTCTATACCGCTGCGCCGTATGAACGGACGTATCGCAGGACGAGACAGGGGAGAATCCATGAATGCTCCGGCAGCTCTGGATATGGCAGGCGCAGTCAGGACTTTAAGGACTGCCCGCCCGCCGACGGTATTGTAAAGGCTGTTCAGAGCCCGGTTCTGCCCCTGGTTTGTGATCACGATATTGCCTTTTCTGTCCTTTATCATAATCATACTCCCGATAATTGTCTGAGAGCGGTATCAGAGGCTCCTTGCATTTGCAAGCATCAGCTTGATACGGTTCTCCTGGTTTACACGAGTAGCGCCGGGGTCATAGTCGATAGCGACTATATTCGCATTGGGGTTGCCTTCCTTAATGGCTCTTGACATACCCTTTGCGACTATGTGGTTGGGGAGACAGCCGAAGGGCTGCGTACAGATGATGTTGTCAACGCCGGACTGCGCCAGAGCCGCCATTTCGGCGGGTATCAGCCAGCCCTCGCCCATGACTACTCCCTGATTGATGTACTTGTCAGCCAGAGAGCGCAGGTGCTCGAAGTCGTGGAGCGGCTCGAAGCTGCCCTGCTCCTTCATTACCTTGATAAGCTCCTTCTGCTTGGCGTAGATGAGGTCATAGCCTATCTTGTTGAATATGGAGCTCTTGGTGACATGGTCGTAGATCTTTGCGTCATTGGCCGTGCCGGCGGCACAGTACATGACGAATTCGAGGAGGGAGGGCACAACGGGCTCGCAGCCCTCGCTGATGAGGAAATCCTCCAGGTGGTTGTTGGCAAGAGGGGAGTACTTTACGTAGATCTCGCCCACTATGCCGACACGTATCTTCTTCTCTCCCGTGAGCTTTACTGCGGCGAAATCGTCGAGTATCTGGCGGTAGAGCTTCTTTGTCCTGAGGTATTCACGGCTTCCCGAGCGGAAGATGTTGCCGAGAGTCTTCTGCCAGCGGTCCAGCACCCTTTTTGACTCTCCCTTATTACACTCGTATGCGCGGCACTTATTGTAACACGTCATAAGAAGATCTCCGTAAAGAACCGCATAGAGCAGCTTCAGGAACATGGGGGCGGAGATGCGGAAGGCGCTGTCCTTCTCAAGGCCGCTGAAGTTCAGGGATACTACCGGCACCTGCGGATAGTTCTTGGCCACAGCCTTTCTGAGCAGGTGGATATAGTTTGAAGCACGGCAGCCTCCTCCTGTCTGGGTGATGAGGAGGGCTGTCTTGTCGGGATCGTATTTTCCGCTGCCCAGGGCGTCCATGAACTGTCCGATAACGAGGAGAGCCGGATAGCAGGCGTCGTTATGGACGTTCTTGAGGCCCTCGTCGATGACTGCACGGGAATCGTTCTGCAGCAGCTCGAGCTTGTAGCCCTTGGCTTCAAAGATGCTGATGAGCAGCCTGAAGTGTACGGGCAGCATATCGGGGACGAGGATGGTATGCGTCTTTATCATATCCTCGGTGAATTTTACATAATCAGACATCATGACCTCCTGGTATAATTCATAATTGTGAATTCATAATTCATAATCATTGAATACTTGCATGGGCGAGGTTCCTCACCCGGTATAACAGTTCTGCCATGACATGGGTTTCAGGAGAACTATGTCATCTATTGTCAGTGATCTGAATATCCATGTCAGACATTAGAAACAGCCTCTTTTTTTGAGAAGCGATAACCGTTAGGGCATATCATAATCATGTCATTATCTGTCTCACACTTTTCTTTCCATACATCGTAGGGAATGCCATTAGGATACGCCTTGCACACAGGCTTTCCTTCTTTAATTTCTTGAAGGTTCAAATGAATACATTTAATACAAATAGGACGATGAATAGGGCACGACATATAATCACCTTACTAATGAACAATTATGAATTAAGCATTATGAATTATGAATTACTTCTGTTCCATGGCGGCAACAAGGCTTCTGAGTCTTATCCTTGCAGCGCCGAGATTGTTTATCTCGTCTATCTTGAGCTGGGTATAGAGCTTTCCGCGGCTCTCGAGTATGCTCCTCACCTCGTCACCGGTAACTGCGTCGATGCCGCAGCCGAAGGAAACGAGCTGTATGAGCTGCATATCGGGCTGTGTGGTCACGTACTGTGCGGCGCGGTAGAGGCGTGAGTGATAGGTCCACTGGTTGAGGACGCCGAGACGGGGAGTCCTTGCGAGCTGAGCCACACTGTCCTCAGTGATGACTGCCATGCCGAGACTTGTCACCAGCTTGTGTATGCCGTGGTTTATCTCCTTGTCGATATGGTAGGGACGGCCGGCGATAACGATTATCTTCCTGCCCTCCGAGCGCGCCTGACGGATTATCTCCTTTGCCTTTCCGGCGATGTCGCGGTGGTGTTTCTCCATGGCTGCATAGGCCTTTTCCACAGCCTCCGGCACCTTGCCCCTGATATTGTAGCGTGAGAGCGCCTTTGAGAGCACCTTCACCACGTTCTTGCGGATATTGAGGTCAAGATAGGGATGAATGAAGTTGTTTTCGTTGAGCCGTGAATTGTTGGCCAGCAGGAGCTCCGGATAGTAGGCGACAACAGGACAGTTGAAGTGGTTGTCGCTGCCGCCCTCGTCGATATTGTAGCTCATGCAGGGGTAGAATATGAAGTCCACGCCCTTGTCGAGGAGACATTCGATGTGTCCGTGGGTGAGCTTGGCGGGATAGCATACGGTATCCGAGGGGATGGTATGCTGTCCGAGGTAGTACATCTCACGGCTGCTCTCGTCGGAGAACACTGTCTCGAAGCCGAGTGAGGTGAAGAGAGTATGCCAGAAGGGCATCTGCTCGTAGAAGCCGAGTGCCAGCGGGAGGCCGACACGGGCTCTCGGACGGGCTGGCTGTCCCTCGTTCACAAGGTTGAGTATGCTGTTGTACTTGTACTCATAGAGGTTCGGCACGTTGTTCTTCTTCGCCTGACCGCTGCCCTTCTCGCAGCGGTTGCCGGAGATGAAGCGTCTGCCCTGTCCGAAGCTGATGATGTTGAGCTGACAGTTTGCCGTGCAGCCGCCGCATTTTGCAGAGCGTGAGGTATAGCTGAAGTCCTCGAGGTCCTGTGCGGATATGAGCTGTGAGGGCTTGTCCTCAGCCGCACGCTCACGGGCATAGAGAGCGCAGCCGAATGCGCCCATAAGGCCGGAGATAGCCGGACGGATGACGTTCCTGCCGAGCTCCTTCTCGAAGGAGCGGAGAACGGCGTCATTGAGGAAGGTGCCGCCCTGAACGACGATGTTCTTTCCGAGCTCGTCCGGGGAGTTGGCACGTATTACCTTGTAGATAGCATTCTTGATTATGGAGGAGGACAGGCCGGCGGAGATATCCTCCACGGTGGCGCCGTCCTTCTGAGCCTGCTTTACGGAGCTGTTCATGAAGACCGTGCAGCGTGAGCCCAGGTCTACGGGGTGCTCTGCGAAGAGGCCGAGCTGTGAGAACTCGGCGATATCGTAGCCGAGAGCCATGGCGAAGGTCTGTATGAAGGAGCCGCAGCCGGATGAGCAGGCCTCATTGAGCATGATGCTGTCGATGCTGTGGTTCTTTATGCGGAAGCATTTGATGTCCTGTCCGCCGATATCAATGATGAAATCAACGTCGGGGCAGAAGTAGGAAGCGGCCTTGAAATGGGCTACTGTCTCAACTATGCCGTGGTCGACAGAGAGACCGGACTTGATAAGGTCCTCGCCGTAGCCTGTGACAGCGGAGCCCTTTATGGTGATGCCGGGGTTCATCTGGCTGTAAATCACCCTGAGCTGTTCTGCTATCTTGTCAAGGGGCTGTCCCATGTTCGAGGAGTAGTGGTGGTAGAGTATCTTTCCGTCATCGGTTATGAGCACCAGCTTGGTAGTGGTGGAGCCGGCGTCGATTCCGAGGTATGCGCTGCCCTCATAGGTGCGTATATCCGCATATCCCAGGTCGAACTGCTTATGGCGGTCTATGAACTCGTCATACTCGGCCTGTGAACGGAAGAGCGGCTCACCGGTGACGATGCTGTCGGAGGCCTTTGCGTCGGCGAGCATCTTTATCAGCTCGCTGATAAGGAAGCTGTCCTTGAGCGCAGCCGCATAGATAGAGCAGCCGTAGGCCACGAATACGGGAGCCTCCTCCGGGAATACTGCGTGCTCCTCGTCGAGACCGAGAGTCTTCACGAAGGCGCGGCGGAGTCCTTTGAGGAAGAAGAGGGGGCCGCCGAGGAAGAGGACCTTGCCCTCGATAGTGCGTCCCTGTGCAAGGCCGGAGACAGTCTGGTCAACGACGGCCTGGAATATGCTTGCGGCAACGTCCTCCTTGCGTGCGCCCTGATTGAGCAGGGGCTGGATATCGGACTTTGCGAATACACCGCAGCGTGAAGCGATGGGATAGACCTTCTGTGCGCGGAGGGACATCTCATCGAGCTGGTCAGAGGTCACGCCGAGGAGGGTGGCCATCTGGTCGATGAAGGCGCCCGTACCGCCGGCGCAGGAGCCGTTCATACGCTGCTCTACGCCGCCCGTGAGAAAGATGATCTTTGCATCCTCGCCGCCCAGCTCTATAACGGCATCAGCATCGGGCTGACGCTCCTTGACTGCGAGAAATGCGGCGTGTACCTCCTGCACGAAGGGGATGCCGGCGGAATTGGCCAGACCAAGACCTGCCGAGCCGGTTATGCAGACGGAGAACTTATCCTCCGGATAGTCGGCCTGTATGATCTTCAGCTGGTCAGTCACGGTCTCCTTGACCTTAGAAAGATGCCTCTGATATTTGGAGTAAAGGATATTTCCGTCGCTGTCGGTAATGACCGTTTTTACGGTAGTTGAACCGACGTCTATACCAAGGGATAATCTGCTTGCCATTTTCCACCTCTGATTTATAATGACGGCAGGAAAGAGTTGCCTGCCTTTCCTATTTAAAAAAAGCGTTATATAATCATTATACAACAGTTGCGAAAAAAAATAAAGTATTATTCGGCAAATTCCATATATTTGCCGGGTTAGACAGTCAGAGGGCGGATTTTGTGGTATATTTTGGGGAAATTTACGGCTGAAGCCGGTGCTTTACTATATTATATTATAATAGTATACCCGGAGAAGCGGCAGATGACGGTCAGGGAGCAGCGGGACCGGCCTGCGGGCGGTATATTTCATAACATCATACTGCACAGTCTGCTTCTTTGTTGGTTTTGCTGCATCACCACTCCTGTACGCCGGGTGAAGCAGTACATAGTGACAAATTATCTTCCGTGTACTTGACAGGTATATCGAGGTGTGATATACTATATCACAGAGAGATACATCGAACCACGATACATCAAACTACAATACATCGCACCCCGGAATGAAAGGAGCTGTTCCCATGAATGACAGGATAAAGCGTGTATACGTGCCCATGACGGAGACCGGATTCTATATCCTCTTCTGTCTGCAAAGAGAGATGCACGGTTACAGTATAACCCAGAACGTAAAGGAAATGACGGACGGAGAGGTGGTCATAAGCCCCGGCACTATGTACGGCACCCTCTCCAAAATGGAAAAGGACGGGCTGATATGCTTCGTCCGTGAGGAAGAAAAACGCAAGCTGTACCGCATTACCGGACTTGGTCAGGAGATACTTGACCTTGAGATCGCACGGATCAGGAGACTTTACCGCAATATAGGAGGGAATAACAATGGCTGAGAGAATTACAAGGAAGAGATTTTATACTCTGTTTGACTACGACATTGAGGAGAAGTGGCTGAGCGAAATGCACGCTGACGGCTGGAAGCTGGTCAGTGTGGATTTCCTCAGATACACCTTTGAGCGCTGCACGCCGGAAAAGGTGGTTTACAGGTTCGATTTCCCCGAGGCACAGACGGGCGGCAGGGACAGCTATATTGCCATGTTCAGGGAATACGGCTGGGAGCTCGCATTTGAGATGAACAACTACTGCTGCTTCAGACGCTCCGCCGAGGGCATGGAGGAGAAGGAGCTTGAGCTGTTCAGCGACAGACAGTCAAGGATAGAAATGATGCAGCGTATAATCCGCCTGAGGCTCCTGCCGCTCCTGCTCATCTTCTGCGGCGGCTTCATGGCGAACATCCCGAATATGATGCTGGGAAGGTACTCATCGAATATATTCAGCCTTGTCCTGCTGATAGTCTGGGGCATCATCACACTGCTCTATCTCTTCATCTTCACAAGATGCTATATCGGATACAGGCGCAATATCAGGCGCATAAATGATGAAGCCGGAGCGTAGGGATAATATCAAAGGGCGCACATTATGTGCGCCCTTTTTGCTGTTATAAGTCTTACTCCTCTGCGGGAGCGCCATTCTTCTTTTTCTTCTTTCCGAAGTTCAGCGACATGGTGAGTATCTTGTCGGAATTGAATATCTTCAGAGCGAAGTACATACAAGCGGCAAGGACGATGATCTGATAGATGAGTCCGCCTATGAATAAGCCTGTATGTCCGAACATAAGATTCGGTATAGCGGAGAATGTATGTGTGAAGGGTATCGCATAGACGAGAGCCCTTATCACAGGGGGAAGTGAGTTCACGTCGGCGAATATGGAGATGAAGTAGGGAACCATTACTGCCATCATCAGCGGCAGGAGTATGGTCTGGGACTGCTTGGCATCTGTAACGAGTGCGCCGAGTATCAGGGATATGCAGAGGCATATCATGATGGTTATGAACATCTCTATGCCGACAAGCACGAAGTCGGCGGGAGTGAGTGAAAGACCGAGCTCCTTCATGGCGCTCTGTGCTGTGAGCATTCCGGAGAGATTGCCGGATACGCCGTCAGGTATCATGTTCTGTGCGTTGACTGCGGCATTGTTCAGGGCATCAGGCGCATCCTTCGATATGTCGATAGCGGCCTTTGCCATGAATGCGGAGAATGCGATCATGGTCACAACAGCGTTGAGGATAGCGGCGATAGTTGCTGCGAGCATCTTTGCTGTGAGTATGGATACTCTTGATACAGGTGCGGAGAGGAGAGTCTCAAGAGTCTTGTCTATCTTCTCGTTGGAGATAGCGCCCATGAGTGACTGAGAGGTCATTACGATGAGCACGAAGATGATGACCGGGAGTATCTCGTTGAGCATCATGACTCTGCCGATGATGGCATCGGTGGATATCCTTGCGCTCTTTCCGCTGATGACGGTATTCTCTGTGAGGGTGATGGGGCTGTCGATGTTTTCGAGCTGCTCGTCCGTGATACCGGATCTCTTTGCGATCTCGTCGGAAAGAATGTCCTTGATCCTGTCGATGCCGCCGCTGGAGGTATCGGAAAGAGAATCCACGAGAGCGGCTGACTTCATTTCGGTAGCGGTTATCAGCTCCGGCTTTTCGCCGTTGTCAAGAGCCTCGGTGAAGCCCTTCGGAATGATGATTATGCTCTTGAGGTCATTCTTTGCGAGAATGGAGACATAGTCATCGCCGTCGGCGGAGGTGTCTATCTTCTTTACTGAGACATTGTTTTCCTCCAGCTTCTTCAGCAGGGAGCGTGTGAACTCGGTATCGTCGCAGTCGCTGAGGGTGACGGAGGATTCGCTCTTGACAGCCTCGGAAATAGTGCTCGACATGACGTTGCCGAATACCATGAAGATGACTACGATCATCGCAAGGCTGATTATCATCTGGGCGTTGATGAGCTCCTTGAGCTCCTTCCTGAGCAGATTAAAGAATTTCATTCTCTTTCACCACCCTTTCAAATACTTCCTCAAGGTTCGGCGCACTGTAACGCTCCTTGAGCTCGTCTATGCGGCCCGTCACCATGAGGTGTCCCTTGGCGATTATGCCGACACGGTCGGAGACGTATTCTATCTCGAGCATATTGTGAGAGGAGAGAAGGAATGACATACCCTCCTCCTGAGCGAGTCTCTTTATGGTCTTTCGTATCTCAATGGCATTGAGCACATCGAGGCCGCTGGTGGGCTCGTCCATTATAGCAAGCTGCGGACGTGTCATTACCGCACGGGAGAGGAGGAGCTTTCTGGCCATACCGCGGCTGTAGGTGCTTATCTTGTCCTTCAGCCTGTCGCCGAGCTGGTTTATCTCACTGGCGCGGGCCACATACCGGTCTATCTCCCTCTGGTCGGTGGAGAAGAGGCCTCCCATGAATTTCAGGTAGGCAAGTCCGGTCATATTCTTGTACGCGCCTGCCTCGTCGGGGAGGTAGGTGATATTCTCGCGGACCTTCTGGGGATCCTTGAGTATGCTTGCGCCGGCAACTGTCGCATCACCGGATGTAGGGGTGAGCAGGGTGGAGATCATGCGGATGGTAGTGGTCTTTCCGGCGCCGTTAGGACCGATGAGAGCAAAGATCTCGCCTTTTCCGATCTCAAAGGATACGTTGTCAACGGCAAGCACCTTGGAGTACTTCTTTGACAGTCCCTTGACTTCAAGAACGTTTTCCATATTACAGCTCCTTTCGTCATAACTGCTCCCTGCGGGCTGTACGCTGCCGCCTGTGCGGCCGGGGCAGTATGTCATGTATGCGGACCGCGACCGGCCCGTGACTTAATGATAGCACATTGTCGATTAATTGTCAATATCGTTTACAATGGATGAAACCCGCTTTACAAGACCTGAGACCGTCGCCCCTTTATGTATCGCAGGATCACTGCATATATTATACACCATATCCCGGGAAAAGTCCTTATCAAAAGCCTAACAAATCCTTATCATTTTCTTATCTGACAATACCGGCGTATGCTGCCGGCCTGAGCAAGGCAAAAGATGACAGGAAGGGCGGGAGCGGGAAGGCGGAGTTCCGTAAAAAAGCAGGTAGAGCGCAATTGTACAAATCGGGCAGAATTTAGCACAATTTTTCAATAAGATGTACGGATTATGCACCAAAACGTCACGGATATGGCACACAGAACGGGCTATAATGAAACTGGAGGTGAAGTCTGTAGTACAAAATGCCTAAATCATAGTTAAGAAATTTGCCGTAGTTTACAATTATATAAAAATTTCTTGAAACCAACACTTATATGTTGCATTTCTCAATGGAGTGTGATATAATATTTGTGTAAGTTTAACAATGTGCAGCATTGACTCTCCAGTGCTGTGCTTTGCTCTGCCTTGACAGTCGGTTTTTGCAGGAGAATGGAGGCAATTTCCCGTCAGTGTACCGGTGAATATAACGCCCAGTATATTTATTGGTAAATATTGATAAAAAAGCACTGATTATTTATGTCAAAAAGTCGATTGAAAATTAACTCTTAGAATGTTATAATTGTTATTATTAAGGCAGTGTAGAATTGTCCGGCTTATCAAATAATTATGGAGGTGGTTTCATGAAAAGTTTTACCTACAGCGGCAGGGATGCGAACGGCAAATCTGTGAAGGGCGTAATCCATGCTGAGAACGAAGCCGAATTCAAAGAAAAAGTAAAAGAAAGAGGCCTTTATGTAGAAAACGTTCAGGAAGAGGATTCAGACAATTCAAGGTCGATGTACAAGTTCAACACTAAGGAGCTCAACTTCTGTTGCCGCCAGCTTAGTGCGATGCTCACATCAGGACTGACGCTCGTTAAGGCGATCGACATTCTGACCAAGGAGCAGGAGAACGAGAAAGCCAGAGCGATCTGGCAGGACATCTACGAGAACGTACAGAAGGGTGAATCCTTCTCATCGACACTTGAGATGCACGCGGGTTCCTTCCCTGATTTCCTTATATCAATGGTCGGCGCCGGTGAGTCTTCCGGTTCACTCGACGTTATCATGACACGAATGGCTGACCACTACGCAAAGGAAAACAAACTGAAGAATACAGTACGAAGCGCGATGACATATCCTATCATACTTGCTATTATCTGCGTAGTAGTTGTAATCTTCCTCTTTACATTCATCATGCCGAACTTCATTGCGATGTACGAGAATCCCGAGGATATGCCGGCGCTGACGAGAATGCTCAAGGCGATCAGTGACTTCCTCAGAACAAAGTGGTACATCCTGATAACGGTTGTGATACTTCTTGTATTCGGATTCAAGTATGCTATGAAGAATCCTAATTTCAGACTGAAAGCTGACCGATTGCTTGTTAAGGGCCCCGGATTCGGTCCCCTTATCACAAAGATCTATACCGGACGTTTCGCAAGAACTCTTTCATCACTATACTCCAGCGGTATTCCGATGGTCGAGTGTCTGCAGAGAGCTTCCGCGATCCTCGGAAACACCTATGTTGATGAAAAGTTCGTCGATGTAGTTGACGAGGTAAAGCAGGGTGAGACGCTCTCCGCTGCGATCACCAGAACAGAGCTGTTTGAGAATATGTTCTGCTCAATCATTTACGTAGGTGAAGAGTCAGGTGCTCTTGACTCTATCCTTGAGAAGACATCCGAATATTATGAAGAGGAATCAGACGCTGCCGTTGCACGACTTGTTGGAATGGTTGAGCCGCTGCTCCTCATATTCATGGGTGTCATCATCGGACTTGTAGTATGCGGTATTTACCCTGCACTCTACGGTGCGTTCGAGAACATGGAGAACGAATAATTGCGGAAATAATCCGGAAAGGTGGAAAAAACAGATGCTTTCATTTGATATTACCGATAGAAACATACGAGTTGTCAGAGGCGTGGAGGCCAACGGCAAGATCAAGATCAACTCTGCTGCAACACTCAACCTTGAAGAGGGACTTATCCAGAACGGTTACGTAAGAGATATCCCGAACGTTGCTACAATGATCAACGGCGTGCTCAAGAGAAACAAGATGCCTGACAAAGAGGCTATCGTAAGTATCTCTTCCAACTACACGATCTTCAAGGAGCTGACAGTTGCAAAGACCAAGTCTCAGGATATGGCAAAGCAGGTCAAGGCTCAGATGCAGGCTGAGGTAGGTCTTGATGACGGCTATTCAGTTACATACGTTATCGTGGGCGAAGTAAACGATGGCGACGGCGAACCTTCTTACAGAGTTCTCGCAACAGCCTGCCCCTATGATATCGTAAATACCTACAGAGAAGTGTTCAAGCTGCTCGGTATCTCACTCAAGTCCGTAATGGTAGGATGCAACTGTATCACAAAGGTACTTCTTGCAGACACCAGGATCAAGTCAAAGATGCCGCTGCTCGCAGTTCAGATCGATAACAACTTCATCTCTCTGAACCTCTATGAGCAGGGACAGCTCTCCTTCTCACGTTTCGCATCGATCGACGCAGACGATTACGGCGGATCTTCAGACTACGTTTTCGAGGCTGTAAACGAGAACATCTTCCGTATGTTACAGTTCCACAGAAGCCGTAACACAGGCGAGACCATCGAGAACGTAGTATTCTACGGCGACACACACGAGTACGTAAGACTTACCGACGAGCTTGAGAAACTGGATCTGAACACCAGTCTTATAAACGTACCTCCGCAGATCCACGGACACGAGAACCTTGAGTTCTCACTGTACGCCAATGCAATCGGCGCTATGTTCAAGCGTAACAAGGAGACCGAGAAGATCAACCTCCTTGAGACAGACTTCGGCTCAGCGATCAAGCAGAAGGTAAAGGGCGACAGCTCAGGCGACGTTATCATGCTTGGAACAGTTGCTGCAGCTGCACTCCTTATCGGAGGCATCTGGGGCGTTCTTTGGCTCAGAGACAACGGAATCAAGAACGACATCGAGGAGATCGATAACTACATCAACTCCGAAGAGACACAGAAGCAGCTCCGTCATCACGAAAAGCTCCTTGGCATGAAGGATAAGGTAGTTGCTTACTTCACAAGGATCAACAATGCTTATGATGCATACCACTCCAAGCCGATCATCGACGGCGAGAAGTACGATGCACTTGAGGAGACACTTGCAAAGACAGCAGAGGATCTCGGAATCGAGAACGCAAAGATCTTACATCCTCAGTATGCTGACGGTATCATTAACTTCGAGGTACACGCTGATGCAGCAGAAGACGAAGAAATGTCTCAGAAGCTGCCTGCACAGTACGTTCAGGATCTGCTTGACAAGGCAGTAACAGAAAACGGAGGATACTACGGCAACGCTACTTACAGCGGATACGTTGTGTCTGTTGAAACAGAGACAAGAAAGATACCCGGCGCAGAGGGCGAGGCTGAGCAGGAAGTAGTAGTCGGCGAAGAGGCAAAGGTAATATTCAGTGTATCAGTTGCCCTCAACGGCGAACAGAGTGCATATCATCCGGCAGAAGAAAAAAAGTCTGAAGAACCGGCAGCAGAATAAGGAGGTAGATCACGATGAAACTTAATTACAGAGAAAAGGTAATTCTTGGAGTACTTCTGGCTCTCATAATTTGCGTTGCAGGTTATATCGGACTCATCAGAACCAAGAGCGAGCAGATCAAGGCTGACAAGGTCACCCTTGAGCAGAAGGAAGCCGATAAGGCAGAAGTTGATGGAAAGATCGCTCAGATCGTTCCCCTCACAAACGAGATCAACGACACATACACAGAAACCAAAAAGCTTACAGCAGATTTCGTCAGCTACGACAAGATCCTGAACTCGAACGATGTCGATCAGTTCATGCAGAAGTACGCTGATGAGAATGAAGTAAAGATCTATACTCTTAATGTAGCAGGCCTCAATGCCGGTCCCATCGACTACTATTTCTTTACTCCTGAATTCCCCGGCGAGAAGATGCTTGAAGCATCCGACCTCAACGGCGGTATCATGGCGGGTGTTAACAAGGACAAGGCAGAGAGCGCTGCGCTCACCGAGAGAACAGTAGAAGAAGCTCTTGTTGCAAACTACGACATCGTAGTAAGAGGCAAGAAGGAAGCTGTCTGGAACTTCATGAAGGCTCTCGAAGAGCAGGACGAAACTGTTATCATTAATTCAGTAGCTATTGATGATTTCACTTTCGGCGTAACAGAGGATGAAAATGGCAATGAGATACCTCCGGCTGACGGAATGGACGAAAGTAACGTAACATTCAATGTTTCGCTCTACTCAGTATATGAGATGGCTAAGCCCAACACAGACGCTGAATGATCATCCTTCAACCCGGGGTTATAGGCCACAACCTGAAAGGGGTCTGAAAAATGAAAATTATCAAGAATAGAAAAATGAAAGGAACGGTACTGCTGACTGTCGTTAGTATCATGACGCTGATGATCATCTTCATGACCACAACGCTCGTGCTTGCCAACGCAGCCAACAAACGTGCCCACAGGTCGTATTCGGCTTCCCAGGCCGAGTACACTGCACGTGCTGCCATTGAGGCCTTTACGAACTCGATGGAAAGAGATCCTGGTATCGTTGCAGCAGTACAGAACATGGCAGCAACTGTACATCCTACAGTCAGAGTCGATGATTCTACAGGACATTCACTGGGATATGTCGGTTATTATGACGCATCCGGAAACTTTGTAAGAGATCAGATCGAGGTTTCAGATGCCGGCAAGACCTACGTTCGTGCTGACCTTTCTGGCTCAGGCGAAAAGTGGGAAGAGGTCAATGTTGTTAAGATCAGTGCAACAGCAAGAGTCGGAAAAGAAGAGAAAACCGTTTCTGCTTATATCAGAAAGAGGGGTTCCCAGAAATCCGGCGGCGGTACAAAGGTAAAGGGACTCAACACCGCAGGCAACTCCAAGTTCCCGAACGGTGAAGTTGTTACCGGAGGCCTCGGCCTTGGCCTTGACAAGTTTATTCCCGGCAACTATGCAATGAGAAACGTTATGACACTCGATACTACGATGAACTTCGTTAACGGTTCGCTCGATGCGAGAACATCTACATTTAAAATAGTTGCAAATACCGACAAGAGTGAGACGGTCATCATGGGTGATTTCAATGTAGCCAATGACGAGCTTATCACACTGAACTATTCCCCCGCTACAAAGTATACACAGAAGGATGTTCCGTATTTCTATGTAAACGGCAAACTGACCTGTGATGATAAGTTCATGGTCAAGAACAAGGACACTACTGTAAGACCGTACAATGTATTTGCAGGTTCATGCGAGCTCAACCATAACAATTCACTGATCAATGCGGATATGTATCTTATGGATACAGGTGCAACGAGTTATCTTGGCCATAAGGATGTTACATCAAACCTGTACAACTGGGCTGAAAGCCTTGTTGACGGTTCAACACAGTTCAAATCAAATGGTGGTAGTGTATATTCCAAAGGTAATCTCGAGCTTGCATCAATGGATGTTCACGGCGATGTAAGAGTTGACGGAAACCTTACGATCGTTTGCGATCCATGTGACGTAAATGTCGATGGTGATATCGTCTGCGGAGGAACAATAACCTTCAACGGAGCGAAGCTTCATCTGACCGCCGGCCATAAGATCTACTGTAATACAATAACCGGCGCACCGGCAGGAATACCAACAGATACCTTCGACAACTGGAAGGCAGCTTCCGGTGAAACTACAGCTTATCCGGCAAAAATGACACGTGAAGCTATTCTCGGAACTATTGATTCTGTATCCGGAGAAGTTACAGCTGCACCTGATGATACCAAGATCATAAAGACACTTGATGAGGTAAGAACAGGTCTCGGATACGATAAGCTCAACGGCGGTTTCGCCGGATATATCGGAGCTGTTTCCGAGCTCGGTACTGATGCAGAGGATCAGACTCACTACAATGATTCGTCATCTTACATAACTGCTGCATCCGGAACGATCAGCGACAGCTGTACAATAACCGGATTTGCAGGAAACGTAACAATTGACGCTTCATCAAAGGAGATCATTGTTGTTCTCAAGGGTGCGGGAAGCGCTACAATATACAACGGACCGACTCCTGAAGTAGTTAACAATGCTATCAATCTTGGCGGAAATACCATCACGGTAACGGGAAATAAGGGCGTAAAGTTCTTCATCGACGGTAATCTGCTGATGGATAACGGCAACATCGTATATGAGCCTACTTATAACAAGACAGAATTCACATGGCAGGAGCAGATTCCGATAGACTATTATGGTGCAAGAACTACTCTCAATGGTACCACAGGTGCTGAGGAAGTAAATTCGAGTATCAGAATGATGAACAACTGTCTCGTTATGGGTTCTTTCAAGATGCCCTGGACAGATTTTGATGTTAAGAATCAGGGTAACAAGCAGTATTCAAAGTATACATCTGATACAGGTGCCGTATACACCAATGTTAGGCCTACGATCATTGGTAACGCTCTGTTCCGTGACCTTCTTGATACACAGAATAAGTTCCAGATGTGCTACACGGAAGCAGGCGCATCATCCACAGGCGGCACAATAACAACTGCTCTCGGCTACTATGATGTTGACTACTTCTCAGGATCATAAAGGAGGAATGCTGATATGAAAAAGAACAGAAAAAGTCTTAAAGGCATGACTCTTATCGAGATGATAATCTCACTTGCGATCTTCGCAGTAATGAGTCTCGTACTCCTGACCATAGGCCAGGTCGTTGATAAGTCAATGCGCGCATCGACCAACCTCAAGGAGAAGCTCGTTCAGCAGTCACCTCTGGCGGCTAACAGAGTCAAGGAGGTCGTACAGGATGTAACAGATCCTTCAGGAGCAGTTATTGCTACTGCTGCTGCGGCTCTCCCGACAACACCTATTACTATTACAGTAAGAGTACCTGGCAGCGGACAATACTTTGTACTTCTCGATCCCAACGATCCGAGCAAGGGCGTAGATCCGAATGCTAAGTCCTATAATGATCCGAGTATCATTCTCAATGCAAATAAGTATGATACAAAGGCAGCTGTAAAGGATATCGATATTTCAGACGGAAAGCCGAATGACGGCCTCAGCCTTGAGTTCGTTGATATCCTGCCTACAGGTTCACCCACTCCCACGTCGGCACCGACAACGTAAGGAGGGCGGATCATGAAGAACACAAAAAGAAAGGTCCTTAAAGGACTCACACTTATCGAGCTGATAGTCGTTATGGCTATCTTCTCGATACTTCTCGTAGGGATCATGGCATTCTTTCAGCCTGTTGAGAGGATCTTCAAGAACACTGCTATCAGCGAGAAGACATATTCCTACGCAAACAACATCGAAGAGCTGATCGAAACCAAGCTGAAGTATACTGATGCTGTATGGATCTTCAACAGCTCCAAGGTTGACGGAACAGGATTTATGAAGACAGCCGACGGTATGACAGATGATGAGGAGCTTACCGCTATCAGTGAAGCCTTTGCAAATATGTATTATAAAGATGTATTTTTAAAGACAAGCGAACCCGGCGGCGCCAGCACAGAGGCTTATGCCAAGGGTAAGGTACATATTATGCACCTGATCAATGATCCCGCAAACATCCCGTCTTCTTCTGTACCTTCAGATTTCGTTATCGGTCAGATCGGCGAGAGAACAGTTGATTTCACTTCCGATCCCACACAGAGCAAGAGACTGACATCTTCACTTGCGGCTGAAAGCAATAATGATCTTATCATCAACAAGGCTTATTTCAAGGCCGGCGATGCTAAGTATAACTATCATTATTCACTGGGCGCAGGACGTCTTGTCAATCCTCCTGTTGCACCCGGAACAAATGGTGAAACATACAGAGCTGTAGACAATGATATGAATGATGCAGATCTGAAGATAGCCTATGACAACCTGAACCTCTGCGTAGTAACAACAAGCAATGAACCCGGTGTCGGAACTACACATCTTTCATCAGGCGGATTCAACTATCTTGGCTTCCTGAATCCCTGTACACTTTCTGTTGCAAACCTTCCGCTTATGAACATCGTTTACGGCGGCGGCAGAACATCCAACAGAGTCTGCAGGACATCTCCTACAGCTGCTGCAGGAGCAACAGCAGCACCTCCGGCTTTCTACAAGCAGGGAGATGCAACACATACTCCGCCTGAGGCATTCAAGGTCTCAGGAGGCGGAAATGACTACATAGATACTTCTATCAACTTTGATGATGATATCTACTTCATTTTCTCATATGCGGATGAACTGACAACTTGATAACAAAAAAGACAGGCAGCAGTCTAAAAGCTGCTGCCTGTACTTATTTTTTCGCTTTTTTGGTTCAGACCTGAGTTGTACTCAGGAACATTCCGATGTACCACTGAGCGATCTCATTTCCCCAGAGTGCTCCGATAGCGATTCCGATCGAAAGGAAGGGGCCGAAGGGAATGGTGACATCCTTCTTTCTGAGAAGCATGATCACTCCGACAATTGCACAAACAACTATACCGATAAGTGTTGAAACGATAATAGCGTGTGTTCCCAGCAGAGCACCGGCGGCAAGCATCAATATCGTATCACCCTGTTCGATGCCGCGGAAGTCTTCACCGTACTTCTTCCTGATGAAGGGACGTGTGATCTCTCCGATAAGGAAGAACGGGATGCTGATGATAAGTGCGCCGATGATGCGGTGCTTCAGTTCCACAGAGTCTGTGAAGATCGCTGAGGGGATAGCGAGCAGGAAGATCAGACCGACGATGATCATGTCTATCTCTCTTGTATCCCAGTCCATGAACGCTACAATGATAAGCAGGGACATAAGAACGCAGGTTATTATGGCTTCAGCATTGATGTCGAGCACCCAGAATGAAAGTACATACAGCAGACCGTTGAGGGCTTCAACGATCGGATAGCGGGCTGAGATCTTAGCTCCGCAGCTGTGGCACTTGCCTCTGAGAGCGAGCCAGCTGAAAACCGGGATCAGATCGATCCATCTGATCTTTGCACCGCAGCTCATGCAGTGCGAGGCTTTCTCCTTCTCCTCCTTGGTACGTTTGCCGCCGATCACGGATTCCCCTTTCGGGATACGGAGTATGACAACGTTCAGGAAGCTGCCAATACAGATGCCAACGAGAAATACGATGGTGAGAACCATGAGCTTGAAAGGAAGCTCCGTGAATTCGTTATGGAGCATATTTTCAAAACCGAACATGGGTATTACCCTCCTTTTCTTATTTAAAATAGTACATAAATATATTATAACATATTTTATGGAAATTTCAAGTATAAATTTGTGAGTACGCCCCCGGGTGTACCACGGAAAATAGCGGAGGTTAGCATATGAGAAACGAGAGAATTGGCGACTACTTAGTTAGTCAGGGACTTCTTACTGAAGAGCAGCTTCATAATGTCCTTACGAAGCAGAAGGAGTCAAACGGCTCAAAGAAGTTCGGCGACCTTGTCGTTGAACTGGGCTACATGAGTGAGATCAAGTTCACTCAGGCTCTTTCCAGAAAGCTCAATGTACAGTACGTTGATCTTGACAATTTCGAGATCAAGAGCAGTGCTGTTGAGAAGATCCCGGAGGCACTGGCAAGAAAGCACTCGGTAATAGCTATCGATGTTACCGGCAAGCGTCTTACTGTTGCAACGAACGATCCTGTAAACTTCATCGTTCTTGAGGACATCAAGGTATCAACAGGTATGGACACACGCCCGGTACTTGCAACACTGTCTTCCATCAATAAGGCTATCGGTAAGTACTACAACATGGCTTCACTCGGCGATATCGAGGCAGGCATCAGTCAGATGGCTTCAGACCTCGGTACAATGGAGGACGAAGAGTCCAGAGACCGTGTTGAGAATGCACCTATCGTTAAGCTCGCCACTACTATCGTTGAGAATGCTTTCAGAGCAGACGCTACCGATATCCACATCGAGCCCTTCGAGAAGTACACACAGATCCGTATCAGAGTTAACGGTGACCTCGTTGAGCTGATGAATATCAACAGCCAGGTTCACAGCGCTCTGACCACACGTTATAAGCTCATTTCCGGTATGAACATCGCCGAGAAGCGTATCCCTCAGGACGGACGTTTCACTCAGGTCGTTGACGGAACAACTCTTGATGTCCGTGTATCATCACTCCCGATGGTACATGGTGAAAAGATCGTTATCCGAATCCTTTCTACCGGCCAGATCGCTCTCCGTAAGATCACCGATCTCGGTATGTCAGAATACAACTATCAGCTCTTTGAATCTATGCTGCGAGTTCCTCACGGAGTTATCCTCGTAACAGGACCTACCGGTTCCGGTAAGACAACTACCCTGTACGCTGCTCTCGGTGAGATCGCTAAGCCTAATGTAAACGTAGTTACCGTTGAGGACCCTGTCGAGAAGGCTATCGACGGTATCAACCAGTGTCAGGTTAACGTAAAGGCCGGCATGACATTCGCCGCAGCCCTCCGTTCTATCCTCCGTCAGGACCCTGATATCGTAATGATCGGTGAGATGCGTGATACCGAGACTGCAGATATCGGTATCCGTGCCGCTATCACCGGACACCTTGTTCTTTCTACTCTGCATACCAATGATGCTGCTTCCACAGTTGTACGTCTCGTTGATATGGGTGTTGCTCCCTACATGGTTGCTACTTCACTTATCGGCGTTATCGCTCAGCGACTCGTTAAGGTTCTCTGCCCCGAGTGCAAGAAGCCGAGATGGACTACACCTGAGGAGAACGAGCTCATCGGAATCCCTGAGTCTATCCAGATCTACGAGGCCGGCGGATGCCCGCAGTGCAACAACACCGGCTACAGAGGAAGAACTGCTATCCACGAGATCATCCACTGTACTTCAAAGGTATCCCAGATCATTGCTGCCGGCGGCGGTAAGGAAGATATCGAGAAGGCTGCAAAGGCTAACGGCACAAAGCTCCTCCGTGACAACGCTGCTGAGCTTGTAAAGCAGGGTATGACTTCTATCGACGAGCTCATCAGAACAACATTCACAGTCTGATAGCGAGCCGGTAAAATAGATCACTGATAACTCAATTAAGGGAGGAAAATTATAATGGGAATTATTAATATACACCGTATACTTGACGAGGTACGACTCCTCGGCTGTTCGGACCTTCATTTCACAAATGCTATTGCTCCTGTAGTACGTCTTAACGGTACTCTCCGCACTATGCGTTCACAGTACCCGGAAATGGACGAGGAGGAGATACTCGATATCATCAACCAGATGACTAACGATGCTCAGCAGACCAGCATCAACAACCACAAGGACACTGACTTCTCTTTCCAGACAAAGAGCGGTTACCGTCACCGTGTTAACGTATACTTCCAGAAGGGCAAGCCCGGTATCGCTATCCGTCTTCTGCGTAACGATATCCCGACTCTTGAGGATCTCGGACTTCCTCCGATCCTTGCTGACTTCGCTATGCGTCCCCGTGGACTCGTTCTCGTAACAGGTCCTACCGGTTCCGGTAAGTCAACAACCCTTGCCGCTATGATCGATTTCGTTAACCTCAACAAGAGCGCACATATCATCACTGTTGAGGACCCGATCGAGTACGTACACGACCATAAGAGATGTATGGTAAACCAGAGAGAGATCGGCGACGACGTTCCGGATTTCGCTCTCGCACTCAGAGCTGCTCTTCGTGAGGACCCTGATGTAATCCTCGTAGGAGAAATGCGTGACTTCGAGACCATCCAGGCTGCCGTAACCGCTGCCGAGACCGGACATCTCGTTATGTCTACACTTCATACAACATCTGCCGCTGATACTATCAACCGTATCATCGACGTATACCCTGAGCATCAGCAGCAGCAGATCAGAACTCAGCTCGCTAACAACCTCGTAGGCGTTATCTCACAGACTCTTATCCCCAGAAAGGACGGTACAGGACGTATCGCCGTTATGGAGATCCTCAACGCTACAGACGCTATCCACGCTATGATCCGTGATAACAAGATTCACCTCATCCAGTCTGCTATCCAGACCGGTAAGCAGCAGGGCATGATGTCCCTCGACCAGGAGCTTGCACGTCTTACTGCAAAGAACGTTATCAACGAAGTAGATGCTATCGAGAAGTGCCAGGACAAGCAGGAGTACTACCGCTTCCTCGTACAGTTCGGCGGCACACCTTCCGGCGGTATGGGCCAGGTAATGAACCAGTAATCATACATATTATTATAATAAAAAAGATCCCCTGCCTGCGGGTGGGGGATCATGTTTTTTCCGGAAAATGAACGGTCTGTTTCGTTTCGATGAACCATATATTAGCTATATCAGTTAATTTGTTCACAGAACGCTGTGCATTTTGACGGAAAACAAAGCTTATTCATAGGTTGTTCATGTAAGAAACATAAAATCACAAAAAAAGTGAAAAAAGTTTCAAGAAACTATTGACAAATTGTGAATGACGTGGTATACTATAATCACAGGAAAGGGAAGGGAACGAAAGCCGAGGGAAACACCGAGGCAGAAGCCCCGGAGCAAAGTTTCCGAAGCATCCTCCCCGACCTAAATTAAAATCGTGCGAAAAGCACAAAAATTATAAAGGAGGTTTTCATTATGAAAACTACAAAGAAAGGTTTTACACTCATTGAGCTCATCGTTGTTATCGCTATCATCGGTGTTCTCGCAGCAATCCTCGTTCCTTCTATGCTCGGATACGTTAGAAAGTCCAAGGTTGCTTCCGCAAACAGCACAGCTTCTTCCATCTACAAGGCTATCAACTCAGCTCTGACAGAGCTTGACGAAGAGGGCGTAGATATCGGTGGAGACATCAAGTTCACGAAGGCAGCTGGTGCTGCAAACACAGGCTGGTCAATGACAACAGCTGATGCTTCAGCTCTTACAGCTGCTAGCTCCAGATTCAACGCTAAGGTTCTGAACTTCTTCTCTGACCTCAAGAAGGTTAAGGGTGCTGCTACAGCATTCTCAAGAGACGGTTCTTGCGTAGCTGTTGGTGTTGCTATCGACTCCACTTACACAGGCACATATCCCGGCGGTATCGTTACAACTGATACTTACAAGTCCTTCAAGGGCAAGCCCGCTGAGGCTGCTTCTGAGGCTCTCAAGATCGGTTACACAGCATAATCGCTTGACTGACTAATTAAAACCTCTCTCTTCGGAGAGAGGTTTTTTTTAAAAGAAAATGGATAGAAAGAATTTACAGAATACAGCTATGCTGCTGATGATCGGAGGAGCTGCCGGAGCAGCCCTGACATGGGCAGGCATCACATACGGCGGCGGAACAGCAGCAGGAAAGTACCCCGAATTTGCAAAGATCACAGAAGCCCGTAAGATCATTGAGGAGGAGAACGTCAGATTCAACGAGGACGATGCTCTGAGCGGCTATTTCAGCGGCGGTATAGATGAGTTCAGTTGCTACGCCGGCGTGTCAGATGATGAGCTCGGACCTGCTGAATATGTCAATACGTCCGGAACAGCTCTGGCGAGCGGTTTTGCGATCGACAAGGCTGACAGCGGAAATATAAGGATCATCAGTGCGACAGAGGATAAGGCAGCTTACAAATGCGGCCTCAGAGTCAATGACGAGATAACTGAGATCGATGGCGTGAATGTGAAGACTGCCGGATTCGAGAACATCGCAACCAAGCTCCTCGGAAAACAGGATACGGTTTGTGAGCTTACAGTGCTGAGAGAGGGCACAGAACAGAAGATCACGTTCAAGCGCGACAATGATCCGATGCACAGCATTGACTGGGAGAACAGAGACGGCATCGGCTATATCAAAATCAAAAATATCGGCGAGTTTGCAGCAGGCAATATGTCCCAGGCGGCAAAGGAGCTCAGCGGCCTCAGGGGCTATGTTATTGACCTCAGGAACAACAGCGGCGGTGCAACGAATGTATGTGCCGACCTTCTGAAAAATCTCACTCCGGGCGAGGTCATTGTCATGAAGTCATTCAAGGGCGAGGAGAGCAGGGAGACTGTTGCAGAAGATCCGAATGTGATCTCAGGGCCAACTGTGATCCTTGTGAACAGGAATACGGCAAGCTCCGCTGAGGCGATAGCAGCTGCGGTAAAGAAGCATAATAAAGAAGCGGTCATTGTCGGAGAAAGAACTTTCGGAAAGGGTATCTATCAGAAAACGGTCACCCTTGAATCGGGAGGGCTCTTCCGTTACACAGCGGGTAACATCTGGATAGATGGAGCTGACGATTGGAACCTGATCGGGATATCTCCTGATAAGACGATAGAAATGGATCCTGAAAAGACAGGCACGGACGAAGATATCCAGCTCAAGGAAGCCTTTGAAATACTGGGCTGATTGCACAATGGAACGTGAGAAAATTTGTCTAAAAAATAGGCATTATCAATATTGACAAATTATGAATAAAATGGTATAATGAAGACGAATAGAAAATCCAAGGAGGGATTCCGGATGAAAAAGAAAAAGGGCTTCAGCCTTATTGAACTGATTGTTGTACTCGCGATTTTTTCCATACTGACAGCAGTCCTCATTCCGTCATGGGGCTACTTCATCAGACGCGCTAAAGTAAGAACGGCCAACGCAAAGGCTCGTATCATTTTCAATGCAGCTCAGGCTGCTTGCACTGAGTATCAGCAGGCAGAGAGAAGCGCAACGACCAAGTACATGGGAAGCGGCGATTTCTACTTCTACTGGGAAGCAAGAAACGATGCCGGAAGGCTCGATCCTTTAGATGCGACACCTGTAAAGGCATATCTGAACGGAACAGCTACACCTACTGGCGATGATCTGAAATTTGGCCAGAAGATCAACAAGATCGTAGAGGATCAGGTAACATATAAGATCTACATCAAAAACTACAAGGTAGTATCTGTTGCCTGCTCAAGATTCGAAAGTGACAGATACATCGGAGCATATCCCAAGAGCACTGAAGTAGCCGGTACAACACCGAATACAGTTCTCGATGCTGAGATGGGACTCTATGGCGTATAATTAACGAAGACAGACCGGAGACAATGTCTCCGGTTTTTTATTTTGTCAGGGCTTTGACAAAGTGCACAATAAGAAACGCTAATCAACGGAATAGTTTGGCTTGACAATGCCGGAATATCGTGGTATAATAATAAAGCTGTCGGACGAGGGAACAACTTCGACGGGAATCACACAAAAAAGTTTTTTGAAAAAACTTTGCAAAAGGTATTGACAAAGGCTTAAAGATGTGATATAATAAAAAAGCTGTCGCGCAGAAAGCGAAAGCGAAAACAGCATCTTGAAAATTGAACAATGCAAGAAA
>Ga0310691_10000282_pt1 | contig 103806 bp, 73 predicted proteins | sample 176DNAGHGlowgp2_FD_203887 | JGI IMG/M metagenome (GOLD analysis project Ga0310691, IMG submission 203887) | Sheep rumen microbial communities from Palmerston North, Manawatu-Wanganui, New Zealand - 1766 DNA GHGlow gp2 (v2) (version 2) | ecosystem: Host-associated > Mammals > Digestive system >...
TCTTCTTCGACATCTTCGACAGTCTTGGCACCATTGTGGGTATCATGGCTACCTCAGGCAGTATTCGTAAGAACGGGCGTATACCCCACATGCAGCGCGTCATGCTCAGCGATGCTCTGGGCACCGTGGGCGGAGCCTGCCTGGGGTGCAGCACCGTAACTACCTATGTGGAAAGTGCCACAGGTGTGGCCGAAGGCGGGCGTACGGGACTCACAGCCCTTGTCATAGCACTCTGTTTCGCCTTGAGCCTGTTCTTCGCCCCGCTATTCTTGGCCATTCCTGCCGTTGCAACAGCCCCCGTGCTGGTGATGGCTGGCTTCCATCTCTTTGGCTCCGTGCGCCACATCAGCATTTCACAGCCCAAAGAAGCCATGCCCGCCTTCCTCTGCATCCTGCTCATGCCTATCACTGGCAGCATCACCGACGGTATCATTTTCGGACTCGCCACCTATATCATGCTGTCATTTATCGAGGACTGGACAAAACGCTTCAAAAATCCGAATCTCAAGAGTGGCACCGAAGCAGAAACGGGTTCAGACAGATTATGACACATTCTTTGGTGACCTCAAACTATTGTCGTTATGTAACTCATCAAACGACCTATTCACGAAGGAGTTCCCGTCTAATTGGCGACAGCCCCCTTTTGGCAGTTGTGATATGCGAATAGTCGAAAGAACGCTTAGGTTTTATTTGCCTTACAATCTTGGCCCTCGCTTCTTTTTCTTCATCTGCATCCGCCTTCTAAACTCTTCTTCGGCTGGGTCATTGACAGGGTTATTCGTGTCGAGCAGCCCCAAAAAGAAATCGAATGACGGTTCCCGGTTGTGGTGCTGTTCAAGAACTGGCTCCTCTTTCGGTTGCTCGTTTCTGATAGTCTGAGCATGATTAACTGTCTGCAATTTCACTGACAGAACCGAGTAATACACCATCGGAGGCCAGCACCGTCGCATTGTCCTTACCTGTTACATACTGGACGCAGCCCTTGAAGGATGCTCCCTTTACAATCTTTGCTATCATGCTGTCTGTCCTTTCTCCTTTTCCTGACGATAGTCTTTGACGATCTCCATCACCCCGTCAAGAACCTCCTTCAATCTGTAGTTGGTACGGTAGAGAATCGTCTGATGGGTGAGTTTCGTCAACTGGTTGAGGTTGTTCGCCACTCCTGCAAGGTTGCGGAATATGCTTGCGTCCACCGTTGTATGTGCAATGGGTGTCTCCGTCTGAAGTGCCGTTTTGCGGATATACTCCGCCAGTCGTCTGTTCGCCTTTCGGCTCCTAATCCGAAGCGTCTCGTTGTCAATCTTTGATAATTTGACGGTGACGGACTTCGAGCGTTTGCGGGCCTGGGGCAGTGTCGGTCTGCCTCCCGTGTTCCTATGTTCTCTCATCTCTGTTGGCTTGGTTGATGTTGTCATTGTTGCCATCGTTTACTTTGCTGTCATTGTTGTCTTACGCCAGTAACCAGACTGTAGAATCTGCGACCATCGGGAGCGGATTCCCCTCCATGCAACCCTTCGGAGTGTGGAGCAAGGTAGTTTTCGGGTTACGAAAACACCGCTCGGCTTTGCCGCTTTGCTCGTCAAAGAACCTTGCTTCCACTCCAAACAACGTTTTCCGTGGCTTACCGCTTTCAGCGTTGAAATCGCCCCAGTCGCTTATCGGTCTGGTCTTATTGCTCACAATTTACGCCACTGCTTCATTCATCGTGAAGGCACAAAAAAAGACCGCCACGACGGACGACCTATAAGATATAATAATGTGGAGAAACTAATAGCGGGATCCTGGACGGATGTCGGCACAGTTTCCAGAATGTTTCTATGAATCAACTCACCTCTTATTCGCAATAATCAGTAATATACTGGATAAAGAACTCAATATATTTTCTTACTCTTGATACGTCTTTCTTAAATTCTTCCTCGCCATGGAAAGATGGCAGAGAAATATCCATTGCAGTTTCTTTATTTATCTCTGCATTGAGCGGCATGTCTTTGTCAAAAGCATATACCATATGACGAAACTCCCTCACAAAGTCATCGTATTCAATGTACGGACTCATTTTGAAAACATTCTTGTTTTTTTTGATAATGCCGTCGAATTCTGTCAGCATTTTTTCGGCCTTCTCCTTAAATTCCTTTGTATCCATAGATTAATTGTGTATTAAGTTTAACGCATAACAATCTTAAAACAATTCGCCCCAATCTTAACAATGATAATATCACCCAATTTGTGTTCGGTGCTAATGGTTGCTTCATTACCCATTGCGGTCGTGTTTCCAATCTTAGTACCGGTAATGCTGAATAAAACAATTTCTGTTCCGTTTTCAATACCTGTTATAATGACTTTTCCATTTGTCCCTTGAACTTTCACAGAATTCTTCTTTACATTTGAAATTCCGTTGCTTTCAGACAAAGGCTTCACTTCATCAAATCCGCTCCATGGACTTGTAGAATTATATGTGTTGACCACAGCATCAGGGACATACAACTTTGCATATTCCGTATAGGAACCAATAAAAGCGTTATTACCTGTTTTTGGAGGTTCTTCAGCATAGCAGTAGACGTTTTCTATCGCTTCGCAGTAACCAAAGCCCTCCTCTCCAATCCAATTGAGTTTTTCCCCAAGAATTATTTTTTTCAAACTGCAGCAATAGTCAAAAGCATAATCATTTATGCCTAAAACCTTGCCGGGAATACAAATAGACTCCAGTTTCCTACAGCCGTAGAAAGCGTATTTCTCAATAGAGGATAAATTGTTACTCAGGGTCACAGAAATAAGCCCCGAACAATCCCTAAAACCATCCCTCATAATTGTTGTTACGGTATTTGGAATCTTAACAGCTTTAAGACTAGAACAGGCCAAGAATAATCCTTCCCGAATTGTTGACAAATTGCTGGGCAAAGTAATGGATTCAAGTTCTTTACAAATGGAAAATACGCCATTACCCAAAATGGTGATACTATTTGGCAAATCAACCGTAACAAGTCCTGTGCCTGCAAAAGCATACTCGTCAATCAAGGTTATACTATTTGGCAAATTGATAGTATTTAAGTTTGTGCAATTCTGAAAAGCTCTCTCACATATTTTTGTGATGCCATCTGTAAGTTCTACATTTTTTAAACTCTCACAGCCAACAAAAGCATTCATGCCAATGGAGAGGATACTGCTTGGAATATGTACAGACTCTAAAGATGAAAGATAGCAGAAGGAATGGTCGCTGACATAAGTAAATCCTTCTGGTATCTCTAACTTTGTGATTACGTTGCCATTTACAATAAGATCATGTGGATAGTAGAATGGTAAGTCTCCAAAAGTAATACCACACCATGAAGTGAGACTTGTTATGAAAACCTTGTCCAACTTCTCGCAACTTGCGAATGCAAAGGCTCCAATTTTCTTTATACTTTCGGGAATATGAACAGCAAGAATCTCTTTACTGTGCTCAAAGGCATTATCCCCAATTGAGGTCACAATATACTCTTTATCAGCATAGGAGATCTTATCAGGAATAAATAATTCATTAGCAACCACTTCCTTTGAATCTACCACTTCTGCCGCCTGACCTTTCTCTATCAAATTGTAATAAAGTCCATTCACCTCTATCTTTTCAGCATCTGCTAGCAGAGGAATAATCAGAAATAAAGCAAAAAACGTTTGTTTCATATTATTTGTTATACATTATCATTAAAATGCGCAGGCCATTTCTACGCACTTCCGGCTCACCACAAGCCACTCCAATCGTCGAAACGCCTGCGCACTATGCGCCGACGCTCTTTTTGGAGTTTGGCTCTCTTGTCCGAGGTGGTGATTGGAAGTGTAGAGCCTACTATGTCTTTGCACTCTTTGCAGAATGCGGTGGCAAAGATACGAAATTTCCGCTAATAATCGGCCAAAATGGACAATAAAGTTTAAATCTTGCGCGAAAATGGCTCAATGGCGATACATCGTCCGTGGGAATTTCGTATATTCGCAATCGGTAAGGTCGAGATGAATGACAGAGGTCATAAGGATGAGCGAATCCAGTCATGCGCATCGCTGAAAACAATGATGCGCATCATCGAGGCCAATCATGCGCATCATTTGAATGAATCATGCGCATCATCGAACCGAATGCTGTCTATCAGCATTCGGACAGTGTTGCTCTTTAGGCAATTCCATTATCTCCCTTATTAGCTGATGACTGAATTTCCTGCTTGACTGTTGTCAAAAAATCCTCCGTGTACTTCTTCTGGCGGTCAGAGATAATCTTACAACTGAACTGGCTTTGGGTACAATTGATTGTAACCCTGCCCATCACTGGCACAATGCCGTGGTACCCTCCCCGAGACACTCAGTCTCGTGGTCCCTCCCTTCTCCTTACCTCTGTTCACGTAGAACAGTACAGAAAATGTGCTTCTGCTCATGTTTCTTTCTCGTTTTTAAATTCCGGCTGCAAAACTACTATCTTTTCCTGATTCTGTCACTATGCAAAATATAGCAGTTTGCGGAATCAGAAACGGGTGGTGAGAGGCGCGTCGTTATGCCTCATATTGCTTATCCGATTAACGAATTTTAACTGGTTCTCAAAACCGTCTCGCGGGTTACGGATAAGAAACCTAACTACTTCTTTATTCCTCCCAAATTTGCTTTCAGCCTAAAACTGAACTTCCCCATATTTCTTCGTATTGTCTTTTATTTACGGTCATTCTGCGTTAATTCTCCAAAATCCGTCTTTTGTTACAGCCTTTTTCCGTAACTCTGGCCTTCGGTCGAAGTTACTGCGTCTCGGAAATACTCAAATAAATTTGGTATTTCACTCGACTTTCCGTAACTTTGCCGCATGATTATCAACGACGCAACATGGAGATACGTCAGTGAGCATGACGGCGAGGACGTGCGACAGTTGGCGCTACGCGGTACGAAGGCGGATGGCGTAGACCTGCCGATGGCCCTGCAGCAGATAGCTGGCAGGCAAACCGCCCGGCGCAAGCTGCCCTCATGGGCCCGGGTGGAGGGAGTGGTCTATCCGCCCCACCTGAACCTGGAGCAATGCAGCAGCGAGCAGACGGCCCGCTACAAGCAGCAGCTCGTCAACAGTCTTGTGGCGAATGACGACGAGCAACGGGGATTTGTAGACCTGACGGGCGGCTTTGGCGTTGACTTCTACTGGATGTCGCAGGCTTTCAGACACAGGACCTATGTGGAGCAGAACGAGGCGCTCTGCACTATTGCCGCCCATAATTTCAAACTGCTGGGCTTGGCGAGTGAGGTCTGTTGCTGCGACACGGCCACCTACATGGCGGACATGACGGAGCGCGTGGCCGTGGCCTACCTTGACCCCGCCCGCCGCAACGAGCATGGCGGGCGCACCTACAGCATCGGCGACTGCACGCCCAACGTGGTGGATTTGTTGCCCGAACTGCGAAAAAAGGCCGATTTCATCGTCATCAAGCTCTCGCCGATGCTTGACTGGCGCAAGGCTGTCAGCGATGTCGGCGGTGCCCGCGAGGTACATATTGTCAGCGTCGGCAACGAGTGCAAGGAGCTGTTGGTGGTGCTTTCGTCGGAGATGAAAGACGGCCTGCGGCTCGTCTGTGTGAACGACGACGACCGTTTTGAGACGGTTATACGGCATCAAACTCCCAGTTTGTGGCCATCAAACTCCCAGTTAGTGACTATCAAACTGCCGGTTAGTGGCCATCAAAGTCAGTCGTACCTCTATCTCTACGAGCCCAATGCCAGCATCATGAAGGCCGGCTGCTTTGCCGAGGTGGCTACACGCTATGGTGTCAGCCCGCTGTCGCACGACTCCCATCTGTTCCTGTCTTCCGTTGAAATGGGCGATTTTCCGGGCCGTGGCTTCCGGGTGCTGTCTGTTTCGTCGCTCAACAAAAAGGCGCTGAAGACGGCCTTGCTCGATGGCGATTTGCCGTTGAAATCGGCCAATATTAGCGTTCGCCACTTTCCGATGACGGCTGAACGCCTCCGCGAAAAGCTCCGCCTGCGGGATGGCGGGCCGCACTATATCTTTGCCACCACGCTGGCCGACGGTAGTCATAAGCTCTTTATTTGCCGTAAAATTAGTTAAAGTTTTTTGGTGTTTCGTGCTTTTTCACTAACTTTGCATGACTTTACACACACCAACGAAATGTCAGCAATAGAAATCCGCAGGGTCACCAATCGGAAGGAGCTCAAGGCTTTTATCCAGTTTCACTATGACCTGTATCGGGGTAATGAGTACGATGCCCCTAATTTGTATCAGGACGAGATGCACACGTTGCGCAAGGACAAGAATGCCGCCTTCGAGTTTTGCGAGGCCGAGTATTTTCTGGCCTATCGCGACGGCAAGGTGGTGGGCCGCGTAGCTGGCATTATCAACAATCGGGCCAACCAGCAGTGGGCACGCAGCACAGTACGCTTTTCGTGGATAGACTTCATCGACGACCTTGAGGTCAGCGGTGCCCTGCTTGGTGCCGTAGAGGAATGGGGGCGCTCGAAGGGCATGACCGAGATAGTGGGGCCGTTGGGCTTTACCGACATGGACCCCGAGGGCATGCTCATTGAGGGCTTCGATGAGCTGGGCACCATGTCGTCCATCTACAACTACCCCTACTACCCGAAGCACATGGAGCAGCTCGGCGGCTGGCATAAGGACAACGACTATGTGGAGTATAAGCTCATTGTGCCTAAGGGCGACATGCCCGACAAATATCGCAAGGTGTCGGAAATGGTGATGAAACGCTACAACCTGCACCCCGTACACCCTAAGCGCAGTCAGGTGTTCGGCAAGGAGCAGATAGGTCGCAAGGTGCTCGATGTGGTCAACAAGTCGTATGCCAACATCTATGGCTACTCGCAGATGACGGAGCGTCAGATAGACGAATACCTGAAGATGTATTTCCCCATGCTTGACATGGACATGCTCTGCCTGATAGAAGACTGGAACACCCCCGACCATAAAATCATCGGTGTGGGGGTGTCGATTACCAGCATGACGCGGGCCCTGCAGAAGTGTCGCAACGGACGGCTGTGGCCTTTCGGCTGGTGGCATTGTCTGAGGGCGCTGAAGTTTCACAAGGCCGACTGCCTGGACCTGCTGCTCATCGGTGTGCTGCCGGAGTATCAGCAGAAGGGTGTCAACGCCCTGATGTTCTACGACCTCATTCCCCGCTACCAGAAGTTCGGCTTCAAGTGGGGCGAGACCAATGTCGAGATGGAGACCAACGAGCGGGTGCAGAGCCAGTGGCAGTACCTGGAGCACGTGCAACATAAAAGAAGAAGATGCTATCGGAAGGTGTTGGCTATATAACACCGGAAGATTTGCAGGCTCTGGAGAATCAAGTGCTTATAATTGTGCGCCAATTGGCAAAACTACGTGCAACAATAAAAGAATGATATGGAAGAACAAATAACCACCACCCAACCCCCAATACCTAACACCCCAGAATATACTGACGACAACATCCGGCACTTGTCGGACATGGAGCATGTCAGGACGCGCCCCGGCATGTATATTGGACGCCTGGGCGACGGCTCGCTGCCCGAGGACGGCATCTACGTGCTGCTGAAGGAAGTCATCGACAACTCCATCGACGAGTTTAAGATGAAAGCCGGCGACCGTCTGGAAATCACCATCGACGACAACCTGCGCGTTGCGGTGCGCGACTATGGCCGCGGCATTCCGCAAGGCAAGCTCATCGAGGTCGTCTCCGTGCTCAACACCGGTGGCAAGTACGACTCGAAGGCGTTCAAGAAGTCGGTAGGCCTGAATGGCGTGGGTGTGAAAGCCGTCAATGCGCTGAGTACACACTTCGAGGTGGCCAGCTACCGTGAGGGTAAGGTGCGCCGTGCCACCTTCGAGCGTGGCATCCTGCAGACCGACGTCACCGAGGACTCGCAGGACGAGAACGGCACGTACATCTACTTTGAACCCGACAACACGCTGTTCAAGGACTATAAGTTCCACGACGACATCGTGGAGAACATGCTGCGCAACTATACCTATCTGAACATCGGCCTGGCCATCATGTACAACGGCCGCCGCATCCTCTCGCGCCATGGTCTGCAGGACCTGCTGAAGGACCGCATGACCAACGATGCCCTCTATCCTATTATCCACCTGCAGGGCGACGACATCGAGATAGCGTTCACCCATGCCAACCAGTATGGCGAGGAGTATTACTCGTTTGTCAACGGTCAGCACACCACCCAGGGCGGCACCCACCAGAGCGCCTTCAAGGAGCATATAGCCAAGACCATCAAGGAGTTTTTCGGCAAGTACGAGTATGGCGACATCCGTACGGGCATCGTGGCCGCCATAGCCATCAATGTTGAGGAACCCGTGTTCGAGAGCCAGACGAAAATCAAGCTCGGCTCCACCCAGATGGCCCCTGACGGCGAAAGCATCAACAAGTATGTCGGCGACTTCATCAAGCAGCAGGTAGACAACTACCTGCACATTCACCAGGACGTGGCCGAGGTCATCGAGAACAAGGTCAAGGAGTCAGAGCGCGAGCGCAAGGCCATGGCCGGCGTGACCAAGCTGGCCCGTGAGCGTGCCAAGAAGGCCAACCTGCACAACAGGAAGTTGCGCGACTGTCGCATCCACCTGAGCGATGTCAAGAACGACCGCAAGGAGGAGTCGTGCATCTTCATCACCGAGGGCGACTCCGCCAGTGGCAGCATCACCAAGAGCCGCGATGTCAACACCCAGGCGGTGTTCTCGCTGCGTGGCAAGCCCCTCAACTCGTTTGGCCTGACCAAGAAGGTGGTCTACGAGAACGAGGAGTTCAACCTGCTGCAGGCAGCCCTCGACATTGAGGAGGGGCTCGACACGCTCAGATATAATAAGGTGATAGTAGCCACCGATGCCGATGTCGACGGCATGCACATCCGACTGCTCATCATCACCTTCTTCCTCCAGTTCTTCCCCGAGCTCATCAAGAAGGGACATGTCTACGTGTTGCAGACACCCCTGTTCCGAGTACGAAACCGACGGAGCAAGATACGCCGCAAGGAGATGCGCGACGACGGCAAGAAGGGCGACTTCGTGACCCGCTACTGCTATAGCGAGGAGGAGCGCCTGAAGGCCATTCAGGAGTTGGGACCCGACCCGGAGATAACACGCTTCAAGGGACTTGGCGAAATATCGCCGGAGGAGTTTGCCGGCTTCATCGGTCCTGACATCCGCCTGGAGCAGGTCACCCTGCATAAGACCGACCAGGTGCAGAAGCTCCTGGAATACTATATGGGCAAGAACACCCCTGAGCGCCAGAACTTCATTATCGACAACCTGGTCATTGAGGAAGACCGTCCGGAGGAGGAAGAAGAGTGACATACAAACCACAACAACAGATGAAAAACAACAAACTGACGGCAACGACAAGACATACCGGCGGCCGGTACGGGTGGCTCAGACGGAGCATGCTCTTTTGGGCTTTCGCCCTTTTCAACCTTTTACCATCGTCCGCCCAGATGCGTATCAATTTTGGCGACGACTCCCCATTGCGCAAGCTGCAGATGGCCGAGCTGGCCGTCACCAACCTCTATGTAGACAGCGTTGACGAGCAGAAACTGGTAGAGGATGCCATTCGGGGCATGCTCGAGAAGCTCGACCCCCACAGCAGCTATATGACCCCCAAGGAGGTGAAGCAGGCCGACGAGCCCCTGCTGGGCAACTTCGAGGGCATCGGCGTGCAGTTTAACATGGTCGACGACACGTTGCTCGTCATCCAGCCCGTGAGCGGCGGACCCTCTGAGCGGGCCGGCATCCTGGCCGGCGACCGCATCGTGAGCGTCAACGACACAAGTATCGCCGGCGTCAAGATGTCGAGAGAGGAAATCATGCGCCGCCTGCGTGGTCCGAAGGGCTCTAAGGTCAACCTCGGCATCGTGCGGCGCGACATTGCTGACACGCTCCATTTCCTGATTACCCGTGACAAGATACCCGTCCACAGCATTGATGCCGCCTATATGGTTCGTCCCAAGGTGGGCTACATCCGTATAGGCAGTTTCGGACTGACCACCCATGATGAGTTCTGCGAGAGCCTGAAAGCGCTCAGAAAGCAGGGCATGGAGTCGCTGGTGCTCGACTTGCAGGAGAATGGCGGCGGATTCCTGCAGGCCGCCGTACAGATAGCTGACGAGTTTTTAGAGAAGAACGACCTGATAGTCTACACCAAGGGGCGTAACGCCCAGGGTTCGGAATATCGCGCCAAGGGCGATGGCATGTTCCGGAAGGGAAAGGTCATCGTGCTGGTTGACAGCTATACGGCCTCGGCGGCAGAAATCGTCTCCGGAGCCATCCAGGACCAGGACCGTGGCCTCATTGTCGGCCGGCGTACCTTTGGCAAGGGGCTGGTGCAGCGCCCCGTCAATCTGCCCGACGGTTCGCTCATCCGCCTGACCATAGCCCACTACTACACTCCTGCCGGCCGTTGCATCCAGAAACCATACGTGAAGGGCAAGGGTCGCGACTATGCCCTGGATGTTGTCAACCGCCTCAAGAGTGGCGAGCTGATGAGTGCCGACAGTGTCCACTTTGCCGATTCGCTGAAGTGCTATACCTTGAAGGAGCATCGGGTGGTCTATGGCGGCGGTGGCATCATGCCCGACGAGTTTGTGGCCCTCGACACGCTGAAGTACACCCGCTACCATCGGCGTCTGGCGGCAAAGGCCATCGTCATCAATGCCAACCTGCACTATGTCGATGAACACCGGCAGCAGTTGCGCCAGCAGTATCCTACCTTCGATGGTTTCAACATCCGTTACGAGGTGCCCCAGGAGCTCATCGACCGTATCGTCAAGGAAGGCGAGAAGCAAGACATACGTCCTAAGGATGCCGACGAGCAGCAGCGTACATTGCCCTATCTGCGTACGCAGCTGAAGGCACTCATAGCCCGTGACCTCTACGGCATGAACGAATACTATGCCGTCATCAATAGCGAGAACGACATGCTGGCGCGTGCCCTTGAGCTGCTAAACCAAAAGTAGGTCACACAAGAAAGTCGTGGCAACGGCATAAGAAAGTGTGTCAAAACTAACGACTACGAACTACACGAATTATACGAATTTTACTTGCCGCTGCTTGCCGATAGCCATTAAATTCGTGTAATTCGTGAAATTCGTAGTCGATATAATAGTCTTTAAATTCGCGTAATTCGCAATCTATAGATTAGCGTCAAGTATCCTGACGCTACTTCTTTCTTGGTTTACGGACGGCCCATCCCTCCTCGCTGAAGTCGGGCACTTCGCCTTTCAGTTTCATGCCCGACGGGTTCAGAAACTGGAGCCAGTCTTCCTTCTTGTGGGTCTTGTGCTGCTTGGTCGTCTCGTAGGCGTTCGCGTCCCTGTTGTCGTCGCGCCGCCTGTTGGCCTTATTGCCTTTTGGCGCTTCGTATGACTTGGCGGGCCTATGGCTTTCATAGGGCTTGGCCGACTTGTGGAACTTGCCGCCCTTTCCGCCTTTTCCGCCTTCCGAGGCATCGTTGCAGCGCACCTCACGGCCTTTGTAGCGCTGTCCGTTTATGTATTTCATGACGCGCTGGGCATCCTCCTCGGGCACCTCAAAGTAAGCCTGAGTGCTGAGCAGGTCGATATGTCCCACCTCCACGTGTCCGTGAATGTTCTTGTTGAGGAACTGCATCAGTTCGCCGGGGTAGAAACCATCCTTCTTGCCCAGGTTGATAAAGAGCTTGGTGAATCCCTCAGAGGTCGGCGTGGGCTGCTTCTTGCCGCCACGGCCGTTCTGTCCCCGGTCTTCCCTGCGCTTTCCGCCCTCCTCTTTCTGCTTCGTGGCCACCGGCTGTATCTCCGGTGCGTTCTTGTAGTATTCCAGGAATTTGCCAAACTCCATCGAGACAATCTTCTTGATGAGGTCCTCCTTGTCGATGTACTCAAAGTAGCGGCTGATGTCCTGCATGAAGGGGGCTATCTGTTCCTCGTCCACGTCGGCCTTCACTATCTGGTCCATCACCTTGTAGAGCTGCTTCTTGCAGATTTCCTCGGCCGAGGGTATCTGGCCCTGCTCAAACTGCTTGCCTATCTCCTTCTCAATGTTACGAATCTTGTGCTTCTCGCGTGAGTGGACTATGCTGAGGCTCGTACCCTTCTTGCCGGCACGCCCTGTGCGGCCAGAGCGGTGGGTGTAGTTCTCAATGTCGTCGGGCAGTCCGTAGTTGATGACGTGCGTCAGGTCGTCCACGTCCAAGCCGCGTGCAGCCACGTCGGTGGCCACCAGTAGCTGTACGGTGTGCTGGCGAAACTTCTGCATGGTCAGGTCGCGTTGCTGTTGCGAGAGGTCGCCATGCAGCGATTCGGCGTTGTATCCGTCGCGGATGAGCTTGTCGGCTACCTCCTGGGTCTCGGCCTTGGTGCGGCAGAAGATGATGGCGAAGATGCGCGGGTTGTAGTCTACCAGCCGCTTCAGGGCCAGATATTTGTCCTTGGCGTTCACCATATAGTAGATGTGGTTCACGTGCTCGGCACCCTCGTTGCGGCTGCCCACCACTATCTCCTTGTAGTCGTGCAGGTAGCCCTTGGCTATGCGTTCTATCTCGCGACTCATCGTGGCCGAGAACAGCAGCGTGTTGCGGTCTTCGGGCACCCCCTCCAGGATGGCGTCGATGCTCTCCGAGAATCCCATGTTCAGCATCTCGTCCGCTTCGTCCAGCACCACGTTGTACACGTCGTCCAGCTTTGCCACGCCGCGCTTCATCAGGTCGATGAGGCGGCCGGGGGTGGCCACGACTATCTGCACACCCTTTCTCAGCGCACGTATCTGCTGCTCTATCGACGCACCGCCATAGACGGCCTCGATGTGGATGCCGTCTAAGTATTTTGAGAAGTCGCGCATGTCGTCGGCTATCTGCAGGCACAGCTCACGGGTAGGTGCCAGAATGAGCGCCAGGGGCAGTCCCCTGCCTATCTCGCCCAGTTGTGGGCGGGGCATGGTGGCTATGCGTTGCAACACGGGAATACCAAATGCCGCCGTCTTGCCTGTGCCCGTCTGGGCCAGTGCGATGACGTCGTTACGGTTACCTAATAAGTAAGGTATTACTTCCTCCTGTACGGGCATGGGTTGTACAAACCCCATCTCTTCAATGGCGTGGCGAATCCCTTCGCAGACGCCTAATTCTTCAAATGTCTTCAAGTTATAACTGTGATTTACGGCTGCAAAGGTACGAATAAGTACGAACAAAGCCAAAAGAAAACACGTTTTTCTTTGGCTTTGTCCGTTGCGGATACCCTTTTCGGCCTTCCTGGGTTATATCTTCAAGTTCAGACCGATATAGTATGTCCGTGGTAGGGCGGGGCCGTAGATGTAGGCTGCGTCACGATTCATGCCCTTGTCCAGGTCGCGCTGGTATTGGTTGAAGATGTTCTTGATGCCTCCGTTCAGCTCCAGCGTGTAGTGCTTGTACAGGTGAAACTCGTAGGCCGCCTTCAGTCCCAGTTCAAAGAAGCTCGATTCTTTGCTTGAAACCCTTGTGTTGTTTGAAACGGGGTGCAAAGGTACGAAATAATAATCAAACGTCAAAACATTTTTGTGCTCGACAAAACTAAAAGAAATTGCATTTTCCTTTGGTATTTTCCCCGCTTTTTCGTACCTTTGCAAATGTGTAGCCTTCAAGGTCTTAGCGGCACAAAATCCAAGAGAAGATGTTTACAGGGGTTTACACGGGCGTGTAATGTGATTGACACGGACGTGTAAACTGATTGACACGGGCGTGTAAAGTGATTGACACGGCCGCCTGTGCCCCGCGAAGGTGCCACCTTCGTCCCTGCAAGGCGGCACCTTTGTCCCGACGAAACGGCACCTTTGTCCCTACCTTTCGGCACCTCTGCGGCTACGGTTTCTGGCCCCCCCTTCTTTACCGTCCTACTGTCCTAATTTTAAGTGTCAAGAATAGTTCCCGCCTTGTCAATCTGATGCCAGACTCCTTCCTTGTCTTTCACAAAGGCTTTACCGTTAAGGAACGGGGCAGCATCTTCCCATTGGCAGGGTATTACCACCTTTCCCTTCTTGTCTATGAAACCTATCCGACCAAATGCATCTTCAGCGTATGCCAACCCCTCGGAGAAAAAGCCTACATCTTCCCATTTACACGGAATAACCTCATTGCCTTTCTCGTCAACAAAGCCCCATTTCCGCTTGTCACTTTCTACGCAGGCCAGTCCTTCCTGGAAATAGGTAACGGCATTATACTTGCATGGTACCACTATCTTTCCAGTTTCGTTGGCCAGTCCCCAATGGTCATCCATTTGAATTTTCGTGAATACAGGATGCATGGTTTCTTTATCAACCTTTTCTACCTTCACCATATTGGCCTTAACGCATGCAATCAAGTCTTCTAAGGCCTTCTGCTGGTTCTTATAATACATTGCACAGCCTATCGGAACAGTATAAATCGAGAACTTGTCATTCATATATGAATCATCGCACACAAAGGGAATAATAGGCTTACCACTGTTAAAAGCAACAGACAATTCACGCTCGACCCAGATGGAGTCAACGGCATTCTTCGAACAAATGAACAGCACCATTTGCGACTCTTTTATCCTTTCAGAGAAAGTATGTGTCAACATCTTTCCCGTCAGGTTCTCCTTTTGGTCTATCCAATACGTAATGTCGTTCTGATTGAACAGACTTTTTATCACAGAGATTACATTGCCAGGAATCTCCTTCCCCTTGTCATCCAAATAGTCCTTACTTGAATAACTGATAAACACATCATACTTGTATTCCATAATGCTATTTTTTTAGTTTATAATTCTATTTGTTTCATTTATTTTGCAGTAAATAGTCCTGGGTTGTCCTTGCCGCCATCGATGTGGGCAGCTTTGAAGCTATCTTCACACCAGTAACCTAAAGGATTCCCTTGACTATCATATCCATATATGTTATAACCAAGTTTTGTACCCTGACCGCCTTCCAGATTATTGCAATTCTTAAACATATTTTCACCATGATGGTTCCAATTGCCCGCATATATTGTTTTAAGTGATAGGCAATCTTTGAACATCCAGCGTAAATCCACCCCCAGATCATCAGAAGGATTGTATATTTCAAAGCTACTTAAGTCAACAGAAATTAAAGAACTACAGTTCGCAAACATGCTATCCATTTTCCGAACTTGTCCTGTATGAAAATTACTTAGGTTGAGAGAAATTAAAGAACTACAGTACGCGAACATGCCCTGCATATTTGTTACCGCAGAAGTATTGAAACCGCTTACATCTATACTTTTCAGTGACCTACAATCATTAAACATGCTAGACATATCTATAACATTTTCAGTGTTGAAACTACTTAATACAATATCTGTCAATGAATGGCATGAACCAAACATACATGACATGTTATATACATTTTTTGTATTAAAACTGCTCAAGTCCAAAGATGTCAGACTTTTGCAGCATTCAAACATATAATGCATCCTCTTTACATTAGATGTATTGAAATTTCCAAAATTAATTGTTTTCAAAGAATAACAGTTAAAGAACATATAACTCATATCTACCACCTTGGATGTATCAAAACTACTTAAGTCAAGAGTTGTCAAAGATTCGCATCCTGCAAACATCTCATACATACTTGTCGCATTACTTGTGTTGAGGAATCGAATATTTACTATCTCTTTCAATTTTGAACATCGATAAAAAAAGTACTTTATATTTATATTAGTTGGTTCGTATTTGGAGAAAGAAATATCAAATACAATCTTATAGATATCATCATAATAATAATGATGCCAGTAAGGGTCTAAGTAATTTTCAACAGAAAAAACTTCATCTCCTCTCTCCTCAAATTTGTCATCATAATAGAATGTTGCTGTACCATCATTTAAAATAAAATAGGCTTTATAACTACTTGAATCTTCATCATCATTATCATTAACGGAAAACTGCTTGATTTCTCCATAGCAGTCGCTATATCCGTCGTTCATATAGGCACGGTAATAGTAAGTGGTGTTGGGACTGAGGGTACTGGTGTCGAGAGTCTTTTCCCAATTCATAGTCAATGTACTGCTGTCATATTGCCCTTTTACCGTGGCTGTATCAGGTTCCGACATGTCTGGATTTGTGCTCCATTGTATGCCATATTTATATTTATCTTTTAATGGTCTTAATGTATAATCTGAAAATGCTTGAATAGCATCAGAATCTATTTTCCGCATACTGCCACGGATATAGTATATGGTGCCATCCATATTCCACCCCCCACCATACGTCATTACAGAAAGATTCCTAAATTGAGGATTATTCCGTATTATCTCCATTAAGGGATGGTATTCATTTTCCAGTTCATATAAATATTCATCTTGCTCTGTTCTAAAGAGACTTGCTTGACCAGTAGAGATGGATTTATACTCATATAAATCTTCTTCTTTGAAAAGAGTCTCTATTAGTTTATAGGAACTTTCGATACAACTGCCATTTAGAAGTCCTTGAAAGAATTCGAAACCACCCATTCTGCCAATTGTGTTGTTATCGGTATATCCAATATAACAGGATGCCCCTTTATCTATGAATGCATTTGCTAATTTGTTTTTATTACCATCTTCTCCTTTCATGGACTGACAGGCAGCATTGAAGACAATAGTATTGGGATTTTTGAACTTATTTTTTGACATTGAAATCAAATGTTCAGAAACTGCAACATAAAACACTACACAACGTTTTCCATTGCGGGTCTCTGAGTGGGGTAATATTTTCAGTTTGTTCGAGGAATAAATAGCATTCTTATTTAAGAACTCCCTAAATTCATCAATATGAGAGAACCACTGTTCGTTCTCAATACAAAGAATTTCTTCATCTGTAACTAACCAATGTGTACCAGTCTTCCCATCATAAAATCCATGAGTTATAATAAACAAATGATCGTAATCAAACATTTTGTTGACAAAAAAATCAGGTAAAAGATGTGTTTTGACTTCACAGGAAACCCCCAGATCATTATACAGTTCTCTCAGATTCTCCGTAACCCATCTGGAATCATTAAAACCTTCATCTTCATCTTTATCCATGTGATTGTATATGCACACATTCTTAATATTGGTGTGGTTTTGAGTTGTCGATTTCATACTTCTCCTTATTGGGAAAAGAAAGTCCTTATTATAGTTGGAAGCAACGACGGGAGGAATCAAAAATGTTATTGTGCCATAGTCACTTATATCTATTGATAAGGCATTTCCATCTATCCATGCATCCACAACTCCTTCAATATTGCGAATGGTTGGCAAACTCTGCGATAGTTCAGATATTGATTTACTTTGTGAAAATAATGGTACAACAGTGCTACTTGTTCTATCTAAAGTTTCTGCCACCCTATTTACATCCACATCCTTAAAACTAAGGCTGTCAATCTGTGCGAGGGGATAGCGATAAACACTATCGACGGTGTAGATTTCCTGCACCTGCCATTCATCAAAGGCGATGCCGTCGAGGCTCAACTTTGAATAGCAGATGCTGTCCACATCGGTAGCATAGAAGGCTTCCGACTTGGTGCCATCACTGAAATAGATGGTGAAATATTCGTATGCCAATGCCTGAATGGTGCATACCATGAATATCAATAGGGTAAAGACGGTCTTTTTCATCGCTTCAAGAATTTATAGGTTATTTCATTGACCTTAATCATATAGACTCCTGTGGGGAGATTGCCAAGAGAAAGTATCAGACGGCCTGAATCGTCTGAACGTTTGGTAAGAAGTTGTGTACCGTCCATACGATAGACAGCGACAGTCTGCCCGGTAGCAAGTCCTTTTACGATGATGTCGTCACCTTCATGCGAGATCACGATACCTTCAGTCTTTAAATCACGAACGCTCAAAGCTGCACCTTCATAGGTGTAACGCTGAATCTTTGCCAAGGGATAATTGAGGGTAGAGGTGGCAGTAGTTATCACAAGATTGTCTGCCGTAAATGTTGTCTTGGGCTGCTCGTCCAGATTAAAACTTACCTTGCTGCCATCCTTCTGCCAAATGACAAGTCGCTGAGCACATACTGTTTGGCTATCAATAAGCATGGCCAACAGCACAGCGAAAACAAATACAATTTTTGATTTCATAACCTTATTGTTATTAGTTTTGCACACCTCCAAACTCCCCAATTCAGCGGTTAGTATTCGTATTAGGTTTGTGGAAACAAAAAAGGCATGGGAGTTTCTACTTCTCGCTCATCCCTGCCTTCAGGCCTTCGCATTGCCTCTATGTAAGGATAAGCAACGCAGCCAGCCCACGCCAAGTGATTATATATACAACTAAAGCCATACATTATTATATATAGCAATAGTGGGAATATAATTCACCCACGCAGACGCTTATCGTTGCATTATCTTCTGTACATAGATTCAAAGTTGCGAAGTTTGAAGAACACAGAATGATAACGTTTCGTAAACGCCTTTCCGAGACCAGCCCTACAAACGGCTTGGTGGCCTCTTTTTCCATTGATGTCTTGACCCGCCCTTCCCTCACGGTCTTCAGCCATAAACGGCCTCCGCCAGCCTGGACTGGCTTAGTCAGTCGCAAAGTTAAGAAGAATTGCTGAAATGATAAAGATATTTTGGGAAAAAATACAAGAAAAATGTTTCGTCGTGTACGCCACGATGGCGTCGGCGCCGTCGACTGACGACAATTCGTGTGCTTGTCAGTCTTTTTTATAAACCTACGACTGGCATGAGAAAGATATTCCTGACCGTCCTGATGGCGGTGTCGTCTGTGGCCATGGCCCAGACTTACGAGACAAGGTTTGAGCGTTCCGTCCACGACCTGATGGGCGATGTGGCGCGGCGCTTCGGTGTGCGCTTCAAGTTCGACGGCAAGGTGGACACCGTCGGCAAGCGGCTGCCCTATGCCGACTTCCGCGTGCGGCCCTACTCGCTGGAGATGACGCTCGACAATATCTGCAAGTACTTCGACTGGAACTGGTGGAAGCAGTCGGGCAACCTCTACAAGATAAAGCCCTACGAGTATGCCCGCCGCCACGAGCAGGAGGGCAGGCAGATGCTCGACTACCTGTCCACCTTATATAATAATAAGGAGCAGTGGGAGGCCCGCCGCGACTCGCTGCGCCGTGAGGTGCGCCAGCGCTTAGGCCTCGATGCCTTCCTCGACTCGTGTGTGCTGGGCCAGCCGCTGCTGTCAGCGGTTCGCAAGCACGACGGCTATACCACGCAGAACATCTGCATGGAGCTGACCCCTGGCCAGCACCTCTTTGGCACGATATATGCGCCCTTCGGGCTGAAGAAAAAAGGGAAAGTAAAGAAGCATGCCCTCATCGTCTGTCCCGACGGCCACTGGCCCATGCGCTACCGCAAGGACGAGCAGCAGCGCTTAGGCACGCTGGCCCGTATGGGTGCCGTCTGTGTCGACTTCGACCTCTACGGCTGGGGCGAGAGCGAGAAGGAGGTGGGTGCTGAGGCCCACCACAGCAGTCGGGCGCATGTCTACCAGGCTGCCTGCGGCTATATACTGCTCGACTGGATGCTGGCCCACCGCAACGACATCGACCCCCAGCGGGTCGGCGTGATGGGCGGTTCTGGTGGTGGCACGCATACCGTCCTGCTGTCGCTGCTCGATGAGCGGGTGACGGCCTCCGCCCCCGTCGTCCATCTGGCCTCTCATTTCGATGGCGGCTGTCCCTGCGAGAGCGGCAAGCCCGTCCAGCTGGCTGCCGGCGGCACCTGCGAGCCGGAGCTGGCTGCCGTCATGGCCCCCAAGCCCATGCTGGTCGTCAGTGACGGCGGCGACTGGACCAGCAGTGTGCCCACGCTGGAGTATCCCTACTTGCAGCGCATCTACGGCTTCTATGGTGCACAGGACCAGGTACGTAATGTCCATCTGCCCCAGGAGCGCCATGACTTCGGCAAGAACAAGCGGCAGGCCGTCTACGACTTCTTTATCGACGTGTTCGGGCTCGACCGTTCGATGCTCGACGAGGACAAGGTGACCATAGAGCCCGACGAGGCCCTCAAGTCGCTCTATAAATAGGCGATGGGTGTTGGGTGATGGCATTATAGCTCCGCTCCTGCCCGTCGCCGTCAGCCTAATAGGCGGCATCCTGCTCGGCAGTCATGTGGCGGTCGATGAGCGCTTGTCGCTGACGGTGCTGGCATTGCTGCTGTTGGCCACGTCGCTGCTGTTTCGCTGGCCTCGTGTGCAGACGGCGGCCATCTGTCTGGCTACGCTGGTGCTTGGCATCCTGCTGGCAACCCGTGAAATGCAACACCTGCAGCTCACGCAGCGTCCTCCCAGCAGTTTTGAGGTACGTCGTGCCACCGTGGCCGACCAGCAACGGCCGACACTGTTTAACCGCTCACGCCAGCGCATGCTCCGCAAGCGCGACCAGCTGGCCGAGCGCTATCTGCGGGCAGGACTCTCCGACGACGGCTTTTCCATCGTGGCGGCCATGACGCTGGGCGACAAGTCCGTGCTGTCGCGTGACCTGAAGGAGACCTATTCCATCACGGGAGCCAGTCATGTGCTGGCCCTGAGCGGACTGCACCTGGGCATCATCTACTGGCTCATCACCCTGCTCACCGTCGGTCGTCGCTGGCGCATGGTGTCGCAGGTGGTCACCATTCTGGCCATTTGGGCCTTCGCCTTCCTGACGGGCCTGTCGACCAGCATCGTGCGGTCGGCCACCATGCTCACCGTCTATGGTCTCATGGCCGTGGGCTACCGGCAGGGAGCCAGTGTCAACGTGCTGGCCTTTACGGCCATCGTCATGCTGGTGGTTAGTCCGCTGGCGGTGTATGATGTCAGCTTCCAGCTGTCGTTTCTCTCGGTGCTGGCCATCCTGCTGTTCCACCCCCTGTTCTTTCAGCTTGTGCCCCTGCCGTGGCTGCAGGCCCACCCTGTGGTCAAGTGGCTGTGGGGCATGACCACGCTGTCGCTGGCCGCACAGATAGGCGTGGCACCCCTCATCGCTTTCTATTTCCACCACTTCTCGGTGTGGTTCCTGCTGGCTAACTTCATTGTCATTCCCTGTGCCTATGTCATCCTTGTGGGCGGCCTGCTACTGTTGCTCACCAGCCTGCCGCTAATGGCCGTGGCGCTGGCCAAGGTGGCTTCGCTGATGAATGGTGCGCTGGCCGCCCTGTCGGCCCTGCCCCTGTCAAGCATTGACGGCCTGCACCCCACTGGGGTGCAGACCGTCCTTGTCTATGTTATTATCGGCTGTGGCTACGTGGTGCTCAGCAAGTGCATCCCACCATTACTCCTCCATCGCCGTTTACGCGTTTAGAACCAGTCAGATGTTGGGCGTGTCCCACGTCTTGTCCTGTGTGCAGCGCACGGGCACCGACTGCGTACCCACCTTCAGCAGGAAGTCGCCTTCCTCCAGCGTCCAGCGTCCGTCGGCTCCCACGAAGGCCATGCTCTTGGCCGGCAGCTGGAAGCTGACGGTCTTCGTCTCGCCGGCCTCCAGGGCCACCTTGGTGAAGTCGCGCAGCCGCTTGTTGTCAGGCACGATGCTGGCCACGAGGTCGCTGGAGTACAACAGCACAGGCTCCTTGCCGGCCCGTGAGCCGGTGTTCTTCACGTCGACGCTCACCGTCAGCACGTCGTCGGCGGTGAAGTCGGTCTTGTCGACGCGCAGGTTGCTGTATTCGTAGGTCGTGTAGCTCAGTCCGTAGCCGAAGGGCCACTGTAGGCTGACCTTGGCATCGTAGTTGTAGGCGCCGGCCATGGTGCCTACCTCCTCGCTGACCTTGTAGTCGTAGGTGTTGAGCGAGTTGATTTCACGCGGATAGGTGTAGGGCAACTTGGCCGAGAAGTTCACGTCGCCGGCCAGCAGGTTGACCAGTGCGTCGGCTCCGTAGTTGCCGGGAATCATGATGTTGACGACGGCCTTGGCCAGCGGTTCAATGTCGGCCAGCAGTCGCGGACGGCCCTCGTTGAGCACCAGGATGATGGGCTTGCCCGTCTGTGCCAGCGCCTTGACCAGGTCGCGCTGGTTCTTCGAGAGCCACAGGTCCGTGAGGTTGCCCGGTGTCTCGGTGTAGCTGTTCTCGCCGATGCAGGCCACGATGATGTCGGCCTTCTCAGCGGCCTTGACGGCCTTGTCGAGCTGCGGCTCGTTCTCGTCGTAGTAGGCACCGTCCTCGTTGTAGGTCACGCCCTGTTCGAGAATGATGTTGTCCTTGCCGTACTTCTGGCAGAACGCTTCGTAGATGGTGTTATACTTCTCGGCGAGGTCCTCGGCCTTCGAGCCCTGCCACGTATAGCTCCATCCGCCGTGCAGACAGCGCATCTGGTTGGCGTTGGGGCCGGTGATGAGTATCTTCTTCTGTGCATTCTGGCTGGCGGCGAGCGGCAGTGTGCCGCCCTCGTTCTTCAGCAGCACGATGCTCTCCTCGGCAGCCTTCAGCGACTTCTGGGCAAACTCCTGGCTGCCGAACTTCTCGTAGCCCTTGCCGCCGGTGTTCGGCTCGGCAAAGAGGTTCAGGCGGTATTTCACGCGGAGGATGCGGCGCACGGCATCGTCGATGCGTGCCATGCTGACCTTGCCCTCCTCTACCAGTTCCTTCAGCAGGATGCAGAACTCCACGCTGTAGGGGTCCATCGACATGTCGATGCCGGCATTGATGGCCAGTCGGATAGCATCCTTCTTGTCCTTGGCGACGTGCTCACGGGTGAAGAGGTTGTTGATGTCGGCCCAGTCGGTGACGAGCATGCCGTCCCACTGCAGGTCGTCCTTGAGCCACTTCGTCAGATACTCGTAGCTGGCATGCACAGGCACGCCGTTGATGCTGGCCGAGTTGACCATCATGGTCAGCGTGCCGGCGAGCGCCGCCTGGCGGAACGGCTCGAAGTATTTCTCGCGCAGTATCTGGATGGGCAGGTAGGCCGGCGTGCGGTCCTTGCCGCTCCAGGGGGCACCGTAGGCGAAGTAGTGCTTGGTGCTGGTGCCTACGTGGTAGCGGTCGATGTGGTTGGGGTCGTCGCCCTGGTAGCCCTTGACCTCGGCCACCACCATCTTGGCGTTGACGATGGCATCCTCGCCGAAGCTCTCCCAGATGCGTGGCCAGCGGGGGTCACGTCCCAGGTCGACGACGGGGTTGTAGACCCACGGGCAGTTGGCTGCGCGGCTCTCATAGGCCGTCACCTCGGCCATGTCGTAGGCCAGCTGGGTGTTGAACGACGCGCCCAGGTTGACGGGCTGCGGGAACAGCGTGCCGCCCTGTGTGTAGGTGACGCCGTGGTTGTGGTCGAGACCGTAGATGTCAGGAATGCCGATATACTTCATCGACTTCTCCTGGATGAGGCGTATCCAGTGCTGCCACTGTTCGACGGTGGCGGCACGTGTGCCGGGGGCGTTGAGTATGGAGCCCACCTTCCATTTCGAGATGAGCGTGTCGAGCATGGTCTCGTTGAGTTGCCACACGCGGCTGGTGGTGCCCTGATAGATGTCGACGGGATAGCTGCCGAAACGCTCCACTATCTGTGCGTCGGTCATCTTCAGCACCTGTTCCATCTCGGCTTTCGGCGTGCCGTACTGCTGCATCACCGAGCGTACCTTCTCGCGGTCTACCTTGGCGTTCTTGACGGTCATCTTGCCCATGACGTCGAGGTTCAGTTCCAGCATCTGGCCAATCTTCTCGTCGAGGGTCATCTTGGCCAGTGTCTTCTCGATGGCGGCCTCTATCTGGGCATCGCGGGGGATGGCGGGCTGCGCCTGCATCAGCGTGGCGGCACAGGCGGCCAGGAGTGTAAAGAGTAATTTTTTCATAGCTTGGTTCGTAGGGTTTGTTCTTTGTTGTTTATGGGGTGGGTGGGGGCCCCGGCGACTGAATCGCCGGGCACTGTAGGGGCGGCGGCTTTCCGGCCGGGCACTGGCGGGGCGGCGGGTCAGGACTCCTGTTCGGCAAACGCGGCGGCCTCGGCCTCGGCGATGATTTCCTCGCGGGTTTTCTCGCGGGGCGTGGCCGTGATGTCGTCGAGCGAGAACTCGTCAGGGGTCCCGGCGACGGAAGCGAGGGGGCCGGCGACCCCGGCGACTGAATCGCCGGGCACTGTCGGGGCGGCGGCCTTTTGGCGGGCGGCGGCGGAAGTGGCGGGCACTGACGGGGCGGCGGCCTTTTGGCGGGGAGCCATGGCTACCGACTTGGCCGGCTGTTCGATGATGAACTCCTGTTCGGCCTCCAGGTCGGGGACTATCATGACGGGCTCCTCCTCCATCTTCGTGCGGTCGCCCTTGGCGGCAAAGACGGCATCGATGAACTGCGGCTCACGGCGCAGGCGCTGCAGAGTGTCCTTGGCGGCCTTCTGCTGGCTCTCCTTCTTCGAGAATCCGGTGCCCGTGCATCCCTCCAGTCCTTCGAGCACCACCTGCGTGGTGAACATGGGGCTGCCGTTCTGGTCCTTCTTCTGTTCCAGTTGCTTGAAGTCCATGCGTACGCGGTTCTTCTGGCTCCACTCCAGGAGCTTCGATTTGAAGTTGACCTCCTTGTAGGCCACCTTGTCGATGTTGATGACCTGTGCCAGTATGCGTTTCTCCATGAAGCGCATGCAGGCATCGTAGCCACGGTCGAGGTAGATGGCGCCGACGAGTGCCTCAAAGGCGTTGCCGTCCTTATAGCTGTTGTGTGCGTTAGAGTGTCCTGCCGACTTGATGAGCTGGTCGATGCCCATCTCCTTGGCCAGTTTGCCCAGGGTGTCGCGGCTGACCAGCTTCGAGCGGGTGTTGGTAAGGAATCCCTCGCGCTTGCCCTCGAAGTGGCGGTAGACGATATGCCCGACGACGGCATCGAGGATGGCATCGCCCAGGAACTCCAGCCGTTCGTTGTTCACGGGCCGTCCCTTGTCATTGCGCTTTCCGAGGCTCTTGTGCATCAGTGCCTGCTTGTAGAGGCTGATGTCGTGGGGATAGAAGCCCAGGATGCTGTAAAGGGAAGAAAAAAGCTCCTTCTCCTTTCGGAAAGGGAGCTTGATGCGGTCGATGACGTTACTAATCCACATACTTCTTGAATACCACACAGGCGTTGTGACCGCCGAAGCCGAAGGTGTTGCTCAGGCCGGCGCGCACGGTGCGCTGCTGTGCTTTGTTGAAGGTGAAGTTGAGGTTGTAGTCTATCTCCTCGTCCTTGTCGTCGTCGTCGTGGTTGATGGTCGGCGGCACGATGTCGTTCTGCACGGCGAGCACGGTGGCCATGGCCTCCACGGCACCGGCGGCACCCAGCAGGTGGCCGGTCATCGACTTGGTGCTGCTGATGTTGAGCTTGTAGGCAGCGTCGCCGAAGACCTCCTTGATGGCCTTCGCCTCGGAGATGTCGCCGACGTGTGTCGACGTGCCGTGGACGTTGATGTAGTCAATGTCCTCAGGCTTCATGCCGGCATCCTCCAGGGCGTTCAGCATGACCAGCTTGGCACCCAGGCCCTCGGGGTGAGAGGCGGTGATGTGGTGGGCGTCGGCGCTCATGCCGGCACCGACCATCTCGGCATAAATCTTGGCACCACGTGCCTTGGCGTGCTCCAGTTCCTCGAGGATGAGGCAGCCGGCACCCTCGGCCATGATGAATCCGTCGCGGCTGGCGCTGAACGGACGGCTGGCCTTCTCGGGTTCGTCGTTGCGGGTGGACAGTGCCTTCATGGCGTTGAAGCCGCCCACGCCGGTGGCGCAGATGGCCGCCTCGGCACCGCCGCCGAGGATGATGTTAGCCTTGCCCAGGCGGATGAGGTTGAAGGCATCGGCCAGCGCGTTCGACGACGAGGCACAGGCAGAGGCCGTGATATAGTTAGGTCCGTGGAATCCGTACATGATGCTTATCTGTCCGGCGGCGATGTCGGCAATCATCTTGGGGATGAAGAAGGGGTTGAACTTCGGTCCGTCGGCCTCGTGCAGGGCGAAGTATTTCACTTCCTCCTCGAAGGTCTTGATGCCTCCGATGCCCACGCCGTAGACGACGCCGATGCGGTTCTTGTCTTCCTTTTCCAGGTCCATGCCGCTGTCCTCAACGGCCTGCTTGGCAGCTATCAGGGCCAGCTGGGTGTAGCGGTCCATCTTGCGTGCCTCCTTGCGGTCAAGATAGGCGTTCACGTCGAGGTTCTTGACCTCGCAGGCGAACTTGGTCTTGAAGTTGGTGGTATCGAACAATGTGATAGGTGCGGCACCGCTCTTGCCGGCCAGCATGTTCTCCCAGGTCTCCTTGGGGGTGTTGCCCAGCGGTGTCACGGCACCCATTCCTGTCACTACGACTCTCTTTAATTCCATATTTTCTTTGGTTGCCTTAGCCCCCTAAGTTAGGGGGTTGGGGGTCTGAACAGGCCCTGAGTGATACAGGAAATGCACTTGTTCAGACCCCCATCCCCCTCACTTAGGGGGCTAAGTTAGCGATAATAATTATTTTGCGTTCTCCTCAATGTAGGCGATAGCGTCGCCGACGGTGCTAATCTTCTCAGCCTTGTCGTCGGGAATAGAAATGCCGAACTCCTTCTCGAACTCCATGATGAGCTCAACGGTGTCCAGAGAATCAGCTCCCAGGTCGTTAGTGAAACTTGCCTCAGGCTTTACTTCTGCTTCGTCCACACCAAGTTTGTCAACGATAATGGCCTTTACTTTGCTTTCAATTTCTGACATAATAATACTTTTTAATACGTTAATAAAATGTTGTCTGTTTGGGGTGCTCAACCGGGGATGTTTGGTTAAGCGGGTGCAAAGTAACGCATTTTTACGCAATTATGCAAATAAAAAGCCGAAAAAAGCACCCGATTCTGCACACAGCCCCCTAACTTGTGCAGGTTTTTTGCACCAAAAGGGGCGTTTTGACACTTCTACTTTGCAGAATGTTTCCGCTAACAGCCCCCGTTCAGTGCTCCCGTCGCAGCGGATAGTGGTTGCGCAGGTGCTCAAAGTCGTCAGGGCTGTCCTTCAGCCGCTGGCTGTCCACCAGCGGGTTGTATAGTCGCAGCGGACTGTCCTCCGGTTCGTCGTATGCGTGACCGTCAGGCAGTTCGGGTGGCACGATGGCGGCGGGGTGGGGCAGGTGGAAGTGGCGGCAGAGGGCATCGACGACCATGTTGTCGGCATTCACCTTGCCGTCGGCCGAGTAGCCTGCGATGTGCGGCGTGCCTATGAACACCCGTTGCAGCAGGCGGCGGTCTATCAGTGGCTCGTGTTCCCACACGTCGACGACGGCATCGCTGACGCGTCCCTCGTCGAGGGCGGCGAGCAGGGCGTTGCCGTCCACCACCTCGCCACGGCTTGTGTTAATAATATAAGGTACGCGCGCAAGGCGGCTGAAGAATCCCTCGTCGGCCATGTGCCACGTGGCGTGGGGGCCCTCGGTGGTCAGCGGCACGTGGAAGGTGACGATGTCCGCCTGTTGCTCGATGACGTCGAGCGACACGTAGCCGGCCTTGCCCAGCGGCGGGTCGCACACCAGTGTGCGCATGCCCAGCTGGCGTGCCACCTGCAGCACCCGTGAGCCTACGTGTCCGCAGCCCACGATGCCGATGGTCATGTCGCTGAGTGTCAGCTGTCTGTCGCGTGCCAGCAGCAGCAGGCTGCATGCCACATACTGCGCCACAGAACCCGCATTGCAGCCGGGGCAGTTGGTCCAGCAGATGCCTGCCTGCTCCAGGTAGGCGGTGTCCAGGTGGTCGAAGCCGATGGTGGCTGTGGCCACCAGCTGCACGCGGCTACCCTCCAACAGGCGGCGGTCGCAGCGGGTGCGCGTCCTGACTATCAGGGCGTCGGCATCGCGCACGTCGTCAGGACCGATGGCTGCGCCGGGCAGCGCCACCACCTCGTCGGCCAGCATGGTCAGCGTCTCGCGGATATACGGTATCTTGTCGTCTACTACTATCTTCATAACTGGGGTGCAAAGGTAGCCAATTCTTTGAACTTTGCCCGTGGAACGCCGGACTTTTTGTCGGCCGTAAGCGTTAAATAAGCCTAAGAGCGAGCTACAAACCTGCCGCAACCACGGTTAAAGTTCAGCGGAATTATTTACCTTTGCACGCATGATATGGCTATAAAAGAAGAACTTGGCATGGTAAAGATACAGACCCCACCCCCAACCCCTCCCCTTGAAGGGAGGGGAGCGGCTGCTGCTCTGTCCGTCACGGAGTTCTCTCGCGGCACTCCCCTCCCCTTGAAGGGAGGGGGAGTGGCTGCCGCTCTGTCCCTCGCGGAGTTCTCTCGCGACATCCCCTCCCCCTTGAAGGGTGGGAGAGCGGCTGCCGCTCTGTCCGTCACGGAGGTCTCTCGCGGCACTCCCCTCCCTTCAAGGGGAGGGGCAGGGGTGGGGTCTGTAACTACTCCCAGTTGTACTCACTTATAATTAAACGATAACTAACCAAACAACAAACACCGCATGAAACGAATCTTACTGCTTACCGCGCTGCTGACGGCCATGCTGACGGCCAGCGCCTCGACCACCCTGCCCATCCAGGGCACCGTCGTACTGCCCACCGATGCCCATATCCAGTATGTAGGGCGCATCTGTTTCCATGACCCCCTACAGCCCCGCTTCACCTTCCCCGGCACGCAAATCAACGTGCGCTTCACGGGCACCAGCATCCGCCTGTGGGCCAAGCCCCGGAGTGGCTACTTCATGGCGAAGGTCGACGACGCCGAGGCTTTCAAGGTGTCGCTCATGGGCGAGAAGGACTCCGTGGTCACCATTGCCACGGCCCTGCCGCAGGGCTGTCACACGCTGCGGCTGATGTATGTCATCGAGGGCTACGAGCTGAAGCCAGACTTCCGTGGCTTCGTGCTCGACCCGGGTGCCACGCTCCTCGATGCGCCGGCCCTGCCCACACGCACCATTGAGTTCATAGGCAACAGCATTACCTGCGGCTATGGCAACGAGAGCGTGGAGATGACCGACCCCTTCGAGTACGAAACCGAGAACCACTACCTGACCTACGCCCAGCTGACGACGCGTGCGCTTGGTGCTGTTGCCCACGTGGTAGCCCGCAGCGGCATCGGTGTCTACCGCAGCTACGACGGTCCGAAGACGGGCACCCCCGAGAATGTGATGACCACCGAATACGAATGGACCAACCTCTACGACCGCTCCGAGCGCTGGGACTTCAGCCGCTACCAGCCGCAACTGGTGTGCATCAACCTCGGCACCAACGACCTCTCGACCAACAACTACGACACCCAGCTGCTGAAGGCTGCCTACAAGCAGTTCCTCAGTCAGGTGCGCCGTCATAATCCGAACGCCAAAATCGTCTACCTCTGCGGTAGCATGCTCAACGGCAAGGAACTGGACATCGCCCGTCGGCTGCTCAACGAGGTGGTCGACGAGGCCCACAAGCAGGGCGACCAGCAGGTCTACCGTTTCGACTTCACCCCACAGACGGGTGACCTGAAGTATGGTGCGTCGTGGCACCCCTCCGTCTGGCAGCACCAGAAGATGGCCGGCGAGCTGACCGCCTACCTGCGCCAGCTCATGCAGTGGTTCTGAGTGCTTAGTACGCAGAGACGGTTTTTGAGTACGCAGAGCCGCAGCGGTACAGCGTTTTTACGGCTTTATATTAAGTCTAAGTCGCTGTGCCGCTGCGTCTCTGCGTACAAAAACGAAACAGTTCGATAAACCAGTAGAACAGGGCAGCAGCCGCTCCCCTCCCTTCAAGGGTAGGGGTAGGGGTGGGGTCTGTAATGTCCTCTTCCTGATTTAGTTACAGACCCCACCCCGCCCTTCGGGCACCCCTCCCCTTGAAGGGAGGGGAGTGGCTGCGCGAACATGCAACTGGATTTACGGACTATTCCCTAAAAATCCCTTCTCAGCGTACTCAGAACCCACACGGAGGGCCGGGCAAACCACCACTAAGGTACGGCCAAACCACCACTGAGGTACGGCCAAACCACCACTGAGGTACGGCCAAACCGCCAGTTTGCCGGTAGGTAACCGTCGGCGGGCGCCCGCCCGCCGAACGGAGAGCGGCCGCCCGCTATTTGGCGGGCAAGGGGGCGCAGAATAGCGGGCGGCCGCTCGTTGAAGACTTGATGCTTGGCTTGGGCTTTTTCGCCCTTGGTCAGGGACAATGGGCGAACCAGCACCATTCATCGGCGAAGGTACGAAAAAAAGTCGGGAAAATCAAGAAAAAATCCGTTTTTTCTTGCGCATCTGCCCCGTAATTCGTAACTTTGCATCGTACCAAAAGTGTTTTACCAAAGGTGTCACACCGAAAGCGCGATGGATTTATGGCTACTATGCAGAGGCTGAACGTGCGACGACGGCTGGCCGTCCTGCTCATTGGCTGGCTGTGGTGGTTGGCCGTGGCGGGTCAGCCGGTGTGCCATGTGGTGCGCTACAACGAGGCCGACGGCGTATCGTCGTCGCACCTGACGCAGCTGTTGCAGGACGACCAGGGCTTCCTGTGGTTTGCCACGTGGAACGGCCTGTGCCGCTACGACGGCTATGAGTTCCGCACCTTTAAGCCGCAGGTGGGCGACGGTTGCCAGATGAAGACCGACCGCATCCGCAACATGGCCCTGCTGCCTACGCGCCAGATACTCTGTCAGGTGGACGACGACTACTACATGTTCGACCTCGCCCGTTACCGCTTCCGCGACCTGACGGCGGCCGAGCAGGCCACGGCCCAGCGGCAGATGGGCCAATACCGGCAGAGCCGCTCGCTGCAGCGCAAGCCCTTCACGTGGACCGACCGCCAGCAGACCCGCTGGACGCTCACCGGCGACGGCCTGTTGAGCTACCGCGACCCGCAAACGGGGGCCGACGTATCCTATGCGCTGCCCATGGCTTTCCGCACGCTGACCTTTGCCATGCCCGACGACCAGGGCAACCTCTGGGCCCTGGACTACGGCAACGTCTATAAGTTCTGCACGTCGCGGTCGCACACCAGCCGCATCGACATCACGCCACGCGCCGAGGTGAAATGCCTGTTTGCCGACCGCCAGGGCCGCCTGTGGGTGGCCACGAAGGACGACGAGGCGGTGCGCGTCTACCGTGCTGCCGACGGCACGCTGCTGGGCTACCTCGGTCCGGACGGCCGCCTGCACGACCAGTACACCCGCTTCGGTGCCGCCGTCTACTGCATGTACGAGCAGCACGACGGCACGCTGTGGCTTGGCACCAAGCCCAAAGGGCTGTTCCGTCTGTTGCCGACAGGTGCGGAAACGTTCAAAATAGCCCATTTCATCGACATTCCCAACCCCGCCGTCTACCATATCGCCGAGGACCGCGAGGGCCGCCTATGGGTGGCCACGCTGGGCGGCGGCATTTTCTATACTGCCCATCCCCTCGACGATGCGCCCCGTTTCTACGTGCCCCGCCACTATCCGCAGGAGGCTGGCCGCCGTGCCCGCTACCTGCTGTTTACTGACGACGGCGTGCTGCTCGTGGCCACGGGCAGCGGACTGCTCGCCGCCCGGTGGCAGCACCAGGCCGACGCCATGCACTTCCACCAGCACCAGCGCGAGCCCAACCGCCGCCAGAGCCTTAGCTGTAGTGCCGTCATGGACGTGGCGTGCGACCGCCGGGGCCGCTACTTTGTCAGCACCGAGAGCGGCGGCGTCAACCAGATAGCCAGCGACAACCTGCTGGACTCCGTGCTCTGCTTCCGCCACCTGCGCGACCTCTCGCACGACCAGCCTAACGACATCATACAGTCGCTGACCCTCATGCCCGACGGCCAGCTGCTGGCCGTGGGCAGTCATCTGCTGACCGTCGTCGACACCACCGGCCAGGGCCGTGTGCTCGATGCCAGCCATTTCGGTGCCGACTATCGCTTCAGCGAGGCCCACCCCGTCATGCTCCCTGGCGACCGCTGGCTCTTCGGCCTCACCGATGGGGCCTTCCAGCTGTCGGCCCGCCAGCTCAGTCACCACAACCGTCCGCCACGCATCGTGCTGACCGGCGTGTCCATTCAGGGCGCTGCCGACCGCTGGGGCGTGGCCTATGCCGACACGCTGGTGCTCCAGCCCGACGAGCGCAGCCTGACGGTGCGCTTCGCCGCCCTCGACTACTGCCTGCCGTCGCCCGTCAGCTATGCCTTCCGCCTGTTGCCCAACGCGCAGTGGAACTATGTCGGCCACGACCGCTCGGCCACCCTGCTCGACCTTGAGCCGGGCACCTACCAGCTGGAGCTGCGCTCCACCAACGGCGACGGCGAGTGGGCCGACAACGTGCGGCGGCTGACCATCGTCGTCACGCCCACCTTCTGGGAGTCCGTCTGGGGCCGACTGCTGCTCGCCGCCCTCGTGGTGGCCGTCATCGCTGCCGTCGCCTACACCATATTATATATACGGCGCATGAAGCGCAAGCAGCACGAGACCCTCGAGGCTTACCTCTCGCTGGTAGCGGAGAACAACCTGCGCCAGCTGGCACAGCCGGAGCCACGGGTGGCCACCGACGACCCCATGCTGGAGCGCGTCATGGCCTATGTAGAGCAAAACATCGCCAACAGCGAGGCCAACGTCGGCGACATGGCCTCGGCGGCAGCCACCAGCCGCAGTGGCTTGCAGCGCAAGCTGCGCACGGCCATGGGCATCACCCCGCAGGACCTGCTGCGCGAGGCCCGCATCAAGCACGCCTGCCAGCTGTTGCAGCACACCGACAAGACGGTGGCTGAGGTGGCCTATGCCTGCGGCTTCACCGACCCGAAGTATTTCAGCCGCACCTTCAAGCAGTCGACGGGCCGCTCGCCCTCGGAGTACAAGCGCATGTAGCGGCTGCCACCTGTTGCCGTTGCCGACGGCAATGGTCATTGTCCTGACGGCTGATGCCGGCGGCGCTGACCTGCGCCGAAAAGCGTCAACAGACGCGTCAAGGGAGTGCGAAAATACACCTTGACGCGTTTTTCCTCCCCCTTTGATGCAAAAAAGCCCCCATTTCATCGGGAAATAGCGCTACCTTTGCCGCCAGTTTACTTACTATCATCACTAATTAATAACTACTTAAAGCTTATGAAAGAAAGACTTTCTCGTTACGTGCTGGCCCTGTTGGCGGTGCTGCTCACCGGCATCCCCACAGAGGCCGCCAAGAAGGTGCACACGCTGGGCGACTCCACGATGGCACCTTACGACGAGTCGGCCACCAACACACGCGGCTGGGGAATGTACTTCGGCAACTTCCTCGCCAACGGGTGGACGAGCGTCAACTATGCGAAGGGTGGCCGCGACTCGCGCGGCGGCTACAATGAGCTGTGGAACAACGCCAAGAACAACGTCGAGGCGGGCGACTACGTGCTCATTCAGTTTGCCCACAACGACGGCAAGTACAACGGCGTAGACAACCTGGAGCTGCAGGCCTACTACACCGCCAAGGGCGATGCCGCCAGTGCCGCCGCCGTGAAGAGCGACGGCCGAGGCACCACGCCGTCGACCACCTACAAGGAGTGCCTGACCCAGATAGTCAACGCCGTCAAGGCCAAGGGCGCCACGCCCATCCTCGTGTCGGCCGTCTGCCGCTGCTACTTCAGCGGGGGCACCATCACCCGTCCGGGCCGCCACGACCTGGGCAACAAGTACGACGCCATCGTCGACGGCGTGCTGAAGACCAACCAGAGCATTCCCGAGAGCGACCACACCATGGACTACAGCTACCACATGCAGCAGCTGGCCACGGAGCTCGGCGTGGCATTCATCGACATGACCACGGCCACCAAGGACCTCTATGAGAGTTACGGCTCGTACGACAAGTGTTACGCCGCCCTGTTTGACAAGGGCAGCGAGACCGACAATACCCACTACAACCTGACGGGAGCCCTGATGGCTGCCCGCCTGTGTGCACAGCTGATGAAGGACCAGGGCATCCTGGCCGACAACATCGAGATACCTACCGACATGGCCATCGCTCCCGCCGAGGCCAACATGGGCGACGTCTATGTAGGCCAGTCGGGCCAGAAGGAGCTGACGCTGACCGGTCTGGGCCTGGAGCCCTCGACGGGCACCGTCACCATCACCGCCACCGAGGGCATACAGCTGTCTACTGACAAGCAGAACTGGCAGACCTCGCTTGAGGTGGCCTACGAGAGCGGCACGGTCATTAAGACCTTCTACGCCAAGGTGCCGGCCACGGCTGTCGGCACGTTCAGCGGCACCGTCACCGCCACCCTCGGCGACAAGACGGCGGTAGCTACCATTACCATGAACGCCATTGAGCTGGGCGGCGGCGTACCCTTTACGGCCACCTGGCCCCTGACGAGCAACGACGATGCCGCCGTTGACGGTAGCGTCACGGCACAGACGGCCAAGGTCGAGGGCATGGTGAAGTATGGCAACAATGCCCAGCAGGGCCTCATGGTCAGCACCGGCGAAGGTGGCGCATGGACCAAGGCCGAGGACGACTCGCCCAACCAGTATGTGCAGTTCATCCTGACCGCCCCTGACGGCCAGAAGGTGGACATCAGCCAGATAGCCTTGCAGGTGGCCGGGCGCGGCGGCAACGGCATGCGCTGCCACATCTACTACTCGACCGACGGCTTCGTCACGCGTACCACTATCTATGACTCCGGCGCCATGGCCAGCGGCCAGTTCTACGAGGTGTCGGCCACGCCCGTCATCAAGCTCGAGGAGGGCGACCAGCTGCAGGTGCGCGTCTACCCCTGGTACACCAGCAATGCCACGGGCAAGTGGCTCTGCATCAAGGATGTCGTCATCGGCGGACAGGCTAAGGACGCTGCCGGCGTCAACATTCCCGGCACCATCACCTATACGTTCGACAAGGGCGGACTGCAGCAGGGCGACGATGCCGTCATGGACCCCAACGAGCTCGCTGCCGGATTTGCCGGCAAGGTGTGGTCGGCCGGTGAGGCACTCACCGTCGAGGGCACACAGAACTATCAGGGTGCGTCGGGCGAGGGCAAAATCACCCAGACGGCCATCGTCAACAACACGGGCGCCTCGCTGTCGTCGACGGCTGGTGCTGACAACACGCTGACACTGACGCTCACCCCGGAGGAGGGCTTCTCGTTCGTACCCTCGAAAGTCAGCTTCCAGGGTGCCCGCTACGGCACCGACAGCGGTACGCTGGCCGTCTCGGTGGACGCCGGCGAGAGCCACCAGGACCTGGTGAGCAACGGCGACGTCAACCGCAGCAACAAGAACCTGACCATTGCCTCGTTCAGCGAGGAGGTGACGGGCATCACCGCCACCGCCGACAACCCGCTGAAGTTGAACTTCGCATTCCTCGGACTGGGCAAGTCCAAGACCATGGGCCTGTCGAACATCGTCATCGAGGGTACCCTCGTGGGTGCCGCCGTCCAGGTGACGAAGTACATGCTCAACACGCAGGTGCTGCCCTCGGCCGAGGCCGGCACCATCAGCCGCGAGCCCGACCTGGAGCTCTATAAGGAGGGCACCGTGGTGACCCTGAAGGCCCAGAAGAACTTCGGCTATAAGTTTAAGGAGTGGCAGGACGGCGACGGTGCCGTCGTGTCTACTGACGCAGAGACCACCGTGACGATGGATGCCGAGAAGACCATGAAGGCCGTCTTCGAGACCGTGCCCGTCTATACCGTTACTACCGACGTGACCAACGATGCCGACCGCAGCCTGGGCAGCGTGACGCTGACACCCAACGAGCACGACGGCCAGTATGAGGAGGGCACGAAGATTACCGCCGTGGCCAACGAGACGAAGATTCTGAAATTCCTCTCGTGGACCGACGACAACGAGAACGCCGGCGCGCCGGCCACCCGCGAGCTGACCGTGACGAAGAACATGACGCTGGTGGCCAACTACGAGGTGCAGGACTTCATCGCCGTGTTCGATGCCAGCACCACGTCGGCCTATGCCACCCAGGGCAGCTATCCGTTTGCCGCCGACGTGACGTGGGACAGCGAGCGTAACGCCAAGGTGTCGGTGGTGAAGCAGAGCGACGGCTCGCTCGTCAAGGGCACCAACGCCACTCCCGTGGTGCGCAACCGCGCCAACAGCGGTGTGCTGACCACCCTGAGCGGTGTGTTCCAGAATGGCTACAACACCGCCGAGATAGCCTGGCAGTATCAGTTCTCGACTGTCGGCTTCACGTCGGCCAAGTTTACCGCTGACATGGCTGCCAAGAACGCCGCCACCAAGCACTGGAAGGCACAGCTGTCTACCGACGGCACCACGTTCACCGACCTCGGCGAGGCGTGGGAGGTGACTGCCAACACGCTGACCCCGCTGACCTTCGACTTGCCCGCCGAGGCCATCGGAAAGCCTGCCGTCTACATCCGCATCATGGGCACGGGCACCGACCTGCTCTCTGACAAGTATCAGTTCAATGCCGGCACGTCGGACGAGGGACTCAACTATACCACCAACTCGGAGAGCCAGGTGGGCAACGTCTACGTTCTCGGCGAGGCTATCGTCGTGGCCGACGAGACGGCTCCCGTCATCACCGCCACCATTCCCGCCACCGGCACGACCGACGTGAGCGCCACGGGCAAGATTACCGTGACCTTCGACGAGAAGATTCAGCCGGTAGAGGGTGCCGCCGCTGCCACGCTGACCGCTGCCGACGGTACGTCCGTCAGCATCGAGCCGGCGTGGAGCAACAAGTCGGTGAGCTTCCAGTACAGCAACCTGGCATACAACACGCAGTATGCTTTCGTCATGCCGGCTAACTACGTGCAGGACAAGTCGGGCAACAAGCTGGCCGACGAGGTGCAGGTCATGTTTACCACCATGGACCGCCCGACGGTCACGAAGGGACTCTACGATGCCGTCGTAGCCAGCGCCGAGGAGCTCTCGGCAGCCATCAAGGCCGCCAACAGCCGCAGCGACAAGTCGACGCGCTACCGCATCTTCGTCAAGAAGGGCACCTACAAGTTGCCTACCGGTGACATGAGGCACTATAAGCACACCAGCAGCGACGGAGCTACCGTCTACTGGGAAGGCGACCTGCCCGACCCCATCACCTACATCAAGGCGGCGAATATCTCGTTCATCGGCGAGGACCGCGAGGCTACCGTGCTGACGCAGGACATCACCAACGATGCCGACATGCTCTTCACCGGCCAGTTCGGACAGGCTCACGTCTATGAGGAGATAAACAACAGCGCCGTGCTGCAGCTCGAAGGCAGCGCCACGGCCACCTACTTCCAGGACATCACCGTCAAGAGCGGCATCAACGACGCACTGGGCCGCAACCTGGCCATACACGACAAGTCGACGAAGACCATCTACAAGAACACCCTGCTCTACGGCTACCAGGACACCTGGACCAGCAACAACCAGAGCGGTCTCTACTACTTTGAGGACGGACAGGTGCGCGGACGTACCGACTACCTCTGTGGCAAGGGCGATGCCTACTTCAAGAACCTGGAGCTGCGCCAGATAGCCAGCGGCTATGCTGCCGTGCCGTCCACACCGAAGGCCATCGGCTGGGTGTTCAAGGACTGTCAGTTCAGCGCCGAAGGCAGTGGTGTCGACGGCACCTATACCCTCGGTCGTCCGTGGGGTAAGGGCACACCCGTGGCCGTGTTCATCGACACGAAGATGAACGTCGTGCCGAAGGGTGAGGGATGGAACGAGATGAGCGGTGGCTGGCCGGCACGCTTCGCCGAGTATAACTCGGTGGACGGCAAGGGCAACGCCGTCGACCTCAGCAGCCGCAAGACTATCTTCGCCGAGACCCACGAGAACAATCCCGTGCTGACCGAGGAGGAGGCTGCCGACTATAGCGACATGACCAAGATGTTCGGCGACTGGCAGCCGACGCTCGCCACCGAGCAGGCACCCGTGCCGCAGAATGTCAAGCTGATGGGCACCACCCTGACATGGGACGACAACAGCTACTCGCTGCTCTATGCTATCTGCAAGGATGGCAGCGTGGTCGACTTCACCACCGAGGCTTCCTACACCGTGACCGAGGATGGCGCATACACCGTGCGTGCAGCCAACGAGATGGGCGGTCTGAGTGCCGCCTCGGAGGTGGCCACCAGCTCCGACGGCATCGAGACCGTGGCTGCCAGCACGAAGGCGATAGCCCCCGAGGCCATCTACACCCTCGACGGCAAGCGTCTCAGCCGCCTGCAGCGTGGCGTGAACATTGTCCGCATGGCTGACGGCACTACCCGTAAGGTCGTGCTCAAGTAATAGCGATTCCCTAAAGCATAAACGGGAGGCACCGCCGGTGCCTCCCGTTTATGCTGTTCGTGGCCCGTGGCCCTCTTTCATTGTGGTTCGTGGCCCTCTTCGCGGCCCTTGTCCCTCTCTCATTGTGGTTCGTGGCCCTCTTTCATTGTAGTTCGTGGCCGACGGTTTTCCCGTCGGCATCCCGTGTGCCGTCCTCCTTGCTCCGCAATAGCTCCCTGCATTGCTCAAGGATGGCCAACAGCTCCTCCTTCTTCTCTGCCCGCAGCATGCGGATGCGTGTCTCGCGGAAATTGGGGATACCCTTGAACACCGGCGTGGCGGCCAAATGGCGGCGCGTGTGTAGAATGCCGCGATACTCGTCGATGCGCTCGACGTTGATGCGTAGCTGCTCCTCAAGGATGTCTATCTTCTCGTCGAGCGACAGCTCGCGGCGGCTGAACAGCCACGGACAACCGAAGGTGGCACGACCAATCATGACGGCATCGACGCCGTAGGTGTCGAAGGCACGGTCGGCATCGGCCAGCGAGCGGATGTCGCCATTGCCGATGATGGGTATATGGATGCGGGGGTTGTCCTTCACCTCGCCGATGAGCGTCCAGTCGGCTTCGCCGGTGTACATCTGGCTGCGCGTGCGGCCGTGGATGGTCAGCGCCTGTATGCCGCAGTCCTGCAGCTGCTCGGCCAGCTGGCCGATGACGAGCTGCTCGTGGTTCCAGCCCAGACGGGTCTTCACCGTCACGGGCAGGCGCACGGCATCGACCACCCGCCGCGTAATCTCTAACAGCTTTGCCTCAGGGTCTATCCTGCCGTCGGGCAGCAGTACGTGCTGTAGCATGCCGGCACCGGCACCCTTGCCGGCCACCTTCTTCACCGGGCAGCCGAAGTTGAGGTCGATGACGTCAGGGCCCGCCTGCTCGACGATGCGTGCCGCTTCTACCATGGCATCGATGTCGCGCCCGTATATCTGTATGCCTACGGGCCGCTCCTCGTCGCTGATGGTGAGCTTGCTGACGGTGGACTTTACGTCTCTGACCAGTGCCTCGGCACTGACAAACTCGGTATATACCATGGCCGCCCCATACCGCTTGCACAGCATGCGGAAGCCGATGTCGGTCACGTCCTCCATCGGTGCGAGGAAGACGGGGCGCTCCCCAAATTCTATGTTTCCTATCTTCATGGCGTTACTGCTGTCTTTAACTGGTGGTGGCCGCTGCCCACGGTGGTGGTCTGACCGCCAAAGGGTAGAGTGACGGTGGCCGTGCGGCCCTGGGGAATGTCGATGTCGAGGACGAAGGTGTCGCCCTGGAAGTGCCAGGCGGCACGGGTGTCGCCCATGCTGCCGCGACACCAGGCGAGGTCGCCGACGGGGTGGGGCGCGATGACGAGGCGGCCCTGCTGCTGCCAGATGCCGAGGAAGTAGGGCACAAGCAGGTTGTTGAGGTGGCCCATCATGAAGTGGTTCATCGAGGCACCATGCGCTGGGTTCCACTGCTCGGTCAGGGTGGTGTGGCCCAGCTTTATCTGGTAGCCGTAGCCGGGCACGTCGTAGTGGTTGAGCATGCGGTAGAGCAACTCCTGCTGGCCGTTGTGGATGAGGGCGTTGAACAGGTATCGGTTGCCGACATCGCCAGTGGTCAGGCGGTCGCCATGGGCATGGATGTCGCTAATGAGCTGGCGGAGCACGGCCTCGCGGTCGCCGTCGGGCACAAGCCCCATCTCCAGGGCGATGGCCTGTGCGCACTGGCTGCCCTGGGCAAACTGGTGGCTCTGGGGGTTGTAGAACGTGCGGATGAAGGCGGCCTTGATGCTGTCGGCACGCGGCTCGCCCATGAGCTTGTTCCACCAATAGTAGTGAGCCGTGGACACCAGCGGCATGGGCGTGTTCTGTGCAAAGCCGGCGCGTCCGGGTCCGTAGTCGTACCAGTCGCCCAGTCCCTGGCGCAGGATGTAGCAGGAGTCCTGCGTGGCCAAGTAGTCGACGTAGCGTTTCATCTGGGGCCGGTAGCGTCGGATGAGGGCGTCGTCGCCATAGAAGTCGCGATAGAGGAAGGGCAGGGCGATGAAGGCGCCCCCCCATTCGGGCGACTCCAAGAAGGGTGGTGCCCACGAGCCCTCGAAGACGCAGAGGTTGGGGGCTATCTCAGGCAGTGCGCCGTTGGACTGCTGTGCGTCGGCAATGTGCTGCATGGTCTGCTCAATGAACGAGCGGCAGTCGTAGTTGGCCACGAGGCCCTCGCCGTTGAGCCAGTCCTGCTCCAGCCAGCCGAGCTTCTCGCGGTGGGGACAGTCAGTCCAGACGGCCTGCCAGTTGCTGCGTATGGCACGGTCGATGAGCCGGTAGGCATCGTTGAGCAGCGGGTTGCTGCACTCGAAGGAACCGGTCTTGACGGCACTGTTGTAGACGAAGCACGACTCCACCTTCCGCAGCACCTCGATGTCGCCCTCGACCTGCAGGTAGCGGTAGCCGTAATAGGAGAACCGGGGGTGCCAGGTTTCTGGGTGGGTGGTGGGTGATGGGTGGTGGGTGTTGGTGGTTGGCTGTCGCAATCCCCCATCACCCGTCACCGAACATCCATCACCCCTTAGCGTGTAGGTATAGTAGTGTGGCCGTCCGGTCTGTTTCTGGTTGACGAGACCATCTTTGGTCAGCGTCTCGCCGGGTGTCAGCTTCAGCCACTGGCCGGCCTTTCCTTGGACGGTGATTTCGGGGAATCCGCTGAGGTTCTGACCCATGTCGAGCACCAGGATGGAGTCGTGGCGCACGGTGTCCTTGACGGCAAAGCGCTCCATGATTTTCACTGGTTCGGCAATCTGTCGGCGGAGCACCCCACGGGGAGCCTCCTGGACGACCACCGGTTGCCAGCCTCCTTTCTCCTTCCTCCTTTCTCCTTTCTCCAGCCTCGCATCATAGTCCTCGCCGCCGTAGATGCTGTTGAAGGTTATCGGCGAGCGTGCCCACAGCCATGAGTCGTCGCTGACGATGTCCTCCTGACGGCCGTCGGCATAGTCGATGTGTAGGCGAAACAGCAGGGTGGGCGGTCCGAAGGCTATCTTCATCTTGGCATAGCGCAGGCCCTGCTCGTTGTAGAAGCCATTACCCAAGAGGACGCTAATGGTCAATGGGGTATTGATAGTTGACAGTTGGGCGGTGACGTCGTAGGTGTTGTAGAACACGCTCTTGTCGTAGTCGCTCCATAGCGGGGCAAACTCCGCGTCGCCCACCTTGTGGCCGTTGAGTGACAGCTCGTAGAACCCTAACCCGCAGATGTAGGCCGTGGCCTGGCGTATGCTGCCGTGCAGGGTGACGTCCTTGCGCAGCAGGATGCTCCGTCGGCTGAGTGAGTCGACAGCCTTCCACGCCTCGCGTACACCGGGCTCCTTCAGTTTGGCACCAGTGAAGTTGCGTCCCTGGGGCAGTCGGGCCTGCTGGCGGCTGATGGCCCCTATCCATTGTGCCCGTCCGAAGTCATCCTTTGCTCCTGCGGGGTTTAGGAATAGGGTTAAAAGGAAAGAAAGAAGGAAGACGCGCTGTCTCATAGGGCATTGGGAATGAGTAGCTGTCCGAGGGTGTCGCGGTGGCCCTTGAGTTGGCCGTCGACATAGACGCGGAGGCCACGGCCGGCATGGTAGCGCGAGCCGTCGCGGTCGTAGACGATGGTGAGGGTGTGACCATGATAGCGCACGTTGTCAAGGCAGAAATAGCTCCACTTGTCGGCGGGCAGCAGGGGGTTGACCTCCAGGGTGTTGTCAGGACGGGGGCACAGACCGCAGAGACCCGTGATGATGAGGTCGTTCCAGGTGGAGTGGTTGTAGTAGCGCGACCGCTCCTGGTCGCCCTTGAGCCAGTAGCCGGTGGTCTCGTCGAGATACTCGCCGATGTAGGGCTTGCCGCGCATGTGCTGGCTCTGCATGTATTTCTCCATCTCGGCAAAGAAGAGGGAATCGAGGGGGAGAGTTCTGGCGACGACATGGCCCGACACGGGATAGTCGTTGGCAAAGTTAGCCAGGGCCGTCAGCGTCTGGCTGGTGGCGAAGGGCCAAACGGCACCGTCCCACTCACACTTGCCCACGCCGTGGGTGCGGAACTGTGGGTGGCGGCGCTCGGCGGTGGTCAGACCGTAGGGGGCCGAGAAGCCCTGAGGGTCAGCAGCCTGTAGCCAGGCCATGCCGTACTGGGGCTCATCCTTGGCCAGACGGGTGTACCAGGGCATGAAGCCGATGGCCTCGCGGACGTTGGCCGACGAGTCGACACGGTGGGTCTCGAAGAAGGCGTGGCGGGTGTTCCATAGTTTCTGGTGTACGTTCTTGCGCAGGTCGGCGGCCTTGTCGAAGTAGGTCTGGGCCTTGTCGGCAGAGTCGGCCAGTACGAGGATGTTGCCGATGGCCATGGCATTGCCGTACATGTAGCTGTTGATGCTGGGGCGCAGGTATTTCTTCTTGCGTCCGCCAGAGATGGTCTCCTCCATGGCATCCTGCACGTCGGCCTGCCAGTAGAGGGCGCCTTCGGCCGACGGAGAAGCGTCGGACATAGCGGCTGAGGGTGCGGCGTCAGCCATGCTGACGGTGCGGGTGTGGGTGTCCTCCCAGTGCTTGTATTCCCACTCTAAGGAGGGCAGCATGCTGCAAATCCAGTGCTTACGACCATCCACGAGATAGCGGTTCCACAGGGCCCACGGCATCCACGACGAGTAGTTGGCTATCTTCTTCATCGGTTGGCCGTTGTTGCCCTTGTACCAGGTGTGCATGGCCTGGTCGAGATACAGGGGGTTGCGCAGCCAGCGGCTCTCAAGGATGTGGTGGCCTACGCCCGACGCGATGAGGTTGTACTGGTCGGCATAGGAACGGGGCACGAGGAACTCGGTCATGGCGTAGCCGACGGGTGTCTGCTTCAAGTGCTTGCGTAGCGTCCACCAGCGGAAGTACCACAGCTCCTCGAAGTCCTGCTGGGAGCACTCGAACAGGGGTATATTGTCCGTCATCCACTGCCAGGCACGCTCGTTGGGTATGGCCTGGCGGATGCCTTCGGGCTCCATGGTGTTGAAGTAGTCGACGTAGTGCTTGTAGGTGTCATAGCGCAGGAAGGCGGGGGCTCCGGCGACGGAATCGCCGGACACTGTGGCGGCGGCATCGTAGGGGCGTGTCACGACGTTGCCGATGCTGAACACCGCCAGCGGCTCGTCATCGCCGGCATGCTCGAGGGTACCGTACCAGTCGGCCTCGGTGTCGATGTCAGGGAACGTGCGGCGACCGCCTGTGCGGAACATGACGCGCTCGATGGACTCCACAGGGGCAAAGAACATGCGCTGGCCAGCCTTCTTGCCGTCGATGAATACCTCTATGAGGCGACGGCTGACGCTGAGTACGGCCTTGATGTGGTAGGTGGTGTTGGCCTCGTATTTGCCCAGTCCGGCATAGCGGGCACCGCCCTTGCAGCGCATGAGTCCCTCGTGGGTCAGCTCTATGCGCGAACAGGCCGTGCCGTGCTGGTCGAGAAATTCTATTTGCAGGAGCCCGGCATTGTTCTGATGGGCGCGGAGGTCGAACGACACCTCCAGCTCCTTGGTGGCAGGGAGCTTGCGCTCTATGCGGGCATAGTCGAAGGGATTGCTGTCGGCCAGCACGAGCCAGCCGTCGTCGAGCGTCACCGTGGCTCGCTTGGGCGAGTAGATGTTCCACGTGGTGAGCCGCGAGAGGGGATTGACGGCAGAAGCGTCAACCGCTGTGGCGGCACAGGCATCGCGGAACTCGCGGCCGTCGGCATGGTTGTGGGCCTCGGTCTGGACAGGCACGGGAATATGGGCCACCCACATATCTTCCTTGTTCATGGAGTAGGCCACCCAGAGGTCGGAGTCGTTGGGAATGCCGTTGCCCTCCTGAATGCCACGGACATACTGCGGACCGTAGGACTTGTAGTTGCCGCCATAGCGTATGGGGGGCACCTCGCCCTGCACGAGGTTGAGGGTGGTGTAGTCGAGACCGTTGCGGCTGAGCGAGATGGCCAGCGGCCAGCGGTATTCTGAGGGGTTATAGATGGTGGCATAGGTGCCGTCGGTGAGTCGCTGGCCCCATATCTTGGCATTGCTGTTGACGAAGCCCTGGGCACGCGCCACGGGTTGGGCCCACGTCAGACCGCCGTCGTCGCTGATGCTGGTGAGGGCGTGTTTCCAGAGGGCGGCAAGTCGCCCGTCAGGCAGCGTGTAGTCGCAATATGCCTTATACTCCTTGTGCAGGGGGATGAGCGGGTCGTTGCGGTCGGCCTCCTCTACCCACTGCATGCGATAGCGCGGATTGGCCAGGATTTCCTCGCAGGCTGTGCGCGTGGCCTTGTCGGCCTTGGTGTAGAGGGGGTAGGCGGGTTGATATGCCTTGTAGGTGTGGTTGAGATAGATGAAGTAGATGGGCCCGAAGGTGCCGTCCTTCTTCACCTCGCGGATGACACGCCCCAGGCCGTTGCCGTCGTTGGGGTCGTCCTTGCGGTCGAAGGCCACACCGTAGTTGCCGATGGCAAAGAGCTGGCCGCTCTTGGCGACATACCAGCCGACGCGCTGGTGCATGATGGCAATGAGGTTGTGGGCTTTCTCTGGGCGGTTGGGCTTCTGGAAGCCTTCCGGCACCTGTAGCTCAGGGAACAGGGTGACGGGGTTGCTCCAGGTGTAGCCGTCCGTAGAGGTCTGCAGCATGGTGCGCGAGGGGGGCACATGCTCATCGGCGGGGTCGCAGAGGAAGTGCAGGTAGAACCGGTTGTTCCAGTAGGCCATCATGGGCTGGTGGTTGTAGGTCCAGCCGTCGTTGCCAGCCTTGGTGGGATGCTCGCGGTTGGCCTGCATGGTTTGGATGTTGTGTACGCCGACCACGGGCGACAGTCCACCGTCGTGGCGCTCAGGATTGCTGAGCGTGGTGCCGGTGTAGTGGATGCGGTCGTTGGCATGCAGCAGGTTATAGACCAGTTGCTCAGTTGCCTTGAAGATGGTGCCGTGCTTGTGGAGTACGGGCACGCTGACCTGCTTGCTGACATCCTCGAAGGTCACGAAGTCCTTGGTGAAATGGGCACCGAAGTCCTTCAGCTGGTAGCGGTCGTAGTATATTAGCCAGCCGGATTTGCTATTTACGGTTTGCTGGTCCAGTTTCAGCACCGTGGGGCCTTCCATCATCTTGCCGGTAAAGGGCTCGCTGGCCTTTGACCACGGGCCGTAGGGCGACTTGGCGTAGGCTACCTTGATGTCGCGCTCAGGACGGGTATTGTCCTTGAGCACCATGACGTAATCTTTCTTGCCGCGCTTGACCAGTGTGGCGTCGATGCACGAGAAACCAGGGTCTATCATCAGCTTGGCGGGCGAGAACTGCTTGAAATCCTTGGTGGTGGTATAGTAGAGGCGATGGTTGTTCTTGTGCTCCTCCTGGCCGTCAGGAAACTTGCCGGGTATGCACGATGCCCAGACGATGACGGCCTGCTGGCGCTCATCGTCCCAAAAGAGTTCAGGGGCCCAGACGTTGACGGTCGTGGTGTCGGTCATGACCTCGATGAAGCGCTGTGTGCTCCAGTGCTTCAGGTCGCGCGACGAGGCGTAGCCGAAGCCGCGGTCGCCACGCCAGCTGCTGGTCCACACGAGGTGGAAGGTGCCGTCAGGGGTGCGGATGATGGAGGGGTCGCGCATGACGCGCTGCTTGCCTACCTCAGGCTTGAGCCACGTGCCAGGAATGCTGTCCCAGTGCCAGCCGTCGTAGCTGTAGATAAAGCGCAGACCGTCGGTGGCGGGTTCGTGGAACGATGTCGAAACATACACTTCGCGCTGTGCCGATGCAGTGGTGAGCACTGTCAGCAGAAGGGTCACTAACCAAAGTCTTTTCATTTAGCTTGTCCTTTATATACCTTATTATATATATAGAGGACGAAACAGGGGTTGTTTTGTCACTAATGACCATACGGACGGCAAGGAAAGCAACAGCCCGTTGCAGCAGATATGCGCAACGGGCTGTCGGTAAGGGGTTATGCCAACCAGTGGTTATGCTTTTTCTACGGCTTTGTCGTCGGCCTCGCGGATGGTGCGACCCATGACGAGGAAGGCCGTGGGAGCAGCGATGAACAGCGACGAGAGGGTTCCGAAGACGACACCCAGAATCATGGCGAACGAGAAGCTGCGGATAGAGTCACCACCGAGGATGAAGATACACAGCAGCACGATGAGCGTCGTGACCGAGGTGTTGATGGTACGGGCCAGCGTCTGGTTCAGCGAGTCGTTGAAGAGCTGCTGGCGGTCGCGCTTGCCGTAGAGCTGGAAGTTCTCACGGATACGGTCGAACACCACCACCTTGTCGTTGATGGAGTAACCGATGACGGTCAGGATGGCACCGATGAACACCTGGTCAATCTCCAGCGACATGGGTACCCAGCCCCACAGCACGCTGTACATGCCGATAACCACAAGGGCATCGAGGGCCAGTGCAACAGTGGCACCCGTGGAGAACGCGATGTTGCGGAAGCGCAGCAGGATGTAGAGGAAGATAGCCACCAGGGCGATGAACACGGAGATGATGGCACCGTAGGTGATGTCCTTAGCCACGGCAGGTCCGACCTTGGCCGAGCTGATGATGGAACCACCCTGACGGACATCAGGATTCTTGAATGCCTCTACGCTCTCCTGGCTGACGAAGCCGCCCTTCTTGAGTGCGTTATAGAGAATGGTCTCTGCCTCGTCGTCAACGTTGGGATTGTTGGACTCGATGTCCCAGTTGGTGCTGACACGGATAGTCTTGCCGTCGGTACCCAGCGCGATGACGCTCGTGTTGGCCTCCTTGCCGGCATTCTCACCGATGGTGTTGACGAAGGTGCCGGCCAGTGCCTGACGGACATCCTCCACGTGCGTCTCCTTGTCGAGGGTGATGACGTAGTTGCGACCGCCGGTGAAGTCGATGCTCTGGCTCAGACCACGCACGAAGAACGAGCAGATGAAGATGAGGGCAAAGACTCCCCAGACGGCGAAGCTCTTCTTGTACATGCCCATGAAGTTGTAGTGGGCGTTCTGCATGAGGTTCTTGGAATAGCCGGTGACGAAGGTCAGGTTAAGCCACTTGTCCTTGGCCATACGGTTCTCGTAGACCAGACGGGTCAGGAACACGGCGGTGAAGAATGAGCAGAAGATACCGATTATCCATGTGGTAGCGAAGCCCTTGACGGGACCCGTACCGAAGAACAGCAGGATGAAACCAGTGATGAGCGATGTGACGTTGGAGTCGAAGATGGCCGAGAAGGCATTGGAGTAACCCTTCTGCAGGGCTTCCTTCATGCCGAGTCCGCGACGCAGCTCTTCCTTGATGCGCTCATAGATAAGCACGTTGGCATCGACGGCAGTACCGAGGGTCAGCACGATACCGGCAATACCCGGCATGGTCAGTGCGGCCTGGAACGATGTCAAGATGCCCAGCGTGAAGAACAGGTTGAACAGCAGGGCAATATCGGCCAGGATGCCAGGAATGAAGCCGTAGAGCATAATCATGTAGACCATCAGCAGCACGAAGGCGATGACGAACGACCATACGCCCTGACGGATGGACTGGGCACCCAGCGAGGGACCTACAACCTCCTCCTGTACGATGCGGGTCGGAGCCGGCATCTTACCAGAGTTCAGCGTGTTGGCAAGGTCCTTGGTGTCCTCGATGGTGAAGTTACCCGTAATCTGTGAGTTGCCACCATCAATCTGGGTCAGGATGCGGGGGGCGGAGTAGACGGCATCGTCAAGCACGATAGCCACGCCACGGCCGATGTTCTGCTTGGTAATCTGACTCCAGCGGCGTGCACCGTCAGAGTTCATCTGCATCGATACGGAGGGGTGACCCATCTGGTCGAAGTCGTCCTTAGCCGAGGTGATGACATCACCCTCTAACGGCGCACGGCCGTTGGGCTCGGTAATCTTCAGCGCATAGAGTGCGAAGACATCGCCACGGGTGTTCTCGCCGCCGAAGTCCTCGGCCTTGGCACCCCAGCGCAGCTTGCACTCGGCAGGCAGCACCTGACGGGCAATGTCAGAGTAGATGACCTTGTTGACGTCAGCAGTATCGCGGGCATTGGCATAGCCTACGATGGCCAGGCCCTGAGGAACGGGCTGGAAGACAGCAAACAGGGGATTCTGCTTCAGGGCATCGGCCTTAGCACTGGCATCGCCCTTCTTGCTGTCCTTCTTGGCCAGCTTTGAGGCCAGGTCGCCAGCCTTGCTGGCAATGGTGTCAGTGGCAGCTTCGGCCACGGCCGTGCTGTCAGCGGCAGCAGTGGCGGTGGTGTCGGCAGGAGCCTGACCGCCCAGGGTGGCATATTTCTGGTTCAGCTGAGCCAGCAGCGGATAGATTTCCTGTGAATTGTAGGTCTCCCAGAACTCCAGGTTGGCAGAGCCCTGCAGCAGCTTGCGGACGCGCTCCGGCTCCTTGATGCCAGGCATTTCCACCATGATGCGGCCTGACTGGCCTTCCAGCTTCTGGATGTTGGGCTGTACGACGCCAAACTTGTCGATACGGTTGCGGACTACGTTGAACGAGTTGTCAACGGCCGACTGTACCTCGGCACGCAAGGCACTCTCCACCTCGTCGTCAGTAGACTGCGTGCTCACCTTGCCCTTCATCTGCTGAGTGGCAAAGATGGCAGCCAGGGGACGTCCGTTGGCATTCTTCTTCCAGTGTTTGATGAACAGGGAGATGAAGTCGTTCTGACTGGTCTCCTCTTCCTTCTTAGCATCTTCCATCGACTTTCTGTAGGTGGCATCCGTCTTGTGGTCGGCAAGCACGTCAACCACGTCAGGTACTGACACTTCAAGAATAACGTTCATACCGCCCTTCAGGTCAAGTCCGAGGCCGATTTCCATCTCGCGGCACTGCTTGAAAGAGTAGATTCCGCAGTACACTTTCTCGTTCATGATAGAGTCGAGGTACTCCTGACCGGCCTCCTCGCCCATTGCAGCCGCCTTGCTCTCGTAGTGGCGGGTGACAAACGAGAAGGAGAGGTAGAAGCAGCAAACGAGTATCAAGACGATTGCGACAAACTTTACAATTCCTTTGTTTTGCATGTTGTTTATTTGTTTGTTTTGATTTATTGTTTCCTTATTTGAGCCTGCAAATATACGGATTTTTCTTCACTTGCCGAAATTTATTGCCGAAATTCCTACATTTTTTAGCGTTTTGGCTTGATTTTCAGCCAACAAACAAGGGGATAATGGTCGCTGGCATCCATTTTCGAGTCAATTTTGCAGTTATAGGGTTCCACCCGACTTGAGCAGAACAGGTGGTCGATGCGTAGGGAAAAAGCTTTCTGATTATATGACAAACCGAGCCCTCGGCCTGTCATGGCGTAGCTGTCGGTAAGTATCTGAGAAAGCGCGTAGTGAGAGTAAGAGATGGGATTGTCGTTGAAGTCTCCACATGCGATGATGGGATACTGGCTATGTGCTGTGACATAGCGCTTGACGGCATCTATCTGGTGCGAGCGCTTGGCATTGGCTTCGGCCAGCTTGATGAGCAATATTTTTGACTCCGCGCCGATGGAGTCTCTGCCCATTTCACCCTTGAGCATCTGACGATACTGCCGGCGGTCGTTGGAGCTCAGGTGACAGCTCTCGAAATGGTTGTTGACTACGATGAGTGTGTCGTCCTCAACCTGTAGCCACCAGGCGGCACTGCCATTGGCCTCCGAGGGGTAGTCGATGCGTTCGCGCTTGATGATGGGAAAGCGGGTGTGGATGCCTAAGGCATTGAAACTCGTAGGCTTATTGGCTATGACGAGGGTGTCGTTATAGGGCAGGGTGACTTCGTAGTCCTTGTAGACAACACGTCGCCAGGTGTCCACGTCTTCCTGCATGCAGACAATGTCTGGCTTCTCCTGGCGGATGTAGTCGCGAACGACCTCGAAGCCGTTCTCGTACTTATAGTTGCCGCCATAGGCACACACGTTGTATGAGATGACCTTCATGGCTCCTTCGGGCACGTCCTTCTTGGGGTTAATAGGCAAGTAAATACTAATAGGTACGTACGCGAGAAGATAGCCTACTACGGGAAGCCAAGCCATGCGCCATTTGAACAGTAGCCAGAAAATCAGAAACATCATGTTGGCCAGCAGCAGTATTGGGAATGTCATGCCGATGGTGGAAAGCATGGGATGGTCAGCAGGATTCAGCCTGTCGCTGAATCCTACGAGTAGCATGACCACAATGGTGGCAATGTTGGCTCCGGCGAGCATTTGGGTTGTCAGCCGCTTCAGCTGTTTAATCACGACTTCTGGCTTTGGTCAAACAGTTTTTGTTTCTCCTCTTTGGTCAGACTGTCGTAGCCGCTCTTTCGGATTTTGTCCAGAATAGCGTCTATCTCAGCCTGGTTCTTGTGTTGGCGGGCATTGTATTCGGCGTCTGTTTCACGACGGGCATTTGGATGCTCTGTGGTTGTCCACTCCTTGGACTTTCCCTTCCAGCCGGTTTCGTATTTTCTGCGTAGCGACTCGAAGAATTGCTGGCCGTTGCTTCGGCCGTAGCGCTGGCTGGAGTCAGGATGCTTCTGCCAATAGCGTATCAGCATGAATCCAAACAGCATGCCACCCAGATGGGCCATGTGGGCAATGCCGTCGCCAGGACCTTGCAGGGCTGAGAATATTTCGATGACGATATAGCCCACGATAAGCCACTTGGCTTTGATGGGGAAGGGTATGGGGATGATGAAGAGTCGCTCGTTGGGGAATATCATGCCGAAGGCCAGCAAGATGCCATACACGGCTCCTGATGCGCCGATAGTAGTCCATAGGTTGATGTAGGCGTCGGTTGTTAATTTCACTGAGCCCGTGTCTACATATTGGTAGGCCGCCAGGTCAGTCATCGTGTAGTTGATGTACTGCACCAATTCTTGTGTCAGACCAGCGCCGATGCCACAGCAAATGTAATAAAAAAGGAATTTCTTCGGACCCCAGACTCGTTCTATGACGCTGCCGAACATCCAAAGTGCAAACATGTTAAAAAAGATGTGCATGAAGCTGCCATGCAGGAACATGTACGTCAGAAATTGATAGAAGTGAAAGTTGCTGGCCATGAAAAAGTGAAGGCCCAGCAGCGATGTCAGGTCAATGCCTCGAAGCTGGAACACCCACGTTGCTACATACGCTAAGAAGTTGACGATGAGCAGGTTCTTGGTCATGGGAGAGAGATTATTCATCTTGCTTATTCTCAAATGAAAGTTGTTTTTTACTGATTACGGGCGCAAAATTACGAAAAATATCTGTTTTTTGGCATAAAAAGTGGTGTTTGCGCACTTTTTTTCATCAAAAAAGTCATTTTTTTCGATTTTTTGTTTGTTTTCTGAATACTTTAGCTTATATTTGCGACAAAAATTGATTTAACATTTATATTTTATCTTTTAAAAACATCAAAACTATGAACAAAACTGAATTAATTGAGCAGATTGCCATGAAGGCAGGTCTGACTAAGGTTGACGCAAAGAAGGCTCTTGATGCAGCTATTGACGCTGTTAAGAACGCTCTGGTAGAGGGTGACAAGGTTCAGCTGGTTGGTTTCGGTACATTCGCAGTTGCTGAGAAGCCTGCTCGCGAGGGTATTAACCCTGCCACTAAGCAGAAGATTAAGATTGCCGCTAAGAAGGTGGCTAAGTTCAAGGCTGGTGCAGAGCTCGCTGAGGCTGTGAAATAAGCGCATATTTGTAAAGAAAAAACAAAGAGGCTTCCCAGGAGGGAGCCTCTTTGTTTTTGGGGTACTGATGGTATTATCAGGGCTGTTTGCCGATGTATGCCAAAATGCCACCGTCGACGTAGAGCACGTGGCCGTTGACGGCATCAGAGGCATGAGAAGCCAGGAATACGGCAGGTCCGCCCAGCTCCTCAGGCTGCAGCCAGCGTCCGGCAGGTGTCTTGGCGCAGATGAACTGGTCAAACGGGTGACGGCTTCCATCCGGCTGACGCTCACGCAGAGGAGCAGTCTGGGGTGTGGCGATGTAGCCTGGGCCAATGCCATTGCACTGGATGTTGTACTCGCCATACTCTGAGCAGATGTTGCGTGTGAGCATCTTCAGGCCGCCTTTTGCTGCTGCATAGGCGCTGACGGTCTCACGGCCCAGTTCTGACATCATCGAGCAGATGTTGATAATCTTGCCCTCGCGGCGCTCCATCATTTCAGGAATGACGGCACTGCTGACGATGAAGGGTGCCACCAGGTCGACATCGATGACCTGCTGGAACTCCTGGCGCTTCATCTCGTGCATGGGGATGCGCTTGATAATGCCGGCGTTGTTGACCAGTATGTCTATCTGTCCCACCTCCTGATGAATCTTCTCCACCAGTGCCTTGACATCGTCTTCCTTGGTAACGTCGCAAACATAGCCGTGTACGTTTGTGATGCCGGCGTCCTTGTAGTTGTTCAGGCCACGCTCAAGGGCTGCTTCGTTGATGTCGTTGAAAATAATGTTTTTGATGCCGGCGGCTACGAAAGCCTTGGCAATGTTGAAACCGATGCCATAGCTTGCACCAGTAATCCAGGCGTTTTTGCCTTCAAGTGAAAACGGATTTGCCATAATTCTTTTGTTTTTGACTAAGCAGTAATGCGTATTATTAATTGTAGTTTGTTCCAAGGCGCAAAGTTAACAAAAAAATGTCGTACGGCCAACATATCGTCGTGCGATTTAAATTTGATTAATACTTCTTGTCGCTTTCCTTCGTTTTTCATCTGGCTACCTTTTGTCTGACAGGCTGGCCTTTCTGGTGGTTGCACCTATCCTCCCGCTTCCTAACGGGAAGAGGTGGGTCTTCCCGTTAGGAAGGGTACCCCTTTCTCGGCATGAAAAGATTAGCTTGTCGTGCATAAAGAGGAGGATAGACATGGATTTTAGCGGTTGGAGTGCAAAAGAATGTTAAAAGTAGGGGGTGTAATGGTATCAGTTATTGTCTTTTTTTGTACCTTTGCACACCTTTTTGGAAGCAGTAAGCAAAATATGAGACAGCTAAAGATACAAAAGAGCATTACCAACCGCTCTAGTGAAGCACTTGACAAATATCTTGTGGAAATAGGTCGTGCCCCTCTGATATCTATTGACGAGGAGATAGAACTAGCCCAGGCTGTTCGTCGTGGCGGACGTGATGGCGAGCGTGCCAAGCAGCGCCTGGTTGAGGCTAACCTGCGCTTTGTGGTCAGCGTGGCCAAGCAGTATCAGCATCAGGGTTTGTCATTGACCGACTTGATAGACGAGGGTAACATCGGCCTTATTAAGGCTGCCGAGAAGTTTGACGAGACGCGTGGCTTCAAGTTCATCTCCTATGCTGTGTGGTGGATTCGTCAGAGCATCCTGCAGGCTATAGCCGAGCAGAGTCGTATTGTGCGCCTGCCCTTGAACCAAAGTGGTGCCCTCTCGAAGATAAATCAGGCCATCAACAAGTTTGAGCAGGACAATGGCCGCCGCCCTTCTGTCAATGAGCTCGAAGACCTGACCGGCGTGGAGGTGGAGAAGATAGAACAGTCGATGAAGGCCGATGCCCACCACATGAGCATAGATGCCCCTTTTGGTGACGATGACGACAATTCGATGGTAGATATGCTCTCGTCAGGTGACGACAGTCGTACTGACCGTCATGTCGACTATGAGTCGCTGACTTCCGACCTTGACAGCGTGCTGGGCAAGGTGCTGAAAGACAGGGAGCTGCGTATTTTGAAGGCTTGTTATGGCATAGGTTGTCATGAGCGTGGCCTGGAAGAGATTGGCACTGAGATGGGACTGACGCGCGAACGTGTACGTCAGATTCGTGAGAAGAGCATTGCCAAGCTTCGTGAGAGCGGCTATGCCAAGATACTGATGAAATATCTGGGTTAACCCCATACTCCAAAGGAACGTCTGTAGTTCCTTGAATTGGGCTGACCGCCTTTGTTGTCAAACCCTTAGATAGGTTGACTCGGCAAAACATTATCACTTTTTTGTATTGACTCCTAACTTCTAACCCAATAGCCGTAAAGCCCTTTGCATAAAGGGCTTTCAGCGTGTTAGGAGTTTGCCAAACACCTAACCAACTCCTAACCCAGCCTGCTGGGTCTGACGTGGAGAGTAGGGCGAGGAGTGGGTTAGCAGTTGCCACTTTTTCGCGACTTTCCTGCGATATTGCCGCTCGTCCTCAATGAAAGTACGTTTCACTACCGACGAAACGTAACATCGTCGTTGACTCTCGACTACACAAAAAAATGAATGTCACTACTCTTCACGAGCAGTGACATTCGAAAGCCTATGTTTAACTAAAAATCCTTTTTCAAAATAAATTCCAGCCCTTTTCTTGACTGGAGGCCTGCCGTTTAACCGGCCGGAATATTACTGTTTTAAAAATCTTTTCCATTAAAAAAGAAAGATATGGGAGCCTCACGGCGACCACTGTTATCCTAACATATTTCAATCTTTCTTCTTACCAATAACTAAAAACCTAAAACTATAAATATTACTACTAACCTAAAACAATCTATTCAAGTTTGCCAACCTCACGTGGTCAGCGGTTGTCTTTGTTTGACGATGCAAAGGTACGACGTTTTTTCTTGTTGTGCAAGTGTTTTTGGCTTTTTCGTCTAAAAAGCGCCTCATTCTTGACCTAAATCAAGTCTTTGTGCCCGCAAACAGCGCCAGATGGCCCTGCGAAAACCTGTTCTGCGTGCCCTTGTCCCCAAAAGAAAGTCTGGCTTTCTTTTGGTATTGTGCTCGCTTATTCGTACCTCTGGCCTTCGGCCTTAGGTACTCTCGCTCGACAATCCCCAAAAGAAAGTCTGGCTTTCTTTTGGTATTGTGCTCGCTTATTCGTACCTTTGTAGTCGGTTGAAGTCATAAAGCATAAAGCAAAGACCATGAAAGTTCTTATTGTGAACACCAGCGAACAGACGGGTGGGGCGGCCGTTGCCGCCAATCGGCTGATGGATGCACTGACCAACTATGGCGTGACGACGAAGATGTTGGTGCGCGACAAGCAGACCGACCGCTTGTCAGTGGTGGCGCTTCCTCGTTCGTGGCACCATCAGTGGCATTTCTTGTGGGAGCGTCTGGTCGTCTGGTTCCACCTGCATTTGCGACGTGAGCGTTTGTTTGAGATAGACATTGCCAACTGCGGCACGGACATTACCCACCTGCCTGAATTCCAAGAAGCCGATGTCGTTCATCTGCACTGGGTCAACCAAGGCATGCTTTCGCTCGGCGGCATCCGTCGCATCCTGGACAGCGGCAAACCCGTGGTGTGGACCATGCACGACCTCTGGCCGGCTACGGCCATCTGTCACTATGCCCGTGGCTGTGACCATTATGTGCATGCGTGTGGTCATTGTCCTTTGTTGCCTGGGCATGGCCGTCACGACCTGGCCGCCAAGGTGTGGCAGCGTAAGCAGCACCTGCTGGCCAACCGTCAGATAACCTTCGTGGCCTGCAGCAACTGGCTGGCTGGCGAGGCACGTAAGAGTGCGCTGCTGGCCGGTCAGACCGTGACCAGCATTCCCAATGCCATCGACACCCAGCTCTTTCATCGCGCCGACCAGCAGGAGGCTCGTCGCCTCTTGGGTCTGCCTGCCGACAAACGTATCATCCTCTTTGTGTCGCAACGCGTCACTGAGCCTCGCAAGGGCATGCGCTATTTTGTGGAGGCCATCGAGCGGTTTGTCGGCCAGCATCCTGACATGCGCTCGTCAGCGGCCATTGCCATCCTTGGCGGTCATGCTGAAGATGTAGCCGACCAACTGGCCTTGCCGGTCTTTCCCTTAGGCTATGTCAGCGACCCTCATCGCATCGTTCAGGTGTATAGTGCTGCCGATGCGTTCGTGCTGCCGTCGCTGGAAGACAACCTGCCCAATACCATCATGGAGGCCATGGCCTGTGGCGTGCCCTGTGTGGGGTTCCGTGTGGGTGGCATCCCAGAGATGATAGACCACTGCCAGAACGGCTATGTGGCTGCCTTTCAGGATGCTGCCGACCTGGCCGCCGGCATCTGTTACGTGCTTGACGAGGCCAACCACCACCAGCTGTGTCTGCAGTGCCAGCAGAAGGTGGCGCAGCACTATTCTCAACAGCGTGTCGCTTCCCGTTATCTTGAAGTTTATGAAAATCTCCATCGTCACCATCACGTATAACGCCGCCCGTAGCGTGCAGCGCACCCTTGACAGCGTAGCCACCCAGACATGGCCGTCTATTGAGCATCTTATCATCGACGGTGCCTCGACCGACGACACCCTTTTGCTCGTCCGCCGCTATCAGGCTACCAGTCCCCACGAAGTCATTGTCCGCTCCGAGCCCGACCGTGGTCTCTACGATGCCATGAACAAAGGGCTTCGCCAGACCACGGGCGACTATGTGGTGTTCCTCAATGCCGGCGATGCCCTGGCCTCGGCCGACACCCTTTCCACGGTGGCCTCACTGGCTGTCGACCAGCGTCCTGCCGTGATTTATGGCGACACCAACATCACCGACAGCGACGGCCACGTGCTGCGTCCACGCCGTCTGCGTCCGCCCCAGCAGCTCACGTGGCGCTCCTTTCGCCAGGGCATGCTGGTGTGCCATCAGGCATTCTATGTGCGCAGGGACATTGCCCAGCATACCGGCTATGACCTGCGCTACCGCCATTCCGCCGATGTCGACTGGTGTATCCGTGTCATGAAGGAAGCCCAGCGCCAGGCGATGCCCCTGGTCAATGCACATTGCGTGCTGGCCCTGTTCGAGGAGGGCGGCGACACCACCCAGCACCATCGTGACTCGCTCTGGGAGCGTTTCGACGTCATGCGCCGCCATTACGGTCTGCTGACCACCGTCGGCATGCACCTGTGGTTTGTGTTACGTGCCGTCATCAAACGTTAATAAGCATTACATAATTTGGCCGTCTCAGGAAAAGTCGCTACATTTGCACCGCTCAAAGTAGCAAGAATGTAATAAACTAAATTGGAGAATATGAAGAGAATCTTGATTTGTGCAGCCCTGATAGCTGCCATGTTCACTGCTCCTGCCTATGCTCAGGACGTGAAGAAAGACAAGAAAGAGTGCTGCGAGAAGAAGGCCGGCTGCAAGAAGCAGGCCAAGGCCAAGCAGTGTGACAAGAAGTGCGATGCCGCCACGGCTGCCACGGCCCAGGATGGTGCTGAGAAGAAAGACTGCTGCAAGAAGCAGGCCAAGCAGTGCTGCAAGGCCGATGCCAGCAAGCAGTGCTGCAAGGACAAGGCCCAGTGCTGCAAGAGTGCCGACAAGAAAGCCTGCTGCAAGGACGGCAAGAAGGACTGCTGCAAGGCCGATGCCAACTGCTGCAAGTAAACACCCCTTCGGCTTTGCTTACGGCCCCGTGCCATTTAGGGCCGGCCTCAGCCCCGCTTTGGGCCAGCCTCAGCGCCGCTAAGGCCCGGCCAAACTGCCGCCAAGGTTCGGCCAAACTGCCGCCAAGGTTCGGCCAAACTGTGGCCAAGGTCTGGGACCGCCCAAAAGCACCCCCATCAAAAATGCTCTCCACCCTGCGGTGGGGAGCATTTTTGGTGGCAGTACGGTTGCCGGACGGCTGGCGAAGCGGCCTATTTCGCGTACTTCTTGTCGTTGACGATGTAGAGGCCGTGGGGCAGGCCGTCGAGGGCCTCGCTGACGGAAGCCCCGTCGGGAATGGTCTGCAGCAGGCGGCCGTCAGCCGTGTAGACCTTCAACGGACCACGGGCAGTGGCGGCGGTGACGGGCCGTATGCCCGTGACCACGCCCTGCAGGGCACCGGCCTCGTTGTAGTAGCCACCGTTCTTGAACGGCTGGTCGTCGGTCTGTCCGAAGCTGCCGTTGAAGATGATGCCCGTGGGCTGTGAGGTCAGCGTGCCCGTATAGGTCCACTTCCACACGTTCTTGCCCTTGTTGGTGCCAACCTTGGTGCAGGGCACGCCCGGCCATGTGCCGCCCGTATAGTTGTTTGCGCTGTCCCATGCCCAGCACTTCACGTCGGTGTAGCTGGTGGGAGCCTCGAAGAAGGCGCACGTCTCGCCCTCGTTGACCACGGCGCACGCCGGCACGTCGAATGCGTCCTCCTTGACGTTGTCCAGCGCCGAGATGTCGACATTGCTGCTGACATACATCTTGTAGTTGACACCCTCAACGGCCAGTTTCCAGTTTCCAGTGGGCATCTCTGCCGTGCCCAGCACCAGCAGCACGCTGCCCTTGGTGCCTTGCACGTTGAGCACGTAGCCATTGCTGGAGGCTTGCTTCGTCAGTATCTGGCTCTCGTTGTTGATGCCGGCGGCCTTGCGCGTGAGCACCTGCTTCTTGATGGCCGTCTTGAAACCCTTCCAGTGGCTCAGCCATACGCACGGCGTGCCCGGCAGCGTCAGTATGTAGGCGTTGGCTGCCTCCACGTTGGCATGGAGCGGGCTCTCGCCCTGGCGGCCCGTATCGTGGTTGTCGACGAAGGTCACGGCATAGCGGGCCAGCGTGCTGTTTGTGGCCAGTGCCGAGTTGTCGAGCTTGCTCCAGTTAGATGCCGTGCTGAACACGTCGTTGATGTTGTACTTCGTGGGGAAGTCGAAGGCGGCGCTCTGTATGGCTCCGTCCTGCTTGGTGCCGTTGAGCCAGCTGACGATGGTGTTGTAGTTCTCCCAGCATTCGCCGACCGAGAACTGCGGCTGGGCCGTCTTGTTGTACTGGCCCACATACTTCGGTGCATAGCCCAGCACGAAGTCGTAGCGGAATCCCACGTAGCCCAGGTCGTGGAGCAGGAAGTCCAGATAGGCGTTGACGTTCTTCTGCACGTTCTGGCCCGTGTGGTCCAGGTCGCGCGCACCGCCCCAGTTCTGGCCCGTGTCGGCTGCGCCGGTGGGCGTATAGCCGTTGTCCTTACACTCGTCGTCCTTGCAGATGTCGGCCAATCCCAGCTGGTAGGTCGTGCCCTTGTATGTCTCGGCGGGGAAGTTGACCCAGTTCGACACGCCGGCGCGGTGGTTGATGACCACGTCCTCGATGATGCCTGTGCCCTTCTGCTTGAAGGTGTTAATCATGGAGCGCAGCTGGGCTTCGGTGCCGAAGGCGCTCTTGTGGTCAAACCAGTAGACGGGGTGATAGCCCATGTTGTTGCTCAGTGAGCCGGCGTATGCCGAGTTAGGCACCCAAATGAGGTCGAAATACTGCGACAGCTCGTCGGCCTGCGACTCCAGGTTGGCCCAGTTGGTGTCGGTGTAGGAGTCCCAGTAGAAGCCTTGCAGCATGACGCCGCCATAGTTGGCCGGCCAGCCTTGCGCCATCATGGCGTGGGCGGTCAGCACGGTAAGGATGGAGATAAAGAATCGTTTCATAGTCAATGTGTTAATAGTTATCTGGTTGCAAAGGTAGGTATTATTTGCCCTCGGTGTTTTCTTGGGGGCGTAGAATTCGGCTTGGCGGCTGCGCAAACGGTTGCACGCCTCATACCTTGGTCAGTCCGAAGGTGAGCACGCTGATGCGCAGGCCCGTGATGTTGCGCAGCACATCGGCACAGGCCGTCAGCGTGGCCCCGGTGGTGCAGACATCGTCTATGAGCACGATGTGCTTGCCTTCGAGCATCTTGGCATCCCTCACCTCAAACATGTCGGCTACGTTCTCGCGCCGTTCCTGGCGTGACATGGTGTGCGTCTGGCTCTTCTTAAACTGCCTGCGGCTTAGGGCGGTGGTGCATACGGGCAGACCGGTCAGCTGGCTGATGCCGCTGGCCAGCCGTTCGCTCTGGTTGTAGCCCCGCTGGCGCAGTCGTTTGGGCGCTAAGGGCACGGGCACCAGCAGGTCGGTGTCGTCAAAGAATCCCGCCGGTTGCATCTCGTTGGCCATCAGTCGGCCCATGTCTTCGCCAATGTCCGGCCGCTGGTGATACTTCATGTCGTAGACCACGCGGGCCACCTCCGAGTGGGGCTCGTAGTAGATGAGTGCCGCTGCCCGCCGGATGGGGGTGTGCTTCCAGAAGAGTTGCACCATGGGGTTGTCGTCGGGCGTCAGCTGATAGCCCGTACGTGGCAGGTGCAGCAGACAGGCCGAACAGAGCGTGCGCTCGCTGACGGCCAGTCGCCGCCCGCACACCGAGCACTGGCGTGGGGCTATGAGGTCCAGCAGTCGGCTCCACCAGCTAATCGTCCATGTCTGCCGTGTCGCCTTCTTCGTCATACTGCTCCTCGTCGTCTACATCGATGCATTGTCTGATAATGTCGAACGTGAACCCCCGGCCCAGGGCAAAGCGCACCAGCTTCTGTCGCCGCTCGTAGTCGTCGGCAGCCTTGATGGAGCGGGCCTTCTGCTTCAGCAGCGCTCGCAGCACGCCGACATACTCCGCATCGTCCACTGCGTCGAGCACCCGCTGGCTCACGTCCGCGTCAATGTGTTTCTGCCACAGGGCCTGCTCCACCTTGCGGCGGCCCCACTTGTTGTAGCGCACCTTGTCGTTGACAAAGGCCCGTGCAAAGCGCTCGTCGTCGACATAGCGCTCGCTCGTCAGCCGTGCCATAATGCGCGCCTGGGCGTCTTCGTCCAGCTGCCAGCGGCGCATCTTCTCCAGCATTTCCCACTGGCAGTGCTCAGCCTGCGCACAGCGGGCCGCCAGTGCGGCGAAGGCTTCTTGTTCTGTCATTGCTTTCATCGTCTTGCTCTTAGCATCCGCAGTTTGCCAAACTGGTCGCGGCGGGTGTCGACGTGGCCGTAGCCCATGTCGCGCAACAGTTGCTGCAACGCGTCGGCGCACAGCGGATTGATTTCAAAATACAGCCACCCGCCGGCGTCGAGTGCCGTCAGGGCGTGGCGGGCTATGGCCCTATAGAACAGCAGGCCGTCGTCGTCGGGCACGAACAGGGCCGTGTGGGGCTCGTAGTCGAGCACGTTGGCATCCATTCGCGCGCGTTCCTTATTTAATATATAGGGCGGATTGCTCACCATGATGTCGTAGCGCGCAGTGCTGGCCGGCTTCAGCGCATCCTCCTGCTGAAACGTCACAGCCACGTGGTGGCGACGGGCATTACGGCGGGCCACGGTCAGTGCGCCGGGCGAGATGTCCCAGGCGGTCACCACGGCCCGGGGCAGCGCCGCAGCCAGCGTGATGGCGATGCAGCCGGAGCCCGTGCCGATGTCGAGCAGCCGCTGGCCGTCGCCCTGAGTGTGTTCTGCAGCCAGCGCGTCCAGCAGCCAGCGGCATAGCTCCTCGGTCTCCGGGCGTGGAATCAGCACGCGGCTATCTACTTCCAGCTGCCGACCACAGAAGTCAGCCACCCCCAGCACGTACTGCACGGGCTCCCGCTGCTCCAGTCGGCGGGCAATTTCTGCCAGTTCGGCTTGGTCGTTTGCCGATAATTGTGTATCTTTGCCGATGCAAAGGTCTGCCAGCGTCAGTCCGTAGCGCACCTCGTACACCAAGCGGGCAATGGCTTTCGCCTCGCCCTCGTCGTAGCAGTGCGCCAGGCGGCGTCGCAGTTCGTTGTATGTCATACTGCAAAGGTAAGCATTTTATGGAGACAAACCAAATTTCAACCGACGAAAAGTACATGCGCCGTTGCCTACAGCTGGCGGCCAACGGTCTGCAGGGAGCACGGCCAAACCCCATGGTGGGGGCAGTCATCGTGGCCGACGGACGCATCATTGGCGAGGGCTATCATGTGCGCTGTGGCGAGGGACATGCCGAGGTCAACGCCTTTGCCTGCGTGCGGACGGACGACGAGCCGCTGCTGGGCGAGGCCACCGTCTACGTGTCGCTGGAGCCTTGTGCCCACTATGGTAAGACGCCGCCCTGTGCCGAGCTCATCGTGCGTAAGGGCGTGCGGCGGGTCGTCGTAGGCACTATCGACCCTTTTGCCCAGGTGCAGGGCCGGGGTGTCGCCATGCTCCGTCAGGCAGGCATCGATGTCACCGTGGGGGTGCTCGAAGCCGACTGCCAATGGCTCAACCGCCGCTTCTTCACCTACCACCGCGAACACCGGCCTTACATCATCCTGAAGTGGGCACAGACGGCCAACGGATTCATCGACGACCACGGCCACGCACTGGCCATCTCGTGTCCGCAGACCCAGATGCTCAGTCATAAGCTGCGTGCCGAGGAGGATGCCATTCTCGTGGGGCACACCACTTTCAACCGCGAACATCCGCAGCTGAACGTACGCCACTGGCATGGCCCCGACCCTAAGCGCATCGTGCTCACCCACGACCGCCCGCTGCCACAGCTCATCGTCGACCTCTATCAGCACGTGGTGCAGTCGCTCGTCGTCGAGGGCGGCCGCAAGACGCTGGAGGCTTTCCTGGCCGCGAACCTGTGGGATGAGCTGCGCGTCGAGACCAATCATGCCTTGACCGTTGCCGACGGCACCCGCGCCCCCCAGCTGCCGGCGGGCCTCACCATGCGCCAAGCCTACAGCTTCGGTGCCAACCAGCTGACCGTTTATGCGCGTCAGGGCCGCCCCGTCCGTTAATTACCCTGCCATACAGTTATGATTTACGCCGACTAAGGCCATGGGGTTAGTCGGCGTAAACGGGTGTTTTGTCCGTGTGTTCGCGTTGGCTACTTACGGCCGAAGTCGGCGGGCACCTCGCCCCACGACTTCGTTTCCCATTTGACGATGGGGTTCTGCCACTGGTGAGTCTTCAGCCAGTGTTCGGCGCGCCCGATGATTTGGAAGAGTCGTTCTGTTTCGGGCGTACGCTCCAGCTTGGTCTTACACTGGCGCTTGCTGACCCAGAGGATGGCGTTGTAGGAGTCGCTGTAGATGGTTTTCGTGTACAGCCCCTGCTGCTGCATCAGTGCCAGGGCATGTACGATGGCCAGAAACTCGCCGATGTTGTTGGTGCCGCGCAGGGGTCCGAAGTGGAACACGCGCGCACCGGTGGCCAGGTCGATGGCCTGATACTCCATGGGACCGGGGTTGCCGCTACAGGCAGCATCCACGGCCCACGCGTCTGCCCTTACCTCAGCGGGCAAGGGCAGCACGGTGTCGTGACGATAGTCAGGATGGTTTCGCATCATAGAGGGGCGGTGGGTCGTTGCGATGGAAACGCAACGCGCTGTGCTACATGCGCTCAGGCACCTCGATGCCTAAGAGCGACATGCCGTTCTTGAGCACCTTGGCCACGTTGCGGGCAATGACCAGGCGGGTCAGCCGCTTCTGGGTGTCGGCCTCGTTGAGGATGCTGTAGTCGTGGTAGAACTGGTTGAACACCTTGGTCAGTTCGTAGCAGTAGTTGGCAATGCCGCTGGGCGAATAGTCCTTGCCGGCCTGCTCGACGGCTGCGCCATACTCGCTGAGCTTCTGGATGAGCTCCACCTCCTTGGCGTTGATGTCCACGGCAGGCAGCCCGTCGGCCGTGCAGCCCGTGGCGTCGGCTGACGACAGGATGCCGCCCTCGACAGCCTTGCGCAGGATGCTGCGTATGCGGGCATGGGTGTACTGGATAAACGGTCCCGTGTTTCCGTTGAAGTCGATGCTCTCTTCGGGGTTGAACAGCATGTTCTTGCGGGCGTCCACCTTCAGGATGAAGTACTTCAGGGCACCCATTCCTACGATGCGTGCCGTCTCCTGACGCTCGGCCTCCGTCATGTCCTGGTTCTTGCCGGCCTCGTCGCTGACGCGGCGTGCGTCGCTGACCATCAGGGCCATCAGGTCGTCGGCATCCACCACGGTGCCCTCTCTGGACTTCATCTTGCCGTTGGGCAGCTCCACCATGCCGTAGGAGAAGTGTACCAGCTCCTTGCCCCACTTGAAGCCCAGACGGTCGAGCAGTATTGACAGCACCTGGAAGTGGTAGTTCTGCTCGTTGCCTACCACGTATATCATCTTGTCGATGGGGTAGTCCTCGTAGCGCATCTCCGCCGTGCCGATGTCCTGCGTCATGTAGACACTCGTGCCGTCAGAGCGCAGCAGCAGCTTCTGGTCCAGGCCCTCGTTCGTCAGGTCGGCCCACACGCTGCCGTCGGCGTGGCGCTCGAAGAGGCCTTTCTGCAGGCCCTCTTCCACTTTGGCCTTGCCCTTGAGGTAGGTCTGGCTCTCGTAATAAATCTTGTCGAACGAAACGCCCATCTTCTGGTAGGTCTCGTCAAAGCCGGCATACACCCAGCTGTTCATCTGCTCCCACAGGCTGCGCACGGCGGCGTCGCCCTGCTCCCACTTCACGAGCATCTCGTGGGCCTCCTTGATGAGCGGAGCCTCCTGCTTGGCTTGCTCCTCGTTCATGCCGCCGGCCACGAGCTGCCTGACTTCCTCGCGGTAGTGCTTGTCGAAGGCTACATAGTAGTCGCCGATGAGGTGGTCGCCCTTCTTGCCGCTCGACTGCGGGGTCTCGCCGTTGCCCCACTTCTGCCAGGCCAGCATCGACTTGCAGATGTGAATGCCACGGTCGTTGACGATGTTCGTCTTTACCACGCGGCAGCCGTTGGCCTGCATTATCTGTGCCAGCGACCAACCCAGCAGGTTGTTGCGCACGTGGCCCAGGTGAAGGGGCTTGTTGGTGTTGGGACTGCTGTACTCTATCATGACGAGGGGAGCGTCTTCGTCCACAGGACGGTGGCCGTAGTGGTCGTCCTGGTCAATGGAGGCCAGCAGCTGGAGCCAGGCTTTGTCGGCTATACTCAGGTTGAGGAATCCCTTCACCATGTTGAAGCGGCTGACGGCCTCGCAGTGGGCCACCAGCTGTTCGCCCAGCTCCTGGGCGGTCTGCTCAGGACTCTTGCGGGCCATCTTGACAAAGGGAAACACGACGAGGGTCAGGTTGCCCTCAAATTCGCTGCGCGTCTTCTGCAGCTGGACCATCTTCTCGGGCACGTCCTGCCCATAGAGGGTCTTGACGGCAGCCTGTGCGGCCGCCATTATCTGTTGTTCTATACTCATAGCTGTCTAAAGGGTGGCCAATAGTGGAAGGCCAACTTGGGGTGATTTCTTTTTCATCTCTCTCACGGGCGTGTCGTTCGATATGCCGGTGCAAAGGTAAGAAAAAAAAGCTAAACTACGTCAAGGAAAGGCAGTTTATTTGCATTCGTACGTCTGGTAGACCAGGTAGTAGCCGTCGCCTCGAAGGGTGAAGTGGTCGGCCAGGGCCTCGTTGAGCGTGCCCTGCCACAACTCCCGGTAAGCATAGGAGTGCCACTTCAGCCCTTCAGAGACGAGGCGTGTGCAGCCGAAATTGAAGATGCTGACCTGCTGGCCCGTCAGCGCCTCGAAGGTGTGGTCGCCCTGCATGGGCGTGAAAAGTCCGTAGTCGGTGTACAGCCGACCGTCGATGCCCAGCTCGCGGTAGTAGTGCATCAGCAGCGCGATGTTGGCCAGGGTGTGGTCGTCGCGCCGTCCGGTACATGCTATGTAGGCCAGCCGCCGCCAGCCTTGCTGCCGACAGTAGCGGGTGGCCTTGGTCAGGTCGTTGTCGTCCTGTTCTTCCACCCGCACCAGACGGTCGTGGTAGACCGCCGGCACCGAGTCGCCATCGCCGATGACGACATTGGCCTGGGGGTAGGCACCGACGGCCCCGTCGCACGCCACCACGCGGGGGGCCGCGTGCAACACGCCGAGCGGCACGGGGTGGGTGGGAAACTCGCCATTGGCTAAGACGACGGCATCGAACGCTTTCATGACCTTTGCGCTTTCTTTAATTGCAACCACTTGAAGTAGCCCGCCACCGCGATGACCACGTAGAGACCATAGAGGGCGGCCTTGAAGGGGATGTCCTTCTGCACGTAGAGCACGCAGCAGACGATGTCGACCACTATCCAGAACCACCACTGTTCGAGATACTTGCGGGCTAATGCCCACAGGCCGACGAACGACAGGGCATTGGTGAACGCGTCGAGCAGGGGCACGGTGGAGTTAGTCCACCTTATTAATATATAGTAGGTGACGGCCCACGCCGCGAGGAAGGCCGCGCCGACGGGCAGATAGAGTCGCACGGGCATGTGGCTGATGGGTAGCGGCTCCTGGCTGCCGGCCGACTTTCCGAACTTCCACACGGCAAAACCGTAGACCGCCGCCACGGTGTAGTAGCATGCCATGCCCGCGTCGCCATAGAGGCCGTGAGTCCAGTAGAGCCAGATGTCCATGGCCGGCATGACGATGCCCACGAGCCACAGCCAGATGCTAGCCTTGTACTCCAGCCAGATGTAGAGCAGGCCGAGCAGGGTGGTGGCGATGTCGAGCCAGTGTGTGGAGAGGAATGCTTCCATCGTTTATTGTCGTGCTATGCGGTCAGGTTAGAAGTTCACCGACAGGTGAGCCATGACGTTAAAGGGCGCCGAGGGTGCGAAGCCGGCGGCCTGCCCCTCGTTGACGGTCAGTCCGTCGCGGCAGTCCCATGTGTTTACGGCAATGACGTTGCCGTTGGCGTCCTGCTGATACTGCGGGGCCGCCCATCCGTTGTTGTCGTACTTGGCGCTGAATATGTTGTACAGCGTGATGCCGACGGTGGCATCCTTCATGCGCAGCTTGCCGAGTGAGAAGTGGTACGACAGGTCGAGGTTGGTCGTGAAGTGCTTCTTCAGCAGCAGCGTCTCGTAGCAGTCGTTGCCGTTCTCGTCCTTGCACAGCATCTCTGAGAAGCCGGTATTGGTCAGGTACTGGTCGCTGACGTACTGGCTCTGGATGCTGCCCCGGAAGCCTGCATAGGTGAAGGTCAGCACGTTGTTGAGGATGAGGCTGGGCGAGAATGACAGGGGCTTGTCCTCCAGCGTCACCGTCGTCGTGTAGTCGTCGAGCAGCACGTTGAGTGCCTTTACGCGATTCCTTGACCAGGTGGCGTTGGCATCCCAGCGGAACCATTCTACCGGTTGCCAGGCAGCCTCCAGCTCTATGCCCAGCCGATAGCTCTTGTCCACGTTCTGCGTCTTGCCCTCGCCGGTGCTGTTCAGCTCGCCAGTCAGCACAAACTGGTCCTTGTAGTTCATCCAGTAGAAGTTGGCACCGGCCGAGAACGTCGGGCTTTGGAACTGGTAGCCCACCTCAAGGTCGTTGAGCCTTTCGGCCTTAATCTCGTCAAGGGGCAGCTCCTGGAAGTTGTTGCGCACGGGCTCCTTATGGGCAATGGCGTAAGAGGCGTACACCCGGTGCTGGGGCGTAATGGCGTAGTTGAGTCCGAACTTGGGGTTGAAGAAGTTGTACGTCTTGTCGATGACGTAGGCATCGCTCTTGTTGGGTACATACTCGTCGGTAGGGTCCTGCATGCGAATGCCCACATGGCGGTATTGCAGGTCGGCAAAGGCGTTCAGTCCCGGCAGAACGGCGTAGTTCACCTTGCCATAGACGTTGAAGTCGGTCTTCTTGGCGCGGTCACGATAGTACTCGTAGTCGGGCGTCAGCGTGTAGCCCTTCACGCCGTCCTTGACGGTGGTGCCGTCTATTTTGAGCTTGTTGCCGTCGGCATCCTTGTAGAGCATGTAGGGCGCACCGACCCACGTCACGCGGCCGAAGTGGTCGCCCACGTACTTGTTCCATCCGCCGCCGATGGTAGCTTCCAGTCCTTTGCGGTTGTCAAAGAGCAGCGAGGCCACGGCCCCATAGAAGTCGTTAGCCATCTTCTTTTGCTGCACCAGGTCGCTCTGGACGAGCGAATAGTAGTCCGTGCCGTCGACCGTCCTGACGACGGGAGCTACCGTTTGGTCCAGTCCGTACTTGCTCCACTTGCGGTCCATCTTGTATTGCTCGTAGTAGCCGTCGCCCCGGGTGTAGTGGATGGCGGCGTTGAGCTTCAGCAGCCGGCCAAGGCGCTGGTTCCAGAGCAGCTGGTAGTTCTGCTGGTGGTAGTTGTCCGTCTGGTTGTCATAGTAGGCCGTGGGGTTGCCGTTGTCGTCGAAGCCCATGATGCCGCACGAGTTGAACGTGCGCCCATAGCGGTCCTGCTCGTATTTCGACGTGTAGTTCCAGGCATGGTAGGTTTCCTCGGTGCCGTTCCAGGTGATGAACTTCACCACCGTGTTGTCGCCGAAGTAGCCGGCTTGCAGCAGGTAGCTGTTCAGTTTCGTCGATGCCCGGTCGAGATAGCCCTTCGAGCCGATGTTGCTGAGGCGGCCCTGCAGTCCCCAGTGCTCCTTGATGAGTCCCGTGCCGAAGCGCAGTGTCTCCTTGTGGCTGTAGTAGGAACCGGCGGCGAGGTCGATGCCCACAAAGGGCTCAATGCCGATGTTCTCCGTCTGCATGTTGAGCGTGGCTCCGAAGGCACCGGCACCGTTGGTCGATGTGCCTACGCCGCGCTGTATCTGCATCGACTGCACACTGGAGGCGAAATCGCCCATGTTGACCCAGAACACCGTTGCGCTCTCGGCGTCGTTCATCGGAATACCGTTGGCCGTGATGTTGATGCGCGAGGGGTCTGTGCCGCGCACCCGCAGGGTGGTGTAGCCTATGCCGTTGCCGGCGTCGCTGGTCATCGTCACCGAGGGTGTCAGCGACAGCAGGTAGGGTACGTCCTGACCGTAGTTGACGCTCTTTAGTTGTTCCTGGTTCATGTTGGTGAAAGCCACAGGTGTCTTCTTCGACGCGCGCGTCGACACCACCTGCACGTTCTGCAGTTCCACGCTTTTCAGCGTGTCTGCCTCCTGGGCCTGTGCCGTCAGCGCGGCCATGGCTGCCCATAAGAATCCTTTTCTCGTCATGGTTTCATACCTTATTAATATTACAATAAGGGGGATTGTCGATAGTCTATCATTCCTACGCCGGCATTATCCGTATCAGGTTTGAGGGTATTATCTCAGCCCACGCCCGTGAGCACCCCTTGATAAGCGTTGTGCTAAATCGCCGGCAAAGGTACGAAAAAGTGAGCACAAAGCCAAAGAAAACTCCGGTTTTCTTTGGCTTTGCCCTCTAACCCTTGTGCTTTCAGTTTCACTGGCGCCCTTTCCGCCTGGTGGCCGACGGCCGTTCTGTAAGGAGCGGAAAGCGCATGGCTGCTGTTGCCTTATGCGTTGCCATAGCGTCTGTCCTGCATGCTCAGCATCCAGACGCTCATGCGTGGCGGCACTACGCCTATCGTTTTGTAGAGCAGGTTTCTCATCCTGCTTTGCGGGGAGCGCAGAATCTGCCAGAGCGACATGGGGTGCCACATGACGCGGCGTATCTCCTCCGGCGAGAAGGGGACGTCGAAATCGTCGCGCCGGCTCACCATCTTGCAGGCGAACGAGCATTGAATCATCATCAGCCGCGCCATGCGCTGGGCGTAGTAGGGCTTCGTCCGCAGCTCGCTGCGCCGCTTCTTGTCGTCGATGGCCGCCACGGCCTTGGCCATCTGCTCGTGGTGGAGCGTGCGGCGTATGTGGTGTTTGTCAACCCCGTAGATGTAGTAGTGGTAGGTGACTTGCGACAGCAGTACGACGCGCGTGACGTAGGTGGGCAGGTCGATGGTGAAGGTGAAGTCCTCGCCGTAGCCGTGTCCCACCTCCGTAATGCGGAGATGGTTGCGCCGGAGGACGTCGAGCAGTATCAGGTAGTTCCAGTTCATGCCCTGCACCCCCTTGCTGTATGCGTAGTTGGCATAGCTGTCGGGTTCGGTGAATACGAGCTTGTCGTAGAGGTAGGGCATCCTCTCCACCACGTTCCCCTCCTCGTCGGTAGTCACCCGTTCGTGGCTTCCGTAGACGAGCTCGGCATCGTGGCGGCTGGCAGCCTCGTAGAGCACGCTGATGGCATCGGCGGGAATGGTGTCGTCGGCATCGAACGAAAAGAAATAGCGGCCCTGTGCCTCGGCAATCATGCGGTTGCGTGCCGCGCCTATGCCCATGTTGCGGGGCTGTGAGAGAATGCGTATATGGCTGCCGCGCGGGTGCGTCTGCTGGTACTGGCGCACAATGTCCATCGAGGCGTCGGTGCCGCAGTCGTCGACCACAAGGAACTCGATGCTGTCGAAAGTCTGCGCCAAAGCCGCATCTATCGTCTGACGGATGTTCTTCTCTACGTTGTAGACGGGTATGCCTATTGTGACCAGGTATGCCATAGAGCGTGCTTTAGTAAGTCGGCGCAAAGTTATGGAAAAAAAACAAAACGACAAAGGAAAAAGGGAAAAAACTGCCGTTGGCCGTCGGCAAAACCGTGTTTCGCCACCTCCATGAGCCTTTGACCTTCGGCCGAAGGTACTTTCGCTCGGAACAGCAATGGAAAAACTTCGTTTTTTCCTTTGCTTTTCCCTCGCTTATTCGTACCTCTGGCCTTCGGCCGACGGTACTCCCGCTCGGAAAAGCCAAGCAAAAACTTTGTTTTTTCCTTTGCTTTTCCCTCGCTTATTCGTACCTTTGTGGCCTGATTAAGCACTTTGCTCAATCGGCTGCAAAGGTACGAAGAAAAATCGAAAAGCCAGCGCGAAGAGTGAGAAAAATCACTCTTCGCCGCCGCCATATCCGCCCTGTGGCTGGTTGTCGTCGCTGCCGGACTGCAGTTCCTCGCGGTGTGGCCGCTTGCGGTCGTTGTTCATGTTGCCGAAGTTCCACGTCACCTGGACGTTGAAGTTCGGGTCGCGCCAGTTCTTCTGGTGTCGCCAGAAGGTGTCGCTCTCGGTGTAGTTCTCCCAGTGGCGGGTGTGGAACACGTCGCGCCAGTTGAATGCCACGGCCAGTTTCTTGTTGAGGAATGTCTTGCGTATGCCGATGTCGAGCGAGGCGTTCGGTTTGCGATAGCCCTGGGTGATGACCCTCCGCGAGCGATAGTTGCCCGTCAGCTGCACGCTCAGGTCGTAGGGCAGCATGAACGAGGCCAGCATGCGTGCATCCCACGAGAAGCTGTCGTCGCCCTCGCCGCTGACGGTCTGTCCGTCGATGACGTAGGAGAATCCGTCCAACTTGTTCCAATAGGCGTTGAGCGTGGTGGTCAGGTCGAGTATGCGCCACAGCTTGTTCTTGCCTATGAGCTCCAGGCCCATGCTCTGTCGCTTGGTCAGGTTCATCTGCGTCATGTACATCTGTCCGTCCGTCTGGCTCTGGTAGCGCACGCGCTGCATGACATCCGTCGTCGGCCGGTAGTATGCCGACACGCTTAGCGTGTGCTCGGCCCACGTCTTCAGGAAGTTGAGCGACAGCGAGTGGGTGTACTCCGGCGTCAGTTCGGGGTTGCCAAATTCCACCATTGAGGCGTCGCGAGTGTTCTTGAACGAGTTGAGCTGTCCGCCCCAGGGTCGGCGCAGTCGGCGCGTGTAGTTGAGCTGCAGCTGTGCTGACTCCGACAGCTGGTAGTTGAGGAACAGCGAGGGGAACAGCTGGAAGAAGTCCTTCTTGTAGGGCGCATCCTTGGCGACCGTGCCGTGCTCCTGGCCGTAGTCGTAGCTCTCGGTGTTCACCTTCCAGTATTCGCCGCGCAGTCCGGCCATGATGCCCAGCTTGCCCACCGAGGTGTGCAGGGTGGCATAGGCGGCATGCACGTCCATCTTATAGATGAACCTATTATAATAGGTGGCGTCCTCCGTGCGGTTGGTGCCGTCCCAGTTGTCGGCGGTCCACGACTCCTGCGGGGTGTTCTCGTAGGAGAAGCGGCCGTCGTAGCCGGCCTCCAGCTTGACGGCCTTCGTCAGCTGGTTCTCATAGTCGAGCTTTGCCTCCCACGAGCGGTTGCGAATGTGCATGGGGCGCAGCTGATAGCTGTAGTCGGCTGGCAGGGCTTGCAGCGAGGGAGTCGCTACATACTGTACGATGGAGTCCTGATAGACGTTGTCGTGGTCGCTGACCCAGCGGTTGTATTCCACGTGGGCTGTCAGCTTGTGGGTGTCGCTGAAGCGGTGTTCGTAGCCCAGTTCGGCGTGATACATGTGCATGTCGCCGTCGCCTCCCTCGTGGCGGAACATCAGTCGGCTGTCCTGCAGGCTGCCGATGGAGCCGTAGTGGTAGGGTGTGTTGGTCTCGTTGTCGTTGCTGCCCTGCAGGGTCATGCCGCCGATGGTGAGGTCGTCGTCCTTGGTGGGGTGCCATGTCAGCCCCAGTCGTGCAAAGAGACTCTTGCCGCGCCGCTTGTTTTCGTTGTCGTAGTTCTGATATTCGTTGGTCTGTTTGTAGGTCTGCTGGCTTTCCGAGCCGCCGCTGTTCTTGCGGCGGCGGAAGCCAATGTTGGCGTTGGCTTCGATGACACCGCTCGAATAGTTGATGTTGCCGCCCGTGTTCCATCCGCCGTGGCGGTTGACACCGGCCTGCAGCGAGCCGTAGTAGCCGCCCTTGCGGTCGCGCTTGAGCACGATGTTGATGATGCCTGCCGACCCCTCTGGCGAGTATTTTGCCGAGGGATTGTCGATGACCTCCACCTTCTCTATCGACTCGGCGGGAATCTGTTGCAGTATCTCGTAGCGGTTGTCAGTGGTCAGTCCGCTGGCCTTGCCGTTAATCCACACCTCCACGCTGCTGTTGCCGCGCAGCGAAATCTCGCCGTCGGTAGTCACTTCGATGCTGGGAATGCTCTCCAGGAGGTCGGTCACCGAGCCACCCGCTGCCGCCAATACCTGGTCGACGGTGAAAGTCTTGCGGTCGACCTCCAGTTTCATCTGCGACCGCTGGCCCGTCACCTGCACCTCGTTGAGCATGGTGGCATCCTCTGACAGATAGAGCAGATTGTAGTGTTGGCGGCGGTGCTGTGGCGTCAGTGTGAAGTTTCGTGTCAGTGTCTTGTAGCCTACGAACGACACCTGCAGGGTGTATTTGCCGTCGGCCAGCCCGGTAATGTTAAAGCCTCCGGTGGCATCCGTAGTGGCTCCCTTGACCAGCTTCCCGCTGGCATCGTTGACGGCCACGTTGACAAACTGCATCACCTCGTCGCTTTGCTTGTCGAGCACTTTTCCCTTGACGGAGCCTTGTGCCCAGGTCGTCAGTACGCACACAGCAGCCCATAATGATAATAGAATCCGATTCATAACGACTATAAGACGTTGCGGTCGGTTAAAGGTTTAAAGCAAATCGGGAAAATTCCTCGTTTATGTGAGTGGAAGACGGTAAACAGGTATGGTTGATATTACAGACCCCACCCCTGCCCCTCCCCTTGAAGGGAGGGGAGTGTCATGCGGAGTCCCTATGGCGGGCCGGGCGGCAGCCACTCCCCTCCCTTCAAGGGGAGGGGCAGGGGTGGGGTCTGCAACTTTATATCTTTGTGCCAAGTTATTCTTTGGCGATAGCAATTCCTGCCTCTGGCCTTCGGCCGACGGTACTCCCGCTCGGAAAAGCCAAGCAAAAACTTTGTTTTTTCCTTTGCTTTTCCCTCGCTTATTCGTACCTTTGTGGCCTGATTAAGCACTAACAGAAAGATTATGGACGCTATCAAGAAACTATTTGCCAAGAAGCTGATGGACATCAAGGCCATCAAGTTGCAGCCCAATGAGCCCTTCACATGGGCCTCAGGGTGGAAGTCTCCCATCTATACCGACAACCGTAAGACGCTGGGCTACCCTGAGGTGCGCTCGTTTGTCAAGCTGGAGCTGTGTCATCTCATCCAGCAGCACTTCCCCCAGGCCGAGGCCGTGGCCGGCGTGGCAACGGGAGCTATAGCCCAGGGCGCGCTGGTGGCCGACGAGCTGGGTCTGCCCTACGTCTATGTGCGGCCGAAGCCGAAAGACCACGGCATGGGCAACCAGGTGGAGGGCGAGCTGACACGAGGTGCCAAGGTGGTGGTGGTCGAAGACCTTATCTCCACGGGTGGCAGCAGTCTGAAGGCCGTCGAGGCCCTGCGCCAGTATGGCGTGGAGGTCGTGGGCATGGTGGCGTCGTTCACCTATGGCTTCCCCGTTGCCGAGGAGTCGTTCCGTGCTGCCGGTGTCGAGCTCATCACGTTGAGCGACTATAGTGCCGTGCTGGAGCAGGCTGCCGCCACGGGCTATATCAGCGATGCCGACAAGCAGGTGCTGGCCGAGTGGCGCAAGGACCCGTCGGTGTGGGGTAAATAGTTTGTCTTTATTCCTTAGCAGCTATTAAAGAATAACGTGGTATGGTAAAGATACAGACCCCACCCCTAACCCCTCCCCTTGAAGGGAGGGGAGCGTCTGCCGCCCTGTCCGTCGCGGAGGTTTTCTGCGGCACTCCCCTCCCTTCAAGGGGAGGGGTTAGGGGTGGGGTCTGTATCTAATTCCATTTCTGCCAATTAATAGTTTTCCGATTCCTTAATACTTAAAGCAACAACCGCCGTGACAAAGTTTGAAAGCAGCGTAAAGCCGATAGACTATCCCGTGGAGGACGTCTATCGCAACCTCAGCGACCTGTCGAATCTGGAGCGTGTGCGCGACCGTGTGCCGGCCGACAAGCTCGACAGCTTCCATTTCGACCAGGACAGCGTGGAGGTCAGCGTGCCCCCCGTGGGCACCATCAAGCTCCGCATCGTGGAGCGCGAGGAGAACAAGTGTGTGAAATTCGAGACCGAGCAGTCGCCCGTGCCCTTCAACCTGTGGATTCAGGTGCTGCCCGTGACCGAGGCCACGAGCAAGATGAAGGTGACGGTGAAGGCCGACATCCCCTTCATGCTCAAGGGCATGGTGGGCGGTCCGTTGCAGGACGGTGTCGAGAAGATAGCCGACGCGCTGTCGCAGATACCCTACGTATAACCCCGTCAGCCGCCCGCCGGTAGTGCCGCTTGCCGGCCCTGACCGTCGTGGGCTGTCGGCAAAAGCATAGACTATGGCAAACAAACTCTGGGAAAAGAATTTCGAGGTGAACGCCGAGATAGAGCGCTTCACCGTGGGCCGCGACCGTGAGATGGACCTCTACCTGGCACCCTACGACGTGCTGGGGTCGATGGCCCACATCACGATGCTCGAAAGCATCGGACTCATCGGCCACGACGAGCTGCCCCTGCTGCTGGCCGAGCTGAAGGCAATCTACGCTGCATGCCAGCGTGGCACGTTCGTCATCGAGGAGGGCGTCGAGGACGTCCACTCGCAGGTGGAGCTCATGCTCACGCGAAAGTTGGGCGACATGGGCAAGAAAATCCACTCCGGGCGTTCGCGCAACGACCAGGTGCTGGTAGACCTGAAGCTGTTTACGCGCCACGAGCTGATGGCCGTGGCCGACGACGTAGTGACCTTGTTCGACGAACTCATACAGAAGAGCGAGCAGTACAAGGACATCCTCATGCCGGGCTACACTCATCTGCAGGTGGCCATGCCCAGCTCCTTCGGCCTGTGGTTTGGTGCCTACGCCGAGAGCCTGTGCGACGACATGCTGTTTCTGCAGGCCGCCTACCGCATGACCAACCGCAACCCCTTGGGCTCGGCAGCCGGCTACGGCTCCAGTTTTCCGCTCAATCGCCAGCTGACCACCGACCTGCTGGGCTTCGACACGATGGACTACAACGTGGTCTATGCCCAGATGGGGCGTGGCAAGACCGAGCGCAACGTAGGCTTTGCGCTGGCCACCATTGCCGGTACGCTGGCCAAACTGGCCTTCGACGCCTGCCTGTTCAACTCGCAGAACTTCGCGTTCGTCCGGCTGCCCAAGGAGTGTACCACGGGCAGCAGCATCATGCCCCACAAGAAGAATCCCGACGTCTTCGAGCTTATCCGTGCCAAGTGCAACAAGCTGCAGGCACTGCCCCAGCAGGTGACGCTCATCATGAACAACCTGCCCGTGGGCTATTTCCGCGACCTGCAAATCATCAAGGAGGTATTCCTGCCGGCTTTCGACGAGCTGAAGGACTGTCTGCGGATGACCGCCTACATCATCAACCGCATGGAGGTGCGCGACGACATACTGCAGGACCCCATGTACGACCCCATGTTCTCCGTCGAGGCCGTCAACCGGCTGGCCGCCGAGGGCATGCCCTTCCGCGATGCCTACAAGCAGGTAGGCTTAGAGATAGAGGCCGGCACGTTCCGTCCTGACAAACATATCCACCACACCCACGAGGGCTCCATAGGCAACCTGTGCAACGACCGTATCCAGGCGCTCATGCACCAGGTGGTCGACGGCTTCGGCTTCGAACGTGCCCGCGCGGCTGAAAACAATCTCCTGAAATGAAGCACATAGCCTTTTCACTGCTGCAGCCGGCCCTGCTGCTGCTGGCCGGCTGCAATGCCAACAGCGAGTATAGCAGCGAGCCATGCCGCTTTGTCTACGACAACAGCATCCATCTGAACGCCGCACTGGCCTCGGCCATGGTGCCTGAGTCGCGCGGCGTGTTCTGCAAGATTACCGAGTCGTCGTGGGGCGGCGTGAAGTATCTTAACTTCCAGACCAACAACGGCCAGCAGACCGACCCGGAGCGCGAGACCGAACCCGAGAAGCAAGCCGACTTCATCCTGGGGGTCAACAATGGCATCATTGTCGGTTTCCAGACCATGAACCAGCAGCCCTACGGCGGCTTTGTGGCCTACGACGTGCAGTGTCCTAACTGTATGCGCCGCGAAAACAACCACCTCAACCCCAAGTTCGCCGTCAGCATGTCGCAAAACGGCATCGCTACGTGCTCGAAGTGTAGCAAGAAATACGATATGAACAATGGCGGCATCGTGCAGAACGGCGAGGAGGGCGACACCGGACTGCTGAAGTATGTGGCCTCGACCACTGGCCCCTATGGCGTGGTGAGCGTCCATTCGCGCTGAAAAAATAACGCCTTTTATTTGGCAGTACCTATTTTATTTCGTACCTTTGCACGCGGTTACGCCTGATGGGCGTATGGTCTGCCGCCGCGATGGTGGAATGGTAGACACGAGGGACTTAAAATCCCTTGGCCATAACGGCTGTGCGGGTTCGAGTCCCGCTCGCGGCACGACCACGGAAAGAGGATGCGCTGAAGCGCATCCTCTTTCCGCGTATTTGTTCGAGCCATGCTCCAGCGTGCATGTCCTCCTTCCGCGTTCTTGAGGGGTGAACGGTTCAGAGTGCCGCAAAGAGCCGGGGTGTTTATGCGCAGCCACTCCCCTCCCTTCAAGGGGAGGGGTCGGGGGTGGAGTCTGTAACTTTTTCTGCGACAAGCTGTTATCCACCCCACCCCTACCCCTCCCCTCAAGGGGAGGGGAGTGGCTGCGCATGAGGCTCACGGTAAGTGCCGGGGGCAGCGTTAGTTTGGGCCAGCCTCAGCGTCAGCTTGGGCCGGCCTCAGCACCGCTAACCCCGTACCTCAGCACCGCTGAGGCCGGCCCAAACTGCCCCTGAGGCCGGCCCAAAATGAAAGCAAGTCGCGGGCTGGCGGTTGACAGGGTACGGACATGGCCCATGAGCGGCTGGTTGACGGCCCGTGTCGCGTCGGCTCCCCGGCTGGGCAGTGCCGGTCTTTGTCCATCGTCGTGTCTGTTTTTAGGCGCTGTTGTGTCTCTCGCGCGCGCGTATATAAATAAGGTGTAGTTCTAAAAAACGTTAATTCTTGTAGCGTTTTGCAATTTACAATACACTTTTTTCGTATCTTTGTGCGACTATATGGACATATTTCCAATTCAATTACATAACCGTTAACGTATTATGAAGCTAAAGAGAATGTTTGTGGCTGTGCTGACAATGTTCAGCGCAACTGCAATGGTGGCTCAGGAAATGCAGATGCCGCCGATTCCTGTTGACCCCGCTGTGCGCATCGGCAAGCTGGACAATGGACTGACTTACTACATTCGCCACAACGAGTATCCCGAACATGTGGCCAACTTCTACATCGCCCAGCGCGTAGGCGCCATCCAGGAGGAGGAGAGCCAGCGCGGACTGGCACACTTCCTCGAGCACATGGCCTTCAACGGCTCGGAGCACTTCCCCTCGAAGCCCGAGGGCAAGGGCATCATCGACTTCACCCGCTCGCTCGGCGTGGAGTTCGGCTCTGACCTGAACGCCTACACCAGTATCGACCAGACGGTCTACCGCGTGTGCAACGTGCCCACCAAGCGCGCCACGGCCGTCGACTCGTGTCTGCTCATCCTGAAGGACTGGTCGAACGGACTGGCCCTGGATGCTGAAGAGATAGACAAGGAGCGCGACGTGGTACACAACGAGTGGCGACTGGGCGAAGGCCCCAGCCAGCGCATGATTACGCGCGCACTGCCGAAGATGTATCCCGGCTCGAAGTACGGACTGCGCATGCCCATCGGACTGATGTCGGTCATCGACAGCTTCCGTCCTGAGACGCTGCGGGCCTACTATCACCGGTGGTATCGCCCGGACAATCAGGCCATCATCGTCGTCGGCGATGTCGATGTCGACCACATAGAGGCCCAGATTAAGGCCCTCTTCGGCGGCATCAAGGTTGACCCCAACGCCCCGAAGGTGGTGCTGGAGCAGGTGCCCGACAACGAACAGGCCATCTATATCTTCGAGAAAGACAAGGAGATGCAGATGTCGCAGGTCATGGTCATGATGAAGCACGACGCTACCCCTGAGGAGGAGAAGACAAGCATGGCCTACCTGATGGAGGACTATGTGAAGAGCGTGGTGGTGCGCATGTTCAGACAGCGCCTGTCGGAACTGACCGAGAACCCCGACTGCCCGTTCTTTGAAGCCTATGCTGCCGAAGGCCAGTACATGCTGTCGAAGACCAAGGACAACTTTGAGCTCATCGGCATTCCCAAGGAGGGCAAGGACATGGAGACCCTGCAGGCCCTCATCCGCGAGGCCCGTCGCGCCCTGGAGTTCGGATTCACGGCCTCGGAGTACGACCGCGCACGTGCCGACTACCTGAGCGGACTGGAGAAGCAGTACACCAACCGCGACAAGCGTAAGAACGCCGAGTATGGCAACGAATACCGCGACAACTTCCTCTCGAACGAGCCTATCCCGCCCCTCGACATGCTCTATCAGATTATGCAGCAGCTGGCTCCCAACATTCCCGTGCAGGCCGTCAACGCCGCCCTGGCAGAGCTGATTAGCAAGGACGACAAGAACCTCGTCGTCATGGAGTGGGCTCAGGAGAAGGAAGGCAAGACCTATCCCACCGAGCAGGACATGGCTGCCGCCGTGGCTGCCGCACGTGCCGAGCAGATTGAGGCTTACGTGGACAACGTGAAGAACGAGCCGCTGCTCGACGCCGCCACCATCAAGGCCGGCAAGATTACGGGCGAGACGGAGAACACCGTCCTGGGTTACAAGGAGCTGATGCTCTCGAACGGTGCCACCGTCATCCTGAAGAAGACCGACTACAAGGACAACGAGATTCGCATGCAGGCATTCTCGAAGGGCGGCAAGTCGAAGTTCGGCGCTGCTGACTACACCAACCTGAAGGTCTTCGACCAGGTCATCGGCATTAGCGGCATTGGCAACTTCTCGAGCAATGAGCTGACAAAGGCCCTCGCCGGTAAGGAGTGCAACGCCGACGCCGTCATGGGCGACACCCGCCAGTATGTCACGGCCCACTCTACACCGAAGGACATCGAGACCATGATGCAGATGCAGTACCTCTACTTCACGGCCATCAACAAGGACGATAAGCAGTTCCAGAACCTGCAGACCCAGCTCGAAATGACGCTCAAGAACAAGTCTCTGTCGCCTGAAATGGTGTTCAGCGACTCGCTCTCGCAGACCCTCTACGCTCACAACCCCCGCTACGCACAGCTTGACGTCAAGGACCTGCCCAACATCAGCTACGACCGTATCCTTGAGATTCACAAGGACCGCTTCAAGAATGCCGGACAGTTCACCTTCGTCTTCGTAGGCAACTTCGACGAGCAGACCCTGCGCCCGCTCATCGAGCAGTACATCGCCTCGCTGCCCGCCACCGGCGAGCCCGCCGAGGACTTCAACGAAATCCAGACACTGGCCAAGGGTGAGGTCGTCAACCAGTTCAAGGTGAAGACCGAGTCGCCCAAGGCTACCGCTGTGGAGTCGTGGCATGCCGACATGCCTTACACGCTGGAAAACATCGTCAAGATTGATGCCGTCGGACAGGTGCTCTCCATGATTTACCTGAAGACCATCCGCGAGGACGAGAGCGCTGCCTACTCGTGCGGTGCTTACGGCCACATGAACGTCAGCACTCACCAGCCGAAGGCTGAGCTGCTGGCCTACTGCCCGATGAATCCTGACAAGTCGGAACTCGCCATCCGCCTGCTCCACGAGGGCATTGCCAACATGGCCAAGCAGGTTGATGCCGACCAGTTGCAGAAGGCTAAGGAGTACATGCTCAAGCAGATTGACGTGGATGCCAAGACCAATAGCTACTGGGTGAACACCATCACCACCTACAAGGACTACGGTCTGGATGTCTACACCGACTATAAGAAGACCGTTGAGGCACTGACCCCCGACACTGTGCGCGACTTCCTGAACGAGCTGCTCAAGAGCGGCAACCACGTGGAGGTCATCATGACGCCGGAGACCAAGTAAGCTGCGGACGGACTGAACAAAAGGCTTTGAATTTGCTGCCGCGTCGGTTGAGGCCGATGACGGCAGCAATTTTTTTCGCTTTTCCCTTCGCCCTTTTCCCTTTTCTTCGTACCTTTGCACCCGAATAGCAACGGCCAAGCCGTCAAATCGTAAATAGTAAATCGTTAAATCGTAAATTAACATGTCATACTTCTTTTCCTCAGAATCCGTAAGCGAAGGCCATCCCGATAAGGTGGCCGACCAGATAAGTGATGCCATTCTCGACCAGTTCCTGGCCTACGACGAGCATGCACGCGTGGCCTGCGAGTCGTTTGTCACCACCGGACAGGTGGTGCTCATGGGCGAAGTGCGCAGCAGCGTCTACATCGACCTGCAGACTATTGCCCGCAACACCATCAAGCGCATCGGCTACACCAAGGCCGAATACCAGTTCGACGGCAACTCGTGTGGCATACTGACGGCCATCCACGAACAGAGCGAAGACATCAACCGGGGCGTAGACAACGGCAACGAGGCCGAGCAGGGCGCCGGCGACCAGGGCATGATGTTCGGCTATGCCACCAACGAGACCGAGAGTCTGATGCCCGTATCGCTCGACCTGGCCCACCTCATCATGCGCACCCTGGCAGACATCCGCAAGGAGGGCCGCCAGATGACCTACCTGCGCCCCGATGCCAAAAGCCAGGTCACCGTGCAATACAGCGACGATGGCATCCCGGAGCGCATCGACACCATCGTCGTCTCGACGCAGCACGATGAGTTTGACACCGACGACGAGCGTATGCTGCAGACCATCCGTGAGGACGTTATCAACATTCTCATCCCACGTGTCAAACAGCAGATACACTCCGAAAGTGTGCTGTCGTTATTCGGTAACGACATCAAATACTACGTCAACCCAACGGGTAAGTTCGTCATCGGAGGACCCCATGGCGACACCGGACTGACCGGACGCAAGATTATCGTCGACACCTATGGCGGCAAGGGTGCCCACGGTGGCGGTGCTTTCAGTGGCAAGGACTCCTCGAAGGTCGACCGCTCGGGGGCTTATGCCGCACGCCATATTGCTAAGAACATGGTGGCTGCTGGCGTGAGCGACGAGATGCTGGTGCAGGTGAGCTATGCCATCGGCGTGGCCAAGCCCATGAACATCTACGTCAATACCTATGGCCGCTCGCACGTAAAAATGTCCGACGGCGAGATTGCCCAGAAGATAGAACAGCTGTTCGACCTGCGCCCGAAGGCCATCGAGCGTGCCTTGAAGCTGCGACAGCCCATGTTCCTTGAAACGGCGGCCTACGGACACATGGGACGCGAGCCACAGGTGGTAAAGAAAACCTTCACAAGCCGCTACCACGAGACGAAGGTCATGGACGTGGAACTCTTCACGTGGGAGAAACTCGACCGCGTGGACGACATTAAGCAAGCTTTCGGCATCTGATGGTGCAGCAGGAGGATATAGTGACCACCACACAGGTATTGGAGCAGGCAGGCACGCTGTCGGCAGACTCCGCTGTACCTCAACGCCAACCGCTGACTCCCGCCAGGGTGCTCAGCTGGCTGCCGCCCGGCGCCACCCCCGCCCAACAAGACTCTGCCATCCAGGCACATTTCAAACCGTCAGAGATTCGCTGGAGCAAGCGGCCAGACACCCTTCACCTGCCAGGTCATGACAAGGGGCATAACCTTCTCGACATCAATATCCCGCAGTATTATCGCGAAGGCTTCTTCTCTAAGGACACGCTGTTCCACCCCGAACTGCCCGGTGGTCGTATCGGCGTAGCCGGTGACCCTGTACCCTACAGCCTTCGCGGCGACAACATCCTGACCTCGCTGCTCCTCGCCTGTTTCATCTTGGCCGTCATCGCCTTCTCCAGCTCCCGCAATTTCGTCGTACGACAGTTCAAGTCCTTCTTTTATATGCCTCATGAAGGCACAACCGAGGTCACCGAGACGGCCGGCGAGCTTCGCTTCCAGGTGTTCCTCGTGTTGCTGACATGCATTGAGCTGGCTCTGCTGTTCCATGCCTATGCCACCGACAACATTGGCGATGTCTACGTCTTTGAGACGCAATACCACCTCATCGTTCTGTTCTTTGCCATTACCGTGGCCTACTTCATAGGCAAGTGGTTACTCTATTCGGTCGTCAATAGCGTGTTCTTCGACGGTAAAAGAAACCGACAATGGCTACAGACTCTCCTGTTCATCACCGCCGTCGAGGGCGTTCTGGTGTTTCCTGTACTGGCGTTCCAAGCTTATTTTAACTTGTCGCTGGAAAATGTAGAAGTTTACTTTACCGTAGTATTGATTATTGTTAAATTCTTAACAATTTATAGGGCCTACGTCATCTTTTTCCGCCAAAACGCGTGGAAATTCCAAATTATTTTGTACTTTTGCACCCTCGAAATCGTACCTTTGCTCGCTTTGTGGGTGGCATTGGTCTTCACGGCAAACAGTTTGAAAATAAATATTTAGGACACAGATGATTAAGAAAATCCTGGTTTCGCAGCCTAAACCGTCCAGCGAGAAGTCGCCTTACTACGACATCGCGGAGAAGTTCGGTGTAGAACTGGTCTTCCGACCTTTCATCAAGGTGGAAGGCATTTCCGCCAAGGAGTTTCGTGCACAGAAAGTAAACATTCTGGACTTTACTGCCATTGTCTTCACCTCGCGGCATGCCATTGACCATTTCTTTAACATGGCCAAGGAGTTGCGCATAGCCATACCTGAGGACATGAAGTATTTCTGTATCACGGAGACCATCTCGCTCTATATTCAAAAGTACGTGCAATATCGCAAGCGTAAGGTGTTCTTCGGTACTACGGGTAAGATAGACGACCTCATTCCCACCATGGCCAAGCACAAGAGCGAGAAGTATTTGGTGCCTATGAGCGACGTACACAACGACAGCCTTACCCAGATGCTTAATGCCAAGAAGTTGAATCATCGTGAGTGTGTGATGTATCGCACGGTGAGTAACGATTTCACACCTGAGGAGGTGAAGAACTTCGACTACGACATGCTGGTGTTCTTCAGTCCGTCTGGTATAGAGTCACTCATCAAGAACTTCCCTGATTTCAAGCAGGGCGATATAGCTATTGCCACCTTCGGGCCGGCTACAGCTCAGGCCGTGAAGGATGCAAACCTGCGTCTTGACCTGGAGGCTCCCAACGAGAAGTATCCCTCCATGACCGGTGCTCTGCAGCACTACCTGTTAGAGCATCAGGGATAATCGCCCCTTTCCCATGACCACAGTTTCGCAGCCCCAGAGCCATCGGCCGGCGTTGCCCGTTGCTACGGGTACGTTTGGCAGGCATGAGCGTCTGGTCAGTCGCACACTGATAGAGACGCTCTTCGGCAGTGGCGATAGTCATTCTCTTGCTGCCTTTCCGCTGCGAGCCGTCTATTTGTCACGTCCCCGTCCTGCCGATGGTCAGCCTGTGCAACTGTTGGTCAGCGTGTCGAAGCGCCATTTCAAGCATGCCGTCGACCGTAACCGCGTCAAGCGTCAGCTCCGCGAGGCATACCGTCGCCGTCGTCAGTTGCTTATGTCGGCTATTGGCGACGACGAACAGTTGTCGTTGGCGCTGCTTTGGCTTTCTGACAGCCACTGTCCGTCGGCAGAGGTCGACAAGCGCGTGGCCAATCTGTTGAGGCGTGTGGCCGAGAAACGTTCACGTAGCTGACCGCTTGCAATGAACAGACTGCTTCATACGCTGTCGCACGCCCTTGCCTGGCTGCTGGTGTTGCCCATCCGTTTCTATCAGGTAGCCATCTCGCCACTGTTAGGTCCGTCGTGCCGTTTCACCCCCACGTGCAGCGAGTATGCCCGTCAGGCGTTGCTCAAGCACGGTCCCGTCAAGGGCCTTTGGCTGTCCATCCGCCGCCTGTTGCGGTGTCATCCCTGGGGCGGCAGCGGCTACGACCCCGTTCCGTGAGGTCGTTGGCCTTGGGCTTTGGGCCAATGGATAATGGACAATTGATAATTGATAATGGAATAAAGAATATGAGAAAGAACTTTGTAGAAGAACTTCGCTGGCGCGGGATGCTGGCACAGATGATGCCCGGCACGGAAGAACTGCTCCAGAAAGAAATGGTGACGGCCTATCTGGGCACCGACCCTACGGCCGACTCACTGCACATTGGCCACCTGTGTGGCATCATGATGCTGCGCCATTTGCAGCGCTGTGGCCACCGTCCCGTCATCCTCGTCGGCGGTGCCACCGGTATGATTGGCGACCCCAGCGGCAAGTCGCAGGAGCGCAATCTGCTCAACGACGAGACGCTGCGCCACAACCAGGAGTGCATCAAGGCCCAGGTGGCCAAGTTCCTTGACTTCGAGTCGCAGGATGCCAATGCCGCCCTGATGGTCAACAACTACGACTGGATGAAGGACTTCACCTTCCTTGACTTTGCCCGCGAGGTGGGCAAGCACATCACCGTCAACTACATGATGGCCAAGGAGAGCGTGCAGCAGCGCCTGAACGGCACCGCCCGCGACGGCCTGTCGTTCACCGAGTTCACCTATCAGCTGCTCCAGGGCTACGACTTCCTCTACCTCTATCAGCACTATGGCGTCAAGCTGCAGCTGGGCGGCAACGACCAGTGGGGCAACATGACCACCGGCACGGAGCTCATCCGTCGCACCCTGGGCAACGAGGTCGAGACCTTTGCCCTGACTTGTCCGCTCATCACCAAGAGCGACGGCAAGAAGTTTGGCAAGACCGAGAGTGGCAACATCTGGCTTGACCCCAAGCGCACCACCCCGTACAAGTTCTACCAGTTCTGGCTCAATGTCAGCGACGACGATGCCGAGCGTTACATCAAGATATTCACTTCGCTGGAGAAGGACGTCATCGACGGCCTCGTCGAGGAGCACCGCCAGGACCCCGGTCGCCGCGTGCTGCAGAAGCGACTGGCCGAGGAGGTCACCGTCATGGTACACTCCCGCGAGGCGCTGGATGCCGCCATCGAAGCCTCTAACCTGCTCTTCGGCAAGTCTACCAAGGAGGGCTTGGAGCGTCTGGACGAGCAGACCTTCCTCGATGTGTTCGACGGCGTGCCTCAGTACGAGGTGTCAAAGGACCAGTTGGGCCAGCCGGCCATTGAGTTGCTGACCACCGTGGCCCCCGTGTTCCCCTCTAAGGGCGAGATGCGCAAGATGGTGCAGGGCGGCGGTGTGAGCCTGAACAAGGAGAAGCTGACCGACCAGAACCGTGCGGTGACCGCCGCCGACCTTATCGACGGCAAGTACTTGCTGGCACAGAAAGGCAAGAAGAATTATTACTTGCTGATAGTGAAATAATCGGGAAAATATTTGGTAGTGGTCTAAAAAACCACTACCTTTGCAACCGCTTTCGGGGATAACGGTGGTTTTCCCTGTCTGTCCAATGGTGTAATGGTAGCACAACAGGTTTTGGTTCTGTTTGTGGTGGTTCGAATCCGCCTTGGACAACCCCTCCTCAGCCCGGGTGTCTCCTTGTGAGATGCCTGGGCTCCCTCTTTTTCTGCCGATATTTAAGCGTATTGTTTGGCCAATCAAAAACTTTTTCGTACTTTTGCACGCATTCAACGACAACAGCCCAACAACGCATGACACGCCAACAAGATATTCAGAATGCCGTCGAGGTGCTTCGCCGTGGCGGCACCATATTGTACCCTACCGACACGGTGTGGGGCATCGGCTGCGATGCCACCAATGCCGATGCCGTACGGAAAGTTTATGAACTGAAGCAACGCGACGACTCGAAAGCCCTCATTTGTCTGGTAGACTCCGATGCCCGTCTGCAGCGCTATGTGCGCCAGGTGCCCGATGTGGCCTGGCAGCTCATCGACAGCCTGCAAGACGGCGGTGGTCGGCCCACGACGCTGGTGCTGGACGGAGCCGTCAACCTGGCGCCCAACCTCATCGCCGAAGACGGGTCTATAGGCATCCGCATCACGCAGGAACCCTTCTCCCGCGAGCTGTGTTTCCGCTTTCAGAAGGCGCTGGTGTCTACGTCGGCCAATATCAGCGGTGAGCCCGCAGCCCAGAACTATGAGGACATTGACCCACGCCTTTTGGAGGCTGTCGACTACGTCTGTTGGTCGCGCCGCCAGGAGCACAAGCCCCACACGCCCAGTAGCATTATCCGTTTGCGCATGGACGGTGAGGTGACCATCATCCGAAAGTAACACCCCCGCGATGCTCGACCTGCTCAACACCGTCAACGATGTGATGTGGGGCTACTGCCTGATAGCCGTCCTGGTAGGCTGTGGCCTGTGGTTTACCGTGCGCATGGGCTTCGTGCAGTTTCGCATGCTTGGCGAGATGGTGCGCCTGCTGGCCGACTCCACCAGTTCAACATCGCAGCGTGAGGGCCGACAGTCCAAGCACATTTCGTCGTTTCAAGCCTTTGTAGTGTCGTTAGCTTCGCGCGTGGGCACCGGCAATCTGGCCGGTGTAGCCACGGCCATTGCCGTGGGCGGTCCCGGCGCAGTGTTCTGGATGTGGGTGATGGCCCTGTTCGGAGCCGCCACGGCCTTTGTGGAAAGCACCCTCGGTCAGCTCTACAAGCAGCCCAGCCGTCACTCGTTCATCGGCGGTCCGGCCTACTACATCCAGCGTGGCCTGCGCTGTCGGTGGATGGCCGTGCTCTTTGCCGTGCTCATTACCGTCACCTTCGGTCTGGCCAACAACTCCGTGCAGACCAACACCATCTGCGGTGCCCTTGAGGGCGCCTTCGGCTGGTCGCCCGTGGTGGTCGGTGTGGTGCTCTCGGCCTTGACGCTCATCGTCGTCTTCGGCGGCATCCATCGCATCGCCTATGTCAGCGCCGTCTTAGTGCCCTTCATGGCCGTAGGCTATTTCCTGCTGGCCGTCGTCGTGGTGGTGCTCAACATCGAGCTGCTGCCTCACGTGCTGAAAGTCATCGTCACCAGTGCCTTCGGACTGGAGCAGGCCGTCGGCGGCACCCTCGGCGCCGCCATTATGAACGGCGTGAAACGCGGCCTGTTCAGCAACGAGGCCGGCGAGGGCAGTGCGCCCAATGCCGCTGCCACGGCCGACGTGTCGCACCCCGTCAAGCAGGGACTCATCCAGGCCCTTGGCGTGTTCACCGACACCTTGGTGGTCTGCTCGTGTACCGCTTTCATTATCCTCGTCAGCGACCTCTACACCACCCCCGAGCTCAACGGCATCCAGCTCACCCAGGCGGCCCTGAGTGCCGAGGTAGGCTCGTGGGGCCCCTCGTTTGTGGCCATCGCCATCCTGCTGTTTGCCTATTCGTCGATTATCGGCAACTACTACTATGGCGAGGCCAACGTGCAGTTTATGACCGACAGCCCTGTGGCCATGACCACCTACCGCCTGACTTCAGGGGGTGTCATGGTCATGTTCGGTGCCCTGACCACCCTCGAAGTGGTCTGGAGCATGATAGACTTCTGCATGGCCTTGCTCACGGCCTGCAACCTTGTGGCCATCATTCTACTGGGCAAATACGCCTTCCGACTGCTCGACGACTACCGCCGGCAGAAGCGCCAGGGCGTGAAGGACCCGGTGTTCCACCGCAGCCAGTTGCCTGAGATAGCCGACGACCTGGCCTGCTGGGAGTAGCCGCCGGCTGGGCCCCGTCGCCATAGCTTGTGCCGTCGGGGTAGGGCGTTGGTCGTCTCAAACAATATTTTCTGTCTGAAAAGTTTGCTTTTCTGCTTCTTTTTTCGTATATTTGTCGCCACGATAAACCTATTGTTTTACTAAGCTCCGTAGCACTATGAAAGTAGGTATTCCCAAAGAAATCAAGAACAACGAGAACCGGGTGGGCATGACACCGTCGGGTGTTGCCGAGTTGACACGTCGCGGACACGAAGTGTTCGTACAGCATACTGCGGGGGAGGGCAGTGGTTTTGCCGACGGCGACTATGAGGCGGTGGGTGCCCGCATCGTGCCCACCATCGGCGATGTCTATCAGGTGGCCGACATGATAGTGAAGGTCAAGGAGCCCATAGCCCCCGAATATGCGCTGGTGCGCCGTGGCCAGGTGGTGTTCACCTACTTCCATTTCGCCTGCGAGGAGGAGCTGACGCACGCCATGCTCCAGCGCGGTGCCACGTGCATCGCCTACGAGACCGTCGAGCGCCGTGACCACTCGCTGCCGCTGCTCATCCCCATGAGCGAGGTCGCCGGGCGCATGGCCACCCAGAATGGTGCCTACTACCTGCAGAAGACGCAGGGCGGCAAGGGCAAGCTGATGGCCGGTGTGCCGGGTGTGCTGCCCGCCAATGTGCTGGTGCTCGGCGGGGGCACGGTGGGCGAAGCCGCCGCCCGCATAGCCGCCGGCATGGGTGCCAACGTCACCATCACCGACGTGTCGCTGCCCCGTCTGAAGCAGCTGGCCGCCGAGATGCCCGCCAATGTCCACACCCTCTACTCGTCGGCCCACAACATCCGCCGCCAGTTGCCCACCGTCGATGTCGTCATCGGCTCGGTGCTCATTCCCGGCGATGCCGCCCCGAAGCTCATCACCCGCGACATGCTACGGCTGATGGAGCCCGGCACGGTGCTCGTCGATGTCGCCATCGACCAGGGCGGATGCTTCGAGACGTCGCATCCCACCACCCATAGCGACCCCGTCTATACAGTCGACGGCATTGTCCACTACGCCGTGGCCAACATTCCCGGTGCCGTGCCCAACACGTCGACCATCGCCCTGACCAATGCCACCCTGCGCTATGCCATCGCCCTGGCCGACAAGGGCTGGCAGCAGGCCTGCCGCGACGACGAGGCGCTGGCCCGTGGTGTCAACATGGTCGACGGCCACTGCACCTACGAGGCCGTGGCCAAGGTGTGGGGCCTGCCCTACACGCCGCTGCAGCTCTGAGGCTGTCAGCCACCGTTTAGTCCGCCCATAGCGGGTCGTCAGCGCCCGCCATTCATATCAGCAGCGGCCGCTACCCATATCAGTAGCGGCCGCTGCTGATATTAGCACCGCCCGCTGAAACTTCGTTACCCCCGCCCAAACTCCCCCTTTGGCCGGCCCAAACCTCCGTTTTGGCCGGCCCTCCGTGGTGCTTACCCCGGGCCAAAGTCAGGCTTTGCCGGGCCCAAGCCCCTGCCGTGGTGGGCCCAAAGCCGTGCGCTCGTCCGACGAGGTGTCCGCCGCTGTGGCTGCTGGCCGCTTGCAGTGGGTGATGAAAGGCCCGCTTTTTTATTGATCGTGAATGAATGACGTGGTGTGAGGAAGATACAGACCCCACCCCCAACCCCTCCCCTTGAAGGGAGGGGAGCGGCTGGCGCCTTGATGTTCGCGGAGGCTTCTCGCGGCACTCCCCTCCCTTCAAGGTGAGGGGTAGGGGTGGGGTCTGTAACTGAAACCACTTGAGGCGGCTTAGTTTTTCACGGTTTCCTAACGATAAAATGGCCGTTTGCGCTTTGACTTTCAAAAAAAAAGCGTACCTTTGCGGTCAGAATGAAACCATTAAGCAAGATGAAAACATTTATCCTTGCAGCCGCCCTGCTGGTCACGGGCGGGCTGCTGCCCGCGAAGGCTGCCGACAGTGGCAAGCTCTCGCCGGACATTCAGCAGCTGGTGAAACAACATCAACAAGGCCGCCGCGCCACCGCCGACGGCACCGTGTGCGCCTTTGTGCGCTTTACGACCGCCGACGCCGATGGCCTGCTGGCCCTGTATGGTTGCCAGAAGGTGACCCAGCAGGGCGACATCTACATAGCCAACATTCCCTTGCAGGCGCTGTCACAGATGGCCGCCGACGACCGTGTGGTGCGCATCGAGGCGCAGTTGGGCGGTCGGCTGCTCAACGATGTGTCGCCCACATGGACCGGCTCGTCGAAGGTGTCCGCCGGTACGGGTCTGCCGCAGGCGTTCACCGGTCAGGGCGTGCTGCTGGGCATCGTCGACAGCGGTTTCGACGTCACCCACCCCGCCTTCTACGCCACTGACGGCACCACCTATCGCATAAAAGGCTTCGTCGACGACCTGAGTGCCCCCGACGAGACCCTTGGCGTGGCCACACCCCTCGGTCGCGAGTACACCACCCAGGCCGACATTCTGGGCAACAAGCACCCCGGTGACCCCAAAGCCCTTCACGCCACCCACTGCCTCGGCACGGCGGCTGGCAGCGGCTACGGCACACCCTATCGCGGTGTGGCCTACGAGGCCGACATCTTTGCTGTCAACTCGGTCAAAGCCGGCGAAGATATGTATATGAGCTCCGCCGACCAGGCCGCCCGCATGAAGCGCATCTTCGACGCGGCCACGGCGATGAACAAGCCCTGCGTCATCACCTACAGCATCGGCTTCAACTACCTGCCCGGCGACGGCGACCTCTTTCAGGAGTTCCTGGAGCAGTGTCTCGGCCCTGGCCGCATCCTGGTGGCTGCCGCTGGCAACTCCAACATGACGCCCACCTACGTCCACAAGCCGGCGGGCACCGTCACGGCGGGCACCGGACTGACGCACCGAAACGGCTATGGCCGTGCCTTCCTGTTCAGCGAGAAGCCCTTCAAGGTGAAGTGTCTGACCTACAAACTCTATGGTGGCAAGTACACGCTCAACGACTCGGTGACCTTTGACAGCAGCAATCTGCCCGCCGACACCACTCGCATGCGCGGCCACCGCCTCGTCGTGGAGCATAAGGGAGCCTACTATCAGCTGACCGACCGTTTCGACGCCCCCATCGAGAGCGACGGCCACACGCTGCTGCTGGCCATTGAGGGCACCGAGGCCGACGTAGAGATGACCAGTGCCATCGAGAGCGGCTTCAGCAACATGGAGCCAGAGATGTTCGACGGGACGCGCTTCCTCTGTGGCGAAAAGAGCCACAACATCGGGCTGCCGGCCACGATGGACGAGGTGGTGACCATCGGCGCGCTCAACTGCCGCGAGACCTTCGACACCCCCAGCGGCCCCAGCGGTGCCCACTTTGGCCAGGCCACCCCGCTGGGCTCCGTAGCCGTGTTCTCATCGGTAGGCCCGACGCTTGACGGCCGCATGAAGCCCGATGCCGTGTCGCCCGGCGTCAACGTCATCTCGGCGGGCAACAGCTACAGTCAGGATGCTTTCGGCTCGTCGATGGTCACCAAGACCACCTTCAACGGTCGTGAGTACCCCTGGCTGGCCGCCAGCGGCACTTCGATGGCCACCCCCCACGCCGCCGGCATCGTGGCGCTCTGGCTGCAGGCCGACCCCACGCTGACCCCCGAACGGGTGAAAGAGGTGTTCAAGGCCACCTGCAAGCCCATCGTGGGCGTGGCCAACTATCCCGACAACAGCTGCGGCTACGGCCTGATAGACGCTTACGAGGGTGTGCTCCACATCCTCGGTCTGCCCTCGGCCATCGAAAGCCTGAGCCTCCACCAGCCGTCGGCCCTCACCATCCGGCCCACCGCCGGAGGACGGGTCAGCCTGCAGTTCCGCACACGGCCCACGCAGCCGTTCACCGTGCGCATCTATACCACCGGCGGACAGCTCGTGAGCGAGCAGACCCTGCAGCCCACGCAGGCCGCGCGCTACGAGGTGGCCCTGCCCCACGGCTCGCAGGGTGTCCACGTGGTGCAGGTCAACGGCCAGGAGCAGGGCGTGACGGGCAGCGAACTGGTGCGCATGTAGCCGCCACACATACATAGTGAGACAACGATAAACAGCAGCAATATGGACTGGTTACACATCACGGCAGTCGTCATCCTGATAGTCCTGGGTGTCGTCATCTATCGCAACAAGCGCAATGGCTGACGTCGCACCACAGGGCAAGGACGTGGCGCTGGTGCTGTCGAGCGGCGGCGCCAGGGGACTGGCGCACATCGGCGTCATCGAGGAGCTGGAGGCCCAGGGCTACCACATCACCTCGATAGCTGGCACGTCGATGGGTGCCCTCATCGGCGGGTTCTATGCCGCCGGCCGGCTGAGCGAGTTTCGCGAGTGGATGAAGACCATCGACCGCCGCAAGATGGTGGAGCTCTGGGACTTCAACCTCAGCCTGAACCATATCGTCAAGGGCGAGCGCATCATCGAGGCCCTGCAGGAAATAGTGCCCGACGTGCGCATCGAGGACCTGCCCATACCCTACTGCGCCGTGGCCACCGACTGGCTCCACGGCCACGAGGTGGTGTTTCGCAAGGGCAGTCTGTTTGCGGCCATCCGTGCCAGCATCTCGCTGCCCACGTTCTTCGACCCCGTGCGGCGCAACGGCATGGTGCTCATCGACGGCGGCATCGTCAACCCCATACCCCTGAACCGCGTGGTGCGCAAGGACGGCGACCTGCTGGTGGGCGTCGATGTCAGCGGCCACGACTACGAGGGCCAGAGCGAGCTGCAGCGTGTGCTCAGCGAGAAGCGCCGCCACGCCTTGAAGCTCGGCGGCAAGCTGCTTGACATGCTGCTGCCCGACAGTCTCGACTTCAACGCCTTCACGCTCCTGTCGCGCTGCTCGTCGCTGATGATTCGTCAGAACTCGCGGCTCATGATAGACCTCATGAAGCCCGACCTGCTGGTAGACATCCAGATGAGCCGCTACGGCGGCTTCGACTACGACAAGTCGGAGAAGCTCATCACCATCGGCCGCAACAAGGCCCGCCGCCTGCTGGCAAAAAAACAAGCGTGACGGCTTGGCCGTGCCATAAAATCTTCGTACCTTTGCATCCCTAATGGAAAAGATGTCTCTAAAGACCCCTGCCAACTGGCTGCAACGCCTGCACGACTGGCGTGTCGCCAACGTGAGCGACAAGATGTTCCTGCTCATCCTGGCATTCATCGTGGGGCTCTTGTCGGCCGTCGCCGCCTTCGTGCTGCACGGCATCATCAACCAGATAGTGGCCTTGCTCACGGGGCGCTTCCATGCCGACTCCTACAACTGGCTCTACCTGGTCTACCCCGTCATCGGCATCTACTTGACGTCGCTGTTCGTGCGCCACGTCGTCCGCGACAATATCTCGCACGGCATCACCCGCATACTCTACGCCATATCCTCCAACCGCTCGCGGCTGAAGGCCCACAACATGTGGTCGAGCGTCATCGCCTCGGCCATCACCATCGGCTTCGGCGGCTCCGTGGGTGCCGAGGCGCCCATCGTGCTCACCGGCTCGGCCATCGGCTCCAACCTGGGCCAGCTGCTGAAGCTCGACAACAAGACGCTCATGACCCTCGTGGGCTGCGGTGCCGCCGGGGCCATCGCCGGCATCTTCAATGCACCCATCGCCGGACTGGTCTTTACCCTCGAGGTGCTGATGATTGACCTGACCATGGCATCGCTGCTGCCCATCCTCGTCAGCTGCGTCACCGCCACCTGCTTCACCTACATTCTCGTGGGCAACGACGTGCTCTTCTCGTTCCACCTCGACAGCGACTGGACCGTGCAGCGACTGCCCGCCACCATCCTGCTGGGCGTCGCCTGCGGACTGGTGAGCCTCTACTTCATCCGCATGAGCACCGCCATCGAGGACATGTTTGCACGCTTCAAGGACAAGCCCTACGTCAAGCTCGTCATCGGCGGCTCCATACTCAGCGCACTCATCTTCATCTTCCCGTCGCTCTACGGCGAGGGCTACCGGGCCATCAACCTGCTGCTCAACGGACGCACCGAGGCCGACTGGAACCAGCTGCTGGACGGCTCGCTGTTCTATGGACACGAGGAACTGCTGGTGGTCTACATCGCCCTGGTGCTGCTCACCAAGGTGTTTGCCACCACGGCCACTAACGGCGGAGGCGGCTGCGGCGGTACGTTCGCACCGTCGCTGTTCGTCGGCTGCTTCACCGGATTCCTCTTCTCACGACTGTGGAACATCCACAACGTGGGGGTCTACGTGCCCGAGAAGAACTTCGCCCTGCTGGGCATGGCCGGCGTCATGTCGGGCGTCATGCACGCACCGCTGACCGGCACCTTCCTCATTGCCGAAATCACCAGCGGCTACAACATGTTCATGCCCCTCATGATAGTGTCGGTGGCATCCTACCTGACCATCATCATCTTCGAGCCACACAGCATCTACGGCATGCGCCTGGCCAAGCAGGGACGGCTCATCACCCACCATACCGACCATGCCGTGCTGACGCTGATGAACCTCGACTCGGTCATCGACCGCGACTATCAGGCCGTCAGCCCCGACATGGAACTCGGACAAATAGTGCATCGCATCAGCCAGTCGCACAGCGCCGTGCTGCCCGTGACCGATGCCGCCGGCACACTGCTGGGCGAGCTCGACATCATGAAGCTGCGCCACATCGTGTTCCGCACCGAGCTCTACCACCACTTCCTGGCCAGCCAGCTTATGGTGGAGCCCCCGGCCGTGGTCAGCGACAGCACGCCCATGAAGGAGGTGATGAAGACCTTTGAGCGTACACATGCCGACTGGCTGCCGGTGCTCGACGGCGACAGTCACCTGAAAGGCTATATCTCGCGCCGCCGCCTCTACGGCATGTACCGCAAGATGGTTCACGACATGAGCCAAGACTGACGTGTGCCAACATTGAACATTGAGCATTGAACATTGAACATTGGACAAAGGAGAGACAATGATGCAGAAGCAAGACTTGAGAATCGTGTTTATGGGAACCCCGGAGTTTGCCGTGGCTACCCTGCAGGCACTGGTGGAGAATGGCTACCAGGTGGTGGCCGTAGTGACACAACCCGACAAACCCGTTGGCCGCCACGGCTCCGTGTTGCAGCCGTCGGCCGTCAAGCAATATGCACTGGCACACGGACTGCCCGTGCTGCAACCCGAAAAGATGAAGGACCCAGAGTTCGTAGAACAGCTGCGTGACTACCAGGCCAACCTGCAGGTGGTCGTGGCCTTCCGCATGTTGCCGGAGGTGGTATGGGCCATGCCCCAATATGGCACCTTCAACGTACACGCCGCCCTGCTGCCGCAATACCGGGGTGCCGCTCCCATCAACTGGGCGGTCATCAATGGCGAGACCGTGACCGGCGTGACGACCTTCTTCCTCGACCACGACATCGACACGGGACGTATCATCATGCAGAAGTCGTTCGACATCCCTGACGATGCCGACGTGGAGTACGTCTACGACGGACTGATGCACCTCGGGGCTGACATCTGTCTGCAGACCCTCGATGCCATCGTCCGTGCCGACGGCCATCCGCAGACCACGGCACAGGCCGATTACGTCTCGCCCAGCGGCAACGGCCAACCCTCAGCGCCGGAGAATTCTTCATCCCTCATCCTTCATTCTCCATTAAAACCTGCTCCGAAGATTTTCAAGGAGACGTGCGAAATCCGCTGGCAGCAGTCTGCCAAGCAGGTCTACGACTTCGTGCGCGGCCTCAGTCCATACCCCGGTGCATGGACCACACTGGTCAGTGCCGACGGTAAGGAGACCACCCTCAAGGTTTTCCGGACACGTAAGACCGGACGGCCGGCCCAGCGCGTCGGCTCGTTGCTGGTAGAGGGCCGCTCGCTCTATGTGTCTGCCGCCGACGAACTGCTGGAACTCGTCGAACTGCAGCTGGCCGGCAAGAAGCGCATGACGGCCCGCGACTTCCTCAACGGCATGAAAGACATCGGGGCTTGCCGCGTAGGCTGACGCAGTAAAAAAATATTTCCCTTTCCAGATAATAAAGTGCATGGTTCCTGCGTTTCATAAGTAGAACCCCCCAAAACGAGTCTGCCTATGCATGATTTTACCCCCGAAGAAATGAGACCAAAGCCCTCCTCCATCATGTTCATTAAGATGTTTGCACGCCTGTATCACCAGGCGAAGACAAAGGACAATGAGTACATTAGTTTCCCCATCACTGCTTGCTGCTGACTTCCTGCATCTGGACAGCCAGCTCGACATGATAAACCGCAGCGAGGCTGACTGGCTACACCTGGACGTGATGGACGGCGTCTTCGTGCCCAACATCTCGTTCGGCTTCCCCGTGCTGGAGGCCGTAGCCCGTAAGTGTACTAAGCCCTTGGACGTACACTACATGATAGTACACCCCGAACAGTACATACGCCAGACGGCACGCCTCGGTGCCATGATGATGAACGTACACGTGGAGGCATGCACGCACCTGCACCGTACCGTACAGGAAATACACGATGCCGGCATGAAGGCCGGCGTGACGCTCAACCCCTCGTCGCCCGTCTCGCTGCTCGAAGACATTATCGGCGACGTGGACATGGTGCTGCTGATGAGTGTCAATCCCGGCTTTGGCGGCCAGCAATTCATTGAGCACACACTGGAAAAGGTCAGCCGTCTGCGCCGCTTGATTGACGAACGGGGTGCTCAGGTGCTGATAGAAGTCGATGGCGGCGTGCAGGCTCAGACTGCTCCCCGCCTGGTGGAGGCTGGTGTCGACGTGCTGGTCAGCGGCAGCTATGTGTTCAAGAGCCCACACCCGGAGCAGACCATCAGCGACCTGCGGGCCCTGAGCCGCTGCACTAAGGCATAGCGCGCCAGGCCTTATATCGTCACAAGGGAGAGCGTCAGACAAAATCAACTACGAATTATACGAATTACACGAATGCTATTTGCCCCTGGTAAGCACCAGGCCTTCAGTTCGTGTAATTCGTATAATTCGTAGTTATTCTATTCGTTCTTAGTATGACGTCAACCTCTTTGCCGTTGTCAGGTTCCCAGTTTGTCGTCACAAGACACCTGCATGGCCTGTCGCAGGCCCTGACGGCGGCTTACAGCTCCATGCTCAGTTGCATGTCGTTCTTCTTGGCCATGTGACGCATGTTGATGAGTGCATAGCGCATTCGACCCAGCGAAGTGTTGATGCTGACACCCGTCAGCTCGGCTATCTCCTTGAACGACAGGTCCTGATAGAAACGCATGTACACCACTTCACGCTGCGCAGGCGGCAGAGCCTCCATCAGTCGGCGTACGTCGTTCATGATTTGTGCGTTGACATATTCGTTCTCGCGGTTGATGTCCATGACGTCATCGCCCTTGATATTGCTCAAGTTGTTGTCGTCCGTCAGTTCCACTATCTGCTCAGTACGTCCCTGACGGTAGCGGTCCATAATGATGTTATGGGCGATGCGCGTCAGCCAGAAAGAGAACTTACCCGAGTCGGTGTACTTGCCTTCCTGAAGTCTGGTGATGACTTTGACGAACGTGTCCTGGAATACGTCGTTGGCCAGTTCGGTGTCTCTGACCACGAACTGTATGTAGCTGAAGAGTTTTTGTTGGTTGCGAGCTAATAACTCGTCAAAAGCTCCGTAGTCTCCTTCTACGTAACGCAGGGCCAGCTGTTCGTCTGTCCATGCTGCATAGTTCTTCATTATCTCAATCTTTTGTTATGAAGTAAAGATACGTCGATAGGCCTTTAGATTTTGATTGTCGTTATTAACGTTTGTTTTTATTTTCGGTGCAAAAGTAGGTAAAATTATCCTCTCTGCCAAATTATTTGCCGAAAAAGTGACGTTTTGTGGGAAAAAAGCCTTATCTTTGCGACAATTTTTAACCATTAAATGACGAAACTATGCTGAAACTATTTGTACCGGGGCGCCTATGCCTCTTTGGCGAACACACCGACTGGGCCGGACACTATCGTACCATGAATGCCGACATCCTGCCCGGTGCGGCCATCGTGACGGGTATTGAACAGGGCATTTATGCCGAGGTGGAGAAGTCGTCCATCTTTGAGATGCACAGCGATGCACCAGAGATAGACGACGTGTGGCACGACTTCTCGTGCCGCATGAGCGAGCAAGAGCTCAAGCGTGTGGCCAAGTCGGGCAGCTTCTTCTGCTATTGTGCCGGCGTGGCGTCGTACATGCTCGAATGGTACAAGGTGGGCGGTGTGCGCATCCGCATTACCGACATGACGCTGCCTATGAAGAGCGGACTGTCGTCGTCGGCAGCTATCTGCGTCCTCGTCGCGCGCGCGTTCAACTTATTATATAACCTTAACCTCAACACCTTGGGCGAGATGAACATCGCCTACCTTGGCGAGCTACGCACCAGTAGCCGCTGCGGACGACTGGACCAGGCATGCGCCTTCGGCGTGAAGCCCAACCTTATGACCTTCGATGGCGACGAGATAGAGGTCAAGCCGCTCAATGTCAAGAAGCAGCTCTACTGGGTGTTTGCGGACCTCTGTGCCGAGAAGGACACCATACGCATTCTCTCTGACCTGAACAAGGCGTACCCCTTTGCCTCAAATGAGGCTGAGGAACGGCTGCACAAGGCGCTGGGTGAGTGGAACCAAGACATCGTGGAACGGGCTATCAAGTACATGGCCGAGGGCAACCGTGAGGCCCTGGGTGCGCTGATGACCGAGGCCGAAGCGATGTTCGACGAGCATATAGCACCCATGTCGCCTGCCCTGTGGGCCCCAAAGCTGCATCAGGTGTTGCACGACCCGCAGATAGCGCCGCTGGTCTATGGCGGCAAGGGTGTGGGCTCCCACGGCGACGGCTCGGTGCAGTTTCTGGCACGGTCGGCCGATGCCCAGCGGCAGCTGTTGGACTACCTCAACGGTCAGGGTCTGCGGGCTTATCCGCTGACGCTGCGCCCTGTACACACCGTACGCAAGGCCATCATTCCCGTAGCTGGTTTCGGCACTCGCCTCTATCCCGCCACGCGGGCACTGAAGAAGGATTTCTTCCCCATCGTATGTGCCGACGGCATGGTGCGCCCTGTCATCCTCATCCTCTTAGAGGAGTTGGTCAACAGCGGTGTCGAGGAAATCTGCCTGGTGCTCGGCTCCGAGGAGGAGCGCCTGCAGTACACGGAGTTCTTTGAACGTCCACTGGCCGACGACCATCTGCGCAAGTTGAACAAAGAGGCCCAGGAGTATGAGAACCACATTCTCGACATCGGCAAGCGCCTGCACTACGTCTATCAGCGTGAGAAGCGCGGCTTCGGCCATGCCGTCTACCAAGCTGCCGAGTTTGCCGGTGGTGAGCCCGTCATGCTGCTCTTGGGCGACACCCTCTACCGTTCGGCTAACAACAAGCCGTGTGCCCTGCAGATGATAGAAGCCTACGAGCGCTACAACCAGCTGCTGGTCAGCATTCACCCCGTGCCGCTGGAAGATGTCAGCCACTACGGCATCCTGAGTGGTGTCTGGGAGGACAAGGACCGCTCGGCGCTTAACGTCTCCGTGATGTACGAGAAGCCTAAGTCATCGTATGCTGAGGAGTTCCTGGGCGTGCGCAATGCCGCTGGCGACAAGGAGTATTATAGCGTCTTTGGCCAGTATGTGCTCACACCGGAGGTGTTTGCCCAACTGGCCGCCGACATCCAGCAGGCTGACCAGGCGGGCGACTACAGCCGCGAGATAGAGCTGACATCGGCCCTGGAGGCCGTGCGCCAGAAGTCGGGCATGATGGGTGTGCGCCTACAGGGCGACATGTACGACATGGGTAATCCGAAGGCCCTGCAGCACTGTATCACCCACTTCGGCAGACCTAACGACCAGTAAGCCCCTGAGACTTAATATAGAAACTACGAATTATACGAATTACACGAATAATACTTGGCGCTACTTACCCGTAGCCATAGGATTCGTGTAATTCGTATAATTCGTAGTCGTCAGTCTGGGCACACTTCCAGTGCCTATGCACGAAAGTGCGGGCCTATGGCTCGCACTTTCGTAGCAAATAGCGGCCATAGTCGTTCTTGGCCATCGGTTCGGCCAGTCGGCGCAGCTGGTCCTTGTCTATCCAGCCGCGCTTGTAGGCTATCTCCTCCAGGCAAGCCACCTTCAGACCCTGGCGCTTCTCGATGACCTCAATGAACGTAGAAGCCTCCGACAGCGAGTCGTGGGTGCCCGTGTCGAGCCAGGCGAAGCCGCGTTGCAGCGTCTGCACCCGCAGGTTTCTGCGTTGCAGATATTCCTGATTGACGGTTGTTATCTCCAGTTCGCCGCGTGCCGACGGCTTGATATGCTTGGCAATGTCCACCACGCTGTTGGGGTAGAAGTAGAGACCCACCACGGCATAGTTTGACTTAGGCTTCTCAGGCTTCTCCTCAATGCTCAGGCAGTTGCCGTCCTTGTCAAATTCTGCCACGCCGTAGCGCTCCGGGTCGTTGACCCAGTAGCCGAACACGGTGGCGTGGCCATCCTCCTCGGCACTGCGCACGGCCTGCTTCAGCATGCCCGTGAAACCGCTGCCGTAGAAGATATTGTCGCCCAGTACCAGGCACACACAGTCGTCGCCAATGAACTGCTCGCCGATGATGAACGCCTGTGCCAGCCCGTCTGGACTGGGCTGTTCGGCATACTCGAAGCGCACGCCGAGGTCGCTGCCGTCGCCCAATAACCGCTTGAAGGCTGGCAGGTCGTAGGGTGTGGATATTATCAGTATCTCACGTATGCCGGCCAGCATGAGCGTCGAGATGGGGTAGTAAATCATGGGTTTGTCGAAGATGGGTATGAGCTGCTTCGACACGCCCTTGGTGATGGGGTAGAGGCGTGTGCCGCTACCTCCTGCTAATACGATACCTTTCATAGTCTGTACTTATGGGTTCGTGGTTATAGTCCTAACGGGTTGGCGGGTATGTCCAGCAGTTCTTCTGGTGTCATGGGGATGGGGCTGTCCAGTTCGGGCACCATGCCGGGGTTGCTCTGGTCGCCGGCTCCGGGTCCGCTGCCGGCCAGAAGCTGATGCTTCATGCTCCAGACCATTACTGCCATCTCAGGTTCAATATATGTCTTCTTCATATTCTATGTGTCTTTAAGTGTTCTGACTATTCCGTCTCCCCCTCTCGCTTGGGGAGGGGGGATGGTGTGGGTGTTTAGTTTACGATAACCTTCTTGCCGTTGCTGATATACAGGCCCTTTGTGGGTTTGCTGACGCGCTGACCATTCAGGTTGTACCATTGCCCGTTGTCCATTGTCCGTTGTCCATTGTCCATCAGGCGTATGCCGGTGGTGCCGTCGTCGCTGCCGATGCCCAGGCTGGTCAGTTCACGGTCGAAGATACCCGGCTTGAAGTAGGCGCGGAAGGGGGCGCTGCCGCCTGTTGCCCGCAGTTCAAACTTGTTGCCGGCGGCATTGATGCAGTAGATGTTTTCGGTGTTGTCCTGCATGGTGTTGCCGATGAATCGGAAGTTGCCGCCCGTCTTGGCCGTCGATATGCCGCCCTTGTGTACGGTGGTGTTCTCGCCAACAAACTGGATGGCCTTGCCGCTGAGGTCCCACTTGGCCCCCCACTTGCTGCCGGGGAAGGCTACGATGTAGGGCGTGTTGGCTTGCATGGTGCCGCTGACGTAGCCGAAGTTGACGGTGGCGGCACCGTCGCTGGTGAACTCCTTCAGCCAGAACTGCTTGCCCTCGTCGGTGCTGCTGGTAAACCAGCTGATGTCGTCGCCGTCGGCAGTCACCCGTGCCACGTCGAAGGGCAGCATGATGGTGTTCCATCCGTTGCTGCCGTCAGCACCCGTCGTGAAGGCATAGTCGAAGGCTACCTTCGTGGCGGTGAAGTCTACGGGAGCATAGAAAGCATTGTCGTCGGTCAGCACGATGTTGTCAGCTGTATAGGCAGAGCCGTCGAAGCGGATGACGTTGGTCAGTCCGGCGGGCACGGCATCGCTGCTGCCCAGGATGTAGACGCAGTTCTTCTCGGCGTTCTTCGTCACCGAAGTCACACCGGTGCCTGCCAGATTGACGGCCAGCACACCGGCGGGCACCGTGTAGCTTGCCGTCGCCTTCGTCACCGTCTGCGTGCCGTCAGCCGCATAGGTCACGATGGCTGGCTTGGGATAGTAGTAGCCTACTTCGTACCAGCTGGCCCAACTTCCATTCTTTTGGTAGATTACATCCACCTCGTACATACTGCCATTGACCATGCCGTCAAAGACTATAGGAATGTTGATGCTGCCATTGGCCGGGACGGTAATGAACTGGGCCACTCGTGCTACAGGATTGTCGTAGTCATAGTCCTTATAGAGGTCTATCTGGTAAGCACCATAATAGTCGTAGGTAGCATCAGGATTGCTTACGGTCAGCGTACCGTTGAAGGTGGTGCCGTAGACGTTGTAGCTCTTTCCGCTGATGAGCTCCGCGTTCTCTACCGTCAGCGCGCGTCCCAGCGTGATGTTGTCCGACGTGGGGTTGCTACTGCCGGCGGTGACGGTCAGCGTGACCTCCTTGTCGTAGTCAATATAGGAGCGTCTACCATGGACCACCGAGTATTTGAAGGTGCCCGTCTCGGTGGGCGTGTAGTTGATGACGCAGTTCTTGGTCTCGCCCGCGCCGATGTAGAAGGTTTGTCCGTAGAGCATGAAGTTTCCGCCCTTATCTACCAGGATGATGTCGGCATCGTAGGGCTCGCTCGATTTGTTGGTAATGTTGGCGGTGATGGCTACGCTTTCACCCACTGTGGCTGTTGCCTTGTCGATGGTGAGGCTGTTGAGTGTCAGCTTGTAGTCGGCGGCCTTCTCGCTGATCACCGTGCCCGTGTCGCCCGACTTCTGTATGCCCACGACGGCATCCTGGCCGAAGTGGAACCCGTCGCTGGAGCTGCTGCCGCCGATGCCCTGCGTATAGGGGTTCAGTGCCGACAGCTTGAAGTAGTCGTCGCTCTGGCCGCCCCATCCCCAGTTGATGTGGAAGTAGTCCTCGCCTTGGTAGCCGTCGCACACAAACTCATGGCCACCTCCGGCCGACGAGCCGCCATAGACCACGGGGCGGCCCTGCCGAAGCTCGTTGTAGAGCATGTCTATCCAGTTGTCGTAGCTATAGTCGTTGCGGTCGACAAACTGTGTCGTCTCGGTGTTGTAGTCGAAGTAGTTCTTCAGTGCGTCGGCCACATAGTTGGTGATGGAGCCCGACGAGGGGCCGTATTCCATCTGTACAGAATAGCCGCAATACTGCATCAGCGTGGCCACGGCCGTGGCCTGTGCGCTGGTATAGGTGCCTTCCGAATAGACGTTGAGCATGTTGGCCCAGTCGAAGGTGACGGCGGGCAGCGGGCCTAAGGTGTTGCCTTGCCACGAGTACGACGGGATGGCGGTGGTGGCTGCCGTAGGCCACTCGTGATATTTCATGACTTGGGCCATGGCCGTGGCCACGCAGCCCGTGGCGCAATGCTCGTAGCCATCCTTCGCCGTCGTGCTGTAGACGTAGTAGCCGCCCTCAATGCCATAGTAGGGTGTCTGGTCGCTGTAGGGCGCTCCCTGGTTCCATCGCGTCGCTATCAGCGGTGCTATGGGTGTTTTCACCTCGCCGGCGCGGCGGGCCTGCGGAAGCGTCACCACCCGGTCGGGGTGTGCCTGCATCCAGGCTATCTCGTCGGCATAGCCCTGCAGCCACGCCCGCATGTTGTCGGGCATGTCGGCGGGGTTCAGGCTGCCGCTGTTGCTATAGCCCAGGATGGCTGCCGTGCGGTCGTCGTTGGACACGACGACGTAGCCTTTCCGGCCTGCCAGGTTAAACACGTAGAGGCCGCTCACCTTGCCGGCCTCCTGTAGTTGGGGCACTGCTGTGGTGCCGCTGCGCTTGGCCATGTGCTTCACCACAAACTGCTTGGCCGCTTCGAGGGCCTGCTGTGGGGTCACGTTGCCTGCCGTCATCGTGGTGGCGATGATAGCCATTACGACCAGTAATAATGTCTTTTTCATTGTCGTTAGGTTTGTTGTTGTCTTCAATGGTTAGTGGTAGCGCGTTGCTAATCCGTCTGCAAATTTAAATAAAATTTTCGAGATTATAAGCCAGTTTAGATAAAAACTGAAACAAATTGCCCCGAAAAGATAGAAATCAAGGCCTCCATACGCTCTGTTCCTATCCCTTTGCGTGCTCTAAGT
>Ga0310691_10000283_pt1 | contig 103486 bp, 93 predicted proteins | sample 176DNAGHGlowgp2_FD_203887 | JGI IMG/M metagenome (GOLD analysis project Ga0310691, IMG submission 203887) | Sheep rumen microbial communities from Palmerston North, Manawatu-Wanganui, New Zealand - 1766 DNA GHGlow gp2 (v2) (version 2) | ecosystem: Host-associated > Mammals > Digestive system >...
CAGGACCTCGCCGACGGCACCGCCGTCACCACCACCTTCGACATGGCCAAGCGACTCGCGACCTCAACGCGCTACACGCCCTTCGGCGCCGTCACGACCGCCTACTCCTACGACCCTCTCGGCCAGATTATCGGAACGACCGTCTCCACAAACGGCGTCGCCGTCCGAGGCACGCTCGCCGCCTACGACGCCCGCGGCCGCCGCATCCTTTCCGTGGACGAGCAGGGTCGCACCAACACCGTCTCGTATTCTGCCGACAACCGCACCGTCATCCGCACCACCCAGGCCGGCGCTGTCACGACTACGACCCTCAACACGGATGGTTCCGTCGCGACCATAGCCGGCAATGTCCGTCCCTACGAGTCTCGCTCCTACGGCGTCGACTCCGCCACCGGTCTCTTCTGGACCGAAGTCCGCACCGCCCAGAACGATTCTTCCCCCTCAGTCCTCGCCTCCCGTACCTTCCTCAACGCCCTCGGCCAGACCGTCCGCTACGAGACCCCCGCGCCAAACAATCACGTCCGCGCGACCCTCTCCGCCTACAACGCCCTTGGCCAGCTCGTCTCCGAACAGACGGACTTCCTCTCGAACGGAACCTTCATTGCGCATTCCGCATTGAGCATTGCGCATTCCTACGATGCCCTCGGCTCCCTCTCACGCTCCACCCAGACGTCGACTTCCGGTGTCTGGCGTGCCCAATCCTCCGTCTCGCGTTACGCGCTCGAACCCGACGGCTCCGTCTGGTCTCGTGATTTCTCCGTCGCCTCCTGCTCCGATCCGGTCCTCGCCGCACTGACGAACCGCACGGACCGTAAGTTCTATCCTCTCTCGCAGTCCGAGCGCTCGCACGTTGTGTCCTACGATCTGCGCGGCAACGCCACGCACGAAACGGAATCCTTCGACCGTGCCGCCGCGCGCAGCGAGTCCAGCACGCTCGTTCCGTGGGCTGCCAATCCTTCGCTCAGTGTCGCGCTTGCGGGACGCAAGGTCGAAGTGGTAGACTTCGCCTCCGTGACGAACCGCTTCGAATATGACTCTTTGGGGCAGCGCGTCGCCGAGACCGACGGTCTCGGCAATGCGACGACCTTCTCCTACGATTTCGCCGGCCGACTTCTCTCCAAAACCGACCCCGTGGGTTTCGCCACCTCCTACGCCTACGACGCCGCTGGCCGCCGCATCGCCGTCACCGACGCGCTCGGAAACACGATCCACACGCAATACGACGCCTCGGGCCGTGTCGTGGCGGAGGCCGGCGCCACCTATCCCGTCCGCAAGGGCTACGATTCCTACGGCCGTTGGACGAGTTTGAAGACGACCCGCGACGGTTCGACGTGGGACGAAACGCGGTGGACCTACGACGAAGCGACCGGAGTGCAGATTGCCAAGACCTACGCCGATGGCTCCGTCGTCCGCCACGACTATGACGAAAAGGGTCGCCCGACCCGCACAATCTGGGCGCGTGGCGCGTGGTTCGAGAACCGCTACGACGAATGGGGGCAGATCGTCGCCGTCACGCACGACGATCCGACCATCGACGCCGCGATGACCTTCGACGCCTTTGGTCGCCTCGTCTCCTCGTCGAACAACGCCGCCGCCTATCTCTACGCTCACGACGACCGTGGTCTCGTCACGAACGAGCTTGCCGTCATTGGTGGCGTCACGAACGTCATCGTCCGCGACTTCGACGACTACGGTCGCCCGTCCCGCCTCCGCATCGCCGACAGCGACTACGACCAGACCTACGACTATGATGACAAAGGCCGTCTTTCCGTCATCGGCATCCCCGGTTCAACCGTCACCTACGCCTACACGCCTGATTCCCTCGATGCCGGCCATTCCGTTCTCACGCCGTCGAACGCAGTTCTCACCCGCGCGCTCTACCGCGACCCGCAGCGCCGCAGCTTGATTCTGTCCGTGTCCAACCTCGTGAACGGAGTTGATTCCGGCTCGTCGTTCGATTACACCTACGACGCCCTCGGACGCCCCGTCACTCGCAACCTCGACGCCTTCGGCTACAACGCCCGTGGCGAAGTCGCCTGGGCGCGCTACGGAACGAATACGCTTGCCGACATCTACGAGTATGACTGCATCGGAAACTTCACGTCCAACCGCATCTGCGGTGCTTGGTCCCAGTTTGAAGCAAATGAACTCAACGAGTACGACAAAATCGCCGATGACAATCCGAGAAATCTTGCTTACGATGTCGATGGGAATCTGTTGACGAACGGAGTTTGGTCGTATTCTTACGATTCCATGAATAGACTGATAGAAACTTGTTCGAATGGCGTTTCTGTTTCAATTAATTTGTATGACCCACGATGGCGTCGAGTTGGTGTTCGCAATGCCGAAACTTTCAGGTTGAGCTTTTACAATGGATACAATTCAATCCGTGAGCGTTTTGGCGCCGCACCAAGCCAATTCAATTACTGGGGAACCGATCTTTCCGGAAGTTTGCAACTTGGTGGGGGCGCTGGCGGTCTTGTTGTTGTCAACAGATCTGAATTCAATTACTTTCCATCATATGACAATCTTGGCAATATAGTGTCTTACCTCGATTCCAATGGAGCTGAGTGTGCAGTTTTCTCCTACGACTCATTCGGTCAACTCGCCGTGTGTCATAGTTTTGAACCTTCTTCTTTTCGAAATCAGTTTTCTACAAAAGAAAATGACTTTGAAACGGGGTTGATTTATTATGGGTTCCGGTTTTATAATCCCAAAATCGGAAAATGGCTATCTTTGGATCCCATTGGTCGCTATTCTCCCTCGCAAAATTCATTTCTTTACAACTGTCGATATGTTTATCAAGACTATCTAGGCCTTTATGAAATCCGCCCATCGACAACGCCGCCAGAAGGGTCCTCGTCGAGTTCGTTTTATTTTCACGTGACTGTTAAGCCAGATTCTATGGATGCAGACTGCGAAATCAACTTCATCCAATTTGCATATAAAATTGACCGTAACCATTGGGATGTCGATTCATTGCAGCTTCCGGTTAATGTGCCACGCGACAAACAGCAGGCTGAACCGCCCGAGAAACCTTTTTACTTTGCTCATCCCAAGGCATTTATCGACTCGGACGGCTCTTACAATTTTTATGACTTACCTACGGAGAGAACGTATTATTTCCTGTTTGTCGTAAAGCGTTGCTGCTTACACTATTATTCTGGTTCAGAAGGTAATTGCGACTGCTGCGACCACTACAAAGTTTCGGTTCTTTCGCGAATCTACTGGTGGACAGTTACAGGCAAAACAGGATACAAGATAGTAGCGGATACAAATGATAAGGTTTATCAAAACATGAACAACGTCTTGAGTTCAGAAGTCAAAGGAAAGACATTTTTGAAAAAAAACTGCAAAAAATACATGGACGAAAACTCTGACTCAGTTAACAACGTATTTGAATTCGGGCTACCGTATACGATTGATTTCGTTGATGAATAACGCCATTCCGATTCGTTTGTTGCCCAAATGAAGTTCAAAATGCTTAGACATCAAGTAATGGAATCATGCCAAAGGTGGGTGGTGCGGGCGATCTGCCCCTCTTCGCACCACAAATTTGTCGTCGCATTATTCGTAATTGGGACAATGGCTACCTGTTGTATTTTCGTCAAGTCTACTAAAAAGACGAATTCTTCCGTTTCTTGCGAATTGGTTTTGATGCACCCAGTTGTTGCTCAGGCTTATGCGTCTCAAGGATACCCTCGCCAGCCCGGATATTTTGGTTGGGGAATGGATCCCGACGGCATCGGTGAAATCTCTGGCGAACCATTCGGAAAAGTTTTTGCAGTTCTCGTTGTCAGAAACAGGGGCAATAATATTGTTCATTTGCCCAGTTTTCACAAGTGGTGGACAATTATCCTGTGCAAAGAAGGAAACGCTTCCATGGAATTCCCTCTTTTAAACGAAGATCCAAGAACTAATGGCAGCGAAGCTGCTGTATTGACATGGGCCTTGCCATTGTGTCCAAGATCGGACACGGCCATAGGAGTTGGAATCGGAACGAATTTGAATCATATTACGAAAAACGATTACATTTGGGTTGAATGCCGGCATCCTACACTGCATGTGAAATCAAATCCGGTTTTCCCCCTTCGCTCGTTGAATGAATTATTATCTGATTCGCTACAGTACTTGGCCGATCCGATGGAGAAGTAGCACGGAACGATGAAAACGGAAGGAGCCCTTCAGTCCGACAATCCGGCTGCCGCGGCCGCTGAGAAGAACGCCGCCGCTAACGAACTCTTCTCTCTACCTGAACTTCCCGACGGCGTCGTGGCCGACCTAGCGCGGATGTTCGCGTCGCCCGACGAAAACGAGGTCTGGCGGGACTATTGCCTGCAGTTCCTCGGCATCGCGCTCGAACGCAAGGAAGGCGTGGCGGACGGGGAACGCGCCCTCGCGCGGGGAACGCTTGTCGAGGCCTTGGTCTCCACGAACGCCACATTCGCCGGCACCGCCCTTCGCTCCCTCCACCGCGGCGATCCGTCCGATCCCCTCGTCGCGGCAAGCGCCCTCCGCATCGCCCGTGACTCGACCTATCCCTCTGCCTCCCGCATCACCGCCCTTCTCGTCCTGGAGGAATGCACGGCCCACGCCACGGACGGCGAAGCCGATCCGCCTGCCGACCGGCTTTCCGTCCTTCGCGAAACCGCCGGTTCTCTCGCCCGCGACAATGCCGCCTCCTCCCTTCTTCGCCAGACTGCCGAAACGGTCCTGCGAAGAGTTGACCCGTCGCGGGGTCTTGAGTAGACTCCTTCGCGCACCTCCGCTTCGGTGCGTTTCGGAACCGGCGCTCCTTGAATAAAAGGGCAACGGTTCGGGCGCTCGGTGCATCTATAGAGGTGGAACGGGCATTGCAGCCCGCAAACGAATGGACATCGCCGAACAGATCCGAACCGATCCCGACGCCGGGGCGCGGCGCCTCGTGGCCGATCTCGGCCCCGGCCTCTACGCCTTCGCGCTGCAACTTTGCGGCAACCGAACGGACGCGGACGACCTCTACATGCGCACGCTGGAGACGGCCGTGAGGCGGATCGGGCGGCAGCGAGGGCCGGCCTTTTCGGCGTGGCTGCGCTCGATCTGCATGAACTACTGGCGCATGGACAGGCGCCGCCGGAGCGTTTCGATCGAGCCGGAATCGGAGTTGGACGCGGTTCGGGACAAGGGGCCGACCCCCGCCGAGGCGGCCGAGGCGCAATCCGACTCCGACGCGGTCCGCGCCGCGGTGGCACGCCTTCCGGCGCGCTACCTCAAGCCGGTCCTGTTACGCTACTGGGGCGGTCTTTCGCAGCCGGAGGTCGCCGCCAGGATCGGCGTTTCCGTGGGGACGGTCAAACGGCTCCTTTCCGAGGCCCGCGAGCTTCTGCGGGCCGAACTGGAACGATCGTTGGAGAGAAAGAAACAATGAGTCCGAACGAATCCGACGCCGAACTCCGTCTCGGCGAAACCATCCGCGCGGCCCTGCCGCCCCTGCCCGCCGATTTCGATCCCGAGCGGATCGAAGACGAATTCTTTGCCGCCCTTGCGAAGGAAAACAGCGCCGTTGGCCTCAAGCCTCCCGACGTTGCCGACCGCCTTGTTTCCTTGGCGAGACGGACGGCCGGCGCCCATCGCGCGGATGCCGATCGTCGCGCCGTCGCGTCGCCGCGGCTCCGGCGCGTCGCGGCGGCGGCTGCAGTCGCGGCCATCGCGTGTCTCGCCGGCGCCGCGACCGTCGCGATTCGGGCGGCGCTTCGCGACGACCCGTCCCCCGCGCCGTCCCCCGCGCCGCCCATCGCGTCGTCCATCGTCCGGCGTTCGTCGATCGGCGTTGACGCCCCGGGCTCGGCGGAGCCCGACACGACGAAGCCGGAATCCTCCATCGCCGCTCCCGCCGTTTCCGCTCCTGCGCCCAGGCCGGCGGAGGCCGTCTCCGCCGGACCCGCCGCACCCGCGAGTCCCGCGGAGGCCGTCCCGTCCGCCTTCGCCGCCCCCGAGGACGCCTTCGCGTTCTACCGCCCGGCGGACGTGGAGACATTCCTCGCCGCGTGGCAGGAATCGCTGCTGCCGCTTTCGTCGGCGGTCACGCAGGAGGTCGGCGCCGTGGCGATCTGTCCCGATTCCGCGGATTCCGCCGCGTGGTTCGCCGCGCTCTGGCCGGACCGCGCGCCGGAGACGTTCTCCGCGCTCCTGCTCGACGACCTGGGCGACGCCGTCCTCACGAACCTCGCCGCCTCGGCCGCCGCCTCGGTCGAGGCGCCCGAGGACTACGACCCGGCCTGGCTCCTCGACGAAACGCTCCCCGGCATCCCCGAGGAGCACCGTCGGGCGCTGATGCCCTTCTACGACCCGGCGCTCGTCACGCTCTCCTTCGACTCCTATCCAGACGCCGCGCGCTTCGCCGAATGGCTCGGCGACGGCGGCCATCCGCCGGCGCCCTCGCGGACGGCCCCTTCGTCGGCGCCGCAGGCGCTCCTGTCGTTCGAGACGGAGGCGCACCCGTCACCCACGCCGCAGGCGGCCCCTTCGTCGGCTCCGCAGGCGCGCCTGTCGTTCGAGCCGCAGGAGGATACGTCCTTGGCCCCGGGCGGGCACGAAGAGCCGAAGACGCCGCCGATGCCCGACTTCAAGCTCCTCCAGCGCCTCCTCTACCGGGAACTCGTCGTCCCGTTCTACGACGGGCCGGACGGCTCCACACACTTGAGCCGAGACGGCGCGCGCGAAATCTGGGGATTTGCGCTCGAGCTCGGCCGCGGCCGCCTCGCGCTCGTCCCCAACCGCGAATGGGGAGGCGCCTACGACCTCGTCGTGCGCTCCGGAATGGACGACTCGTTCCTCCGCTTCTGCGCGGCGTTCGGCTCCTGGAAATGGGGCTGGGCCGACAAGGCCCGGGAGCTGCGCGACGACCTTTCGTTCCGTCTTGCCGGCGGCGACGCCGCCCCGTTCCAGTCCCTCCTCCTCGCGTATCTCGACCAGCGCTTCGAACCCTCCCCCGACCGCGCCGCCGCCCTTCGCGCCGCCTTCGACGCCTGGTCGGCCACCCTCGCCGGCGAATTCGACCGCGACGACGTCCGCGCCTGGTTCGGCCACTGGCTCGTCGAGGATGTCGTCGCCGCCGGTCCCGCCCCCGTCCGCGGCGGGAACCCCTGCGCCGACATTCGCGCCGACGCCATCGCCCGCCGCGCCGCCGAACCCGCCCCGGACGCCTCTCCCGCCCCCGGTGCGGTCCCCGTCCACGAGGACTTCGTCCAGGCGACCTTCCTCCCTCTCGTCCTCCGCGAGGTCGTCGCTCCCCTCGAGGCCGTCGAAGGCGACCGCGACGCCCCGTGGCGCCCGATGGCCCTCGCCGCCCTTCGCGACTGGTGTCTCTGGACCGTCCGCGGCGAAGACCGTCCCGACCCCCTCTATATGGGCCGCGCCGTCTCCGCCGCCGGCCGCGGGTGTTCCTGGCCCGCCATCCGCTTCCTCGCCGCCCTCAAGGATTACGACGATGCCGCCTGGGACCCTGAAACCGCCATCTACGGTCGCCCCGACCCCGCCGCCCTTGCCGCCACCGCGCGGCGCGTCATCGAAGCCCTCGCCACCGCCGACGCCGACCCGGACACGACACCCCTCGCACGCCTCCTGATGCATCGCGCCGCCGCCGCTCGCCGCCACCCGCCCGTCGCCGGACTTCAGCCCGAAGCCTTCTCCGCCGCTTTCGTCGCCGCCGCCGCTCAGCCCCGTTCCCCCGCTGAAGCCCGCGCCCTTTGGCTCCTCTCCCCCGATACCGCCGATTGGCCCGCCATCGCCTCTTCCGCCTCCGACCCCTGGCTCCGCGAAATGGCCCTCGGCCGCGCGGCTCTCACCCAAGGCGACGCCGCGAAGAGCATCCCGGCGCAAGGCACCGCCGCGCAGAGTGGAGCCGCGCAGAGCACCGCCGCCCGGAGTGGAGCCGCGCGAGCACCGCTCGCGCGGGAGGCCTTCGCGCGCGCCGCCGAACTGCAGCCCGCCTTCCCCGAGCCCTGGATCGAGCTCCTTCGCCACTGCGCCGCCGACCCCGCCGAGGCGCGCGCCTTCTATGACGAGGCCGCCCGCCGCGAGTTCGACGCCCCCGGCGCCGCGGACGCGATGCTCGGCGCCCTCCGCCCGGCGAGTCCTGCAGGGGCGGTCCCGTCCGCCCCCGCCTCCGCCGAGGCCCTCCTCGCCTTCGGAGACGAATGCCTCGCCACCGGACGCTTCGACACGCGCGTCCCGTTCGCCTGGGTCCAGAGCCGCTTCATCGCCGCCTCCCTGCCCGGCGCCGATTGGGAGGCTCCCTTCCGCGGCGAGGACGCCATCACCAATATGAACCGCGTCTGCGACGCCCGCCTCGCCCACTCTCGCTCCAGCAAGGACGACCGCGCCGACGCCTTCTATGCCCGTCTTTGGCCCCTCTATGCGAACAACGATTTCGGCGCTTTCGTGCCGGCCTGCGGCGCCTTCGGCTCCTGCGAAGGCGGAGAACACGGTTTCACCGCCGATTTCGACCCCGGCCATCCGTTGCGTCGCCGCGCCCTCGCCCTTGCCTTGGGATACGCCGGCTACCACCACGACGACATCGTCGCCGCGATGCGCGCCTGGAGGGTCGACGGCGACCTTTCCGCCGCGCGCGACATTCTCCGAGCCCGCGCCGGTCGCGTCTCCGCCGCCACCAACACCGTCGACAACTGGGAGCAGAGCTACATCGCGGGTCGTCTCGCCGTCCTCGACTGCGCGCTCGCCAGGCCCGGCGATCCGCCATACTCCCTTCTCCCCAGGTTCGGGACTCCCGGTCCGCGCAAGTTCTGGCGCAGTCTCGGAGAGACCGTCTGGCTCGATGAGGTCAACGAGTTCAATCCCGACGCCGGCTTCTGGTGGACCGGCCCCCTCGCCGGGCAGATCGTCTCGAGCGAACCCGTCATTCCCGCCGCCGCCCGCCTTTCCGCCGCCGTCGGACTCTATCCGCCCGATTCCGGATCTCACGCCCGCCTCTGGATCGTCCCCGAAGCCGTTGCCGATCCGTCCTCCGCCGACGGCGAGCCCGTTCCCGGCCTCCTCCTCGAGCGCGACGACCACGACCGCTGCACGCTCGGCTGGGCGCGCCTCCGTCTCTTCGATCCCGATGCCGCGCCTGTGGGCGAAGCCGACGGTCCCCGCGTCCGCGTCCGGCCTCCGGCCGATGGCATCCAGCCCATTGAACTCGATTTCGTCTCCGGCGACATCGTCGTTCGTTACGACGGACGTCCCATTCCCGAACTCCGTCGATCCGGCCTCGTCGCCCCGGACCGCGCCCATGCCATCGCCTTCGCCGGCCGCCTCTTCGCCATCTGCAAGGCCACCGTCCTCGCCCTTCCCGCCGAGTCTGGTTCCGACTCGGACCCGAATGCCGAGGATTGACGGACGCGAACAGCCCCCTCTGACGAAATTCTGACGATTCGAGGGCCCTTTTGCGCTTGAACGCAACACTTGACTCGTTTAGACTTCACACCTGCAAGGACGCACTTCTCTTTTGACTTCTTCCCACCGGAAAACACCCCCATGAAATCCCGATTCCAGACCCGTCTGCTCCGCCCCGCGATCCCGCTGCTCGCCATCGGCGCGATCGTCTCGCTCGCGCAGGAATCCGACCCGCCGCTCGGCACGCCCGAGGACGTCCGCGAGCTGCTCCGCGCCGTCCAGGCCGATTCGCTTCCGTCGGCGAACGCGGTCACGCAGGAGATCGGCTCGGTCCCGTTCGCGCCGCAGGGCACGAACGCCGCCGCCTGGCTCGAGGCGCTGCTGCCGGGCGACCCGCCCGAGCCGTTCGCCGCGCTCGCGTGGGAGGACGCCTCCACTCGCGACACGGTCGTCACGAACACCGTCTCCGGCGGCTCCGCCCGCCTCGCCCCCGAGGACGACTACGATCCCGACTGGATCGCGCGCGAGGTCGACGGTGTCCCCGAGGAGCAGATTCCGGCGCTCTCCCCGTTCTACGACCCCGCGCTCGTCACGCTCCGCTTCGTCCTCGCCCCGACGAATGCCCCGGTCGCGGCCGAGGCCGAGATCGGCGAGCCCGAGGTTCCGATCGACCGCTCGACCCTCCTGCCCGGCCTCTTCGCCACCTTCCACGCCATCCGCGAGGAGATCGAGTTCCTGCCGGACTTCGACGCCATCCCGGTCGATCTCGCGACGAACGTCCCCGCGGTCGAGTTCCCCCTCGTCCACACGGCGTGGCCGGGATTCGAGACGCCGGACAACGACTTCGTCGACCATTTCGCCTGCCGGCTCGAGGGCTACATCGACATCACCAACGAGGGTGACTACGCCTTCGCCCTCTTCTCCGACGACGGCTCCGTCCTCGCGCTCGACGGCTCGACCGCCATCGACCACGACGGCCTCCACGTCTACAACTCGCAGTCCGCCTCGGTCCACCTCTCGGCCGGGCTCCATCCCGTCCGCGTGTCGTTCTTCGACAACGGCGGCTCCGCCGGCCTCGAGCTGCACTGGACGCCGCCGGGCGGCACCGAGGAGGTCGTCCCCGCCTCGTGCTTCCTCCACGCCCCCGTCGGCAACCTCCGCCCCAACGTCCGCCTCGCCCCGCTCGACCAGGCCTCCTACACCGTCGGCAACGACGTCGCGCTCTCCGCCACGGCCTGGGACCTGGACGGCACCGTCGCCCGCGTCGACTTCTACGTCGGCGACACGCTCCTCGCCTCCGATTCCTCCGCGCCCTACGAGGCGTCGTGGATCGCCGCCACGACCGGCCTCGTCGCCTTCAGCGCCGTCGCGATCGACGACGAGGGCGCCGCCTCTGCCCCCGGCGTCCGCACCGCCGGGATCGAACCGTGCGCCGCCGGCTACGCCCCCGGCCTCGTCGCCTCCTACTACGGCTTCGACCACGATTTGCAGGACATCCCCGCGCTCGACGGCCTCACGCCCGTCCAGACGCAGATCGAGACCGAGGTCGACCGCCCCGAGGCGCGCGTCTGGGCGGACGTCCCCGTCTCCTCCACGCACCGCTTCGCCGGCCGCTGGACCGGCGCGATCTTCGTCCCGGCCACCGACGACTACACCTTCGCCCTCGAGTCCGACGAGGGCTCCCGCCTCTGGCTCGACGGCGCGCTCGTCGTGGACAACGGCGGCGCCCACACCCGCCGCACCCGCTTCGGCACCGCCCGCCTCTCCCGCGGCTTCCACGCGCTCCGCCTCGACTTCTTCGACCGCGCCGGTCTCGCCTGCCTCAAGTTCTCCTGGTACGGCTCCGACCGCCGGCTCCGCATCGTCCCCCACACCGCGCTCTTCCACGTCGTCGGCGAGACCGACGCCGACGGCGACGGGATGCCCGACTGGTGGGAGACCGAACTCGGCTTCGACCCGCTCGACCCCTCCGACGCCGCGCTCGACCCCGACTCCGACGGCCTGACCAACCTCCAGGAGTTCCAGGCCGGCACCGACCCCTTCTCCGCCGACACCGACGGCGACGGCCTCCCGGACGCCTGGGAGGTCGCGAGCGGCACCCATCCCTGCCGCGCCGACGCCGGCGAGGACCCCGACGGCGACGGCGTCGTGAACGCCGAGGAGATGCGCGCCGGGACGAGCCCCGTCTCCGCCGACACCGATTCCGACGGCTTCCCCGACTTCGTCGAAGTCTACGAGCTCGGCACCGACCCGCTCCTCGCCGAAGACCTCGGCGCGACGAACCTCGTCGCCGCGCTCCCCGCCACGAACGCCGCCCTCCGCGCCGGCCCCTGGTCCCTCACCGAGACGCCCGGCGAACTCCGCTGCGAGCGCCGCGGCTGGGTCGAGATCCCCTTCTCCGTCCCAGACGCCGGCATCTACGCCCTCGAGGTCTCCGCCGCGCACGAATGGGTCAACCCCACCTGCCGCGACCCCGATCCGCCCTCCTCCTCCCGCTTCCTCGTCTACGTGGACGGCGTCTACGCCGCCACCAAGCCGCTCGCCGCCCCCGTCGGCCCGCAGGGCGGCTCGTTCCTCGCCTACACGCCCTGCCTCGCCGCCGGCGGCCACGTCGCGCGCCTCTTCTGGAACAACACCTGCTCCCGCCTGCAGCTCCGCCTCCGCTCCCTCTCCGTCCTCGCCTTCGAGGGCGCGGATGCGGACGAGGACGGCGTCGCCGACTGGATGCAGGCCGCCGTCGCCCGCCGCAACGCGCTCGACCCCGTCCCCGCCGAAAGCCACGTCTCCCCGCTCTGCGTCGAGGGCTCCGCCCGCTTCCCGCGCCTCGTCTCCGCCGCGTCCGGCGCCGATCCGGTCGACGTCCTCCCCGGCGCCGGCGACCGCTGGTTCCTCGACCTGCCGCTCGCCGAAGGCGCCGCCACGCCCCTTGCCGTCGACTGGGAGGGCGGCCTCTACGGCGCCTCCGCGTCCGTCCTCTGGACGCCGCTCGACCCCTTCGCCGAGACGAACCGCGTCGTCCTCCGCGCGGGCGACTCCCTCCTCGTCGGCGGCCTCCCCGCCGGCGTCCAGGGCGGCGCCGCGACGCTCTCCGTGGACGGCGTCCCCGCGCTCGACCTCGCTGCGCCCGGGGCGCTCTGCTTCACCAACGCCGGGACGCACTCGCTCTCCGCCGTCTGGACCGACGGCGCCGCCTCCGTGACCTCCGCCCTCGAGGTCGTCTGCGTTTCCGGCGCCTTCCCCGAGGAGCCGCCCGCCTGCCAGATCGGCGTTGCGCGCGCGTGGACCTGCCCGGGCGTCCCGGCGGACTGCCCCGTCGAGACCGACCGCTTCACCACGCTCGACCGCGCCGCCGGCCGCCTCCGCACCGACGACTCCCGCGGCGACCGCGTCCTCGTCGCCCGCGCCTTCGAAGGCGGCCCCGTCCTCGCCTCGACCTTCCTCGCCCCCTTCTGGGCGCAGGCCGCGGCCGACGGCGAAATGTGGATCGTCGAAGCGCTCGAGGACGCGCACGTCTGGCGCAACCGCCTCGTCACGATGGGCGTCCCGGACACCGTCGGCATCGAGCTGCGGGTCTACGTCTCGGGCGTTCTCTTCGACGACCTCACGATCCTCCGCCAGATCGCCCCGTCCGACCTCGACGACGCCGGCGAATACGTCTTCGACCTGATCAAGCCCGACCGCCTCGGCTCCTCCGCGTGCCACACCGTCGTGTTCAAGCAGGGGGGCGTCCAGATCGGCGAAGCCTGCTACTCCGGCCTCCTCCTCCCCGACGAACTCAAGTAGAGCCATGACCCGACTCCGCCCAGCCGCGCTCCTCCTCTTCGCCGCCCTTCCCGGGGCGGCCTGGGCCGCGTGCAACCCGACTGGAACGCAAGTCTGTTGCGAAAAACACGAAGCCTACTCCTGCCTGAATGTCGATTGGGCGGCGGCCGACCATGCGGAACTGGCTAGCATCGAATGCAACATCGCCAGTTTTGAACTCGTCGGTCTCGTTCCAGGACGGGAGCGGGTCATGCATCACATCTGGTGGGTTGCCCTTGACGGCGACACACGGTGCCCGGGCGATGAGGATCGCATTGAAGAAGACGAACTGGATCCTTTGGTCGAATGGCTGGTATGGGACACCCATGATCATTCTAATCGCGGAACGGGCGTTGTTGCAACATCCTCCCCAGAAATGAGTGGGGTTTTGGCCTGTGTTTTTTATGTTCGCAATCGTTCTTCCCATTGTGGCGAACATGAGGAAACATATGATTGTTGGGCGACATTGCCGCCAACGATCAATTCACTTACGGCAAGTTCGACCGTCTCTTACGATGGTGACAAATCGTTTCCGGTTACGACGGATGATGACATTCCAGATCCATTGCCGGCAGATTCTTTGATTATTCCTCGATACAAGGTCACGGACGAGAAAGATTCTACCGTCAGTGAGTATGTCGTTGAACTGGTCGCGAACCCGAACACTGCTGAGATGGAAACGAGGGTCGGAGATGCAGAATGGGAATTTCTGAAAGGCCCTGCATCTGGAAGTCTTGTTTACGAATCGCCACTCGTTAGTCAAGTCGACACGCCATGCGTCGGAGGGCATTACATCTACAAATGGCATTCGTGCGACACATACCCCTGGGGCAAGGCGGGAGTTCTTTTGCCGCTTGGCGGACCGGACATAACGGAGTATTTGAAAGGACAGTTTTCCAAATACGGCAGATGGGCGGATCAATGTTTGGAATACCTTGAGACCCGCGAATACAATGCTGCAGATAAAGTTCTTGTTGCTACGGCATGGCTTATACAAATTGCACCAACCTTGATGCACAAGGCCGCAACTTACCAAGTCGGAGATTCTCCGTATATTCCCCTTTGCGATAATACAGTGACCATTTCCGGGCATGTCTTCGGAAAAGATCAAATCGGAAATTTCCTCTATGCCTTTTTAGGTGCAAAACTGAATCTCAGGTACAACTTGGTGCTTTTTGGCGGACGATATGCTGCAGGACAGGCCGGAACGACAGAGAATGAGGATGATATTGCAGCTTATCGACCAGCATACGATTGCGGACGAGGGAATAAAGGCTCATGGGAAGAATGTTTGAATCGTGCAAATATCCGAGAAATTCAGAATGACACTGCGCGAATCGCGTGGCCGTCCTCAGATGTCGCTTCAGGTCCAGAGTATCCTCTCCTAAAGACGAATGCACAACCCGACGATTTTGATCCCATGGATCCATATCCAGACCTTTAGTGTTTCCATTTTTCACTCATCACCAGGCCAAAACAAATGAAGCGCGACATCTTCCAATCCGGCTTTCTTCCAATTGCCCTTGCAATCGTTTTTTTATGGATAGGTCCGGTTTGCTTCGGCACCGACTTTATTTCTGAATTGAATACTTGTTGGCAGACGCACGATTCGGAAACTGTATTGACATTCTTGGAAAACGAATCTGCGACCAATTCAACTCCGGCATCTTTGACGGCTCTGGGACTAGCTAACATTTATTTCCGAAACGACATCATCGCTGCGACAAATCTGATGGAACAGGCGATCATCCTTGCATCAAATGCGATGACAAATCAAGTGAATGTTTGTAGCAATAGTATGGAACGGTCGGTTCTCATTGCTGGATTGCGTGACGTTATACTTGAAATTGTGTCAAATCAATCCCAAGAAGAAATAACAAACCATCCTCCTGTCTCCGCCATTGCCATCCAACAGTTGTTTGAGGACTGTCCAGACGAAATGCCGATGAGTCACATCATTGACGAACTTTGACAGTAACGTTTTCAACAATTCTTCGAGAAGTGAAGATTGCCTCGTCAAATGGTTCCCGACGAACTCAAGTAGAGCCATGATTCGACTCCGCCCAGCCGCGCTCCTCCTCCTCGCCGCCCTTCCCGGGGCGGCCTGGGCCGCGTGCAACCCCGTCGGCACGGAGGACTGCTGCACGAAGGTCGTGGACGAAGAATGCACCTCGGCCGACTGGCCGCGTCCGGGCGGCATTGTGATTTCGATGACGGCAAGTGGCAATTATTGTTTCTTCCTTGATGGGATGCCCGACCGTTCGCAGTATCACGGAATTCGCCACGAAACGTGGATCCCCGTTGAACCTCGCATCACGTGTCCTCCCGACCGCAACGATCCTTTCGACAAGCCCATTCGGACATTCGTCTCTTGGGAGATGACGACAAACGAAATCGTTGTCGCGATTGGGAATGGCAAAGAGGCGATTGTTCCAGATGGTGTGACAGGATATGTCCGCTGTGTGTACACGATTCGGTCCTTTGCGGACTCTTGCTCTGAAGACTATGTCATGTGTGAGAAAAGGTTATTCATTGGCGAGTATCCAACTCCTCGATTGAGCTTGAGTTCTCCGAAAATTATACCTCGATATTCCGAGGATCCGTCCGAACGTCCGACCGAGACGTGTCTTCTTTCCTTGGATAGTGCATACATGGTTCCTGTTTCCGTTCAACTATCTTGCTCTCGGGTCCGGTTTGAAGATTCACAAGGACAAACACTTTCTCACACGTTTTCTCCTGGTGAAACATCGTTCTCCTTTGTCATTTCCGGTCAGATTCCGAGCGAGAATATGGATGATGGAGAGATCGTCGCAACGGTCCAGACCGATCTTGGTGGCAATTCGATAACAAATACAATAACGGTTATCTGGGTTGAATTGTCATTGATCTCCTCGGGAGATTTCCCTGCCGATTATGAATATGAAAACCGTCCGTCGGCGGATTGTCTGGGTCCAACGCGTTATATACCGACTCCAGGGTTTCATGACACGATAGGCAATCTTGTCTTGATTTGCGGGGTCGTTCATCCTCGCAATTATGTCGGCTCGCTTTTGTTTCAGCGAGACACCATTGGGCAATACGCGGTTGACATTGTCAATGGAAGTCCAAGGGAGAAGGATGACAACTCCGACACGATTCAAAGAACGAATGAAGGAAACGATTTGATCTATTTTGAACATGTGGATTTAGAACCGGAGCCCAACGGCCGCATTTTTGATATTGACTGTCCGGGAAAATCATTCACAGAGATTTCCAATGGTTTGTCAAGCAACGAATACCATGCTGGTGACATGTTTCTGGCCCGTTACAATTTTGTTGAATTCGTCAACTCTGTCTTCGGGCGTTGTTCCAATGATTTTTATTGGTATTCGCGAACGTCGGTCGTAATCGACTATAGTTTCCACGAAGACGGAATTGATTTTCGATTCGATGCATCCAATGACAATGAAGTTGGCGAGGGCCAAACAATGTTGGCTCCGTGAGTTCTTGAATTGAAAGGAATTCAAAATGAAAAATCGGCTGACAGCAACCATTTTCGCCTGCAATGTTCTCGCTGCATGCTTTTCTTTCGCCGACACGGCTACGGAATCGGCATTGGAAGAGTATCGGGGCGCAGAGTCGAATATTTGCGCCAAGATTTCGGCATGTTTCAATTCTACGGGCATCACGAATGTTTATCCCGTGTATGCGGCAGGATACATCCATTCTCGCGAAGCGATTCCCTTGATTGTGAGCCTGATAGATGTGAAGGCCGTGGCTGAGCCTGCCAAGTATTACCATCCTTCATTCAAATGGGAGGATGATGGAACGGGTGTGGAAACGAACAAACCGTTTGTCGTTGGCCGTCCGTCCTCGCTCTTTCCTAGGCCTCCAACGCCGGCAGTCGCGGCGTTGACGCAAATGCCGATTTCTTTTGAAACATTGACAAATCTCATTGTATCCGCAAACACCGATTTAAAACGACAGTATTTCGCGTGGGTTGCGGCCGCAAAATATCCGAACCAGTATTTCTTGTGGATTGGAGCACTGAAGGACAATGCCCCGGATCAATGGACAAATCTTTACGAGTATTCAACCGCTCGTTTGATTGGAAGAAAACCTTTTGCCGTCCACATTTACAAACCTTCGATGATTTTGTCGGTTGGTTTGGATGTTTGGAAATACGATAAGACCGCGGATCGTTTGCGGTCGATGGCCTCGGAGGCAATGCTCGCAGGCGATGACGAGATGGTTGCTGCCGTTTCAAATTGTTTGCAGGAAATGGGTTTGACCATCTTGAAACCCACTCTTTCGGAAGTCTTGGAATCAGTGGAGCTCGTCCATGAGTAACCTATACAAACAAGGTTGCTTTCTCCTCTTTGCCCTCCTTCCCGCCGCGGCGCCGGCCGCCTGCAATCCGGGCGGGACGGAGCTGTGCTGCGACAGCGTGGTCGAGACGAACTGCCTGTCGTTCTCGCGGCCGTCCTGGGGCGGCGTGTCGGCGACGAACGACTGCGACGGCGCGTCGTTCGTCCTCACGGGCCTCCAGAGCGGCTCGGTCCGCTACGAGATCGTCCAGTCGTGGACGCCGAAGCCCGGCTACGACGGAAAGTGCCCGGATCCCGAGCCGGCGTTCACCGTCCGAGCGGATGTCGTTCCGGAGGTCGCCTGGACGCTCCAATCGGGCGACTGGACGACGAACGGCACGGGCGAGGTCGCCACGATGCCGCGCAGCGCCGGCGTCTGCTCGGCGCGCTGCGAGTTCACGGTCTCCTGGCCCGCCACGGCCTGCTCCGGGTCCGGTTCCGAAACGGTTTCCTCCTCCGCGGTCTTCACGAACGCCGTGGTGGTCTCCGAGATCCCGCCGCCGCGCATCTGCACGCTGAACGACCACCATTCCCCGCACGGGTTCCTGGTCGACCTCGCCTGCCCGGACGAGGGCTGGACGCCGTCGATCGTTCCGGGCGCGGACGGCGCGAACGCGATCATCACGCAGATCGACCGCACCGCAAAGACGTTCCGCGCGCAGGGAACCCGCTCCGGCCTCGACGCCAAGGCGGTCGTCACGGCCGAATGCGGCGAGGGCTTCACGCCGTTCGACGTCGTGGCGCTCGGCGACCTGCGGCTCGGCGACGGATGCGGCTGCAAGCCCGAGGCGACCGACTCCACGGACGAGGACGCCGACGCGACGGCCTACGAGACGATGGTCGGCAAGCCCGAGGAAGGGGCGAAGGCGACGCTCGAACAGGACTACGAGCCGGAGAAGTGGGGCGAGGACGTCCTCTGGCGGACCGGGGGCGGATGGTCGCCCGCCGGCGGCTCCTGCGCCGAAGGGAACTCCTTCGACCTCGCGTGGGCGCTCGGCGGTTCCGTCTCCAACATCGTCGATTCCTGGTTCGACTGCGAACCCGACCGCACCCGCGCCGACGACGAGCCCAAGCGCCGCCTGATCCTCGCCGTCGCCTACTTCACCGGACTCGAGATCCAGGGCTCCACCGCGGAAGGTCGGCGATACCCCGTTTCGGGCGACGCGGACTTCGGCAACGGTTCCGACAAGGATTCGGGCTATGTATGCAGCCCCGGCGACACGCTCGACATCACCGCCGTCACCGTGATTCCCGAAGGACGGCTCCTCGACCTTTCCAAGACGGGCGAGACGCCCGCCGACAAGCGCAGCGCGATGAACGTCGGGGCGCCCGTCCGCGACGGCGACTCCAACCACTGGACGCTCGAGATCCCCGACGATTGCGCCGAAGGCAAGTTCACCCTCGCGCTCAAGGATCCGGGACACGACTGCGTCCGGGAGGAATACGACATCGTCGTGCAGGGATGCGGTTGCGGGCCCTGCGACAAGTACGGAACCTGCGAAAGCGAGGTCGGATGTCTTGACATCTCCTTCGGCCTGGGCCGCACCGCGACCGGCTCTGCGCTCCCGCCCCTCCGTGTCCGCTCGGACGACCTCTCCGCGGACTTCGAGCCGCCGCTGCCGCCGATCCGGCGCTACGTGAACGGCGAGCTCGTGACGCCCCAGGCCTCCTCTCCCGTTTCCTACAAGGCCGCAGCGGGCGGCGGCGGTTACACGCTCGACACGGCGGAGGGCTCCGTCTCCGTCTCCTCGTCCGCCTCCTCGATCCAGGTCTCCTACACGCGCACGGGCGAAACCGATCCCTTCGTCGAATACGGGCTCGTGAAGACGAACGGCGTCGCCACGCTGACCGAGACGCGCAATGGCGTCGCCCGCCGCGTCGACCGCTGGACGCAGAACGCCGACGGCTCCTGGCGGCTCGACACGCTCGACCCCGACGGCACCGTCCTCGAATCCGAGGAGCTGCTCGTCTCCACGCCGCTTCTCGAGCGCCGCCGCGCGGGCGGCGTCCTCCGCGAGACCGTCTGGGAGGAAGTCGCCGGACACGGCAGGGTCGTTGTCCGCGAGACGGTCGGCGAGGGCGCGGACGCCCGTTCGACCGTCACCCGCCCCTTCGCGTCCGGTCCCGCCTCCGGCCTCGTTCGCTCCGAGGTGCGCCCCGATGGCTCCTGGACCCTCCGGGACTACGATGCGCAGCGCCGTCCCGTCTCCGAGATCGCCCCCTTCGGCGATACCGCGCCCGTCCTTGACGCCGCCGGCGCCGTGACGGGCTGGGATGGCCCCGTCGTGCGCCGGACCTGGTCCTACGCCCCGGTCGATCCGCGCGACGACGGCTCCGTCGAGCCCGACTCCCCCCGCACGACCGTCGTCGCCGTCGGTTCCGACGCCGCCGGCTGGACCGAGACCTCCCGCTCCTACGCCGCCTACTTCGAGGCCGGTGCGGAGCGCGTCGCCCTTTCCGAGCGCGCAGCGGCCGCCGGCGCCGCCTACGGCGCCACCGGCGCCCTCCGCTCCGAAACCCGCACCCACGCCCCCGGAACGCCCCACGCCGGCCGGCTGGCGTCCTCCCTGTCCGAGCAGGGAATGCTGACGCGCCACGCCTACGCCTTCGGCGCGTGGGACCCGGCCTCGCCCCACGAGTTCACGTCCGGCATCGACGACGGCGGCTTCCTCCTCGAGACGAGCTTCACGACGCCCGCCGCCCACCCGGACGGCGTCCCGCGCAAGACCACGCTCGAGCGCTCCGTCCGGAACGCCCGCGGCGACCTCGTCTACACCGCCACGTGCCTCCTCCTCGAAGGCGGGGAGACTGCGCTCCTCTCCTGGACGCTCTACGGGCGCGACGCCGCCGGCCGCGAGATCCGCCGGGAATCGTCCGACGGCTCCCTCGTCGAGACCTCCTGGGCCTGCTGCGGCCCCGAATGGCGGCGCGACGAAACCGGCATCGTGACCGACTACGCCTACGACGCCGCCGGCCGCCTCGTCCTCGAGCAGCGCGGGACGGTCCAGACCGAGCATCGCTACGATGCCGCCGGCCGCGAGGTCGAGACGATCCGCCGCGGCCTGCCGTCCGGGGGCCGCCCCGCGACGGCTCTCCACCCCGCCACGCGCGGCTACGACGCCCTCGGCCGCCTCGCCTGGAGCGAAGGCGAGGACGGCATCCGCCTCGAATATCGCTACGGCACCGCTCCCGGCGGCGGCGAAACCCGCACCGTGATCCGCGGCGCCGGCACGTCCCTCGCGACCACCAACGAAACCATCTCGCTCCGCGACGGTTCCCTCTCGATCGTTCGCTTCAACGGTCGCCTCAAGACGACCTACCTCCACGAGCCGTTCGCCGAAACAACCTACGAGGGATCCAAGGGCCTTATGTCTCCCCGTTGGTCGCGGACCGAGCGCGACTTCCTCGGCCGGACGATTCGTTCGCTCCGTCCCGGCTTTGGCGGTGCGACACTCTTTTCCGAATCGGACTACGACGCGGCCGGCCGCGTCGTGTCCTCCCGCTCGGGCTACGAGCCGGCCAATCCTGCCTCGAACGCCGTCGTTCGCGCGCAGACGCTCTTCCTCTACGATGATTTCGGCGACCGCATCCTGTCTGCGCGCGATGTCGACCGCGACGGGCTCGTCGACCTCGCCGGGCCGGACATCGTGTCCTCCAACGAAACCGCCTATGTCCAGGCGGACGGCGACTGGTGGCTTTCAAGTTCCGTTTACTCCTTCCCGGATGCCGGTTCCGACGAGCCGCTGCGCGGCGGCACCTCGCTCGTGCGACTCACGGGGCTCGGCACCAATGCCGTGACATCCATCGGCTCCGCGAACCTTGTCTCGGAATCCGTCTCCATTGACGCTCTCGGCAATGCGTTCACGAACCGGGCGTTCCGCAATCGCGCCGCTGAATCGGCTCTCTCGGTCCACACCACGCCCGCGTCCATTCGTGCGACCGAATCCGTCTCGCTCGGAGGACTGGCCGTCACGAACCGCTCTTCGACCGGCGTGTGCTCCGTAAGCGGCTACGACACGCTGAACCGTCCCGTCTCCGTCACGGACGGCCGAGGCAACACGACGCGCCTCGCCTACGATGCGTTCGGGAGCATCGTCTGGACGGAGGACGCCACGGGCGCGCGGACGACCTTCGGCTACGATGCGCTCGGGCGGCAGACTTCCGTCTCGAACGCGCTCGGGCTCGTCACCACGAAGACCTATGACGAGAACGGCAATGTCGTCGCCGAACGCGGCGCGACCTATCCCGTCTCGTATTTCTTCGACGAATATGGTAGGATGACCGGTATGGAGACCTACCGCACGGAGGACCTTTCGCAGGGCGACCGCACCTCGTGGATCTACGACGAGGCAACCGGACTTCTGCTTCGCAAGCTCTACGCCGACGGCAAGGGGCCGGCCTATGACTACACGCCCGACGGTCGGCTCGGCCGCCGCACGTGGGCGCGCGGCGTTGAAACGGACTACACGCGCGACGACGACGGCGAGCTGCTCGCGCTCGATTACTCCGACGGGACGCCGTCCGTCCGCTATGTCCGCGACCGGATCGGCCGCATTCTTTCTTCGACCGTCGAGGGCGTTGCCACGAACGTCTACGCCTACGACCGCTACGGACGCGTCACCAACGAATGGCAGAACGGCGTCTCCATCGTCCGCAGCTACGACGCGCTTGGGCGCGAGACGGGCTACGAACTCGGCGGCGGCGTGCTGCCCGGCAGTTCGGTCGAATACACCTATGACGATCTCGGCCGCTTCGCCACGGTCGGTTTCTCGACGAACCGCGCCGAGTATGCGTATCTGCCCGGCTCTGATCTCGTTTCGGGTTATTCCATTGGAGACTTCCGCCGTTCCGTCTTCTACGAAACGCAGCGGAACCTGATTGCCGCCGTCACCAACTCGTTCGGCACGAATCTCGTGTCCGCTTTCGACTACGGAAACGACATCCTCGGTCGCCGCGTGTCGCGCCTCGACACCTTTGGCGGCGAAACGACGCAGAACACGTTCGGCTACAACGACCGATCCGAGGTGATTTCCGCCGCGATGGGAAACCATGACTACTCCTATGTCTACGATCCCATCGGCAACCGCACGTCCTCGACCGAGGACGGCGCGACCGCCGTCTACGAAGCGAACGAACTCAACCAGTATGCCGCCATCGGGCGCACGACCGGGACGGAAGAGCCGGCTTACGACGATGACGGCAACATGACGGCGACCGGTGATGGATGGTTCTACGAGTGGAACGGCGAGAACCGGATGGTCCTCGCGTCCAACGCCGTCCACGTCGTCCGTTATGCCTACGACGCCCGCGGGCGCATGGTGTTCAAGCGAGTTGAAGGTCCGGAACCATCCGACAAGACCCAGGTCTGGGACGGTTGGAACATCATCCTTGAGAACGATTCCGGCGTTCCGACCGTTAATGTCTGGGGGCTTGACATCGATGGCACGCTCCAAGGCGCCGGCGGCGTCGGCGGCCTCCTCGCCGTCCTTCGCGCGGACGGCACCTTCTTCCCGGCCTACGATGCGAACGGAAACGTTACGGAGTATGTTTCAAGTAGTGGCAATGGTGTCGCACATTACGAGTATTCGGCATTTGGCAGAACGTTCTCCGGCGACAACGCCATTTCGTCTTCGTTCTCTCATCAGTTCAGCACGAAAACCATCGAGAGGGAAACGCATTTGATTCACTATCAGTTGCGCATTTACGATTCTTTCACTGGCAGATTCGTGTCGAGAGATCCGATCCGCGAGGCAGGCGGGAGTCATCTTTATTGTTCATGCATGAATTCTCCTTTTGACGCGCATGATATTTTGGGCCTAAAACATTACACGATTCATTGTATTGGGGATTCCATGACTTGGGGCGTTCGCATGGAGAAGGAAAAAATTGGTGAAACGATGGCGCGTCCCCATCACCCCACTGAATTCGGAGAACCAGATTTTTCAAAGCCTTACAATCAAGGATGGATTGGCTATTTAAAGAATAATCTTCCCAGGGACAAGTTTACGTTCATTGGTTCGAACGAAGGGACTATGTCGGACAGAACAGCAATACCCGGTGCAAAAACAAGCGCGATATTTTCTAAGTTTTCAAAATCTTGCAATGCAGATATTTATATTCTTTTGGCGGGAATGAACGACGCCAATAACATTGCTTCTGCCGTTGACAATGGGAAAATTAGTACTCAAGCAGGAGTGGATGGGTCAACGCCATCGTTTGACTTGTTTGAAAATGCATTTTCTTCTCGAGAGTATGTTTTGCTTGTATGGATTACTGAACCTAAAGTAATTCCTTCTCCCAACGGACCCAAAAACGACGATGATTCCCGCGAGCGGCTCGGCGGACGCGATCACGCTGCGGGACATATCGGGAATGTCAATTCTGCAATAGAATTACTCAATAAGTCTATTAGAAAGCATGAAGCCAAACTGGCCTCGTCCGATGGCAATAAAATGAAAGATGGACGATATTGGGTTCAAACAACGAATCTAGAGGACATTGAAACTTGGTTTGAAGGGGATTCTACCCTTTCAAATGACGGAATGCATTTTAGTGATTTAGGGAATCGCAAACTAGCAGGCGAACTTGAAAAATTGATTCAGGCTGCTGTTGGGAAAGATGAGGCCTTGGGGAAATGAAACACTTTTCTCTCTTTAGTTTTGTGACGTTGTTATATAGTTTCGCGACTGTCGGTTCTCTTGCTGAGGGTGTAGCCGCGCTCCCTGTATATCAGTATGTCTGGAAGGGAAATGACATTTCTTTTCAATCAATGAGGTGCGGAATCATCAACAGTACAACGAATTGGATTTGTTATCCCGAGAGGATTGAGCCAGTTCTTCCTCCTCGTGAAGAATTGGTTTGGGTAGAAACTGGTGGCGGTTTTGGGAATCTTATTTCGGTAGACACAGGAAAAAGACTTTTCCCTGAAGGAGCTTTGCGATCACATTGGAAGGATCAATCAATACTGCCTTTCGTTTCAAATGGCATGTTTTCCGCTTTCTCAAGTATTGGGGCACCTCTACTTGTCGCCATTGACAAGAAGACGATCACAAACCATGAACGCCCCACAGCCTTGTCGCCAGTTCGTCAACATATTCTGGCATGCGATGATGAAATCGGTTTTTCCGAGGTGCCTTATCTTTGTGAATTCTATCCTTTTTCCGAGAAGCAACCGATCCAACGTTGTTCCTTCTTTGGTCCGGTTTTCAAGCCAATGACAAACGGAAAGTATTTGCCGGGACTTCCAAGACTCTGTCTTCTCCATACAAATGGCTTGCAATTCCTTGAGAATTCCGTCGAAATTCCACGAAGTGCCAACAGAGATTGCCATCCTTCGCTATGGATCAACGGATATCGGTGGGTTGACGTTCATCCAGACATTCTTGAAAACGCCCCCAGATCCGGTATGTTTCTTTCAAACGCGGGAACGGTGCTAGGAACCAACCTATTGTATTCTCCGGGGAATTGGGATTTCTTGCCTTATTTTTCGTCCAATCGACAAGCGATTGTTATGTTGCAGTCTGGAAAGCCTGCGGTTTTATATCCGGACGGAACGACAGACGAAAACGAAGAACTCATCCCGGCAAGCAGGGACAACCAGGATTGCTTTTCTTTTTCGCGGCGTTTCCATTCTGAATTAAACTCGATTCCTGATGACAAGGATAGCGCAAGTCGTTCTTTGGTCTCATCATTGGAAACCAGAGACTTCCCGACAACGAACTACATCTCCGTGTTGCCCGAGTATGTCTTTGTTCCGTTGGAGCAAGGGTCACGCCCTATTATTACCAATGACAACTCGCTTCCGGATACGATCAATCGCCTTGCAGAAACACATTTGATTTTTCGCCATATTCCGGCGGGTGAAACATTGCTGGGAGATATATCATGCCGGTTTCGCGGCAAGATTGGATTTGAAGAACCACATCGCGTGGTATTTCAAACAGGCTTCTATCTTCAGGTGTTTGAGTTCACTCGTGGAAATCTTGCTCGAGTCCAAGAACGTTATGCGGTTGATGCGCATGCATCATTGCTTCCTGCTCAAATTCCGACATTTTTTCCGAATGGTCTGAACGCACTCATGACAGACATCGAAAACAAGACGGGGCTCAAGACTCGAATTCCGACGGAATCGGAATGGGAATACGCATGCAGAAGTGGCAGCCATTCTGATTTGTTTATCGGCGAAAACCTAGAGGGATACTTCATCAGCAGCAACCTGAATCTGATCGCGCGATATGCATTCAATCAAGAACCCGGTACGGGATCTTGTTTATACCGGGCGTGTCTGAGCGGATTGTCCGATGTCGGAACGCTGGTACCAAATGCCTTCGGGTTGTTCGACATGCTTGGTAACGTGTCCGAGCTTGTCATTCCCGAACAAGAGGAAATCGCAATTTTCATGTCACGTCCCGTCCTTGAAACGAAAAGCGATTGTTTTCAGTTTCGGGGCGGCGGATGTTGGGATTCCGCATGGATGTGTACCGCACATGAGAAGCAGTTTCTTTTCGCTAGCGAAATCACACAACAGAACGGATTCAGGCTTTTTGCGGGAGAAGCCGAAATGCGGCAGTATCTGATGGATTGCAATGAAAGATAAACACATCAAACAGAATGATCGATTCGTCAGGATTGCCCAGAATTCTTCATTCAGACAGTCGGGCCAATGCCTTGTTCTGATTCTGTTGTTCTTTATCGCCCCCCTTCTTTCCTTCGGGGCGACGGTCGAGGTGTATTCGCAGGCCGGCTGTGCGGACTGCGAATGGGTGCGGGAGTCGTTTCTGCCGGAGGCGGAGGCGCGGTTCGGGACGAACCTCGAGTCGCGGGTCTGGGACATCGCGGAGAAGGAGAACTTCCTGCGTCTGCTCGGCGTTCTCGACCGGGCGGACGTCGAGGACGACGAGAGCGTCTACCTCGTCCTCGACGGCGCCGAGGTCCTCGCGGGCCGCGCGGCCATCGAGCGCGACGGCCTCGCGGCCCTGGAGCGCCTCTCGGGTGTCGCCGCGCCGCCGCAGTCCGCCGACGCGGCGCCGAAAGCCGTTCCGCGGCGCTTCCTCGACCGGCTCACGGTGCCGGCGATCCTGCTCGCGGGCCTCGCGGACGGATTCAACCCCTGCGCGTTCTCGATCGTGATCTTCCTCGCAGGCGCGCTCGCGGCGGGCGGGCGGATGCGCCGCGCCCGCATCGTCGGCGGCTGGACGTTCTGCGCGGCGTCCTACGCGACCTACGTGCTGATGGGGCTCGGGCTCGTCGGCGCCCTCCGGGCGCTCGAAGGCCTGCGCGCGCTGCGCGACGCGCTCTTCCTCGCCCTCGCGCTCGCTCTCCTCGTCCTCTCGGCCCTGAGCTTCCGCGACGCCTTCCGCTACCGCCGAGAGAGGACGCCGAAGGCCATCGCGCTGCAGCTTCCGGACGGCGTCAAGCGCCGCATCCGCGAGTTCTCTACGGCGCGGTGGAGCGGCCCGGCCGTGGTCGGGAGCAGCCTCGTCTGCGGCTTCGTGGTGACGCTCCTGGACAGTCTCTGCACGGGGCAGATCTACATCCCCGTCCTGGCGCTCCTCGCGCGCGACGGCGGGAATCTCCGCGCCCTCCTGCTGCTCCTGCTCTACAACGCGGCGTTCATCGCGCCGCTCGTGGCGATCTTCCTCCTCGCCGCCTACGGCGCCGACGCGCCGCGAATGTCGCGGTGGTCGAAGCGCAACGTCTTCCCGTCGAAGCTCTTCCTCGGCGCGATGTTCTTCGTGATGGCCGCGCTCGTCGCCGCACCGCTCCTGCCGCGCCGCGCCCCCGCGCCGCCCGCGCCTCCGGCGATCCGTGCCGGCGAACCGCCCGCCGCCCCGCGCTCCGCGGACGAAGCCGGGCGGGACGCCGGACGCAAGCCGCAGGACGCCCCTCCCGCGCCCTCCGCCGCGACGCCCGCGCTCCCGCCGCTCACGCTCGCCACGGAGCCGCTCGTCGCCGGGACGCCGGAATCCCGCCGCGCGGCCCTGCGCGCGCTCGGACGCGACATCCCGGAGGGCGACGCGGCGGCGCTGCTCGACCTCGTCCGCGTCCCGGAGGCGGCGTTCGCGACCGCTCTCTCGGCCGAGGAATCGCACGCGCTCCGCAACGACATCCTCGACATCCTGCTCAAGCAGGCCGCGATGCCCGCCGCGCTTCCGCGCGTCCTCGTCGAGACGGCCCGCGACCGGGCTGGGCAGGACGAGGTCTGGCGCGACTACTGCGTCCAGGGGCTCGGCGACTGCGCGATGCACCTGCCGGAGGGCTCCGTCGCGCGGGCCGAGGTCCTCGAGGACGTCGCCTCGTTCCTCGCCGAGACGGACGGCTCGCTCGCGGGGACCGCGCTCCTGGGCCTCGACCGCGCGTCCGCCGCGGACGACGCCTTCACGGCGGCGGCGGCCGTGCGGCTCGCGCTCGACGCGGCCGCTTCGCCCGAATCGCGCGCCGCCGCGCTACAGGTCGCCGCCGGCCGCGGCGCGGCCGGCGTCCTGCCCGAGGCCCGCGTCCTCGCGCAGATCGGGGACACGCTCCCGCTGCGCCTCGCCGCGGCCGCCGCGGTGGCCGACCTCGGCGAGGCGGCGGACCTCGAACTGCTGCTCTCCCTCGCCGAAACCGCGGAACCCGTCGCGCGCAAGGGTCTCCTCGCCGCCGCGGACCGCCTGCAACGGAGGCTCGCGCCGTGAAGTCCGCGTTCCTCCCGCTCTTCCTCCTGCCGCTCGCCGCGGCGGCCGCGCCGGCGCTCCGCTGCGAGCCGGAGCGCGTGGACCTGGGCGAGCTGCCCTGGGGGACGAACGTCGCGGCCCGCGTCCTCGTCCGGAACGACGGCGACGAGCCGCTGCACGTCGCGAAAGTCCGCGCCTGCTGCGGCTCCGAGGCCTCGATTTCGGCGACGAACGTCCCGCCGGGGGAAAGCGCGGTCCTGACCGTGGACCTCCGCGCGCGGGGCCGCTCCGGGCCGTTCCGGCGCTCGGTCTACCTCACGAGCGACGACCCCGAGGAGCCGCAGCGCCGCGTCCTGCTGGAAGGGACGGTCCTGCCGCCGCCGGCCCCCGCTTCGGCGCCGGCGCGCCCGGAAACGCCGCCGGCCGAAATCCCGGAGGGCGTCGACGTCTTCCCCCGCGCGCTCGTCTACGTCTCCTCCCGGCCGGGCGCGCCGCGCTACCTGCGCGTCCGGTCCGCCGATCCGGCGCGTCCTCTCGACGCCGCGGTCCCGCCCGCGCCGGAATGGACCGCGGAGATCGCCCCCGCGGCGCCCGGCGAGTGGCGCGTCGCGCTCTCCGGCGCGCCGGCGCCCGACCTCGGCACCAACGCCTTCCTCGTCCTCCGCCTCGGCCCCGAAACGGCCCGCATACCCGTCACGCTCCGCCCCAAGGATTGATCCGATGCCCCGCCGCGCGCTCCTCCCGCTCCTTCCGCTCCTCGCCCTCGCCGCGCTCCCCGGCGCGGCGTCGGCCGCCTGCAACCCCACGGGGACGGAGGAGTGCTGCACGAAGCACGTGTCGGTCGAGTGCGACTCGGTGACGTGGCCGACCGCGGAGGGGGCTTCGGCCGAACCCGGATGCGACGAGGTGTCCTTCACCCTCGACGGGATCGTGAACGGCCGCTTCTTCGCCACGAAGACGACGGAGTGGACGCAGAACGATCCCGAGACGGACTGCCCCGATCCGCAGACCGAGCCCGTCGAGGGCGCCGTCGTCCCCGAGGTGACATGGGAGATCTTCCACAACGGCGTCAGCATCCGGACGGGCGAGGGCACGAGCGCCCTGGCGACCAACGTCTCCGGCGGGACGGTCCGCTGCGAGTTCACGATGACGTCCACGACCGAATGGTGCGGCGAGGACACGAAGACCTACGAGGCATCGACGAACCTTCCGACGGCCTCCCTTCTTCTGCCCGAGATCGTCGGGCGCAACGACCTCGTGGAGCCGTGCGAGGATCCGACGGACTTCGTGTCGAGCGTCGAGGAGCTGGCGGCGGACGAGGAGGACCTCTACACGCTCTCCTGGTCCGTGTCGCCCGAGGCCGACGAGGTGACGATCTTCTCGGAGACGGCCGACAAGCTCCGCGTCCTCGTGGCGGACGGCTCCCGCCTCGCCACGACCTTCCACCATCCGCCGATGCCCGAGGAGACGGAGATCTGGCTCGAGGGCATCCACCGCAGCGACGAAACGAACGACTGCACGGTCACGATGGCCTACCGCATCGGCGAACTGCTCTGCGAAATCTCCGCCACGACGACGGTCGTGAGCGTGGAGCTGGACAAGTTCTGCTACAACCGGATGGACCCGCATCCCGAGGTCCGCATCACGAACGTCGTGAATCTCGTTCCGGGCGGAACGGCCACGGTCTGGTGCGCCGTCTCGCCGGACGTCGTCGAAGCCGACCCGGACGGCTTTTCCGAGACCTTCGCCGTCTCCTCCGCGCCCGGGACGCACGTCTTCCGGACGCGGGAGGTCGAGAACCGCTTCCGGAACAAGGGATGGGACGTGCTGCGCTACACCGTCTACGTCGGCGAAAACGGCGAAAGGCGCCTCGCGGCGGGCGTCTCCACGCCCAGCCACGACGCCGTCGAGACGCCGCCGCCCGAATGCCTCGCGACCGTGCTGATCGGCGACGCGTTCGCCTCGACGCCGGAGGAGGCCCTGGGGCACCTGGACAGCACGCCAGAAATCGAGGTGCCGCACGCCGAGGGGTCGAAGCCGGACTACACCGTCCCCGAGATCAAGCTCTTCAAGAAGGGCGCCTCCCTCTGGCACACCAACGAGATGCATCTGGCCGATCTGGGTGCAACCGCCGTCCGGGAAGTCCTGCTGGACGAGACGCAGGACACCGCCGTCGGCCTCGAGCTCACGGTGCCGGAGGTCGTCGCGGTGAACGACCGCTACGACGCCGGCGATCCGGGCAAGAACGCCGCAATCGACCTCGTTCCCTCCGACCCCGACTTCTCCACGCCGCTCTCGGTGGCTGGAATCCCCGACTGCGTCGTCACGGGAACCGTCACGTGGACGGTCTCGAGAGGAGCGAACCTCGTGTTCATCAAGGGCGGGGAGATGCTCGTCGGCTCATCCTTCACCTTCCCGTATCCCGGCGCGCCGACGCCACGCCTCGAAGGCCGGACGGCCTCGGAGGAGAAGAACGACGTCGTCGTGACCTTCGAACTGCTCTGCGCCGCGGAGGGCAACCCCGCCGCCTTCCGCGGACAGACGCTCAAGGCCGTCGGCCGCACGACCGTCGTGGACACCCGCTGGACGCACCACCGGCCCGACGGCGCCGGCAAGTCCGGCGAGCGCTACGACCTGCTGGAATGCGACCTCGACCTGCGCCCCTCCGTCCGGATCGACTCGTTCGGGGCCGAGCCGGGCGGGCCGTTCGTTGTCGAAGGGACGGTCACGTCGATGATCGACCTGCCGACCGACGTCCGCGTGAACGGGACGCCCGTTGCGGCCACGAACCTCCTCGTCGGCGGCCGGACGGTCGAAGAGGCCCTGGCGGACGGCACCTGGGGGCTGGAGCCGCCCTACGAAGTCTCCTTCCGACACGAGATGCCGTCCTTCTCCGGGGAAACGCTCGAGGTCGCCGCGTTCGGCTCCGTCTCGGCGCACCCCGGCTTCCACCGGTTCCGCGGCCTCGGCTCCGGCGCCACGAACGAGGTGCGCTCGCCCGTCCTCGCCTCCCCGACGATGACGGGCTTCTACGGAGACTTCCTCTACAAGTTCGAGGCCGACCACGCCGGCAGCGGGCTCGGCTTCCTCGACTGCGCCGAGGGGCTGCGCTGCGGCGCGCAGTCCACCAATCTGCCCCTCTACCGCCTCGAGCGCACGCTCCTCTTCCTGCCGCCGGACGCCGACGGCCCCGGCGGGACGCGGACCGAGGGCTTCCAGATCGAGGATACGCCATCCGGCGCGCCCGCGCGCGGCGCCTACACGGCCCTCGGACTGGACGACGGCTCGTCGGCCACCTCCATCTCTTCGATCTTTCCGTGCGACCTCGACGTGAAGGGCGGCGACGGCATCGTCGTGCCCGACTGCGACGAATGGTGGCTGGGCGCCTTCACCGAGCCCGGCAAGACCGCGACGCTCGTCGTCAGCGACGCCCTCGAGACGGCGGGCATCCCCACGAACGGCGTCGCGACGCTCTCCAAGACGTCCGACGTCGGTGGCGTCTTCCCCGACTTCCAGACCCTGACCTGGCGCTACGGCGAGCCGCCGCCCTCCGCCGAAGCCCTCGTCCTTACGGCGGCCGCTCCCGGCGTCGCCACCTTCGAGCTTCGTCTCTCCGGCGAGGAGCTCGCCTCCTGGGACCGCGTCAAGATCACGTCCCTGCTCGTCGACGTGGACGTCGACTCCGACAACGACAACGGATTCGACGCCCCGTCCCGTTCCGACGACGAAGACGCGGTCGAGGACAACGCCCCCGGAGACGGCGGCACGTCCGGCGGCGACGCGGGCGTCCCCGGCAAGATCCTTCCGGTCGATTCCGGCGACGTGGACGGCGACGGCATCCCGGACTTCGCCGACGGCTATTCGCTCTTCCCCGGAAACGCCGATATGGTCTCGTGCGAGGGCGCCCGCTTCGCGCCCGTCGTGTTCGAGCTGCCCGAGCCCTTCGACCCCGCCACGGCCACGATCTGGGTCTCCTACGACGCCTCCGACCCGCGGCTCGTCACGACGAACGCCGCCGGCGGCTACGAGCCGGCGTCCGGCGGCCGGCTCCGCATCTGGGCCAGGAACGGCGGCGTAGCGCGCTCCGCCACGCCCCTCCTGGAAGGCGGCGACTACCTCGCCCCCGGCGCATACGCCCCCGCCACCCTCGGTATCACCCCCGGCTCCCGCTCCGCCACCTTCTACATGGAGGCCGTCCGCAAGAGCGAATCGGCCGGCGACATCCGCATCGATTTCACGGCCCGGCCCGAACCGTATCCCTCGACCGCCCCGTCGATTGTCGACACCGTCCTCGCCACGGCATCGATGCTCGACATCGAACTGCCGGATGTCGAAATGCTGCAGGGGGATTTGGAACGGAAAGAATTTACCGTAGGATGGGAATTCGCATCAAATGTCACGGCAGATTGGCATATCGAACCGGTACTTGAAAACGGAGCGCGGTTGCATGCCGAGGAAACGGGTGACGAAGGAGGTTCTCTTTCTTTGAGCGATTTTTCGACCATCTGGGTTTCGGCGGGTTCCATTTCCACCAATTACACATTGATAGCGACGAATCACGCGATTCGTACTGTTTTTGGGGGGGCAACCGTAAGCGTCCTTCCTTTTCGAATTGTTCCCGACTACGATTTCGACAATGAAATTACCGATTCCGATTGTTTGGAACAATCAACCAATCGAATTTTCCGGATATGGATCAACAATGATTATGACGATTACGAATCAGATTCCGGAAGCGGCAAGGAAGTGCCGGAATATGGATACATGTATGCGGATTACAGCGATCACGAAGTCAATGGAAATCGTGATCGCCTGGATTGGTTCCCTCTCTGGTTGGATTTGCAAGCGGCATTTCGAATCTATCCTCTTTCCGAAGGATACGAATACTGGTTGGTCCAAGATGATGATGCCGTCGCTTGTCTCTGGACAAGTCTTGCAAAACCGACGGCCGGAAAGTTCCAGATCGAAGATAGTCACTGTTTTGGCGACGATTTCCAAGACTCCATGTTGGAGGCTCGCGTGGCCCGATTAAGTTCGGGAAACCTGCAATTACCGTCCCAATTTCTAGCAATCGCACAATCCGATTCAGAACGCGGAATCATTTTGGTGGAAGGACAGGACAACAGTTGCTCATCTTTAAAGCTTGAAATTCGAAGAAATGATGAAATCGTAAGCAGGTGCGAACTCCCGTTGAATTGTTCTTCCGTGGAAGAAATGTTCCGTTTCGTGAATCTGCGTCCGGTTACTGGAGGTTCAGCCTCCCCATCTACACGCATTGAAGAACCTTCCAACAGGCCATTTACCCCCAATGGCAAAAATGTTTTTCTGGTTCATGGATTCCTTGTAGAGGGCAATGAATCACGCGGTTGGGGATCCGAGTTTTTCAAGAAGCTCCTTCGATCTGGAAGCCATGCTGATTTCTGGATGGTTACGTGGAAAGGAGATCCACGAGACGCAGATTACTACTGGGCTGTCAATCATGCGTTTTTGACCGCACCGGCACTAGCATCAACCGTTAATGCGGTTAGCGGCGAGAAAACTGTCATGTCCCACAGTTTAGGCAACATGGTCGTCTCTTCCGCTCTACAAGATTGTGGAATGAATGCAACCCACTATTTGGCGCTCAATGCAGCAGTCGCCACCGAGGCCTTCGACCCGTCTTGTTTTGTCTCAAGCACGACAACTGCCAATTCCTTTTTGCATGAAGATTGGCTTGGTTTCACCAATAAATCATGGTCTGCATCTTGGTTTCAATTGTTTCCTACCAATGACGCCCGGAGAAAACTGTCTTGGCAGAACAGATTCAAGGACATTCCAAGAACGACCGACATGGTGAACTTTTGGTCATCCGGAGACGAAGTGCTGGAAATTGCGACAGACGGAACGCCATACATAATCGAAATGTTGTGGCGTGGTCTTGGCAAGATATTGCCGTTTGTTCATACTGACATGCGGAGAAACACATGGCAAAAACAGGAGTTCTATAAAGGAAGAAACATTCTTTACGGTTCTGGCTGGGCCGGCTGGGGATTTGAAACGAATGTGACTGCAGAGGCAGTGAATGCCGCGCCAGTTTCCGTCTTGCGGGACTCTCCTGTTTTTGAACATGATCCCGATGAAATGTTTTCATCATCAATTACGGAACCTTGGGTAAATCTCATTCTGGCAAAAGGCATTCCCGCCCTGTCGCCTCCTCTTGGCGCCAGATCTCTCAATACTGTCGAATCTATTGATATGAATGACGTTCGCGACATTCCTCGCCCGAACAATTGGTGTCGCGATTCTCCGCTTTATGGAGCCGCATGGCTACACACCGACATTCAGAATGTTGCCTATTTCTTTACGCACAAAGTTTTCGACAAAATTGTCGAGAAAGGAAACCTCAAATGAAACAGCTCTTCATTTTGTTTGCCGCGACGATTCATTGCATCGCCAATGAACCAAGTGCTGAAAACAACGTTCTAAAATTTTCCCGCAAAGGATTGCCGGCTATGATGTCCTTTATTGTTGTCGACGAAACGGGAAATCCAATTCCCGGAGTTTCCGCATCCTGTTCATGGGAACTGTTGGGTGAGAAGTATGTTCAACAACACAAATCTTCAAACATTGACGGTTTGGTCGTTTTCTCGGGAAATGTCTTGACAAGGGCTCGTGTCCGATTTGCCAAGGATGGGTATTATGATTCCGTGTTTGAGCAGAAATATTTGGAACGTGATCGAAGGACGTTTAATGAAGGTTGCGCCGCCGGCAAGTGGCTGCCTTGGAATCCAACCAATCGGATCGTTTTAAGAGAAAAAATTGAATCCGCCGATGTTCTTTCTCGTTGGTTGAGCACTCTAACTTTGCCACCAGACGGCGAGATCGCAGCGTTGGATCTGGAAAAAGGAATTCTCGTTGAACCTTCGAATACCACCGCTGACATTTTGGTGGATTTTTCGGTTAGGCATGATGGTGATGATTGGGAAAGGTCCTTGGTGCTTTCTGCAACAAATTCCGTGTTTGACGGTTTTATGAAGCTTTCACTTATGAAAGAATCCGGATCTATTTGTCCGTTCCTACCGTCTGCACCGGAAAACGGATACACCAATGTCCTGACTCTCGGAGAGAGTTTCAAAGATGGCGTTTTTAAGTCGACCGAGCTCGGCAAAAACACCGAATATGTTGTATTTCGAGTTCGAGCAAAAAAAGATAAGTCTGGGGCTATTTCCGGGCTGCATGGTATAGTCGTGAAAGCCCACGCATGGGAATCGAATGACGGAAGAAGAACACTCGATTTTACATATTGCATCAATACCAACCGGTATTCCACTCTTCTCTCTGGTGATGCTTTTTGTTCTCCTAGGTAACAATGTTTCATGAAAATTTTGAGAAACCGACGAACCGATTTTCTGAACTCGAATCGAAAGATTCGCGGGATTGACCTCGTTGTTTCGTTTGTCGTCGCGCTTCCCCCGCTTTCCGCATCCGCCAACCTCGTTCGCGGCTACGTGCAATTCGCCCGCCCTTTCGCCGCCGCCTCCCGCATCACGGCCATCGACGTGCCGGGGACCGCCGATCTGGCCTTCTCCTACGACGTCGCCGGCGACCTCGTGTCCTCCTCCGTCGGAGGGACGCCCACTCTTCTTGACCGAGGGTAGAACAAAAAGCGGCGGGACATTGCTGTCCCGCCGCTTGGACCTATCCACCGTAGGTTCGCGTCTTCTTGTGGCAATCAAGGCAGAGCGCCTCGCCATTCGAAGGAGCATCGCTGCCGCCGGATTTCACGGCGGTTTTGTGATGCGCTTCCCACGCTCCCCACTCGCCTTCGAAGTGGTTGTTGCGGGCAAGCTGCTTGCCGCAACGCTCGCACTTCCCGCCGGCGCGCCGGAAGATGAGGTCTTTTGCTTCTTCGGAGAAAGCCATTTTGTAGTCTCCTGTTTTTTGTTGTTGTCGGCCTGCCATTCCGGGGACGAACCCTGGCCAGGCACTACACGAAGGTAGTTCACAAATTGACTTTAGCACGCCGCATGCCATGCTTCGAGCCAGTCCGTTTTCCCTGAAAGTGAGACATGTCGGCTCAAAGGCCGATTTCCACCCATGCAACGCTCTGCTCCGTGTCCCACTTTGTTTCAATTCACTGGAAAAATCGGAATAATCGCCCTTGCCGCAATCCCGTAACGTCAATCTCATCGTCGAACTTACGTCCGCAACACTCCTCTCTTCTGGAAAAAAGTGACTCGCTGACGAAATACTGACGAATGAGGTACCGACGACATCCGCCCTTCACCGAACCGGAACGCGAACTCGTCTCGGGATGTCCCAGTTCATCCGAATGCGTGTCTCACTTGACCGAAATATCCTTCGCGAGTTGCGCCGATCGTTTCGATCGCGCGGCAGGGGGCAAAAGGATCTGGGCGGTCCTTGCGCTATTGCGCCGCGATGCACGTGATGTGGTCGCGTTGGGCGGCCATTGCGAAGGGGTCGGCGTGCTGGCCTCTTCGGCGGCCTTTCTGGTTGTCGCAGGAGGATCACCTCCGCCGTTCATGGCGACGAAGGCGTTCGCCTTTCTCGCCGCGCTCTGCTCGTGCCTGTCGATCGTCCGGCGCGCTTCGGACCGCGAATGCAAACGCGAACTGACTTGGATGCAATTTCGCGTCTGGCGCCATTTCCCGGTCCCCTGCAACCCACCGACGAAAGGCCGCCCGCCCGCCCGATTCCGTCCACAAACGCCCTCTCGGGCAAAAAAATGTGGTCCGCTGACGAATTTCTGACGAAATCCGGCTTGACAACCCCTTCCATTCGCCGGGGCGAAATGCTACTTTACCTTCGTTGCCGGCGGAACACGCGAACGGTGGTTCGGTCGCCCGGTGACAACAACTCCAAACATAATCAACAAACAGAAAGAAACAACATGGAAGAAACACTGAAGGAACTCGGATTCCTCAAAGGCGGTGCATTAACGGAGGCGGCCATCAATAACAATGACGAGACTGGATCTTTTGCTGTCGCGTTGCAACTGGATCCCCGGGGAGGAACCGATCGTCATAACTATATCGCATTCGCGGTCGATGGACAAGTTCGTCGGAAACTGGACGAATGTCGACGCAAGTACCAGCGCAATGGGTTCTTTTGGACGAAACAATGCGTGACGATGCGAGAAGCCGAGTCGGTGGCAGCGACAATCAATAATGCCGCCTCTTCTGGAGGACTCGTTCCATAAACGGCTACAACGACACTGTCACTAATAACAAACAACACACTCAACATCAATGAACAACGATTTCACCCCAGATGTTACCAAGATGTCCGACACAGGCCTCAAACAACTTAAGGCCAAGATGGACGAACGATTAAAGTCTGTTGCCGAACATCCCGAGGAAGAGGAGGTTTATGAGACCAAGTCTCCAGATTGGCAGAAAGAATATCAGGAAATCTCCGATGAGATTGCCCGAAGAGGAATCTAATTGCACCTCGTTTCTTCTGAAGCGGCTCCGCACAATATGTTACCGTTGACAATGGGATGCCCCGACCTCCGGAAAAACATCGGGGACGGCCCCTCGCGCGGATCGCGGCGGCCAACGCCCTCGGCGGACGCGGCGGATGCTGCGTCCGCCGAGGATTAACGAACCGGAAGTCTTCTCACTTGTCGCCTTCCTCGCCCCCTTGAGCTAACGTGCGCCCAAACCCTCGTCGGGGGAAAACCGCTTCTGGTTGAACGGGATACCGACCGGCCGAAGCTGCTCGACTTCTATCGCGCCGACAACTTCAAGTCGTGGAATACGCGCCACTCCGCGTTATTCAAGTGTCCGAATCCCGCCGGAGATCATTTCAGGAAACGGAACATTTAGAGGTAGAACACGCCGTCCGTTTCCGAATACCTGCGGGAACACGCCGAAAAACCGTTCCTTTCGTAAAACGTGCGGAGCTTGGCGTTGCCATCTTCGCATTCGAGGAACACGACCTGTCCGCGCAAATCCACCATCATCGGGCCGTGGCGGCTTTCCGCGATTTGAAGAAACGCCGGATTTCCGCGGGGTCCGACAAAACGGAAAACTTCGCGTGCCGGCGGAGCGGTGCGCGCCGTTTCGCCGCGGCGACGAATTTGTCCACGAACGACCGCGCTTCGCGCGCGTCGCTTATGCAGAAGTTCGCGGTAATGCTTGATGTGGCCATCCCGATATTCCTTTCGTTCCATTGACGCCGCCCATTATGCCGATTTCCGCCCGGAAGGCAAGCGATTTTTTTCGAGAGAAGCGGGGGTGGGGACGGAGGGGCGACGCGGCTCCATCCAGGCGTTCGGACGGCCGGAATGCAAACGCGAACTGACCTGGATGCAGTCCCGCGTCTGGCGCCATTTCCCAGTCCCCTCCAACCCGCCGTCGAAAGGTCGCCCGCCCGCCCGATTCCGTCCCCGAACCCCCTCTCGGGCAAAAAAAGTGGCCCGCTGACGAATTTCTGACGAAATCCGGCTTGACAACCCCTTCCATTCACCGGGGCAGAGTCGTATACTGTCGCCCTGTCGCCGGGCAGTCGTAAGACCTCCCAGAAACAAACACCCGAACAATGGTCACAACAACAAACATGAGTCGAATCGTCCAACTCCACATTAAGAATTTTCGTCGTTTTGCTGATGCAACCTTTTCATTCGGAAACGACCGGATTGTCTGTCTCGTCGGCAGAGGCGACTCAGGGAAGAGCACCATTCTTGACGCGCTATACTGTGTCTTGGCGCCTTCGCGCTCATTGTCGTTCTGCGATGCCGACTTCCATTTTGGGAAGACATCGGAGCCGATCGTCATCGAGTGTGTTGTCGTTGATCCTCCCAAAACGCTTCTGTCGTTGAACAAGTTCGGCACCTATTTGAGTGGATTCAACCAGACAACCGGAGAACTCTCGGACGCAACGGACGACCAGTCAACCAACGCGATCTGTGTTCGATTGACAGTTGGGTCCGATCTGGAGCCGATCTGGGAGGTCGTGAACCAGACTTCAAAGGAGTCCATCCGGTTTGGTTACGGGGATCGGAGCAAACTAAATGTAGTCCATATCGCTGATTTCGTGAATCGTCATTTTGGATTCAGCGAAGGGACTCCACTGGCTCGAATAATGCGGTCTTCCGACACCCAGGTTGATACCTCTTCCGTTGTGTCCGCTCTTCGCGAAGCCAAGGACAGAATTGACAGTCATCCGTTTTCCGAAATGTCCTCAACGCTTCAGAGCATTGTCTCAAGCGCGAAGGAACTCGGCATTGATGTCGATGGACTGAAGCCATCCATTGATGCCAAGGCCCTGCTTGTCCGTGATGGAGGATTGTGTCTTCACGATGGAACGAAGGTTCCGTTGCGAATGCGGGGAAAAGGCAGCCGCCGGATTTTGTCGTTTGCCATCCAGACCGCATTGTCCGGCAATTCGACAATTACTCTAATCGATGAAATCGAGCAGGGACTGGAGCCTGATCGCGCGGCCTGGCTGGCGCATATGATCAAGGCAAACGATTGGGGGCAGGTTTTCATGACGACGCATTCGGCAAGTGTCGTCAAGGAACTGGCAGCCGCCGACATCTTCCTGCTTTCCGATTCCGGAGAACTTCGACATCTTTCCGACATCGTCCAGGGCCTGATTCGAAAAGCTCCCGAGTTTTTGTTCGGGAAACGCATCATTCTCTGCGAAGGCGCAACGGAGGTTGGCGTCGTTCGTGGAATCGGTGAAGCTGCCCGCAAGGCCGGCCGCTGTCCGTTTTCACTGTCCGGAACGGTCGTCATTGACGGAGGGGGCAGTTCTTTTGTCGATTATGCAAAACAACTGTTTTCGTTGGGTTTTCCTCTTCGAGTGTTTTGCGATTCCGACCGTAAAGACTGCGACATCAAGGTGCAGGAATTGGAATCCCAAGGCATAACTGTTTTCAAATGGGAGGATAGAGACGCTCTTGAAGACGCGGTGTTCCGCAATGTATCCAATGAAGCGGTCTCGAGGATTATCCGCTTGTATGACGAACTGAACAAACACGATTCAGACTGCGAACGGAATCAAATCGTCTCGGAAGAAACAATTCAAGAAGTGCGACTGGCCATCTCCTCGTTTGATGCCAGCTGGCTTGATGGTCAGCATGAATGGACGATCGAAGAAAGACGTTCATTGGGAAAATGTGCGAAGGCGAAGAATAACAGCTGGTTCAAACGAATCGACAAGGGCGAACGATTGGGGATGTTGCTTGCAGAAATCCTCCCAACCCTTCCGGAAGGCAACATCCTTCGGCGCCATTTCACCGCAATCGAAGCGTGGGGTTGCCATGCCTGACATTCAGGCGTTTCTGAATTGTTCTCGTGCGTGTCTCATAGCCCCTGCTGGCTATGGGAAAACGCACTTCATTGTGGACTGCATGCGTGAGGCGCCGCAAAAACAGTTGATCCTTACGCACACGCATGCTGGCGTCGCCTCACTGCGCGAGAAGCTTTCAAAAGAAAAGATTTCCCCGTCACAATACACTCTGCGCACCATCAGCAGTCTTGCCAAGGATTTCTTTTTGGCCTATGCAGACACGCAAGATCGTGAAATTCAAGAAGACAGTCCCGACTTTTTTGACCATGCCGTCAGGGTGGCGACAAAAATCGTCTCGTCCCAAAACATCCAAACCGTGCTCCGCGTCTCGTTCGCCGGCATCTTCGTTGATGAGTATCAGGACTGCAACATTGAGCAGCACGAGTTCATAACGGCCTTGTCGAAAGATCTCCCGCTCCGCGTTCTTGGCGATCCTATGCAGGGCATTTTTGCTCTCAACAAGCGTTCTGCCTTGGTTTCCTTCGACCGGGATCTAGAAGGGTTTTCCCCATTCAGATTGGAGTCTCCAAAGCGATGGGAAAACGTCAATCGACAGTTGGGGGAGGAGATTCGCCTCGTCCGCGCACATCTTGAATCAAATTGCGCCACGCCAATCGATTACTCCAAGTTATCCGAAATCAAACATAGGACGGATAACATTGTATCAGCACTACAAACCATCCATCATGAGGCTTCCCTACACCCAACTACAGACAGCTGCCTTATCATTCCTTCATGCAGTTTTCCTACAGCGAGGATCACGTTGGCCCAAAAGTTGGGGAAGCGGTTTCGACTCCTTGAAGCCATCGACGAACAATGCTTTTACAACGCCGCAGGAAAGGTGGACGAGTTCATCGCGAGTGGCGCCATCTCCACTGTTTACGACTTGGGCTGCATGCTCTTCTTAAAAACTCCACTGAACACGTGGTTCACATCAAAAGGGCCGAGAAAGAAGCGTGGGGAGAATGACAAACGGCGGATGAACCAAATCAATACGGATATTCAGGCGTTCCGCGCCACCCCATCATTCCGGACAGCCTTGTCGATCTTTACCGACTTGGGAGAACTACCGGATATGGTATGCTATCGATTTGAAATCTGGGAATCGCTTCGGCGTGCAATCGAGGAATCTGAACGGACCGGCTTGTCTGTGCTTGAATCGATGAAAGCAATTCGAAACCGCGTCCGTCTTCTAGGAAGAAAGAACTACCGCTTGTCCATTGGTTCAACGCTTTTAACGAAGGGGCAGGAATTCGATCATGTCATAATCGTCAACAAAAAACCGAAATTCAATTTTGCCGATGAACTTGGGCGAAAGCACTACTATGTCGCCATTAGTCGCGCTCGAAAATCGGTGCTTGTGATTGACGTCACAGACTGACCATTTGGATGATTCGCCGGTCTTTCTCATCGGCCATTCAATTCTCGTCTAAGCGACTCGCGACGATGATTTGTTGGCCGAGCCCAATTGCCCAAACCTTTCGGCTCCAGTGGTCAGCACCAATCCTTTTCTTCCTCATCGCTTCGTGCGCGCGCTCATCTCTCGTCATAAAAATCACGCATTCTGACGAATTTCTGACGTTTGCCCCCTTCAATTCGCCGGGGCAAAATGCTACTCTACACCCATCGCCGACGGGACAAGCGAACGGACGTTCGGTCCCATAGTCGGCAACAATCTCACGAACAAACACAGCAACACCCAACGCCAGATAGACATGAGCATCTTCCCCGCATTCTTCATCATCGCATACGACCTTCACGAACCTGAAAAGAACTATTCGAAGCTTGAGACCAAGATGGCGCTGTTCCGAGACTGCTTTCGGATTCTGGAATCGACCTGGCTCGTGAAGACGAAGCTCGACTCGACGGCAATCCTGAAGCGCCTCAGCACAGCGTTGGACGACAACGACCGTGTCTTCATCGCGAAGATTGATCTCCTCTCCTGCGATGGCTGGCTCCCTCCCGCCGCACGCAATTGGCTCGAGAAAAAGACAGCAGGATTCTGATTCGCCGAACAACACACGAGGTTCCCCATGCCAACAAAGCCAACTCAACCGCAACGGACAACACCAACCGCGATACCCAAACCCAACGTGCGTAAGGCACAACTCTCCGCGAACTGCGTCCCGTCAATCGGGGCGGGAAAAGGGTCGTCCGGCGGTTCGGCCGGTCGGAGAAACAAGACCGGGAAGTAGCTAGAACCTTATGGGGCCGACTATGGACGCTCAAACCCTTTCCAGCAAATTCCTCCAGCTCAAAACAGATCTGGATCGCTCGCTGCGGTACTACGCCGTGATGCGTGCGCGGTGCGCGCTTTGGTCGTTCGTAATCCAGTCGCTCTGTCTGCTGACTGCGTCCTCGGCTTTTGTAGCCGTTGTGCAAGGTTCGCATCCGATGCTGATGAAGACGCTTGTCCTCGGTTCGACCATCTGCATGAGCCTGTCGCTTGCGGAACGAGCATCGAATCGCGCCGACTGGTATCTGAAAAAGCGGAAATCGTTCTCGGATCTGATGGGACGGATTCCTCTGGACAACGAACAGTTCTCGGTCGCCATCCTGGAAAACCTAACGCGCGAAAGGCTGATGCTCGAGGCCGACGAATCGCCCGTCTACGGATGCCTGTCCGTCCTCTGCCACAACGAAGTGTGCGAAGCTTATGGGGAACCAGACTACAAGCATGAACTGACTTGGATGCAGCATCATGTCTGGCGCTTCTTTCCTGTCTCCTACAAAACACCCACGAAAGGAAAAGACAATGAACGAAAAGAATCTCCCGGCGACTGACCGACCGGTCCTCAATGTGAACACCCAACGAATTGGAATAGCGAACTCGGCCAATGTCGTTGCTTCCATCGGCTCCCGACCCGTTCCCGTCATTGGCCCGGCCTTCCCCATCTCAGGGAATCCGACATCCTCCCCCTCCGGCCGTAAAGGTGGCAAGTGAAAGGTGCCAACAGAAACCATGTTGTCCAATTGACTATTTGCAAACATCCTGCGGAGAACTCTCAAGGGGACGAGAAGAAAGGCAGCAAGGTGTTGCATCAATCAAAGCAAAGCCAACTCCACAAACTACACAAGAGGTCCCACATGTCAACAACTCAAACTCAGTCCCAACCGTCAACGAAGGCAGTTCAGGCGAATCCCAGTCTGTCCAAAGAGGCGTCCGGCAACTGCGTTCCGTCCATAGGATCTGGGCAGAACACATCTGGGGGAACTTCCGGCGGCGGCAACAAAGGCGGAAAGTAGAGACCCAAATTCAATACTACGCAAGGAGTCATCGCAATCCTCTCTCGACACAAAATGGAAGTCGTTGGCAGTATTGCCACGACTTATGGAACCAAACTTGCGAAACCACCGTGAAACAAACGGCCATCAATCAACACAACAAGACAATCCATGAGCAAGGAACAACAACAGAATTCCCAGTCCGTCCCGAGGAGCTCAACATCGCAGAACGGAGAACTGCACAACTTTTCCGCGAATTGCGTTCCGTCAATCGGATCCCAAAGAGTATGCTTGACTGAGTCTGTGAACGCCGTTCCGCCGATCGGTTCGGGGCAACCGTCTTCCGGCGGTCCATCTTCCGGCGGTAAAAATGCCGAGAAATTGCACGCCCCAATTGCCGCAGAGTGACGAGAATCAAGCGAGCCGCATAGTATCATCTCCGTTGTCCACCCCAAAAGAACCAGTTCGCCATGGATCCTGAAGAACTATCAATTCGTTTCTTTGGCTTCCGGACGGACCTCGAACGTTCTCTCCGCTACTACGCCGTCATGCGGACCCGATGTGCACTCTGGGCATTCATCGTTCAGTCGCTCTGTGTGGTGAGCACCACGGCCGTTTTCGTGGCCATCGTGGATGGCATGTCGCCGGCACAGAAGAAATGGTTCGCCAGTATTGTGGCGGTGTGTTCAAGCCTGTCGTTGGCAGAGCGGGCTTCGAACCGTGCAAACTGGTATCTGCAGAAGAGCAAGGCGTTTTCAGATTTACTTGGACGCGTCCCGTTGAACGACAACGCATGTACCATCGCTATGCTCGAAGATCTGACACGAGAGCGACTGAAACTTGAAGCCGACGAGCCTCCTGTCTACGGGTGCCTGTCCGTTCTTCTCCACAACGAGGAATGCGTTGCTGTTGGCAAAATAAAGGATATACAGCCGCTCTCCTGGTGGCAGCGCAATGTCCTACGCTTCTTCCCGGTGTCGTACAGGAAACCGAAGAAACGACGCTGTTGCCTGATTCTTGCGTTGCGATGGCTGTCGAAAATGAGAAAACGGCGGTCTTCTTGACGCAGTTTTCGATCCGTGAATAGTCACTCCGCTTCCGGACCAGAGACGCCCGCTTCGCGGACGGCGAGGGGGAGCGACGAATCGGCGGTGACGACGATGCGGACGGCCGCGACGGGCGACGCCGGCAAATCGGCGGCGAAGAATCCGGTCGCGGGGTCGACGTCGCCGAGGGGAAGCCATGCGTCCGACGCGCCGGCGGAAGGGACGGAGGACCATTCCACGCGGCAGGGCGGCGACGACGGACCGACCGCGTCCGGCCGGCCCAGACGAATTCCGATCCGTCGGCCGCGGTCGGACGAATCCGGGAAACGGAACGAGATCCAATCGCCCGCCCGGGCCGGGGCGGCGCTTTCGAACCACGTATCCTCCAATCCGTCGACGGAGCGCCACGGAGAATGCCCCTTCGCACATTCCACGGACGCGGACGGATCCCCGAACAAGCGGAGTTCCGAAAAGCTCCGCATCGCCTGGACCGGCTCATTCCGGGCGGTGGCGTCCGGACCGGGCGTGTCGTACGACACGAGCGCGCCGCCTTCCGTCGAGGAAGACGAAGCGCCGTCGTCTGGCCGGACGCGTGGCGCGAACCGGAGGATGCCCGCCACGATGACGAACGCGGACAACATGGCCAGTCCGGCCACTTTCCAGAAACCGAACGAAAGCGCAGGGGGCTCCTTCTCCCGGTTCCAACGGAATCCGATGCTTCGAACGGTTTCGATGCATCGTCCGGCCCCGTCGGGCCCAAGCTTCTTCCGAAGAACGCAGGCGGTTTGGTTGAGGGAGTGCGTCCGATGCGATTCCGTGCCCTCGCCGCCGCGGATGGCGCGGAACAGTTCCTCCCTGGTGACGAGCGCGCCCGGCTTCCGGAGAAGCGCGAGAAGAAAGGTCTGCTCGGTATAGGTCAGATCGCCGAACAGAATGTTCAGATGCTCCGGCGTGAAACGCGGCGGGGGCTTGTCGGACGTTCCATCGCCCTCGCTACGATTGCGTTGCAAATAGGCCTTCGATGCCTCGCGAAAAACATTGACGTCCAGAACGACGACGCCTTCGGTCGGTCCGCCCTCCAATAGGCGGATGACCTCCTCGACGGTCGTTGCCGTCGAGACCTTCGTCTCCGGAGGAATCGGGGGCGACTTCGATTCGGTCCCGCCTCCTTCGTCGGAAGAGACATTATCCGGTGCGGTCCTGGCCGGGCGTTGGGGCTGTGTTTCGTCCATAGCGCGACACATACTAGCACAGGACGATTCCGGGCGCACCTGTTTTCGATCAAAAAAAGCGCCTCTGACGAATTTCTGACGATTGGAGTCTGGAAAACGAGGCAAAACGGTCCAGTCGGAGGCGTCAGAGTCCAAAGGCGTTTTCCACGACCATATCAAACTCGAGCTTCACGTTGATCTTTCCGATGAACGCCGCGGATGCCGTCGCGAAACTGTCGCGAATGATTTGGAGCTGTTCTTCCGAAACGGACTCGGGGATGGAAAAGGGCAGGACGTCGTTCAGCACCGGGTCAAGCTCGAACGCGGTCTTGGCGATCAGCGAATCGATCTCGGCGACGAACCATCCGGCGTTCGGGCACACTTCCGAGACGAAGCCCGCGTGTTCGCCGATCACCTCATCGACAGCTGCTTCCGAGCATGGAGGATTCTCCTCAGGCATCAACCGGACGACCGGATCCAGATGGCGAACACCGCGACGAACGGCGGCCAGAAGCTTCTCGTGCGACTTCTGGTCGCCATAGATTGTCTCAAGTCTTTCGCAGAGGTAATGGATGACGTTGATCCGTTCCTTGAGAACGGACAGGAGATCGTTCGTGGGTTCCGCAATGGGCATCTGTCGTACCTTTCCGATAGTGGTGTTCCGATGGAATGAGAGCATAGCACCGACCGTTGTTGCGCGGAAGGTGCGAATCTTCAGTATTTCGTCAGTATTTCGTCAGAGGCCCGCGAACGACCGATGGGATGCCGTCGCGATACCGGAGCGCAAGCGGCCCATCCGCTACCTAACCTCGGCATCAACGCAACAGAGGCGCTGTGAGGGGCCTGTCTTCGCGCGGCGGCCCCGTGCCGCGTTGTTGCCCGCCGACGGCCGCCGGCGCGAACGTGGCGCGTCCTACGGCCTCTTGGCGAGGTCGGGCGGGAGGCCGATGCCGGGGAAGTCCCGGACGCCGGCTTTGAGCGCCGCCAGCTCGGCCTTGACGGCCTTGGCGTAGTCGGGATGCCGTCGCTCCGCCTCCGCGCAGGCGAGGCAGATCGGGTCCGTGTTGAACCGACTCATCGTGCGGCCGCCGGCGAGGTCGGCGCCGCACCTCGGGCAGGTCCGCGCGGAGAAGAAGGGGTCGGTCATTGGGTTGTCCTTTGCGTTGGTGTCGTTTTGGTGTTGGGTGAGCGCACTGGGGCTATGGTTCTCTACCTCGGACATGCGCTCTTGCTTTGGCGTTTCCACTCGCCGTTGAACTGCCGCCCATTCGGGAATCGGAAGCCCATGCTTCAGGCATCGTCTCCTTTCGCGTTGTCGCCGTGCGGCCTCTCTCTGCACCTTGGTGGTGATCAACGGATCATTTTTCCTGAGCTTCGCCCATCCGGGGATTGGAATACCAAGTGCGATGCATGTCTTCCTGATCCAGTATCGACGGACGGCTTTACGTTGGGCGGGCGAGGTCTTCCTCATTGTTTTCCTGAGCGCAGCCCATTCGGGGATTGGAATCCCGAGCTTCTGGCAACGCTTTCTTTCGCGTCGGCGTCGTTGGATTTCTCTCCGTGTCTGGATGTCGGTTCCGTCCTCGCGTTTCCGGAGCGCTGCCCATTCGGGGATTGGAATCCCGAGCTTCTGGCAACGCTTTCTTTCGCGTCGGCGTCGTTGAATTTCTCTCCGCGTCTGGATGCCGGTTCCGTTCTCGCGCTTCCTGCGCGCAGCCCATTCGGGGATTGGAATCCCAAGTCTAGCACAACGCAGTCTGGCTCTGCGGCGCCTGCCTGCCTCTCTATCTCTCAAGGGGGTCTTTGGAATGGGAGATCGAATAAGGGCCGCCCATTCGGGGATCGGAATTCCAAGCTTGGCACAACGGATCCTTTCATATCGACGTCTGGACGCCTCCCTCTCTTTTTGCGTGGTATTCCCACGCGAAATGCGGAGCGCGGCCCATTCGGGGATAGGGATCCCAAGCTTGGCACAGCGCAGCCTTTCATATTGACGTCTGGACGACTCCCTCTTTTCTTGCGTGGTATTCCCACGCGAAATGCGGAGCGCGGCCCATTCGGGGATCGGGATCCCAAGCTTGACACAACGAATCCTGGCTCTGCGGCGCCTCGCCCCCTCTCTTTCTTTCAGGGAGGTCTTTAGAATACGACGTGGATGGAGGGCCGCCTGCTCGGGAATCGGCAGGCCGAGCTCTCGGCCCCCGAGCTGCTCGCTGCACTGTTGTTGTTCGTTCTTCGGCGACGTCTGCGAATCGCCGTCATCTTGGGACCTCCCGTTAGCCCTTTCGCTCATCTCGTCGCCCTCCTGGTGAATCCCAACCTCGTCCTCAAGATTGCGTCTGCCGCACAACGTGGCCGCGCTCATTTCTTCTCGTCCTCGCGCTTCTCGCCGGCCAGGTCCTTGAGGTTGCCGAGGGCGGCGGTCGCGCGGTCCATCAGCCCGATGGGGTCGTGGGCGTAGCGCTCGAGCGCCTCGACGCCGGCCTCGCAGGCGAAACCCTGCACGAGGTCGAGCAGCGCCGCCATCGTCCTGGCGGCCTCGGTTATGGTGTTCTTGTCGGTTTCGTTCATGGCTGGAGTCCTTTCGGTCTGGGTTGTTCAAAAAATCACGTGTGCAGAGGGAGTCATTCCTCATTTGGACTCCCCCTCTCCGCATTCGCCCACGCGCCACGCCGGCGGCAGGATGTTGCCGCCCGCATCCCGCTCGCGGCTGTTGGCGTCGGGCTTCCGCAGGGGCGCGTCACTCACGGGCGGCAGATCACCCTCGGACACGCGCGGCGAAAGGAGGGCGAGAAGCCGATTCATGCTCTCGGCGTAATGGAACCAGAACTCGTGGGACCGGAAGCGGATTCGTGCCGCCTTGGACTCATACTTCCTAAGGGTGTCCTTCATCGGTCCCCGCGGCGGATGTCCCGCGTCGCACCACGCCCGGTAGGCGGGGGCGACGAGACGCGAGCAGATTTCCTCCTCCTCGGCGGCCGAGCGGCGGTTGAGCTTCCATGCGGCAACGGCCGCCTCTAGGAGCTTGAGCTCTTCTTCGTTTAGGTTCATTGGCAGTTCTCCCTTTCGGCGTCATCCATGAATGTCATCATGGATCATGTGAGAATCATGAGCGCGTGATCATCCACCATATATGCCGGATTGCCGTTTGAATCTCTTGGATTGTCCAACGCAGAACATATAATGTCTTCGATCCTTGTATGTTCACGGTGTCGAAACGGAACGGAGTTATCGAGGCTCCTTTATGTTTTATCGCAAGGCGACAAGCCGTTGCGAGATCAGGTTCAAGATACGGGCTCGGGGTGTCCGGCGTGAATATGAGGTAGACGGTCGTGCCGCCCAACGGTGGGATTAGTCTGTTTCCACGAAAGTCGAGGATACCCGTTATGCCCGAATCGGATCGTCCGTCTTGCGCGTTTTGAGAGAATCCTTCCGAGGGCTGGCTTTCGCCGTCCCGCTCCCGTGGTGGATCGCTCTTGATTTTCCATCCCTTCGGCAAGACGCGTTCGACGTGTTTCCTGAATTCGTTGTCCATGTCGTTGTCCTTTCTAGTTGAATTCCTCGAGGACCGCCTTGAGGATCGCCTTGGCCGCGGCGTTGCGCGGGCGGACGTCCCATCCGCGGTTATAGTCCGCCACCGTGCCTTCGCCGGCGCCGGCGACAAAGAGCTTGCTCACGCGGCCTTTGCGGATGCCGAACCTCGAGGGCTCGTCGAACCACTTGACCTGCACCCGGTAGGTCTTGCCGCCGGCCTCGGCCGTGCCGATGCTCCATCCGAAGTCGTTGCGGCCGCGCGGGACGTGCAGCGTCGCGCCCCGTTCGCCGTCCGCCGCGAGCCACCTCGCCGCCTCGTCGTATTCGCGGAGCGTCCCCTCGAGGGCGGCGGCGTTGTCCATCACCGCCGCAAGGGCCAGGCACATCCGGGTCGTGCCGTCGGCGCGGTCGGTCGGATCGAACGAGCCGGTCGCGGGAACGTTGACCCGGACGCCGAACTCGCCGGGGCGGTCGAGGTCGACGCTTCCGAACCGCACGTCGATGCTCCGGCATCCCGTGCCGGGAATCGCATGGACGACGAGCTGGTCTCGGAAGAGGTCGATGTCGAATCCCGGGACGAGGGCTTCGATCTTCCTGGCGGTCGCGTCGCGGAGCGCTTCGCGCTCGCGCTTGAGGGTGTCGGCGTTCTTGGTGGTCATCGTGGTTTCTCCTGTGGTTGCGGGCTCGCGACCATGTGGTCGTTGACGAGTCGGTATATTGCGTAACCGCCCCCGTTTATCCAGTCAATTCTTCGCCGTCGCTTCCTCCGCCCTGTGGACGGCGAGAAGCCGCTGCCACACCGCGGCGTATTCGGCGAGGATTCCGCGGATCTTTCCGGCGGTCTCTTCGGCGAGCAGCGAGGCGCCGCAATCGCAGTCGGGGTTGTGTGCTTTGAGACGTTCACCGGGCATTCGCTTTCCGCGTTCGACGGACACGCTCTCCCTTGACGGGCTTGAGATCTCCTTCCGCGACCTGAGGGGCGAGGCTCCTGGCGATCCGTCTCATGATGGATTTATACCTCCATCCATACTTCCGGATGCGGTCTATCATTCTGTCGGACACTTCTTCGCACCGCCGCATTTCGTCGTGGAGAGCGCCCTTCTCCGGATAGCCCGCGTCGTTCCATTTCGCGTGGATCGGATCGGCGACAAGCCGACGATACTTCTCCGCCTCCACGGCAGAGCGGTGGCAAAGCTTCCAGGCGATGACGGCCTTCTCAAGGAGGGCGAGTTCTTTCTTGTCGAGCTTCATTTGTTTTCCTTTCCGAGAGGGGGATTGTTTCAGTCGTTGAAATAAAAGAAGCATTCGTAGGCGTCGCCGCCGACCGTTCCGCCGCCGCCGTCGTAGGCGGCGTTCGTTGCCTTCTCGATTTCTCGTGTCTTGCCGAGGAAGGTCTCGACGGGGACGTCGAACCGATCCTCGACCGGGCAGGTCGCAATAAACATCCGCCTCCGCATGGAAAGGGTATCGAGCCGCCACCCCTTCGGGAGAGCGGCCTCGATTGTCTTCCTGAGTTCGTTCCTGGCCATCTCGCTATTCTTTTTTAGTTGGATTCCTTGAGGACCGCCTTGAGGATCGGGGCTCTCGAGGTGGAGGGGTTCGATTTTGGTTTCGTTGGTCATGGGGTTCTCCTTGTGTTGGTGGTTGCGTACGCCGCACATACATCCATACCCCGGGGGAATAGTCCAGTGAATAATCGCGCCTCCGGAAACTTTTTTTCCGGGGGCGGATTTCAGGCTCCGTCTTCCTCGTCGAGGGCGATGGCGCGGAGCCGGGCGTCGAAGGCGGACATCAGGCCGTGGGCGCGCAGGAGTGCGTCGCGGTATTCGCGGTGGGTGTCGAGCAGGGCCTCCTCGATGCCGTCGATTCGGCGCGAGGTCTCCGGCGTCCGTTCGTCGTTGAAGGCGTCGTCGTGCTGCCGGTCGAGTTCGGCACAGCGCTTGGCGAGGCGCAGGGCGTTCCGGCATTCGCGGGCGAGCCCCGCGAGGATCTCTTCGATGGTCATGGTTCGATTCTCCTTGTGCTTCGGTGGTGTTCAATCCACCTCGACGTATTCCATCACCGTGGCAAGGAGGTGAGTGTAGTTGCCGCTCGTCGCCTCCTTCGTGAAGGGCTCGACGAGGTCGGCGCGGCCGCCGCGGCGCAGGGCCGAGCGGACGCGCGCGAGGATCGCGAAGGCGTTTCCGTCCTCGCCGACGAGCTTCACGCGGATGCTCGTCTTCGGTCCGGTGGGCCTCGGGGGGATGTCGTTCTTTTCGTTCATGGGTCGTTCTCCTTGCGGGTTGTGGTCGGTCAGGCGTTGGCGTAGGCGCTCGCCGTGAAATCGAATTCCGAGATGGCGTCGCGGAGCGCCTGCATCGCGTCCATGAAGGCGCGGTGCTTCTCGTCCTTCTCGGCCTGCCGGCGGTCGACCTCGGCGACGTCCTTCTCGGCGTGGGTCTCGAAGGCGCGGGCGAGCGCTTCGCTGAAGCCGCGGTTCGCGACGCCGGCGTTCTGGGCGGCGATTGCGGCCGCCGCGTAGAGTTCGGCGATTTCGGCGGGGGTCTTCATCTTCGTGGTGGTGGTCATCGGTTCTCTCCTTGGGTTGCGGGCTCTCGCCCTTGTGGTTGCGTACGGCGCACATACATCCGTATCGCCCCGCAATAGTCCAGCGAATTATTCGCCTCCAGGGAATCGGTATTCTGGGCGATTCCGGTCGGAAGAAGGACGGGGCCGCGTCCGCGGTGACCTGCGTCAACAACCACGTCGTACCCAGGAGGCGGACGCGGCCCCGCCGGAATCACCGGAAGCGCCGGCGGTAGGCGCGCCAGTCGCCGCCCTCGATCACGACCGAGCGCTCGGGGAGGCGGCGCATCACGTAGACCCACGCCTCGACGCGCGTTCCGTCCTCGAGGAGGACCGGGATGCGCTCGCGTCCGTAGAGGTTCGGAAAGCCCTCGAGGCGGTCGAGCCGCGCGAAGGTCTCCTCGCTCACGGTCAGCAGCTCGCCGGCGACGTTGAACGCCTCGGTGCCGTCCGGAACGAAGGCCGGATACCAGCCTCCGTTCGGGTCGTAGAGGGTGCCGCTCATGCGGCAGGGCCTGCGGTCGAGGGCGTCGGCGCCGACGTGGTAGTTGCCTTCGCCGGTGAGGAGCGTGCCGTAGACGGCGACGCGGATGGGTTCGTTCTTCTTCTTCATGGTTCGTGTTCTCCTTCTTGGGTTACCACCTGGCGTAGCGCCACGCGGGAAGTCTGTCGGTGGTTTTCGTTTTCACGCGGACCGGGGCGCGGTAGCGGTTCGCCCGGACCGAAAGCAGGAAGTCGAGGGCCTGGAACGCCCAGTCCGAAAGGATCATGACCCTGCCGGGGCGGCCGTCGAGGGTCGCCGGCTGCGCGAAGCGGCCGGTCGCGAGGACCGAACCGACGACGGCGTTGTCCGGCATCTCGGCGTCGACGAAGAGGCTGTAGACCTGGGCGCGCGAGTCCGGCGCCGGCCACGCGACGCGGGGGTTCGGCCAGGGACGCCCGTAGGAGGCGCCGTCGGCCTCCAGGCCGGGCAGGAGGGGCTGCCGCGGCGCGTTCCCCGCCACGGCCGGCCGGGGCCGCAGGAACGCGTTGTGGGCGAGCCCGTGGGCCTTGGCCCCGTCGCGGCAGAGGATTCGATACCATTCCGGGTAGCGCAGCCCCGTGCGGTTGCGGACGGCGACCTCCGTCATGACGTAGATCCACGCCCGCACCGGCCGACCGCGCCAGACGGTGGTCACGACCTTGCGCTCGTAGACCGCGGGGTAGCCCTCGTAGCGGTCGAGGGCGGCGAGTTCTTCGTCCCCGATGCGGTAGAGGACTCCCTCGGCGGTCTTGCCCTTGGCGGGGACCGCGTCGGCGTAGAGCCGTTCGACGACCTTCCAATCCGGCAGCTCGGCGCGTCCGATGTCGAGCGCGCCCGGAATCCGAAGCCCGGCGCGGAGCCGGTGCATGTTGCTGCCGTAGGCGAAGTAGTGGGTGACCTTCTTCATTTGCCCTTTCCTTTCGCTGTGTCGCGCTCCGCGGGCCTTGGCCGCCCCCTTGCGGGGGCCGGCCGCGGCCCCGCCTCCCTAGGCCCCCGCGCGGGCCGTGTCGCGGCGCTCGCCCTTCCACGCGGCGCTCCCGCCGAGGTGGCCAAGGAGGTGCTCGCGGGGGTTCTTGAAGAAGTCGCCGATGAACCCGATCCGCAGGAGGAAGGTCCGCAGGTCGTACTTGGCGGTGCGCTCGTCGTAGGGGCGCTGCCGCTTCGCGCTCGCGGCCTTCGCGGTCATGGCCTTGTCGACCAGGGCGAGGGCGAGGAGGACGTTCGTCCGCACCTCGCCCGCGTGGGTGGTCGCGTTGAAGAGCCGGAACTCGACCGTGCCCTTGCTGCCCCAGAGGTTGTTGAGGTTGAGGGTGCGGTAGCGGTGGCTGTCGTAGTGGTCGGGGTGGAGGTTGCGGCGGCCGAACCAGATCTCGTTGAGCCGGTCCATCGTCTTGGGGTGGCGGCGCTCGATCTCGCGGAGGAAGTCGCGGTCGGTCGGGCGCGTGTACCATCCGAGCCGCGCGGGGAGCGTCCGCGTCGCCTTGACGATGAGCTCCTCCTGCCGGTAGAAGAGCTTCACGAGGTTGCCGAGCTGCGTGGCGTTCATGTGGCGCGCGCCGACGTGCACGTGCATCCCGCCCTCGCGCGTCGCCTTCGCGCCCGCGCGGCGGAGGGCGCGGACCACCTTCTGCAGGGTCTCCATGTCGGCGAGCTTGAGGATCGGGGTGACCACCTCGGCGTGCTCGCCGCTGAGGCTGCCGTCGCGGACCGCCTTCCAGACCCGGCCGTCGGGCGCGACGCAGGTCCAGGCGTCGTAGCCGATGCTGTGGCCGGCGTACTCGACGCGGCCGCCGACCACGCTCTGGATGGCCTCGGCGGCCTGGCGGCGGCCGATGCGGTTGTACTCGAGTTCGGTTCCGAAGGTCAGGGCGCCGAGGCGCTGGAGGGTTTCGTTGGGGGTGCGGGTCATTGGGGTTCTCCTTGTGGTTGCGGGCTTTCGCCCATGTGGTTGTTGACGGGGCTCATACTCGCTCTACCCCCGACTAATAGCAAGTCATAAATGATGAAATTTCAATAATTTATTATTGCCGCAATACCCGCTGTTCATCGGGCGATTCGACGAATCCCGCGGACGGCCCGCAAAAAAGTTTTTCGGATTCGAGAAAAACGGGGGCGGAGCGCCCCTGCGCCCCGCCCCTCGGCCCGCCGCTTCCCGACGCGCGTCAGCGGAAGGTGCAGTGGATGGCGATGCGAGTGATCTCGTCCTGAATCTCGAAGGCTGCGCTGAAGCACCTCTCGACCTTGTCGGTCGCGGCCTTGATCCGCGCGTCCCTGTCGGCGGGGGCATGGCCCGCACGAGTCGCGTCGCCGAGCCGGAGGATGGTCTCGGCGTGTTCCACCTTCGCCTTCTGGATTCGCTCGACCGCCTCGCGGTAGCGCTTCACCGCGTCGGTCAGTTCGGAGAGGGGTCTGGTCGGCGGAACGAGTTCGTCGCTCATGTCGATCCACGGACTATGGCGAATGAGCGCCGCGATTCTTCTTTTGGACATGGTCCTGTCCATTGTTCGTGCTCCTTGTTGCGGTCTCACTCGAACGTGCAGTTGATGGCGGCCTTTGATATCTCTCTGGACAGTCGGTTTCGAAAGCTTTCCAACTCCCAGCAAACCTGGACGATGTTCTCGTCCTTGGGATGTGTGTCCGCGGGACAATGACGGAGGAAATCCGCATACCGCCCTGCCGCCTCATACATCTCCACGACGTTCTTGTACTGGGCGACAAGCCTTTTCAGGCGAGAGAGGTCTACCGGTTCGCATCCCAGATACGCGGCTTCTGGCCTGACGTCGGAACGGAGTCCGAGTTTGATGGCCACCGTGTCGAAGCCAAACTGCGTCAACTTAAAGAACGGGTTCCTGCCCACGCAGGCGTAGGCGATTCGCGCCGCATCGGACAATCCCTTCCTACGATCCGCGCTCTGTACCCATTCGTCGGCGATCATCCCCCAGTCGGCTCCTCGGGAGGGGCGGGGTGCGTGTTGGTTCTTGTCGGCATTGGTTGTCGCGCCGTTCCTGGCGGTCGATTTCTTGTTCATTCTATTCTCCTTGGGGGTTGCGGGTTGTCGGCCCATGTGGTTGTTGACGGGGCTCATACTCGCTCTACCCCCGACTAATAGCAAGTCATAAATGATGAAATTTCAATAAGTTATTATTGCCACAATACCCGCTGTTTATCGGGCGATTCCACGAATTCCGCGGACGGCCCGTAAAAAAAAGTTTTTCGAATTCGAGAAAAATCGGGGGCGGAGCGCCCCTGCGCCCCGCCCCTCCGACCGGAAATGGAAAGCCCGCGTCTGCCGATGATGACAGACGCGGGCTTTCTCTACGCGACGGGGACGAGAGCGACCTCGACCGAGGGGCGCTCGACGAACGGCACCGCGCAGCCGGAGACGGCGAGCGCGAGGGACGCGACGACGAGCGCGAGGACGAGCGCCGAGCAGATGCGAACGACGAGACGGACGGTTCTCATGCCTGGACTTCCTTCGACGGGGTTCGCCATGCGCTCCATCCGAACGCTTGGCAATAGTTCCCGAACCTTCTCACGCGGTTCATGAGAAGGTAGCGCCTCGGGTCCCACGCGCGGAACTCGACCTGCGCCACGCGGTAGCCGTTTCTCTTCCACCGCTTGTTGGAGGCGTCGAACGCCTCCCTCGATCCGTCTGCCTCGTGCCACTCGATGTCGTGGATGTACGCGACCGGCCGGAGCAGCGGGTTGAGGTCCGTGAGGACCGCGCGGAGCCACCGCGGGAACGAGTCGGGGCCGAGCCCGTTGTAGATCTTGGCGAGTTCCTCGTCGGTGTACTTGTCCGCGACCCAGCGGTTGTCGAGTCCGTAGCGCTCGGCCTCCGCGCGAAGTTCGGCTATGGTTTCAGGGGTGATGGTCATGCGGTTCCGAATTGGGCTTTGAGCGCCTCGATGAGGTCGACGAGGCGGCGGGCGGTCTCCTCCCACGACGCCGGCATGTCGGTCGTGACTCCGGCGAGCGCGGCGGCGAGGGCGGTGCGGATGCTCTTCACGTCGGCCTTGCGCGCGACGGCGTCCGGGAGGCGCTCGGCGGGAACGACGCCGTCTCCGGTGAGGAGCGTGTAGTCCCGGAACTGCAGCGAGCCCTCGGTCTCGTTCTCGCCGGCGCCGAGCTGCACGGCGTTCGTGGCGGTCGCCTTCGCGAAGGAGCCGACGGCGGTGGAGTAGCCGCCGGAGGCGGTGGTGCCGTTGTTGCCGACGGCGGTAGCGAAGGTGCCGATGGCCTGCGTGTTCGCGCCGAGGGCGGTGGTCTGGCCTCCGCCCTCCGCGCTCGCGCCGGCGCCGAGGGCAATGTTTCGGCCGGCCTTCCAGGCCGTAAAGCCTCCATCTGTGGCGCCGGTCTGCTCGGCGGTGACCGCATGGGGGTTATTCGTGTTGCCGGCGTGGGATTCGACCTGCGCCTTGAGCGCGTCGAACTCCTGCCTCGACACGTCGCTACCCCCGCCACCTCCGCCGCCGGTCTGCTCGGCGGTGACGCGGTGGGGGTTCGTGAAGTCGGCCTTGTGGTTCGCGAGCGCGAGCTGCATGTCGCGAAGGTCCGACTCCTTGGCGTAGGCGGCGAGGCGCTCGACAAGGTCGGCCTCCTTCACGAAGCCGGAGGCGGCGCCGGCCTGCTCGGCCGTGACCTCGTGGGGATTGTCCTTGTCTTCCTCGTGCGCCTCGAAGGCGGCCTTGAGGTCGGCGATCTGCCGGCGCGCGACGGCGTCGGTGCCGTCACCACCGCCGCCTCCGCCGGAGCCGCCGTTGAGAGAGTATGTGAGTTGCATCTAGATGTCCCTCGTTTCGTTGATGGGGATGTAGTCGAGCGAGGCGGCGTCGTTCCAGTCGCCCCAAGCCCAGGTCTGCTCCCATTCGCCGTCGCCCTTGTTCTCGAGGCGGTGGATGGCGGTGGGAGACTTCTCCTGGAAGCAGGCGTAGACGAACACGCCGTCGGTCTTGACCTTGAAGGGCTCGAGCGCGCGCTTCTGGTAGAACTCGCTAGTGGCCGGGAATCCGTAGCAGTCGGTCTGCATGGCTAGTCCCCCTGCGCCGCGAGCTCTTCGGCGACGAGCCGGCGGACGAGCGCTCGCAGCGATTCCTCGCCGATGAACACGCCGTCTGCGCCGCCCTCCGGATTCAGGTTGAACGTGCCGGGGCCGTGCGAGCGGTAGAACTCGTTGGTGGTCGTGGCGGCGCCCTGCCACGCGAACGCCCGATGGTCCGCGGAATTGACGACCGCGCGTTCGCCGGCCGCGTGCGAAAAGTTCCCGTTGGCCGACGTGTAGGAGCCCTCCGAGTGGGCGGCCCGCCCCTTGGCGGAGGTCGTGTCCCCCTCCGCATGGGCGGCGTAGCCCGTCGCCGACGAATAGCTCCCCGACGCGAACGAGCCCGTTCCCGTGGCCCAGACGCGGACGCCCTGCGCGAGGCTGTCGGCACCGACCTCCATTTCGGGCATCCGATGTCCGATCGTCACGGCGCTGTTCCATCCGTCCTTGTCCTTGGTCCACGGGACGTAGCCGCCAAGGGTCGTCGCGAGGCTCGTCTCGCCGACATAGAAGCCGGCGAGTCCGCCGACGGGCTTCACGTTGTAGGTGCCGTTGCCGTGGGAGCGATAGACCTCGATCTCGCCCGAGCCCGAGTAGCCCTGCCAGACGTAGGCGTAGTCGTGGTTGTTCGTGGTGCTCGTGCCGGAGCCCGAGCCGGATGTCGACGTGCTGTGGCCGCCGGCCCAGGAGCCGATGCCGCTCGCCGTGGTGAAGTAGCCGCTCGTGATCGAGCCGACGCCGGACGCGACCGTCTGCACGCCCTGCGCGTGCGAGTGGGAGCCAGAGGCGATGGTGGCGCGTCCCTCGGCGTGGGAGCCTTCGCCGCTCGCCGCGGTCGAGGCGCCTTCCGCGTGGGAGCCCCCTCCGCTCGACGTGGTGTTCGACCCTTCGGCGTGCGCGGAGTCGCCCGAGGCGTGGGTGTCCTCTCCCTCGGCGTGGGAATCGTGGCCGGATGCCGTCGACCCCTTTCCTTCGGCATGGGACGCGTCGCCGGTCGCCTTGGTGTTCGCGCCCTGCGCGTGGGACGCGAAGGCTAGCGACAGCGTGTTCAGGCCCTCGGCGTGGGACGCCTCTCCGGTCGCGGTCGTCCGCGACCCCTCGGCGTGGGAGTAGTCGCCCTTGGATTCGGTCCGGTCGCCCTGCGCGTGGGAGTGCCGGCCGGGGGCGGACACGTGCCACCCGCAAAGGAAGCTGTACGGACCGGTGACGCCGCCGTCGAGAATGCCGAGATGGAGCGCCGTCCAGAATCCCGTGCGGTCCGGCATCCAGAAGACGCAGCGCGCGTAGCGGTTCGTGATGCGGTCGTAGAGATTCGTGTTCGAGACCGCGATGGTCCAGAGCATGTTCGTGCGCCAGAACTCGAATCGCTCGACCATGTTGGTCTGCCAGAAGGCGAGGCGCTCGTAGGCGTTCGTGCTCCAGAGCGAGAGGTGGTGGTGCAGGTTCGTGCCGCCGATCCAGAAGCCGGCGAGCCCGCCGACGGGGTTGACGTTGAAGGTGCCCTCGCCGTGGCCGCGGAAGAAGAAGCGGCGGTTGCGCTCGTCGCCCATGACCCCGTGCCCGGCGCCGACCGCGTCGACGGACGGCCAGGGCGAGCCCGGCCTCTTGTCGCCGTTCCACACGAACGAGTGGGCTCCGTCGGCCCAGGCGTAGGCGCCGAGCGCGACGGAGGCGTCGTTGGACGCGCAGACCATGATGCCCTGCGCCAGCGACCCGATGCCGTCGGCCATGCCATAGAGTCCGCCGCCGTGCGCGCCCTTCTCCTCGGCCTCCGAATACCAGCCCTCGGCGTGCCCTCCCGTGGCCTTGGCCTCCGAGCCGAAGCCCTCCGCATGCGCGCCGTAGCCTCCGGCTCGCGTCCGATAGCCCTCGGCGTGCGCGCCGGCGCTGTAGTCGGTGGGCTGGAAGGTCTCGGTCCCGAAGCCCTCCGCGTGGGAGTCGTTCTGGGCGGCCGTCGTGTTCTGGCCCTCGGCGTGGGCGCGGCCGCCCGAGGCGGTCGTTCCCCAGCCCTCGGCGTGGGCCTGCGGCCCGGTCGCCGAGACGCGGCCGCCGCTCGCGAAGGCGTCGCCCGCGACCTCGTTCGAGTCCGGGCGTCCGAGGTTGACGGTGCCGCCCACCTCGAAGGGGTCGGGAAGCCCCGCGATGACCTCCTGCGCGACCTCCTCGATCTGCGCGTTGATCCGCTCGATCTTGTTCGTGGTCGGCACGAGCGTCGCGCCCGTCATGTCCGCGAAGCGGATGTAGTCCTGCGCCGGCGCGAGCGCGACGGGCAGGAGGAACGGAAGGATGTGCTTGAGAAACGTCTTCATGGCTTACTGGTTCTTGAGTGCTTTCACGATGGCGGAGACGGCGGCGCAGATCTGCGCGAAGCTCGTGTGGTCGGCATCGGCGAGGGCGGCGGGGTCGAGCTGCTGCACCGCGCCGTAGCCGGGCAGGCGCTCGAGGGGGATCTTGCCGTCCCGCTCGAGGAGCCGGAACTCCCGGAACTGGAGCGTCTCGGGGGCGTCGTTCTCGCCCGTGCCGAGCTGGACGCAGCCGTTGGCGCGGGCCTTGGCCCACGAGCCGAAGGCGGCGGCGTAGGGGGCGGTGGCCTCGGTGAGGTAGTTGCCGACCGCGGTCGCGAAGGTCCCGGTCGCCTTCGTGTCGGCGCCGAGCGCGGTGTTGCTTCCGGTGCCGGTTGCGACGGCGTTGGCGCCGACGGCGGTCGTGCTGACGTCCTCGGCGACGGCGTTCTTGCCAGCGGCGAGCGGGTCGGAGGCGCGCCAGAGGGCGAAGTCGCCGGAGGCGCCGCCCCCGGCGCCGAGCAGGGGAATCGCCTCCGACCAGTCGCGGCCGGCGGCGGCGTTGCGGACCCGAAACCACCGCGCCGTCGGAGGCGGCGCCGCCTCGGGCGGCACGTCGTACCAGGTCGCCTTGTCGTCGGAGAGCTGCACGGAGAGGGCCGCGGCGAAGAGCGCCCGGATCTGCGCGGCCTGGAAGGACACGTCGTCCACCGGCACGGGGTCGGCGCTCTCGGCCGTGTGCCGGCGGTTGCGGATGACGATCTCGAACTGCACGAGGAACCCGGGGGCGGTGCCGCCCGCCTCGTAGCCGGCCAGCTCGCAGCCGAACACGGCGCTCTCCCGGACGCCGAGCGCGTCCTTCAGTTCCACCGTGTCCGTCTCCCGGAGCGGGATGCGGACCTCGTTGCCGGCGATCTCGATCCCCTCCGAGACGTGGATCTGCGGCGCGGTCGCCGTGTCCCAGTCGTGCGCGATGGCGAAGTCCCAGGACGCGTAGTTGTCGAGGCCGGAGAGCGCGGTGCCGTTCTCGGCGAGGAGCCTCACCGCGAGGTCGGCGTGCATGCCGCGCGTGATGGCCGGCGGCGTCGCGATCTGCTGGTTGCGCGCGGTCACGAGGACGCCCTTGACGCTCCCGGCGCGGATGTACATTTCGATTCGTTGCATGGGTCGGTTATCCTTGGTAGAGGTAGGATGGGTTGAAGTCGAGGATCGGGGCGATGCGGAGGTAGGCCGTGTAGTGGACGCTGTCGTCCCTGTCGCGGGGATGGAGGCCGAGCCGCCACCTGCGGAACCCCGCGAGGTTCCAGACGTCGGGGAACGGGATTTCCGTGCGCTCCGGAATCGCGACCAGGCGGTCGTGCGCGGGAACGACGCCGCCGGCGACGGGCACGCCGAGCGTCCATTCGCCGAATCCGTCGAATTCGTCGATGTATGTCGTGGACCGTTCCCAGATAGTGTAGTTGTACCAGTCGGTCGACTCTCCGGACTCCGTTTCGTCGAGGCGGCGCGAGCCGTCGAGCGACCAGTTGGTTTTCGTTTTCGACCACGTCCCTTCGTGCCGGACGGCGGCCGAGGTTTCGGTGAGCGGCTCGAACCACTGGCGTCCGCCGAACACGGACCGGTACGTCTCGAGCCAGGCGTCCCCGTGCCTCTCCTCGCGCGTCTCGGTGTCGAGGACCGTTTCCGCCATTCGGTCTCCGTCGTCGTCGAAGCAGCTCGTCGGCATGACGGATTCGATGAAGTCCGTCTCGATCCGCCGCTCCGGATACGTTCCCCGCGACGCGCGCGTGTAGCACGGGACGAGAATCAGGGAGCCGGGCAGGCCGGAGAAGTTCCGGACCACGAGCCCCGAGTAGGACGTGGCCTCGACGGACCGGTACTGGTAGTGCCCGATGTCGTATTTCCACCCCGTGTCCCTGCCGTAGAAGTCGTCCTCCCATCGGTCGCTGTCGGCGTGGTAGTTGCGGATCATGTATCCGGTGGCCGGCTGGTCGACCCGCCTGGTTTCCGGCGAGGCCATGACGGTTTCGGGCTCGTCGCCCCATTCGTCGTGCCCCCAGTAGTCCATGTCCCGGATGTTGATGCTTCCCTTGGCGGTGCTCCGCAGCGTGTAGTAGGACTGGCCTCCGACGTCGACGTAGCGGAACTGCTTGAGCCACCACGCGCAGTTTTCGAGGAAGGTCCGGTAGTCCTCGAGCCTCGCCGAGTCGCCCTCCGGCGTCCCCGGCGCGGGAAGGATCGCGAGCGAGTGCTCGCCCTTCATGAGGTCGTTTCCCGAGTAGGCGATGGGGAAGCGCGACCAGGTCTGCCATCGGTAGCTCTCGTCCTCGAGCCGGACGAAGTTCGGGGCGAGGGACCGGAGCGCGAGGCGCAGGTTTTCCGGGCGGTCGAGATCGGGCGTCGCGTCCTCCCAAGACCCCACCCAGGGGTACTGCACGTAGAATCCGTTCCTTGCCCCGGCCGCCGCATAGCGCTCCGCGAACGCGAAGCGCAGCGCGTCGAGGAACCGCGCGTCCGTGATGGTCGCCTGCGAGAAGTCGGGCCACTCTAGCGCCATAGGGCCACCTCCGCCATGTAGATCCGATCGGTCCCCTCGCTCGCGACGAAGCGGTCGAACGAGAGCTCGACGGGGTCGGCGTCCGGGTCGGGGACGTCGTCGTCCCTCTCGGCGTCGTGCTTCCACGGGTCGAGCCTCATTCCGCCTTCGCGGTCGGGGCCGCTTGCGCTCTGCCACCATTTGCCGACGCCCTTCACGCCGAGGACCCAGAGCCGGTCGTTGTCGTTGTAGCGGATGATGCGGCCGTCGGTGCAGGAGAGCGAGAGCCGGTCCTGGGCGAGCGTCCAGTACCTGCGCCTGTCGTCCCGGTACTGCTGCGATCCGAGGATGCGCCTCGCGCAGATCTCCCCGGCGCCGTCCTTCGCGACGTAGGTCCCCCAGGGGGCGCGGCTCGAGCCGGCCTTCTCCCACTCCCAGCGCGGCCACCACCAGAGCAGCGTCGGCGGCGTCAGCCCCTCGCCGTCGGAGATGTACCTGCCGGCGGGCTCGCACACGATCTCGGGGTATTCCGGGTTCGGCTTTCCCGCCTTCCACCAGCCGTCGCCGATCCAGGTCTCTCCGTCGATGTCCTTCTCCGCGGAGGGTTCGTAGATCCCGCGGGGGTTGTAGATCCAGCCGTCGGTGATGCTGTTGAAGACGGCGCCGGAGACCCCCCAGACGGGCTCTCCGTTGTAGAGGAAGGGCATCAACGCGAGCGTGCGCTCCTCGCCGACCTTCACGACGGGGGTCGCGTGGTCCGTGTCGACGATGACCCAGCGGTAGAGGGAAGCGTCGTAGAAGCCGCGAAGCCTCTCCTCTTCGTCGAAGAGAAAGCCGGGCTGCCCGTTGATGCGGGACGGGGCGATCTTGAACGGCATGGCTAGTCTCCCTCGGGGGCGCCCTCGACGTCGTGGTCGGCGATCCCCGCGTCCACGAGGTGGGCGAGGACGACGGAGCCGCGATCGAGCTGGCTGAGCATGGACGCCTCGGTGAGCATGAGCTGCGCGCGTCCGGTCTTGGGCGAGAGGATCCCGTCGGCGTAGAGGTCGACCGTGTAGACGCCGGCGCTGAAGCCCTGGACCACGGCCGGGCAGACGGACGGATCGCCGGCGGCGCCGGAGCCGGCGCCGACGTGGAGGAGGCACCACTGCAGCCCGGTCCCGCCCTTCTTCCAGAGGATGCGGGCGGTGCCGGATGCGGCCGAGCGGATGGCGCCGGCGACGTTGTCGACAATGGGCTCGGCGAACTCGTGCCCGTCGTCGGCGACGTCCACCTGCGCGGGCGTGACGCCGAAGAGCATCGCGCGGCCGATCCTGCCGGCGGGAATCGGCTCCTGCAGCACGACCCAGGGGCCGTCTCCGCCGTAGATTTCCCCGCAGAGGACGGCCGGCTCGTTCTGGAAGGCCAGCTCGTTCTTCTCCGGCGTGACGCCGATTCCGCTTCCGACGGAAAGCGCCGCGAAGCGGTCGAGGTCCTCGTCGGTCTCGTTCCGCACGCGGACGATGCCGACGTCGAGGCCGTCGGGAATGCCGGCGCCGCGGCGCTTCGTCTCCTTCGCGAGCGCGGCCGCATCGAGCATCTCGTTCCACGTGGCGGCGGAGATGGCGACCGGGTCGCCGGGGCGGACCTTGTTCATGGGGCTATCCCTTCAGCAGACTGAAATTCTTTCTTTCGTAGACCTTCTCGACGTAGACGGCGACGGGCTTCTTGACGAGGTTCGTCCTCTCCTCGGACACCTCGTCCTCGTACTTCACCCAGAGGTAGTCCCACCCGTCCTTGTGGGGGACGGTGATGTCGCCCACGACGAGGTCGTCCCTGTTCGGCGACACCGCGAACTTGAAGGTGATCTCCCAGGGGTGCTTGCGCTTCTTGCCCTTCTTGGAGCCCGTGGCGCCGAGGAACAGCACCTCGCCGGGGTCGAAGCCCTTGAAGGCGGCGGCGTTCACGGTGCCGGTCAGCTCCGCGATCCTGCGCTTGTAGGAGGCGTTCACCTTGACGGCCTTCACCGTCCTCGTCTCGGTGAACTGGAAGGTCGGCATGACGATCTCGCAGCCGTTCACGCTGCTCTCGTTGTCGACGTTGATGGCCCTCTTGAAGTCCGGGGCGTCCGCGGGGAACCTCCCCTTCGTCTCGAGCGAGACGTCCATGTGCATGGTGCCGCCGCTCGAGTCGAACGTGAAGTTCGTGTCGTCCTCGTCCTCGCCCTCGCGCTCCTTCTCGGGGTCCTCGCCGTAGACGGCGCGGACCTTGAAGGTGTCGAGGTTGATGCGCTCGGCCAGCTCGACCTTCTGCAGGACGAGGTCGTCCTGTTTGGCCGGGGCGGTCGCCCTGACCCTCTCGAGCGCGGTCTGCTCGTCGTCGACCCCGAACACGAAGTACGGGATCTCGGCCTCGACCAGGTCGCCGTCGTCGTCCATGGCGCGGTCCCAGTCCCAGAAACCTTGTTCAATCTTCATGTCTAGGTGAATGTGAGCCCTCCCGCGCCCTTGCGCAGGAGGTCGTTCGTCTTCTTCGTGTTCTCGGCGACCTTCTCGGTCGCGGCGGCGGTGCGCGTCTGCAGGTCGAGCCCGCCCATCGCCTCGGCCGCCTTCGCGTAGAAGGTGCCGGCGATCCGGTCGCGGGAGCCGGCGTCCGCCTCCTCGGCCCCCTCGCGGGCGCCGCGGAGCTTCTCGGAATACTTGTCCACGAGGTTCTCGGCGGAGGCAAAGGCGTTCTGCAGGCCGCGGAGCCGGTCGCGCTCCTCGTCGGAGATCTCGCCGTCCGACTGCGCGTCGGCGAGCGCGGCGCCGAAGTCGGCCCGGCTCGCGGCGGCGGCCTGCTGCGCATGGATGAGAAGGTCCTCGATCATGGAGGCGGCCTTCCCCGGATCGGTCTTGAGCGTTTCGTCGATCTCCCGATCCTGCCGGCGCTCCTCCCGCCGGCGCTCGATGTCGCCGGCCTGCTCGTCGAAGGCGCCCTGCAGGTCGGACACTTCCTTGGCCAGTTCTTCTCGCCGCTTCGACCGGGCCGCCTCCACACGGGCTTCGGCCTCCTCGTCCGCGCGTGCGAGTTTTTCTTCAAGTTCCGCGATCTTCGCCTCGTCGGCATCGGCTCGCGAATACTCGTAGTCGAGCATCGTCTCGATGAGCTGCTTGTACTCGTCCCGCAGGTCCCGGATGTCCTCGATCTCGTTCTCGAGCGAGGTCTGGTTCTCGCGGCGGAGCCTGCGCTCGATCTCGGCGAGGCGCTTCGCCGCCTGTTCGGCGTCGCTCTGCGTGGCGAGGGCGGCCTGCGAGTCCGCCTGGATGGCTTCCTGCAGCGCCTCGGTTTCGGTCTTGCCGGTGAGAGCGCCGGCGTCCCCGCCGGCGGCCGCGTTGCGACGCAGGAGGAGGGCTTCGAGCTTCTTCCGCTCGACCGAAATCTTGTCGTAGTTCTTCTGGACCTTGTCCGAAACGACGTCGGAGTCGAAGCCCGACGAGACGTAGTCCCACGCCGCGCCGGACCAGGAGGACACGAGTGAGTCGTTCTCCTTCTCAAGCTCGCGGACGTTGTTCCGGTGTTCCTCGATCTCGGCGTCGAGCTGCGCGAGCGTCGCCTTCCGGAGCGCTTCGTTGAAGCGGCCCTGGGCGTCGGCGGCCATGTCGAGCCTGCCGGCGACGCGGTCGATGGAGATGCCGAGGTCGCCGTAGCGGCCCTTGAGGGCGGCGGCGAGGCGCTCGGCCTCGGCCATCTCGGCGTTGATGAGCGATTGCTTGCCGGCGAGCTGCTGGAGGCGCTGCATCCGGAGCTGATCCGAGGAGCGCAGCTCGTCGCCCGCCTCGCGGAGCTTCTCCATGTCGGTGGAGAGCTGCGCCGTGTACCGGCTCGACCTGGAAAGTCCGTGCACCAGGAGCGCGACGGCTCCCGCGATGGCGAGGAACACGACCGAGATCGGCAGCGCCAGGAAGGCGGACGCGGCCGTGTGCGCGAGGAGGTAGCCGGCGGCCACGGCCTTGGCCGAAAGGCCGAGGGCGACATTGGCGGCTGTCGAGGCCGCGGCGGTCGCGGCGGCCTTGGCGTTGGCGAGGGAAAGGGCGGCCGTCACGGAGGCCGCCAGGCCGCGCGCGGCGGCGAGGGCCCGGGTGACGGCCGCGCCGGCCGCGCTCGCGGCCGTGTGGGCCTTCGTGGCGGCCGTGGCGGCCAAGGTGGAAAGGGAGAGGGAGCGCAGGGCGCCCGCCACCGCCTGGAACCGGGTGGCAAGCACCGCCTTCGCGGCTGCGGCCGCCTCGGCGTTCCCCATGAGGACGAACGAGGAGGCGATCTGCAGCGCCCGCCGGTCGATGGGGAGGTTGAGGGCGGCGAGGAGCCGGCTCGTGCCCACCATCGCGGGGATCGCCTGGTTGCGGTAGTCCGCGAAGGAGTGTGCAATCACCGCGAGCGATCGTGCGAGTCCGGATCCGGCGACCGCCCGCTGCACCGCGCCGAAAGACACGAGGACGCCTCTGGCGAGTCCGGCCGCGGCGGCGACGCCCTTGCAGGCGAGCCCGACCGCGAGGATGGCGGCCCCGAGCGCGGCGGCGCCGGCCACCGTCGCCGCGAAGGCGGTGACGAGGTCGGCGTTGCGTTCGATCCAGCCCGTGAGGGCGTTGATGACCGATGTGATCCGGTCGGTAAAAGGTTGGAGTGTGTCGCTCACGGCTGCGCCGACGGCGTTCATGGCGCCTTCGACCGCCGACTTGAGGAGACGGAACGAGCCGCCGAGGCCGGCGTCCATCTTCTGCGACGTGGTGGCGGCGACGCCGTCGACGTCGCGGAGCTTCCCGAGGAACTCGTCGAGCTGCGCGATGTTTCCGGTGATGGAGAGTCCGGCGAGCGAGCCGCGCAGGTCGAAGATCTCCTCCGCGAACGCGATGCGCTGCGCGGTCGGCATCGCGTTCATGGCGCCGGCGAGATCGCGGACGATGTCCGCCATCTTGCGGAGGTTGCCGGTGGCATCGACCGCCCGGACGCCCACGGAGGCGAGCTTGTCCTGGATCTTGACCTTGGCGAACTGAGAGAACGACTTCCTGAGCGCCGTGCCGGCGAGCGAGCCCTTGAGGCCGACGTTCGCGAGGACGCCGATGGCGGCCGCGGTGTCGGTGATGTCCTCGCCCGCGGCCTTGGCCTGCGGCCCCGCCATCTTCATGGCGTCGAAGAGATCGGTGAGCGTCTGCGCCGAGCCGTTCGCGGCGGCGGTGAGGACGTCGGATACGGACGCCATCCGGTCGGCGGAGAGTCCGAAGATGCGGAGGGAGTTGGCGGCGATGTCCGCCGACTCCGAAAGGTCGGTGCCGGTCGCGCGGGAGAGGTTCAGGACCGCGCCGATGCTGGCTTCGATCTCCGAGGAGGCGAAGCCCATGCGGCCGAGGGCGACCATCGCGCCGGCGACCTGCTGCGCGGTGAACGAGGTGGTGCGGCCGAGCGTCTGGGCGGTGCGCGTGAGCGACTCGAAGGCTTCGCCGGTCGATCCGGTCACCGCCTGCGCGAGCCGCATCGTGTCGTCGAAGTTTGCGAACGACCGGACGGCCATCGCGAATGGCGCGGCCATCGCCCCGGAGAGGACGAGCAGGTCGCGGCCGACGTTCGTGCAGGTCTGGCCGAACGCGCGGAGCTGGGCCTGGGCCTGCGAGAGCCCCTTGTTGAGCCGGCCCGTGTCCGCCGTCACTTCGACATAGGCGCTGCCGGCGCGGATGTTGGAAACGATGGACATGGGTTGCTATTCGGGTTGGTTTGTGAGAGACTCCGGGCCATCCGGCGCATCGATCGCCTTCGGCCCCCTCCGCGTGTCACTTGAAAGGAACGCTCGCGATGGGGGCCGTTCTTATTCCCTCCCTGGCTCGCGTTCTTTTCCCCGATCTCCCGGCGCGGGCGCGTTCTTCACGAACACGTCCCGCAGGATCTCGAGCTGCTTTCCGCGCAGGATCGGCTTCTTCGGCCGCGGCGCGTAGGGGTTGAAGTCGTTCGGCTTGGCGGCGGGCGTGCGGCGCGGGTCGCGGACGAGGTTCACGGCAAGCGCCATGAGCGCGGACGTTCGCGCCCAGTCGGCGCGGCAGCGCGCCTCGGCCATGCGGACGAGCGCGCGCAGCGTGAACGGCCCCGGGTCTACCCCGCAGACGCCGGCGAGTTCGTCGACGAGCCGGTCGAGGCGGCCAGGAGCGAGTCCGCGGCCCTGTCCAGCTCGTCCGTCGAGAGCGCCTTGTCGAGCGCCGCCTTCGCGGCCGTCTCGGCCCTGCGCGCCGCCGCCACCAGGCGCTGCAGGATCGCCCTCTTCGGGTTCGGGAAAAAATCGACGATCTCGTCCAGGAGCGCGTCGGTCGCGCCGAGGATGGCGTCGCCCGCCATCGCCCTTCCGAAGTCCTCGTCGGACACGCCGAGCTTGTCGGCCTCGTCCTTGCAAAGCGCGAAGAGCGCGTCCACGAGCAGGGCCGGGTCCGAGGCGAGCCGTTCCAAAAGCGACGCCTCGACCCTCCCGTCCCTTTCGACGAGGATGGCCGAGGCGAGGTCCACGCCGGCGAGGGCGCGAACGCGCTTGAGGGTGGCGACGTTGAGGTTCGCGGTCCACACGCGTCCGGCGTTGTCGGTGAAGGTGTGCATCGCTACCTCCACTCGGGCGCGCGGTTGATGAGCGTCGGGCGGCAGGTGACGGACACCGTGAGCGCCTCCTCGAGCGGCTCGGAGCGCGAGAACTTCGTGACCACCCAGTCGGCGTCGAGCCCGTGGCCTTCGCCGTCGGTCACGAAGATCGCGAGCGGGGAGTTTCCGAAGTAGGCCGACTGGATGGACGAGAAGGAGCCGTCCTCCGTGTCCCACTGCATCTCGAATTCGAGCGACGCCTCCTTCAGGGTGGCGGCGTAGGCGCGCCAGCCTTCGGTCGCGCGGGTGGTGACGTCCGCTTCGCCCGATTCCAGGGAGAGCGTGACGTCCTTGACGTTCTTCGCCTCCGCCCCACCGATGAAGAGCTTGGCGTCGAGGCCGAGTTTGTATGCCATGTTGGTTTCTTTCAGTCTGTGACCGAATCCCGCCAGAACTGTGCGAGCTTCGGCGCGGTGGATGTGAGGGTGGGTCCCATGAGGGGGCGGGCGGGATACCGCTCGCGCTTGTAGCGGCCGCCGAACTCGTGCGCGGCCATCGCGTTTCCGATGACCGACTCCGCCGGTCCGATGACCACGGCTTGCGCGGGCTTGTCGAGCCCGAAGAGGATCGAGCGCTTGAGCAGGCCCGCCCGCGAGTGCGGCGGCGAGCCGGGCGGCGATGGGTGATCGCTCGTCTTCACCTTGTGCCGGGCGGCGCGGCGCACGTAGGCGCCGGCGCGGCGCAGGGCGGCGAACGACCCTTGCAGCACGGCGGCCGCGAGGCCACGCGCGTCAAAGGAGAGCTTCGCCTTCATGGCGCTCGACCGTCCGGAACGACAGCACGACGACGCCCGTGAACTGCCGCTTCTCCCGGAACTGCTCCGGGGAGTAGATGGGTTCGTAGGCCGCCTTCACGCACGAGCATCCGGCGAGGTGCATCCCGAGGAAGTGCCGGCCGATGCTTCGCACCGTCTGCACGAGCGACGGGATCTCGTCCTCCGTCGTTTTCTTGAGGACACCGACGGACACCTTGTACACGGCGCCCACGCTGTCCCGGGTGGCGAGCTCGTCCTCGATGCCGGTCGGCACGACGACGACTCGCATCTGCGAGAGTTCCGAGAGCTTGAACTCGGGCAGGAAACACACGGTCGCGCCGTACCGGGAGAGTTCGGACGCGACCGCGCCGGCGACGGAGACGAGGTTAGCCATGCTTCAGGAACTCCATGAGCAGGAGCCCAAGCGCCGAGACGAGCGAAAGCACGGCCGCGCCGGTTGCGGTGAGGAGCGTCTTCTGCATCTGCTGCGCCGGGACGCAGGGCGGGTGATGGTGTTCGCCGTCGCGGAAGTGCATGGTGATCATGCCGCGCAGTTCGGCGATGTCCATCCGGCAGCGATTGACGGATTCGTAGATGGAGTCTTCGTGGTCGGGCATGCTATTCCTCCGAGACGCACTTGGTGTGTATCCTGTAGACCTGGTGGTACGGGTCGCTCCACCGCCAGACGGGCTCGCCGCCGGGGGCCATCACTTCGTACTCGCGGCCGTCGTGGCGGATCGTGTCTCCGGCGGCGGGCTCGCGGTCGAGGTTGTTCCGGCCGATCAGGAAGTCGCGGGTCTGCGTCCGCACGAACGCGCCGTTCTCGCTCGTCTGCTTGAACACGGTTCGGCCGACGATCGCGTTCACGGCTTCCGGCGCCCGGCCGGGCCGGTGGTAGACCGCCGGCTCGACCAGGGTCGAGAACTCCGCGTCCCGCAGCCAGTCGATGGCCTGGCGGAGCAGGTTCATGGGGCTAGAAGCCGAGCAGGAAGCGGACCGTGAGGTCGGAGGCGCCGGCGGCCGCGACGGCGACGCCGACGGGGATCTTCTCGGCCGCGGGCTCCGGGGCGGGGTCTCCGCCCGCGTCGCCGCCGTCGCCCCCCGTGTCGCCGCCTGTGACGGCCTGGGCGGCCGAGACGGCGCCGGTGGCCGGGTCGTAGGCGACGGCCGCCCCTGCGGCGATTTCCTCGCCTTCGGGCTTGGGCGCCTCGTAGACGCCGGTGAGGGCGATGGCGCCGAGCTGGCCGGCCTTGATGTCGAGCTTGGTGATGCCGACGATGTCGCCGATCTTCACCGGGGTGCCGGCGGGCGTGTCGGTTTCGGGCGTGTAGTCGAGGATGTCCCCTCGCTGGACGTAGGTAAGCATTGTGGAAATTTGCGGAGGCCGCTTCGCGCTTCGCGCTCGCGCCTCCGCGAGATTTGGGGTTGGAGGTTGATTGGTTGATCGTTGATGGTCCAAAGGCCGGGCCGCGAAGCGGCGAGCCGCGGCCGCCGCCGCCCGGTCGCGAACGCGGCCGGGCGGGCGAGGGACGCCTAGCCGGCCGTGCCCGTGGCCTTGACCATCCCGCGGTGGTCCTGCTCGCGGCAGCCGACGTCGAAATACACGCGGAACCAGATTCCCAGCGTGTTGAAGTCGGTGTCGCCACGCTCGACCGTCGGGGCGCGCCTGCCCTTGAGGTAGCCGATTTCGAACGTGTCCACGACGCCCGGCCGCCCGAAGAGGTACCACGCGGTTTCGGAGAAGCCCGGGTACTTCGAATTGGCCAGGTAGGGCGAGGAGACGACCTCGAGGTCCTCGTCCGCAAGGACGTTCACGGCGGGGCGGACGACGTTGTCGGCGCCGCCGGACATGATGAGGGCGGCGCTGCGCGTCAGCTCGAGCGCCTGGTGCTTGAGCGCCGTCGGCACGAGCAGGAACTTGGGCTCGACGCTGATCGGCTGTCCGTCGGCGTCGACCTGGTCGAGGAACGCCTGGATGGCCTTCTTGAGCGAGTCGGCGCCGAGCGCGGACGCCGCCCCGGAAAGCAGGTTCTTGTGCTGGCGGCCGAAGAGCGGGCTGCCGTCGGTCTGCACGGGGTTGGCGAGAAGACGCCGGAAGAAGAGCTGGTCGATCAGCCGGGCGGCGCGGTTGCCCATCGCCACCGGGACCTTCAGGAACGCCCCGAGGTCGTCGTTGATGACCATCTTGCGGGTGAGGCAGAACTTCTTGGCGTAGGTGTCGATCTGGTTCCTCGCCGGCTCTTCCTTCAGGCCTCCTTCCTTGATCTCGCCGTCCGCGGCGACGGGTTCGAGATCGCCCACGTCGGTGAGACGGAAGCGGTCGCTCTCCTTGAAGTCGTTGAGGTCGCCTTCCGAGCAGAGCTTCGTCGCGAGGATCGGCTGGGCCTTGTAGGACTGGAGGAGCTTCTTGTTGGCGACGTTGCCGAGGATGCCCGGGAGCGACACCGTGGAGAACGACGCCTTGATGGCCTCGTTGTCCATCGCGCGGGGGACGGACTTGCCCTCGATGCGGAGGCACTCGGCGAGGAGTCCGCGCAGCGGGAGGTCGCGGTCGGGCATGGCGGCCTCGGCCACCTGCTCGCCGTAGTCCTTCGCGACGGCGTCCTCGGAGATGCCGGCGCGGAGGCACACGGCCGCCTCGAGGGTCTTGCGGTCGGGCCTGGCCTCGGCCTTCACGACCACGTTGGGGGCGGTGACGGGCTCGCGCTCGCGGTACGCGGCGAGGACGGCGGTCGTGGTGCGGCTCAGGTCCCAGCCCTCGTCGACGGCCTTCGCCTCGATGTCCGGGAACTCGCCTCGGCAGACCTTGCGGATCTCGGCCACGCGGCCGCGCTCGGCCTTGATGGCCTCCTGCGCGGCGAGCGCCGGATCGGGCGCGGCGGGCGCGTCCTGCGGCGGCAGCGCCGCTTCCGCGGGCTTCGGTGCGGGCTTCGGCGCGGGCTCCGGCGCGGGGGCGGCCGGCGCGGGAGACGGCGCGGCCGCTTCGACGGGGGCGGCGGGATTGGTTTCGGTGTTTTCGGGTTTCATGCTTGGTGTTTGTCCTGTGAGGTTCAGGGTGGCCGTGACGTTCATTTTCGTGTTACGATCCGCCCCGACCGCGACCACGGACACTTCGCGTAGGGTGGACTTGGCGACGTGGAAGAACGGCGCCTCGTGTTCGACACCGTTCACGGTTCGCCGGCCCTCGGAGACCAGCTCCGAGGCTTCGACCTCGGCGCCGATGGAGAGCTGCCAGGCGGCGCCGGCCTTCGCCTGCGAGACGATGGCGTCGGCGACTTCGCCCTCGGCCACGATCTCGCCCTCGATGGCGAGGTGGCCTTCGACGGGCTTGGCGCGCACCACGCCGACGCGGCCGAGCGTGTGGTTCTCGTGGTCGGCGAGGAGCGGGACTTCCTCCGGCACGGTCATCCCGGCGAGGTCGACCACGACGGGCTTGGACCAGCCCCAGAGCGTCATCTTCCCGCCGCCATAGGCGACGCCGGACACTTTGGGATGCTTGCCACCGGCAGCGGCGGCCGTGATTTCGAGGAACTCACTCGTCCCCGGTTTCTCGTTCGGATTCATGTGTGGGTTGGTTCCCGTATTGGAGTTCGTGGCCGCTCTTGAGGCCGAGTTCTTTCTTGAGGTCGCGCTCGCGGGCGAGCTGCCGCAGTTCGACTTCCCAGTCCTTCCCCTGGCGCGCGTATTCCGCGGCGAGGGTCGTGGTGAGGGAGGAGAGGCGCGTCGCCTGGGCGGAGGCTTCCTTGTTGGGATCGACGTGTTCGGCGCCGTCCCAGAACCACGTGTGCTTGCAGTCGCACTCGTCGATGGCCGTGCCGGTCGAGAGCGACCACTCCCGGAGCCACCGGGCGAACACGCGGTCGAGCAGAGTGCGCTCGATGTAGGAGCGCTCGACCGTGATCGACTTGTAGTATGTCTGGTGGTCCAATCGCCCGGAGGCGTAGTTGTAGCCGGAGCTGTTGCCGGCGGCGACGTTGTAGGGGATGTTCAAACACCTTGCGATCTCGTTCAAGACTTCGCGTTTGAAGTCCCCGTAGCTCGTGGCGGGCTGCTTGGGGTCGAGTTGCGACATCTTCCAGCCGCCCGGAATCGTGAGGAGCATGTTTCTCTCGAGTTGGATCGTGTCCATCGGGTCGACGTCGGCGGCCTCGCCGTTCGCGGGGGCGTCCGTGTAGAGGATGCCGGCGAAGTCGGCGGCCGCCTCGGCGGCGGCGACGACGGCCAGGGTGTAGCGGCGGAGGTTGGCGAAGAGGGGGAGCGCCGGGGTGATTTCCGGCACTCCTCTGTGCTGTCCGGGGCGATCCTCCCGGAACAGGTGCACGACATGGCGCGCATCGACATCCCTCGCTGCGTTCGCAAAAGCGGCCTCGCCGCCGGGGTGATATCGCAGAATCCGGTAGGATCGGGGGTTGCCGAAGGCGTCCAGCGTGATGCCGTCGATGCAGTTCGGATCGTTGTTGAATCGGTCTTCCGTAACCCGGTCGGCTTCGATCGGCTGCAGGTCGAGCGTCACGCTCGGATCGCCAAGGTTGGGGTTGTTCGCGAGGAGGACGAAGGCTTCTCCGTCCTGGCACCTCGCCATTCGCAGGGTGCGGAGCTTCTCCGCGAGGCGCACCGCCTTCTCCCACCGCGACCAGTCGTGTTCGACGCGGCGGTTGAGGTCGTCTCTGTCCGTCAGCATCTGCAGGCGGGGGCCGGTTCCGACCGCGTCGTTTGCGAGCGTCAGCACGATGCCTTTCGCATAGGAGTTGTTGGCCACCTCGTATCGCGCGCGGGTGCGGAGAATCTGCCGCACCGAGGCGTCCGCCTCGGCGTCGGCCGAGAGGAAGTCGGCGAACGACCAGTGCTTCGCGTTGTCGCCGGTGGTCTGCGCGGCGTCGTAGCGGCCCCGCGCGTAACCGCGGGAGTAGGCGTTCCGGAACGCGTCGTTGCGGTCGGGCCTCGGGTCGCGCCGGAACTTGAGGAAGTTCAGCACGGTCCGCCTCCCGCCTTCATCTTCGTGATGCGGAATCCGTGGCGGCTCCGGTCCGCGGGGGCGGCGGCCTCCTCGGAGGCGAGGTACTTCTCGAGGGCCAGTTGCTCGGCGAGGGAATGGTTCGTCATCTCCTGCCCGTCGACCGAGGCCGACTTGGGCTGGTCCGCGAGCCGGCGGAGCCGTTCGATTCGCGTCCTGCTCGTCATGGTGGTGAATGGTGTTGAACGTGAAGAGGCGGCCGGTGCGGCGTGCACGCCGCTCGTGCCCCCGGCCGGGCATCCACGCATCCAATGGGCATTGCCGGTAAAAGGAGCGAAAACCCGGCAGGAGGCCCGCGTGGAGCGACATTGGTTGCGGGAGCCGGAGTCGAACCGGCGGCCCGGGGGCATGAACCCCGGATGCTACCGTTGCACCATCCCGCGATGGTTTCATTTGGGGTTTACCCTTTAGACCCCAAAAGTGTCGCGCAGTCAGGAAACAAAGTGTCAGCGTTTGTTCTTGCGGATTTCCGAGAGCTTGAGCCGGGGCTTCGCGTCCTTCTTCGGGCGGAGATTGTCCGTGCCCGGGAGGACGCAGCCGCACATCGACGCCGCGACCGCGCATCCCACGGTGCCGTCCCACCAGTGGTTGTCGCGCGACTCGGGCCTCATCTTCCATTCGTCCACGACACGACCGCGCCCCTCGGTGCGGACCTTGTACTCCGCCGTCATGTGTTCGGCGTAGAGAAGGTGGCGCTCCGGCTCGCGCCCCCAGAGCGACAGACACCCTCGGTCGCCCATCGCCGTCTGCAGGCGCTTCTGGACGAAGCTCTTCCAGAAGTTGGTGTCGTAGACCACGTGACGGATTGCCCGGCGGCCGGCGACGGTCGGGATGCGCCAGTTGAAGCCCACGCGGTCTCCGGCGACCTTCTTGTATTCGCTCATCGGCTTCGAGGACGCGCCGACGTAGCGGCCGTGGCTGGGAAGCACGATGTTAGCCCATTTGGTCTGGCGGCAGAACTGGTACACGACCTCGGTCGAGTCGCCCCAGTTGGCATCGATGAGACAGCGCTCGACCTTGAGCGGCGTTCCGTCGCGGCGGAGCCACTCGCGCCCGAGCATCGCGTCCGTCAGCTTCTCGAGTCCCGCGTAGAGCTGCCCCTCGAGACCGGCGTGCGGAAACGTGCTTTGCAGCGTCGGGTTCGCGTCGGCGAGCGAGAAGTACCGCCGGCGCTGGTCGGGCCAGGTCCCGTAGTCGACGACATAGCCTGTGAAGTCGTCGTCCCAGGCGCACACGACGTAGAAGAGCAGCGCCTTCTGCACGTCGATGAACATCGTGAGGCGGTTGCAGGTCGCGGGAAGCGCCTGCCGAGCGTGGCCGTTGAGCTTGTGGACCACCGCGTCGACCGTGAGCTGCTCCTCCGTCCCGAGGTCTTCCGGCAACGGTTCGTTCTGGTACTCCGCCCAGAAGGCCACCTCGTCCTGCAGCTTGAGGTTCATTGCGTTTTGGACGGCCGAGATTTCGTCGTAGTTGTAGCGCGCCGGCCAGCCCACGACGGCGCCTTCGTCCATCGCCGAGCGGTTCTTCTTGTAGAACGCGGTCGCCTTTGTGAAAGTGCCGTCCTTCCGAAGCTGCTCGGCACGGAGATCGGCGTACTTCTCCCAGAGCTTCTCGTTCGTCGGAAACTTGTACACGAGCTTCATACGCGAGCCCTGCCATTCCGGATGCCGGGCGGTATCGAGAATCTGGTCGGCCATATCGCCGGGCCTGATGACTGTGCACGGTAGAACACCGGCGATTTTCTTGCCCGGGCCGGCGAGGCCGAGGATGTCGCCGGCGAGAACGCGGACGCGCTTGCGGGTCTGCTCGAGCGAGCCAGCCGACTCCGTGGTCTGCGGGTCGTCGACGATCACGAGCGAGGGTCGAATCGTGCGGCCGTCCGGCTTCTTGAACTTCATGCCGCGAATGCGGCCCGTGATGCCCGCGACGCGTACGGCGACCCCGGAGGACGCCGACCCCTCGATGGTAGGTAGGACGATTTCGTCCGCGGTCCACGTGATGCGCGTCCGGACGCCGTGGTAGAGCTGCCCGGCGCAGCGGTTCGCGATGCCGTCGAGCGCGGCGATGGGGAAGGTCGCCTCCGGGAAGTCCGCCGCGATGTGTTCGTTGACCTCCAGCTCCGTCTTGATGCTTTCGAGCATTTCGAGCGCGGCGCCCTCGGTCGCGCCGATGAGGACGACGAACGAGCGGTGGCCGTAGAGCATCGACCAGAGACACGCGGCTTCCGTCAGGCTCGACTTGCCGGACCCGCGCGACATCGCGAGCGCGAAGAGCCCGCCCTTGAGGACGGCGGTCTCGATCTTTTGGATCGCCCTGAGGTGGTCCGGGGACCATTCGAGGGTGAACACGTCGGGGAAGTAGTTCTCGCAGAACGCCTTGAAGTCCGTGCGGCAACGCTCCTTCCGGTCGGGATCCTCCACCTCGGGCAGCTCGCCGATGTCGCGGCCTGCCTGCGAGAGTTCCGCCTGGCGCTGCCGGGCGGCGTCGCGGTGCTCCTCGTAGGAGCGCGCCGCGTCCTCCGGCGGCTCGTTGTGCCGGTCGACGAGGTAGGCGATGTAGCGGACGAGGTGGATGCTGCGCGGATCGTCGGCGGCCGCGATGCGGTAGCCGACGCGGTTGAAGTCGCGGTAGACGCGGTTCTGGGAGACGACGGTCCCGAAACGGGTGGAGTTGAGGACGCGCGCCACCTCGGGGCTGCTCATCCTCGCGGGGTTAATCGGCATGGTCGCCCTCCTCGCGGCAGAGCCACGCCGCGTACTCGACGAGGCTCACCGTCCCGTCGGGATTCACCGGGGCGCCGGCGGCGATGTCCGCCTCGAGAGTCTCGGCCGAGATCGTGGACGAGCCGGCATTCTTCAGGAGCCGGACCACGGTCTCCTTGGGAAGGGCCGTCAGACGGATGTTTTCGGGCATGGGATCTTTCTCTCACAATTGACTTGCTATTCGTGGCGCTCTACGCAATATGCCGACTCGTTGCATCCCACCAACCCCAAACGAAAGGAGACAGCAATGGACAGCAACATCAAGGTCGGCGACCACGTGCTCGCCAAGGTCGGAAGGAACAAGGTCGAGGTCGTCGTGATGGGAATCGCCGACGGCCGCTACAAGGTCGGCTCGCTCTCGACGGGCCGGCAGTTCGTCACCGCGAACGTCGAGCCGATACCCGCGGCGGCGGCGCCCGAGCCCGCTCCCGAGCCCGCGGCTCCCGCGGCGGCGCCAGCGGAGAAGCCCAGGCGCGGCGGCGGGCGCCTCTCGCTCGTCGACGCGGCGGCGAAGGTACTCGAGGGCGCAAGAGCCCCGATGGGCGTCCGCGAGATGTTCGAGGAGGCGCGTCGCCGCCGCCTTTGGGAGCCGGGCGCGGGCAAGACCCCGCTGCAGACGCTCTGCTCGTCGATCTATCGCGAGATCAAGGAGAATGGCTCCGAGGCCCGGTTCCGAAAGGCGGAGCGCGGCCGCTTCGTCTACCGGCGCTAGCGAAGGCGCGAGAAGAGCCCGTTGCGGCACAGCTCCGCGTAGCGGGGCTCGCGGAGCCGCAGGAGGCCGGCCGCCTCCTGCGGCCCGAATCTCTCCCGCTCCTCGGCGAGCTGCTCGTTGCGCCCGTCGAAGAACGCGAGCGTGATGTCGGGTCGGCCGATGCAGCAGGAGATCGCGCAGTAGACGAGCGGCAGGCGGTTCTCCTTGAGGTAGCGCAGGGCGCGATGCCGCGCGTAGAGGTTGAGCGCCACGTCCGCCTTGGAGCCGTCCTTCGTCCAGGGGGAGCCACCGCCGAGGCGGCAGTTGCCGCCGTAGAAGTCGACGGCGAGCTTCCTGCCGGTCGTGCCGCAGTCGCCAATAGGGCCGTGGACGACGTAGCGCCCGGTTCCGTTGAGGACGATCTCCGCCCCTTCCGGGACGAGGGAGGCGAGGTAGGCGCGGAGCCGGCTCCCGTCGTCCTCCTCGCGCTGCGGGACGGCGGCGAAGACGGAGCGAACCCTGCCTCCGTCCATCGCGACCTGCGTCTTCACGTCGATGCCGCCGAGGCCAGAGCGGACGAGCGAGTCGCCGATGTAGCGCGCCAGATAGTGGTCGGCCGGCATTTGGTTCGTCATCGGATCGTCGGTCGCCATCCCCCAGAAGATGCCCTGGTCGCCCCAGCCGTCCCGGTCGACGCCCTGCGCGATGTCGGGCGACTGCCGCGTGACGTGCGCGGCGACCACGAGGTCGTCGGCGCAGATCGTGTTCTCGAGACCCCACCTCTCCTGGTAGGCGCGCGTGTAGCCGACCTCGCGCACGGCGGCGCGGACCAGCTCCGCGATCTCGTGATCCGCGAACTCGGCCTTCGTGGTGATCTCGCCGCCGAGCGTCACGTACTCGCTCTTGATCTGGACCTCGACCGCGAAGCGCGTGTCCGGGTCGACCTCGAGGTGGCGGTCGAGAAGGTATGAGGAGATGTAGTCCGCGACCTTGTCGGGGTGGCCGAGGGAAACCCATTCGGATGTTTGCAGCATGTCTGTCGGTTGTGTGGTTGTTCGGAGGTTGTCGAAGGTCTCGAAACGTGTGTTTCCGCGAGGGTGAGGACTCTCTCGTAGTTGCGCCTCGTCACTCGAAGAAGGGGAACGCGGTGCGCCGTCGGAGTCGTTCCGCGGCAAGCTCGACGGCGAGCGTCTGCCTCGCTATCTTCCGCTCCAGTTGCGGGAATGCGGAGATCTCGCGCGGCGGCGACGGATGGGCGGCGGCGATGATTCCGATGACTCCGATAAGGAAGATCGCGACCGCCAGCGGAAGGGCTTCGAAGCTAGCTGGGGAGCACTCTCGCAGTCTCTCGGGACTGCTCGGAATCTCGCGAGAAATCGCGGTTTTTCGCGGATTTTCGCGTGCTCGACGACGCTCTTGTGTGTGTTTCCGCGGGGACTGTCGCGATCGTGTCATGACACAGTCTCCTCCGTGTCGCCGCAAACGGCGGGAGTCTTCGCTTGCCAGTCGCAACCTTCGCCGAACTTGAACTCGGCCCAGCGCTTGCGGATGACGTCGCAGTACTTCGGGTCGAGCTCCATCGTCCTGCACACGCGGCCTGTCTGCTCGCAGGCGATCAGGGTCGAGCCGCTGCCGCCGAACGTGTCCATCACGAGGTCGCCGCGCTTCGACGAGTTCTTGAGAAGGTACACGAGCATCTCGACCGGCTTCATCGTCGGATGCAGGTCGTTCTTCTTCGGCTTGTCGAACTCCATCACCGTGGTCTGCGACCGGTCGGAATGCCACGGGTGGGCGGCGCCCTCCTTCCAGCCGTAGAGACACGGCTCGTGGATCCACTGGTAGTCCTGGCGTCCGAGGACGAGGCTGTTCTTCTTCCACACAAGGCACTGGCGGACCATGAGCCCGACGTCGTGGCAGGCGCCGCGGAAGTTGTATCCTTCGCTGTCCGCGTGCCAGATGTAGAACGGCGCACCGGCGGCCATGTGGTTCTTCGCGCACTCGAACGCGCGCTTGAGGAAGTCGCGGAACGCGGCGTCCTCCATCGAGTCGTTCATGATCGTCATCCCGGTGCTGCCTTCGTAGGAGACGTTGTACGGCGGGTCCGTGAGCCAGAGCGCAGCGAGGTCTTCGCCCATCAGCTTCGCGACGTCGGCCTCCTTCGTGGAGTCGCCGCAGAGGAGTCGGTGCGGGCCGAGCCGGTACACTTCGCCCGGACGGCTTTCGGCGACCTCGGGCGCCGCCGGCGCGTCGTTCGGATCGGTCTCGCCCGCGGTCACGGGATCGTCGCCGCGCATCAGTTCCTCGAGCTCGTCCGTGTCGAAGCCGAGGGTTCCCATGTCGGTGCCGTCCTCCTGGATCGCGAGGAGTTCGTCGCGGAGGAGCTGCAGGTTCCATTCGGCCAACTCGGCGCTCTTGTTGTCCGCGACGCGATAGGCCCGCGCCTGCTCGGGCGTGAGGTGCGTCGCGACGATCACCGGAGCCGTGTCGAGGCCGAGGCGCTGCGCCGCGAGGAGGCGCGTGTGGCCGGCGACGATGACGTGGTCCTTGTCGACGATGATGGGGTTAATGAACCCGTAGGTCTGGATCGACTTCACGAGGAAGTCGACGGCGCCCTCGTTGATGCGGGGATTCCGCTCGTAGGGGTGGATGTCTTCGAGTTTGAAGTTTTGGATCTTCATGGGTGTTGTGGGGGTTGTGAAAAGTGGCGAAAAGTGGGCTGAATAGTCCCATCGTGACATGGCGCAAATCGCGTAGCGCCAATTGCGCCATCCCCCTCTGCCGGCAGGGCCTTCGCGGGGTTTCGCCACGGGAAAGAAAGTCTCCTTTGCAGCAGCCCTCCTTCCCGCGGCCCTCTCTCGACCCCCTCCGGGGGAGAACCCAGGCCGCCCCCCCCCCCGAGGGTGGGGTCGGGCCCTCCCGGGAGGCGCGGGAGGGCGGCAGGATCGCGCCACGTCGCGCCCGCGGAGCCGGGGGCGGCAGTCGGCGCATCTCGCGGCGCCGGCGCGTTCCGGGCGCCTCCTGGGGCGTCCGCGGGGCCGGGGCCTCTCCTTCCGTTTGACGCGGGGGCGGCGGTGGTGGTAGGTTTCCGTCCCGACGCCCCCGGCGTTCCGTCCCGATAGCCCCGCGCCCGCTAGCGCGGAGAGTCGGCGCCGGACCCGCCGGGGGCGGCATTCCGAAAACTCGATTCCCTCGCGCGCACGCGACGACGTGCAAAAACGGGGGTATTTCCGCATATGCGAGGGGGTATATGGGAACTGAGAATTGAGTTGAGAATTCTTATGTATTATTGGGTTTTTCGTCTAAAACTCGGTTCGCACTCGATTCGCACTCGGTTCGCAATCCGCGAACCGAGGCGGCGCTCGGTTCGCATTTTCGTGCGAACCGCGAACCGAGCGCGAACCGAGCGCGAACCGGGCGCGAAGTCACTTCCGCCTCCCCAGACGGTAGAAGACGGAGGGTCGCTGCCCGGTCATTTCCGTCGACTTCTCGATGCGCTCGCTTTCGACGAGCGTGTCGATCACCCTGCGGAAGGCGTCCTTGTCGATGCGGCTCGCCCGGAGCAGCCTGCTGTGCGTCATCCGGCCGTCGTGGTCCCGGAGGATCCGCACGACCTTCTGCGCTTCTTTCTCGAACTCGGAGTCGTAGACGTAGCAGTCGGCCATGTAGAGGAGACGCTTCGTCGTGAACTCCGCCACGTCCCAACCCCAGCGGTAGGCTTCGGGCGTGAGCTGCGGGGAGGTCGCGCTTCGGCTGAGGGCGTAGAGCATGGCGAGCTTCTCCGCCTTCTCGAAGGCGCGGCCCCAGATGGCCATCTCGGCGTCCTGGCGCCGGTCGTAGGCGTCGTCGTAGTGCTTGTTCGCCTCCGCCTCGAACTCGCGCGCCAGCTCGCGCGCCTCGGGCGTCTCCGGAATCGTCTGGACCTGCGGCTCGCCGGTGAGGAGGTTCTCGCGGCCGATTTCGCGCAGCGCCGAAACCGTGTTCAGGACGGAGTCCGGGAACGCCTCGCCGACGACGAGGCGTTCGTTCATCCGCCGGCGCTCGCCCTCGAAGACGAGGCAGCGCCCGACGAGACCGTTCACCAGTTCGTCCTTGTTGAGCGACTGGTAGAACTTCTCCGGGGTCGCCGTTCCGTAGACGACCAGATGCGGGTTCCGGATCGCCGCGGGCGGGGCTTCCCCCGCGCCGCGGCCCGTCGGGATCGCCTTGCGGCGGCGGGCGTAGACGCCGTTCGCGGTCGTGAACGCCTTGAGGAGGACGGCGTTCATCGTGTTGAAGCGCGCCTCCGTTCCCTTGAGGGAGTTGAAGAGGAAGGCGATCTCGTCCGTCTGGAACAGCATGCACGGCGTGAGCGTGAGAGCGTCCTCGAGCCCTTCGCCCGAGGCGAAGGCGTCGCCCATGTGGTCGCCGAAGCCGGTCTGCACCGCGAGCGACATGTTCACCCGGCGCGGGGCGTCCTTGCCGGCGCTCGACGGCGCGAGCGCCAGGAGGTAGAGGTTCGTGCGGTTGTCCGAGGCGTTGCGGAACTTGCGCCCCGTGAGCATCGAGAGCATCGCCAGGGCGCCGGCGAGGGCGAGGGGGCGGTTCGGGTACTTGGCCGTGCGGAGCGTGTAGTCCTTGAGGTCGTTCACGAAGCCCGGAACGTCGAGGAGCTTCTCCGGCAGCTGGCCGGGGTTTTCGGGTTCCCGCTCGGCGGGTTCGGCGGCCGACTTGGGCGCCTTCACCTGCTTGAGTATGCCCGAGAGGTCCACGCCGGCGCACGGGTCGGCGGTCTTGCCGTATCCCTGCGCGAGAAGGTCCTTCGCGGCCTCGGTCGCGTCGCCGCCGTGTTCGAGGAGCGCGTAGACCGTGAACGGCGAGCCGTTGAATCCCGGAGGGAACGGATCGGCGTTGGACGAGAACACGTGGAAGTTGACGCCGTTGTAGGTCGCGGAGAGTCCGTTGCCCGATTTGCCCGGGCGCTGCCACGATTCGTTCTCGCCCTTCTTCCCGAGATAGCGCCAGCCGTGTCTTTCCAACAGACCGCAGAAGGCGGCCGCGTCCCCGTTGTAGGCGTCGCCGGGGCGCTCGTCGAACGCGGACGACGATGTCGGCGCGGGATGGTGATCCGGCTGCACCGGCACGGAGACTTCGGAGAGGGTCCTCGCGGCCTCCAGAAGCGCACGGCGCTCCTCCGCGGAGATCGTCGGAACCGATCCGAACGCGCCCTGCACGAGATGGTAGCCGGGGCTGGGCGCGCACAGGAAGAGCCCGCCTTCGCCGCGCGTTTCGACGAGCGTGGTTCTCTTCCCGTTCCGCTCGCCCGTGGCGAGCTTGAGGTTGCCTTCGACGGGCTCTTCGGCGCGGTACACGGCGTGGAAGCCGCCGCTGGGCGTGCGCTCGACGACCAGGCGGCCGAACAGATCGGGCGGCACGAGATTCTTCCACGGCCCGAAGCATTCGCCGCCGGCGTCGAAGTCGATGCACTCGAGATTCCCCGACGCCGCGCCCGTCACGAGGCAGAGGGCCCCGTGGTTGTTGGCGAACCACGCCTCGACCTCCTTCTCCGTCGGCAGTCGCTCCTGGTAGGCGCGCCAGCCGGGGAGCGCCGGACGCTTGTCCGCGGCGACGGCCGGCAGCACGCAGAGTCCGGAAGCCAGATAGTTTCTTGCGAGCTGGACGGGAATCCCCCGCGGGGCGTCAGAAGGGGACTTCGTCATCGGGACAGTCGGGATTGGAGGTGGGAGGGAACCGGTAGCCGACGATGGTCGGGTATCGTTCGCCGGAAACGTGGCGGACCGTGATGGTTTCGGGCTCGAGGAGACCGCCTTCGGCCGCGAGCCGGACGGCCTCGTCCACGGTGTCCGGAGGTTCGCCGCCGCCGCTGCGCCGCTCCCACCATCGGAGGAACTTCGTCCGCGCCCAGCCCGCGTGCTGGACGCACAGCCACTCGGAATACCGGTGGAGCAGGTCCGCCTCGTAGGTGACGCGCATCGTCGGAAGCGCGCCGGGCGGCGCGCCGCGCTTCTCGTGGCGGGAGTAGGACACGGAGCGGACCGGCACTTCCTCGTCCTCGTATTCGCCGGTGAGGATGCCGAGGCGGGAGGCCGAGCCGGAGATCGAGCCGTTCTCCGGCCTCGGCCACTCGTAGCCGCACCGCGGGCAGACCATGATCGCCGGATGGACCATCTCGCGGCACTCCGGGCACTCCTTGGCGAGCGGCCCTTCGCGCTTTTGGCCGTGGCCGGGCTCCCGGACGCGGACGGCGTCCACGGGGCCGTGTCGCTCGATGTTGCCGGCGTAGTCCAGGACGAGGCAGTCGGTCTTCCCCGTTTCGGGCGAGAGCCGGAAGCCCCTTCCCACCATTTGCACGTAGAGCCCGGCCGACTGCGTCGGGCGCAGCAGCACCACGCAGTCGATGTTGGGGACGTCGAGGCCGGTGGTGCACACCGAGACGTTGCAGAGCCAGCGCACCGGCTTCTCCCGCTGGCCGAACAGGTCGGAATGGAGCTCCCCCCGGAAGCGGCGGAGGATCGCCGCGCGCTCCTGCGAGGACGTTTCGCCCGTGAGTACGGCCGTTTCGTCGCCCGTGAGCTCGTGCAGCTTCTTCGCGACGTGCAGCGCGTGCTTCACCGAAGAGCAGAACACGATGACCGTCTTCCTTCCGGCGGCCAGGTTCACGGCGTCGCCGCAGGCCGTGTCGATGGCATCGGCGTTGTCCACGGCGGCCTCCACCTCTTCCTGGACGAATTCGCCCGCGCGCACGCGAAGGCCGTCGAGCCGGATGGAGGAATGCCCCGCCTTGCTCGTGAGCGGGGACAGGTAGCCCTGAGCGATAAGGGGCCTGATCTCGGCGCGGTAGCAGATGCGGTTGAGCAGGTTCTCCGGCTTGCAGATCGCGCCGCCGTCCAGGCGGAACGGCGTCGCCGTGTACCCGACGAGGCGTACGAGCGGATTCAGCCGCTTCATCGCCTCGAGGAAGCTGCGGTAGCGGCCTTCGCCGTTCGAGGGGATCAAATGGGCCTCGTCCACGATCAGCAGGTCGCGCCGGCCGAAGAGTTCCGCCTTGTCGTAGACGCTCTGGATGCCGCCGACGACGATCGGCTGCTCCGTGTCTCGGCGGCCGAGTCCGGCGCTGTAGACGCCGACCGGGATGCCGGGGCAGAGCTTCGCGATCTTGTCGGCGTTCTGCTCCAGCAACTCGCGGACGTGCGCAAGGATCATCACGCGGCCGTTCCAGTTCTTCACGGCGTCCGCCGCGACCTGCGCGATGCAGCACGACTTGCCGCCGGCCGTGGGGATCTCCACGCAGGGGTTGTCGTCCGTCTCGCGCAGCGCCTTGTAGACGGCTTCCACGCTTTCCCTCTGGTAGGGCCGCAGCGACAGCATGGCTACGCCCCCGGTCCCGCCCCGGCTTCCGTCAGCCCCTGCCTGAGCCGGTTCTTCGCCTCCTGCAGCTCCGCGAACGAGAGCCCCGCCATCCGGCGGACGCTCTCCTCCGGCAGCCCCCGGCAGAACAGGAACGCGACCTTCCGCAGCGCGGGGTCGTCGAGCGCCCGGAGGTATTCCCGGACCCTGCGGATGCGTTCGCGGCGAGCATCCCGCTTCGCCCGTTCGGCGGCGTCGCGCGCGGCCAGTTCGGCTTCGACGCCCGTTTCAGGCGGGGCCGAGCTCGAAGTGTGCGAGTCCGTCGGGCGGGACGGGTTCTCGCTTGAAGACGTGCAGTTCGGCGATCTGGGAGTCGTCATGGTAGAGTCCGGCGGAGGTGAAGCAGTCCTGGACGATCTTGAGGAGGTTGTCGGCGTCCCGCCGCCGGAAGTCGGGAGGGTAGAACTCCGCGACCAGCCGGACGGGGCCGTCGAGCGGCTTCGGCAGAAGCCCCCGGAGCCTCGCCACGACGCCTTCGCGGTAGCGCCGTCCCGTCCTCGAGACGAGAACGCGCGGTCCGACGTGGCGGTAGTAGTGGTTGAGGCTCGGTGGCCAGGGCAGCTCGAACGCTACCGCTGCCACGGCGCGGCGGACGGGGCCGCGGGGGCCGCGTTCCCGGGGCCGGCCGCGGGGGCGGGGGCCGCGCCCTTCGCGGGCGCGTAGCCCTTGATGTCGTTCACGTCGCCGTCCTCGAGGCGGCGGACCTTCACGGTCACGAGGAGCGGGAGGTTGTGCAGCTCCTCGCTGTCGCGCGGGGCGAGGACGCCCACGGCGTGGCAGATCGCCGAGAGTTCGGCGCGGGCGATCTCTACCGCCGTCTTCGACGGGTTGTCGAGGTTCAGGCGGGCCCAGAGCTTGCGTCCCGCGAACTCGCCCGAGACGACCTCGAACGTCAGCTTGAGGAACGAGCCGTTGCCGGACTTGGTGGGGAACATTCCGCTCTCCACGATGCAGCACTCGTAGGTGCCGGCGGGAAGCGCGTCGAGCGGGGCGGACGGGGCGACGCTGCTCGCGTCGAAGTTCAGGATGGCCATGTTGGGTTTCCTTGTTGTTTGGTGTTGTTGGATCAAGCGAGGCAGGGGGCGAGCGTGAGCGCGCCGGGCCGGGGATGCCGGCGAAGGGCCCGGGAGAGGAGTCCGGGCTTCTTGGGACGGACGTCCGTCACCGCCGCGGGAGCCGTCGGGCAGTTCCTGTGCGTGAAGGTCGCGGTGCCGTTCTCCTCGCAGAAGACCACGGCCGCCCATTCGCCGGACTGGATCGTTCCCCCGCACCGGTCGCACGGCGCGGGGTACTTGAGCCGGATGAAGTGCGGCCCGCTATCCACGGGCCGCCCCCTTTCCGAGGCCGTCCACGAAGGACTGCCACGAGAGGTCGATCTCCGCCGGGAGGTCGAAGCGGTTCTTCGCCACGCACGCCGGGCCGCCGACGCAGCGCAGGACGCGCTGTCCGCCGCCGGCGCCGATGGGCGCGGCCTTGCCGGTCGCCGAGTCAACTCGCATCCGCTGCGTGGCGAAGAGCACCGCGTCCGCCCACTCGCAGAGCAGCGCGTTCGCCAGCTTCTGCAGCCGCGGGCTGTAGCGGTCGTAGCTCTGGTTCTCGGGGTCCTCGAAGCGCTCGACCTTGCAGTGCGCGAGGACGAGGACGACCATCCGGCGCCGGGCGCGGATTTCGTCGAGCAGCGCGAGAACCTTGCGCCAGTCGCCCAGCGCGTGGACGTACCCTCGGCCGTAGCCGCCGTCCGCCTTCTCGATGTTGCTGGCGCCGAACCGCTCGCAGACCTTGTCGTGGATCAGCCGCTCGAGCCAGTCGGCGGTGTCGAGGACGACCGTCCGGAAGTCGTGCTTCTCGTCGCGGACCGCCGCAAGTTGCGCCATCGCGTCGTCGAAGGAGGACGCGAGCGGAAACTTCGCGACGGAGAGCTGGCCGAGGCCGTCCTCGGTCTGGACATAGACGGGGTTCGGCGCGGACGCGCCGAAGCTCGACTTGCCGACGCCGTGGCGGCCGTAGACGACTAGGCGAGGGGGAAGGTCGGTCTTGTTGGTGGTGATGGATTCCATGAGGGACATGCGTGTTTCCTTTCCGGGTTGTGGGTTAGAGGTCGCAGAGCAGGCGGACATCCTCGTAGCCGGTCGGCCACGTGTCCGTTCGCCGGCATTCCAGAAGCCGCGCGATGGCGGCCGCGTTCTGGCGTTCGGCTTCGTCGAGGACGGCGTCGGCGACGCGCCACACGCCGCAGCGGAGCGGTTCGTTCTTCTCGACCGCGATCAGGTGGACGGGAACCGTTTCTTCCGTCGCCTCGCGCAGGATGGCGCGGTAGAACGCCATCTGGTGGACGTATCCGTAGGCGCGGGCCGAGCCCTCGAAGTAGTCGAGACTGTCGCAGGTTTTCAGGTCGACGAGCCCTGCCGGGCCGAACCAGTCGCACCGGATCTGGCAGGGCGTTCCGCAGTAGACGCGGCGCACCGTCCCTTCGGCGAATCCTTCCGCGAGCAGCTCCGATGCGACGCGGTTGAGCCATACGGCTCTCTGCAGCTTCACGAGGAAGCCGAAGTCCTTTTCGGAAACGACGGCGCGGGTCTGCTCGGCCGCCCACTCGGCATATGCCTTGGTGAGACGGCCGTAGGCTTCGCCCGTCTTCGGGTTCAAGGGACCGTTGGACACGCGGAACTCCTCGTCGAACGCGGCGCGTCCTTCGAGGATGAGCGAATGAGCCGCACGCCCCAGAAGAAGCGTAGGCGATTCCGACGGGGGGATCTCGCCCGTCAGTTTCTTGTGGTAGAGGGAAGGGCTCCGGCGGAAATCGCCGAGCAGATGGCTCGAGAGGAACTTGCCGGCGCGCGCGTCGGCGTGGTATTCCTCGGCGGGAACGTGGATGAAGCAGGATGGGATGTGCATGTTTTCGGGTCTCCTTTCACTCGGGGTTTACCCCTTTCGGCGGGTGGACTGTCGCGTCGTTCCGTCCCCGCGCCGGAAAGTCACCGGCGCGGGGACGGAATCATCAGAACGCACCCGCGAACTCCGCGAGGGCCTTGCGCAGCTCCGGCAGGATGTAGCGGTAGAGCGACGACCTCGCGACGCCGATCCGTCCGGCGATCTCGGAGATCGCGAGGCCGTCCATCAGGAGCCGCGCGGCATCCCGGAGCTTCGGCTCGAGCGATGCGATCCGTTCGCGCAGCTCGATCCGGGAGAGATCGCGGTACACGTCCGCGTTCGGATCCTCGGGCTCCGCGGCCGGCGGTTCGCGTCCCTCGTCCTCCGAGTCGCCATCCCGGACGGGGAGCATCGGCTCGGCCCGGCGCGCGGCCTCGCGATAGAAGGCCGGGAGCATGTCTTTCGCCGCGTTCCGGATGACCGTTCCGGCGAATCGGTCCCAGGCGTCCGGATCGCCGGCGGCGGGCCGGAAGTTGTCGCGGGCCTTCAGGGCCGCGAGCGCCAGATCCTGCCAGATGTCTTCCCTCGCCTCGTTGGGCAGCTTCATTCGGACGACCACGTAGGTCGTCATATTGTCGAGCGTGCGGAGCACGCCCACGGTGAGGAAGTCCTGGTCGGGCTTCCCGTTCTTTTGCTTTTCTTCGTTCATGTGTTTTGGCTCCGGCGCTTCGGCGGAATTGCCGATTGGCGCCACACATGAACCCGCCCGGTAAAAACCGCGGGCGTCGTCGGAGTTGCGAACCCTGTCGAAATGCCGTGGCTACGGGGCGATCAACGCCATTGTTCGAATACGGGACGAGGTTCTCCGGCCGGGGTTGAGCCCCGGGTCGGGAACCCCATCGGCCGGAAAAAGCAGGAACGCCCGGGCGTTCCCGGGCGTTCCTGCGGTCCGTTTCCGGCCGGAATCATCTCACGGATCTTCGTCGAGTTCGACGAATCGCTCCTGCTCCTTCCAGTCTGGTGTTCGCATTCCGTAGAGCCGGCAGAGCGTGAGGCTCTCCGGAATCCGGCCCGAGGCGATGGCGCGGACGATCCGCGGCGACACCCATGCCAGTTCGAGTTCCCGGACGAGGTTCGAGCGATCCATCCCTAGCGCGCGGGCGAGATCCGACACCTTCGCGTATCGCCCTTCTTCGAGCATCGCGGCCCAGCGCCTCGCCTGTCCGATCTTCGCGAGCATCGGACGTACCGCCTCCGCGTTTCCTCCATCGGGATAGACGATTCGCCGGCGGTTCTCCACGCGCCGGATGGAGAAGTCGACGTGAACCGCCACGTTCCCGTTTTCAAGCATTCGCGTCGTCGTCATCCTGAAGGAGTCCTTTCGCCAGTTCGCGGCATCCCGCGGTCCGAAGCACGATGTCCAGTCCGGTCCGCCCCAGCTCCGCCCGCTCCACCAGGAGCTGCACCAGCCGGCGCTTCTCCTCCGGGAAGAGCTCGTCCCAGAACCGTGGCAGGTTCGCGAGAGTCCCGCGGATGTCCTCCTCGGAGAGGCCGCCCGCCGCGGCCAGCATTCCCGCGAACGTCCTGCTCTGCAGGATCCTCCCCAGCTGGGCGAACACCGTTCTCTCGACCTCGCCGGCCGGGATGCGCCCGATCTCGCACTCGGGCGTTCCGGACTTCTTCGACTTCGAGCAGCAGTAGTAGCCGTAGCGCCGCGAACTGTTCTTGTACCAGGTGTATTGCATCGCGCATCCGCAGACCCCGCACCGAAGGATGCCACGAAGCGGCGCCGTCGTTTCGATCCGGCGCCGGCCGGGCGCGGGCTTGTTCTGGTCCATCGTGCGCCGGACCTCCGTCCATGCCTCCTCCGAGACGAGCCCCTCGTGTTCGCCCTCGTGGATCGCGCCATGGAAGAAGACCTTGCCGTAGTAGAGATGCTTCGAAAGGGTCCTCGCGATGTCGCTCGGCATCCAGAGGCCGCCGGAGCGCTTGCGCCAGCCCTTCGCCTCCATTTCCCGCGACAGCGTCACCGTCGAGCCGCAGTCGAGGTAGCGATCGTACATCCAGCGCACGATCTCCGCCTCCTCGCCGTTGGGCACGAGCCTGTGGTTCTCGACGCGATAGCCGAAGGGCACGATTCCGCCGATCCACTTGCCGCGCTCCCTCGTCATCGCCCATTTCTCGCGGAGTCGGAGCTGGATCGTCTCGCGCTCCCATTGGCTCGTCATGATCGCGAAGTTCTTCATCAGGCGCCCGATGGGCGTCGAGGTGTCGAACTGCTCCGTGACGGACGTGAAGCCCACGCCCCACCGCTCGAGGTCCTCGTCCGTCTTGGCAAACGCGAAGATCGACCGGGCGAACCGGTCGAACCGATACACCACGATCTGGTCAACCCTGCCGGCCTCGCAGTCGGCCAGCAGCCGCTTTACGGCCGGACGCTCGAGGTCCTTGCCGGAGAAGCCGCCGTCGTCGTAGTGCTCCGGAAGCGCCACCCATCCGTCGCCGGACCTGTTGGCGATGTATTTCTCGCAGATGTCGCGCTGCGTGTCGAGCGAGTTGTTGGCCTTGTCCAGGCCCATCGAGACGCTCTTGCGGCAGTAGATCGCGCAGCGCTTGACCGCTGGGTTCCGTTCCATTGCCCTAGTCCTTCCTGAGGCCGAAGAAGACCCGGCCGTTCCACTTCGTTCCCGTCACGGCCGCGGCGATGGCCGAGAGCGACTTGTAGATGCGGCCCGCGAACTCGAACCGGCCGTCCTCCCGGACGGTTGCCACGTAGTCGCGGCCATGCCACGTCCGCGCGAGCCTCGTCCCCGGAAGGAACTCGGGGCGCGCCGCGCCCGCCGCCTCCGCCGCCCGCTCGAGGGCGGAGAGTTCGTCCGGCCCCAGATCGCCGTAGGCGTCGGCCTGGATCCTGTAGGCGATGGCGCGCCGCAGCACCGGCGCGCACGCCGTCGCCGGCCGGCGGCCGATTACGGCCTCGTATTTCCGCGTGAGCGACTCGGAGTCGAGCGTTTCCAGCGCATTCAGCTCCCGCAGGATGTTGAGTCGGATTCCCGTCGCCATCACCGGCCCCTCCATTCGTCCTCGCGCCGTCGGATGCGTAGAATCGCCGTCCAGACGAGCCGGACCGCGCGCCGGATGTTCTCCGGGATCATCCCGAGAATCCTAGCGCCCATCGGCCGCCTCCTTTTCCGTTCCGGACTCCGCCCGCATTTGGGCCGCGGACGCCTCCTTCTTGCGCCGGATGATGCCGGCGATCATCCGGACGGCCATCGCGAGGCCGCCCGGTCCTTCGTTCGGGTCTGTTGTCGTTTGCTTCATGGGATTGGTCTCCTTTCGGGGCGGTATACATGCTCGATTTCGCGCGAAAGTCCAGTCGAATCTCGACTCCGCTCCGGTTTACCCTCGTTCGCCCCGCGATTGTCGCGTCCGGCGTGGAGAGGGCGGGGGTGGCCGTCGGACCGAAACGGCTTCTGACGAATTTCTGAAGGAAGAAACCGTGTTCTGACGAATTTCTGAAGTTTCGAGAGTTCACCCGTTGCGCGTTTTCGGCTACTCTTCTACCTATCGCGCACACTGCCGCGAAACACCTGGAACAACCTCCCATGAACGACGCCTCCGCCCAATTCTTCGCCATCGCCCTGGCCGCCACATGGTGCGGCTTCGGGCTCTACGGCATCCTGCGAAAGATCGGCCAATCGCCGCAGGTGCGCGGGATGCTGCTCCGCTTCCGGCGGGCGAGTCTTTCCATCAGGGCCGCCATCGTTGCGGGGCTCGTCACCATCGTCGCAATCGGCGGCACGAAGCCGGGCGGAGGCGATCCGTTGCGCGGACTTCCTCCTCCCGCGGCCGCCATCGTCGAGCCCGTCGTCGCGCCGATCGAGGTCCGCACGAACAACATCGCGCTCCGCGCCGAGTCCGCAACGGCGGTCGAGATCGAGGACTGGCGCAAGCACGGATCGTCCGCGGGCGGCGTCTGGCTCGACTTCGACGAGCCCTTCTTCCGCATCGGGACGAATCCCGTCTTACGCGCCTACGTCGCCGCAAGCGGAACCATCTCCTTTGACACGATGTGCCGCCCGCCCTTCGGAGCGCCGCTCCCCGACGGTAGCGGCCTTCCCGTTCTCGCGCCGCTTCTCTCTCCTCTCGGGATGGTTCCCGAGGCGAATTGGACGAACGCCGGCGCCGCGTCCCGGTTCTGGCACGATGCCGCACCCGGCAACGGCCGCGTCTTCACGTGGGAGAACGCCATGCTCGACCGGCTCCCCGGCTGCCGCCTCTCCGTCCAGGCCGAGCTTCTCCCATCCGGAGACTTCACCTACCGCTACGACTTCGCGGACGCGCTAGACCCGCCCGCGACGAACCTCGTCATCGGCGCACAGGTCGGGACGAACGGCGTAAACGCGCTCGCGATCCTCGGGACGAACATCTTGGCGGAGACCGTCTGGCGCGTGGACGGTGCGCGCGTAACGAACGGCGTCTCCATCGCTGACCTGCTCTGCACGAACGGCATCCTTCGCGCGCCCGCGCGCTTCGCCATTGAATGGAAGAACACGTCCGGCATCGATCCGAACGCCGACACGGACGGCGATGGCCTCTCCGACTGGGACGAAGTCTTCCGCCACGGCACCGACCCGAACCGTGCGGACACCGACGGAGACGGTCTCGCCGACGCCTCCGAGATTCTCGCCGGCGCCAATCCTCTTCATCCCGACGAGGACGGGGATGGCATCCCCGACGGCGTTGCGCCGGGCGTCTGGTCGGCCAATCCGCTCTGGGCCTCGAACGGCGGATCGACCGATTGCACGATCGTTCTCGACAGAGACCTGTCCGCCGGCACGACGGCGTCGCTGTCGCTGAACGATCTGACGATCCCCCTCTCTCACGCAGGGAGCTGGAACGTCGACCTGCCCGCCGGCCAGCTCGTCGCGGTCCATCTCTTCTCCGTCGGCGAGGACGCGATCCCCCTCTCGCTTCTGCCGGCGGCTTGCGGCGGCTCGTCGCCACCGCTCCGCGGCGGCACAAGGGACGGCAACGGTCCGGCGCGCGTTCGAATCGACCCCCGCGGCATCTTTGATGGAAACGCCCGTAACGCGGACGCCTTTCTCGCCGAAGCGACGATGCAAATCGTGTGCGAGGACGGTTCGACGCCGCCGGTGGCTCGATGCTACCACGATTACGACCCCTCGACCGCCTACCGGCTCGACATCCGACCCGTGGAGGCCGGTATCACGGTAGACGACGCCGTTCTGTCGGGATTCGTCCGCGAGGGAGCCGACCGTCTCAGCCTTCCTACGGAGAACCTTGCGCCCGGCAGTTACATATCGGGATCGGCCGAGATTTCCACGCCGCCGCTCGACTACGGCACGCTCTATGATTCAATCTCGGTCCACCATTGCCTGGAGGACGAATCGTGGTGGTGCCCGTACTGTCTGATGTATCACTCGCACGACTACGGTTGCGAGCACGAGCCCGGCTGCCCCGTGCTGACGGGTGCCGACGGCGACTGCACCTGTCCGCCGCGCGTCATTCGCGTTTCCGAAGGAACGAACATCCATGCCATCGCGACTTGTTTCGTCGGCGTCTCGCACTGCTGCTGTCCGCCTCCCGATTCCGCCTTCGGGGCCGTTCTGGATTCCGTCGACAATGGCCTCGTCGTCAGGAACGCGTCGGGCATCCTCGGCCCGGGGGACCGTTTCGAAGGGGCGGTCAGCGTCTACGCCACGGCCGTGAGCGGAAACGAGCCGTTTGAAATCCGCTATCATCTCGTGGGTGACGACGGAAACGGCGCGACGACCAATCTGGCGCAGCACACGGCGAAGATATGGTCCGTTCGCATCACGCACGAGCCCATAACGCGTGACCGCAGCGGTTCGGTCTTCTACAACCCGTGCGGAATCGTCAGAAACGAGACCGCGACCTTCCGGTTCCAGCTCGAGCCGGCGGCGTTCCCCGCGACGAACATCAACTGGTCTGTCGATTTGAAGAGCCGTGCCGATTTCATCGGAGGAACGAACGGACAGACCGTCGTCGTTCACGGGAAGGAGACCGGTAACGTGAAGCTGTCGGTTGACATCACGGGCTACCGAGGGCCGCCGCCTGTTTTCAATGCCAGCGTTGTCAACCATCACGAGGTTCTGGTCAAGGCTTTCGTCGTCGAGGAGGAGGACGGGGGACCCGTCTATCCGCCGGGGGCCATCGCCGCCCTCTTTCCGGTGGCCAACGAGATCTTCACGCAGGTCGGCATCCACTTCAATCTCGATACAAACATCGTCCAGATCGCGAACACCAACTTTCTTGTCATCAAGAAGGAAACCGGGGACTATCCGCTCGGTCAGACACTGGTCAACTACGCCCATACGCCCAATGCTGTGGAGCTGTATTTCGTCCGGACAACGGAGGGAGCCGACGGGCTGAATTATCCGGGAGGCATCATCCTGCCTGTGGGGATCGACGGCCACGTGCTCGCTCACGAGCTGGGCCATGCCTGCGGACTCGGAGACATCCTCGATTTCGTCCAATGGAAGGATCCGACCACCAACCAGGACCAGGAGGCCCTGTATCCGGACGAAGCCGCAAAGGCACATATGGAGGACGATTGGGGGACGGACTTCGCCGAAGGATACTACACTGTCCGGCAGCACCGCGATATCATCACCCGGCTTCTGATGTGCGGGCGGAGGCTGACGCCGCGAACCAACGAGGACATCACCTACGGCGATGTCGACGGGCTCGTCTATGTATCGGGCTCGTCGCCGCCGAACGAAGACACCTGCCCCGTCGGCTTCTTCCATCCCCAGAGAGGACACACGCCATCTCACCAATGAGAAAGGAAAGCACAATGAAAGACACAAACATGCGACACTTCGCCGCCCTCATCCTCCTCGTCGCCGCCGAAACGGCGTTCGCAGCCGAATCCGATGACAAGCCCGACGCAGAAAAGCGTCTTGGCCAGCTTGGCGAAATGGTGAATTACTACGCGGACAGCGGATTCTCGAACATGTCGGCCCAGTATGGCGCCTTCAAGGGCTATGTCGACCGCGGGGAAGGCGAGGTCCTCGCGAACTCCCTTCTTCGACAGGCCCGGGAGAACGCCGGATCCACGAACGAAACGCAAAAGGAGCGGTTCGAGTTCGCGGTGACATGGCTTGACGAATTCGGCGGGACGAACGCGCTTCCCTTTCTTCTCGAGGAAATGAAACGTGAGGAATACAAGGGCCTCTATCCGAGAAGGACGCCCAACTCCCGGCACATGACGGTCTCGGCGTTCTTCCGAATCGCCCACCGGTGGGGCGCGACGAACGCCCTCCATGACGCGGCCGCGATGCTGGTCGACGAGAAGTGGAGCTGGATGCGGAGGGAACTCTACTCCGAGGCGAGGCAGACCGTCGATCTGTACGAGTCCTCCGCTCGTAACGCCGTCGGGAAGAAGGGGGGCGGCGTCGTGAACCTCCGCCCCGCGCGCGAGACGATCTGCGTCTTCATGATGGACTGCTACGAGACCGAGACGAATCCGGCCTATCTGTCCGGACTCGACGGCTTCCTCCGCTCCAAGCTGCCGGAGTGGAAGACGAGCGAGCGCCGCCTACAGGGCGCGCAGCGTATGCTCCGGATGAATCCCGACTCGAAGGAGGCGTCAGGCATCGTCCGATCCGTCCAGGACGCACGCGCCGCCCAGCCCCCGGCTGGCTCCGCCACCGCCCAACCCGGCGACGCCTCGGACACCGAGGTCGTCGAACCTCTGCCTCCCGATTGGGGGAAGTTCCAGATCTAACCAAGAAAGGCAACAAACATGTCCACAACCGCCCACAAACAGTACACCTGCTTCATCGCTTCGCCGGGCGACGTCCAACCGGAACGCAACGCCTGCGAAGACGCCATCGCCGAAATCAACCGTTCATTCGCGGACAAGGGCATATCCCTGCGTCTCGTCCGATGGGAAAAGAACGCCACGCCCGCTCTTGGACAGGATGGGCAAGCGGTCGTCAACGAACAGCTATCCCCGGGAGACGCGGACTTTTTCGTCGGCGTGTTCTGGGCCAGATTCGGAGAACCGACGCCGCGAGCCGACTCGGGGACGAAAGAAGAATTCAACTTGGCCTTCGACCGATGGAACTCGACGAGGGACAACCACGTTCTGCTGTTCTTCAAAACGGCGAACGTGCCGACCGACATTGACGGCACCCAGCTCGAGAAGGTCAAGGAATTCAAGAAAAGGGCGAGCCAGATGGGCGCCTTCTACAAGGAGTTCTCCACGACGGAAGAGTTCGCCCAGTCTTTGCGGGAAACCATCACGAAGATTCTGCTCAAGACGATTCCCGATTCCGGACGGGCGGACGAGGGGGACGACATCAAGAAGGTCCTTTCCGAAAATCTCGTGAAAGCCTTGTCCGTCTTCCAGGAAGATATCCAGTGGATCGACCGCTATGTTTGCGAGCGGAACCAGCTCCCGAGGTCTTTGGCCGATCTGGAGAACAAAGCGGTTTCCATCGACACGATCGTCGACTCTCCGGATTCGTTCATCGTTTCCGCGCCTCCCCAGTTCGGACTCACCTCGGCCGCCCACCATCTTCGCCTTCTTGCTTGGGAGAAGGGCCAGGCCTGGGGATACGTGGACATGGATCGGTTGCCGCCATTGTCCGACATTGTCGCGCAGGATCAGCGGTTTTTCCATCGGGACCGGTTGGATTGCGTCATCGTCGACAGTTGGGACGCTCAAAAAAGTTCCTCGGCAAAAGTGTTCGAGATAATCGAATCCGCCTTGCCTTCCGTCCGCATCGTCGTCATGCACACACGATCGGAACTGGGCTTTTCCAAAGAACCACAGATTCGAATCAAACGCGACTGGAAGGCGCGGGAACTCCTGCCCATGCCGAGGCAATCCGTCCGGAAAGCCGTCTCGTTCCGCTGCTCCTCCGTTCCCGAAGACGAAAACACGGTTCTCGAAAAGCTTCTGGGCGACCTGGAATCGATGAACATCCCCCGCACGCCCATCAACTGCTGGACGATCCTGAAAGCATCCGAATCGCGGGCGGAACACAGTCCCGTCAACCGGACGGAACTGTTCGACATGCTGCTCTCGGTCCTGTTCACGCGGTTCAATCCGCCGACGTACGGAACGCTTCCCGACACGAAGGACTGCAACCGGTTCCTCGGATCGTTCTGCGAGCAGTTGATCCGCGAAACGAAAACCTATTTCACGAAACGCGAATTCGTCAAACACTGTTCCGAATACTGCGACCGGCAACTGATCGACGTCGACGTGGAGGTCGTTTTTGACATCCTCGTGGCGAATCGGATCGTCGTTCGGCTGACTTCTTCGGAATACCGTTTCGGGGCTTCGTTCTGGATCTACTACTTCGGCGCGAAGCAGATGGAACAGTCCGATGATTTCAAACGGTATGTTCTCGACAACCGCCGGTATGCCAGTTTCCCGGAGATCATCGAATTCTACACGGGATCCACCCGCGATCGGGCCGAGGTGCTGACTCTTCTGGACGCCGATCTGGAAAAAACGCGCGAAACGATGAATTCAAAGCTCGCCTTTCCGAAGGGATTCAATCCCCTGAAAGGATTTGTGTGGTTGTCGTCTCCGCAAGACATCAAACGGATGAAAGCGCAGTTGACAAACGGCGTGAGCAGCTTGCCCGCGTGCATCCGGGACCAACACGCCGACAAAGATTACGATTATCGCCGCCCGTACGACCAAACCATCCAGAAATGCATGGAGGAATCGTCCTTCTTCATCTTCATCCAGCAAATCAAGGCGCTTTCCCGAGCGCTTCGAAACAGCGACTATGCGAAGCCCGAGATTCGCATCAAAGTCGTCCGGCACATCCTTTCGGGATGGGTCGAAATCGCGAAAGTCATTTTCGCGCTGTCGCCGATGTTGGCCCGACTCGGACATGCTTCGTGGGAAGGTTTTGGATTCGTGCTGGACGAGAGCTTCCAAGCAGACAAGACGGATTTCGGCCAACTCCTCGTCTCGATTCTGGAATCGAGCCCGCAAAACGTCGTGTTCCACGTCAAAAACGATCTTTCGTCGCACCGGATCGGGAAACTGCTCTACAACGTTCTCGAGTCGGAGCTTGGCGAATTGGCAAGACATCTGTTGATGCTGTATTTGGTTTTGGATCGCCCTCCCCGTTGGAGCGCGCGAGTCAGATCCTATATCAATTCGTTGGACAACAACTCTTTCTATTTGTGTGACGTTTTCGGCACTTTGGGGTTTGTCCTCCGTTACGATTTCCCGACGGAACAAGACAGAGTCGAGGCGTTTGCACTTGCAAAAGTGTGCCTGGGCAAGCACGAAAAGAAGCCCCTCAACAGGATTTCCAATCAAAGGATTCTCGCCGCCGAACCGACGGACAAACAAGATGAAAAGGCGTAGAACCGCCGACGGCTGGAATTCGAAACGATCGGGATACAAGTAACGAAAGGAGCTCCGATGTTTTATTTCGACTTTTCGGGCGAGGGCGAAAACGGCGACGACGCCAAAGTCGCCTACATCGCCACATACTCCGAACAGGACATCCAAAATCGGACGAAAACGCTTCAGGAACTCGGCGCGTCCTGCCGGTTCCAGAAGCTTCCGACGGGAAACTACCTGTTCGCGCTCGACGGCATGCTGCTGTCCGATTTCAACGGACTCACTCCGGGCAGTCTCGGGCACATTCTCGACGCGATGATCGCGCATCGGGATCCCGACAAGCCGAAAGCTCCGGCGAAACCGTCCGACAATGCCGCCGTCCTGAAGAGCGCGGTCGAGGAACGGAAGATGTGTTCCGACGGGCTCTACAGGGCATGGCAGAAACGGATGAAGGAAGACAACGAGTCCTCGCCCGGCTGCTCCACAAAGCTTGTCATGGACTGTGCCAGGGACGTGTGCTCGGCGGTCGACCTCCCTTCGATCGAAACCTTCCTTCCCGACGTCTCGGAGCTGTCCCAGACGTTCGCCGACGCCTGTACGGCCTTGGTCAAGGCGGAAGACGACGGCCCCTTCTTCAAGGGCGACCCGGATCCGGTCGAGAAGTTCCGTCGCGTGGTCACCGTCGGAATCTTCGCCTGCATTAAGGGGATCGGAACCGCCATCTCGGACGAAACCGCCAAGCGCATTTTCCCGATGATCCGATCGTTCTTTCCCCCGTGGTGGAAAAACCAGATCGCCAAGGAACTGTCGACCCTTGCGGGAGGAAAACGCCCCTCGCGTCATCCGGACGACATGGCCTTCGAAGACTATTTCGAGAATTGGGCGTGCCGCACGTGCCGGATTGCCCGCGGGGTCCTGTTCCGCCCCATGTCGCTTGCCTTCATCATGGAGTCCCTTGGACCGGCATACCAGATCGTGGAAACAATGCTTGCCCCCTTCCAGGGAATGATCGAGCAATTGTCTCCGCTCGAATGGCGCGTGGCGTCCTCTCTCATGGAAATGGAAGAAATGAAGCGTTGACGAAGAATGCCGGATGGTTCCACCAGCGTTGTCGAACGGATACCGGCCGTCGAGATGGCGTGGCGCGATGCCGCCCGCCATCTCTGCGAGAAAGCGCGTCTGGACTTCGAGACATGGGATTTCCAGCTGTTGTTCCGCGGAGTAGAGTCGTATGCGGACGCGCCCGACGAGGACGTTCCGCGAATCGCCGAAGCGACCCCGACGGGCGTCGGCCTGGCGGAAGGGATGCTCCTTCGAACGCTCTACAGGGATCTGGAGGCGATCCAACAGGGAACGTGCATACAAGCCGTAGTGAAAAGCGTCGAGCGCCGTGGCGCCCCGTTGCTGGCCGTTCTGAAGGACATTGCAAAAGGGCTGGCCGTCTGGCGCGACAAGGTCGGGAACCGCCGGCTGTCGAACAAAGGCTCTTCCGCCCTGGGCCGCTGGATCGTCACGAAACGCAGGGCGCTACGCGGCGCCTTGCTTGGCGTCCGGCAGGAGGCGCTTCGCTTCTCCGTTCAGTTTTCCGATGCGACACTATGGGACCGCCTTGAGGCGGAGGCCGACGGAACGATGTGCGGCGAGGACCCCGCCGCCGTCATCCGCAAGTTGCTTGAAGACGACGAGGACGAGACTCCACCGGAAACGAAGGGGAAGCCCAAACCCAAGAGAGTACTGGACAAGGTGAAGCCGTTCCGCAAGAACGGAGCGCATTTCGCGGGAGGGTGTCGTGTCGTGCAAAGGATCCTTCCGCTCGTAGGCAAGGGACGCATCTGCCGTGAACACCTCGACGAAGAAATCAAGAGACTCGAGGCCAAGCGTGGCGACGCCGGGCCGCAAATGGATATCGCGGCGGCGAAGGCATTGCGGAACCTGAAAGATCCGGTCTTCCAACTGGCAATCACGTCGCTTCGAGAGGCCGCCCGGAAACGGAATGCCCGCAACGGCATCGAATTCGAGTAGCCAAAACTGGGACCGATCCGGACGAAACGGGACAGCGTTTTGGAAGCCGTCAAGCGAAAAGTCCGTGTGCCGGCATTTTTCGTTTTCATCCTGATTTCATCGATGTTTCCGCAAGGAGCGCGCCCCGAAAAGGCGCGCTTTTCGTCGTGTTCCGGCCCGTTCCGTCCGGGCTTTGTCCCGGCTTCGGACAATGGCGGTATCGGCAGCAGTTCCGGCAGGTCGCCGGCAACGCTTCGCCGTGCAACCGCAAGGAACACGCGATGGAATACCATCAGACCATACACGCCGGCGGAAACGCCGGAATCAACAACAACACAAGATCCCGCTGGATCGAGGACGATCCGCTCACCGACACGGCGGAGACTCGGAAGAACATTCAACTTCTCGCAAGGCCGCTCGGCTCGGCGATTGAGGCATGGGAGATAGACCACTCTTCGTTCGCCAGTGCGCTGCGACGCAGTGGGCTCTTCTATCGCGAACCGGACTCGCGCCGTCTCCGGCTTCGCGACGATCGTTTCGCCGACGCGCTTGCGCGTGGCATCGGTTCCCAAGCTTCGACCGTCGTGGTCCCAGGGCTGCTCTGGCAACTTGGGACAACAGATCGGACGATCTGCAAGTCGCGTCGAGAAGTGTACTTCCTCAAGCGTTTTCATAGTGAGGACGAGAGCGTGATGAGAACCGTCTTCGACAAGGCTCCGTCAAGCGCGTTCATCGTGCTGGGTGGAGGCGACACAGCCGCGCTGCCTCCCTTTCTGGCGCGTCGCGCGTTCTCGTTGGCGAAAGTCGCCCGACTTGGCGCGGACGGCGTCTTGCGCCTCTCGTGGCGAGCATTCGGACAGCGGCGACCGGAAGCGGCCACGGAGATGCCTGCGCCGTTGCAGAAGAAGGTCCGGCTCGCGGCAGCGCTCGACCGTCTATACCGACAACTCGTGGAGATCGCCAGACGTGGCGACTACGATGCGCTACACGCAGCCGTGGCCGGTGTGTCCTATCGGCTTGTCGCGGAGGAAAGTGGCTTGCCGGTCGATACGATCCGCAACCTGCTTCACCGCAAGGATGTGAATGGTCGGCCATTGCACGCCGCGCTCGTTTTCGAGTGGCGCCGCTGCCGAGACGAAGAGACAATCCTGTGCGACGCAGACTCGGCGAAGACGCATACCGTCACGAAAACGAGGAGAGAGTTGGCGGCGAAGACGGCCGCGGAACGAAACGGAAACAGCATGGCCGCTCTGATCGACGAAGCTGCAAACTCCATACAGGACCACGGCGACCGTGCGACGGCGCTCAAGGGACGGATTGCCGGCGCTCAGTCGGTCTGACAGGAAGGTCAGCACCTATGAAGAGCCCGCTCCCGTCGGGCTCTCTCTTTCTCCGCGAGATTCCTGACTTGTTTTGGGCGATCCGTACAAACCCCTTGAAAACAGGCCTCTCCGTTGATGGGCGTGCTGACCTGACTTCGGAGAAACGGAGAGGAAAAGAGACCGAAAACGGGCTCGTCGCCGATTCTCTCTGACCTTTCGAGAGGGTTGGACAACCGAGGCGGCACGCCCTCCATCCACGACCCTTCATTCGCGCGACACCCCGATTTGTTGGGGATTGCTTGCGACCTTCGGATGCGGAAAGGCCCGCGCGATGCGCGGGCCCCGACCTTGTCGCCGCCGACGGATTCTCCAAGGTCCCGTGAACCTTGGTGGAGCTAAGGAGGGTCGAACTCCTGACCTTCTGAATGCCATTCAGACGCTCTACCAACTGAGCTATAGCCCCATGGCGCGGTTGACGGCGGTGGAATCTAGCAAAAGCCCCCCCGCGAGTCAAGCGGAAAATGGATTGACTTTCCGCGGGCGTTCTGCTTTAATCCGAGCCGCTTTCGCGCACCCCGGGCAATTAGCTCAGTTGGTTAGAGCATCGCCTTCACACGGCGGGGGTCACTGGTCCGAGTCCAGTATTGCCCACCATCTTCCGGACCCGCCGCAACCGCGGCGGGTCCGTTCGCTTCCGGGACGGGACGGGCGGGGGAGGGGAGCGGAAGCGCCGCTAGGTGCCGGCGGCCCCGTCCATCTCCGCGCGGATCGCGAGCGCCGCGGCGCGCGGGTCGGGCGCGCCGAGGACCGGGCGCCCGACGACGAGATGCGTCGCGCCGGTGCGGATGGCGTCGGCGGGGGTGGCGACGCGCTTCTGGTCGCCGACGGCGCCGCCCGCGGGGCGCACTCCGGGCGTTACGAGGAGCGCGCCCGGTCCGAGCGCGGCGCGCAGCGCGCCGGCCTCGCGCGGGGAGCAGACGAGGCCGTGCGCCCCTGCGCCGACGGCCAGGCGCCCGAGCGCGAGGACCTGCTCCTCCACGGGTCGAGCGACGCCGAGGAGGTCCAGGTCGGAGCGGTCGAGGCTCGTGAGGACCGTGACGGCGAGGATCTTCGTCGCGGCGCCGGCCTCGCGCACGGCTCGCGCGGCGGCCTCGACCATCGCGACGGAGCCCTGCGCGTGGATCGTGAGGAGGTCCGGCTCCCAGCGAAGGCACGAGCCGACGGCGCGCTC